>Ga0307423_1001156_pt1 | contig 16349 bp, 16 predicted proteins | sample SalMarWE160310MG_FD_202154 | JGI IMG/M metagenome (GOLD analysis project Ga0307423, IMG submission 202154) | Salt marsh sediment microbial communities from the Plum Island Ecosystem LTER, Massachusetts, United States - WE1603-10 | ecosystem: Environmental > Aquatic > Marine > Intertidal zone >...
ACTCGGAGTAATAGAGAAACTGAGCATACACAGAAAAACTTTTATATTAAAGCTTAAGTTGTTGAGATGAAACGAGGAATGAACAGTGAGGGATTATTGGGTTCTCGAGGGACACAAAATGGGGGATCGCTTTATCGTCTAGCTTCCCCAAAAAGATAAGAGTTTTTGACACCACCCTCAGAGACGGCGAACAAACCCCCGGAGTATCTTTAACTCCAGAAAAAAAACTTAGAATCGCTGAAAGCCTAGACCGGCTCGGGGTCGATGCCATGGAGGCTGGTTTCGCTGCGGCTTCTGAAGGCGAAATGGAAGCGATAAAACTCATTGCCAATGCAGGACTTCGAGCGGAAGTCTACAGCATGGCTAGGGGCGTAAAAAATGACATAGACGCCGTACTGAAAACCGGCGCTGTGGGAGTGCATCTGGTTATTCCATCATCCGATTTGCATCTCCAATACAAACTGAAGAAGAGCCGAGAAGAAGTTCTGAAAATCACGTCGGACACCACCCAGTACGCCAAGGATCATGGGCTCACAGTTGAGCTTTCAGCCGAGGACGCAACAAGAAGCAACCTCGAATTCCTCACCAAAATGTTCAAGGCAGGGGTTGCTGCGGGCGCAGACCGCTTATGCCCGTGCGACACTGTTGGAGTCCTTATACCTGAAAGAACCAGCGAACTGTATGTGGAACTGAAGAAAAGTTTCCCGAATGTTCATCTGAGCGTCCACTGCCACGACGACTTTGGTTTAGCAGTGGCTAACTCGATAATTGCCTTGAAGTCTGGTGCAGATCAAGCCCACGTAACAATGAATGGGATGGGAGAACGGGCTGGGAACGCTTCCTTAGAGGAGCTGGTTGTTGTCCTCAAGGAAAGCTATGATGTGAATTTGCCGATAAAAACTAAGCTGATTTACGAGACGTCCCGTCTGGTTTCTCGGATAACCGATTTTCCTTTGCAGCCAAACAAGGCAATCGTGGGCGAGAACGCCTTTGTCCACGAGTCGGGTATGCACACTCATGGAATATTGGCTAATCCATTAACCTACGAGCCATTCGCACCCGAACTGATTGGGCGCACAAGAAGAATAGCCTCGGGAAAACATTCGGGCTCAACAGGAATCAATGCGTCTCTACAGGAAATGGGACTTGAACCCAACGATGAGCAACTGAAAGAAATCTTCATGCGCGTAAAAAGTATAGGTGATAAAGGAAAGCGGGTTGCCGACGCTGACCTGCAGGCAATCGCTGAGGCAGTTATGGGTTTGCCTGCGGTTCGTCCAATAAAACTTGAGGAAATAACTGTTGTCACTGGCAGCAGAATCACTTCGACAGCTTCTGTGCGGTTGAACCTTAACGGTAACATGCTTACTGAAGCTGCCACGGGAGTGGGTCCAGTGGATGCTGCGATTAATGCAATAAAGAAGGCTGTTGGAATTGTTGAGCCGATACAGCTGGAGAACTATTCTGTCAAAGCCATCACTGGAGGCACCAACGCCGTAACCGAGGTGGCTGTAAGCCTCAGCAAGGGAGACAGAAAGTCCACGGCGGTTGGAGTTAACGAGGACATAGTCATAGCCAGTGTTGAGGCAATGCTCAGCGGCATGAATGTACTGATGACTAACTATAACAACAAAAAAGTTAAGGAGAAATCGTGAAAATGGCAAAAATGACTGGAGCAAAAGCTCTCATAGAATCCTTGAAACGAGAAAAAGTAGATGTGATGTTCGGCATATCCGGAGGAGCCCTCCTGCCCATACATGATGTTCTGTACGACTCAGGCATAAGGCACATCCTTGCTCGGCATGAACAGGGTGCAGCCCACGCGGCAGACGGCTATGCTCGGGCAAGCGGTCGAGCAGGTGTATGTATGGCTACTTCTGGTCCCGGAGCCACAAACATCGTCACGGGATTAGCCAACGCGTACTTGGATTCTTCGCCGGTTATTGCATTAACAGGTCAGGTTAACACGTATTCAGCTAATTCGTCTTACATGATTGGGCGGGACGCATTCCAGGAAGCAGACATTATCGGAATAACTACGCCAATCACCAAATATAATGTGCAAGTGAAGAGCGCAGCAGAGATTCCTAAGGCAGTGCGGATGACTTTTCATATTGCCACAACAGGCAGACCCGGACCCGCATTGATTGATATTCCAAAGGACACTCAAACCGCAAAAGCTGAAATGGACTTTTCAGACAATCTGCAGATTCGAGGCTACAAACCCAACATTGAACCACATCCACTTCAGATTAAAAAGGCAGTTAAACTGCTCCTCAAGGCAGAACGTCCAATGATATTGGCGGGAGGAGGCGTGAATATTTCAAATGCTTCCCCTGAGCTGTTGCAGCTTGCTGAACTTTTGATGACGCCAGTGGCAACAACGTTCATGGGAAAAAGCTGTTTCCCCGAAAATCATCCTTTGTCAATAGGAAACATTGGTATGCATGGAACCATGTTGGCAAACAAGATGATTTTGGAAGCTGATGTTTTGCTTGCGGTTGGAACAAGATTCCAGGACAGAAGCACAGGAACATTGGATACTTTCTGTCCCGACGCAACGATAATACACGTCGACATAGACGCTGCGGAGATAGGAAAGAACGTTGACGTTGACGTGCCGATTGTTGCTGACGCAAAAACGACCCTGAAGCTGATTCACCAGCAGCTGGTTAATAAAATAAAGAAGAAGGGAGATGACAATGCATGGGTCAAGAGAGTAAAAGAAGTCAAGGACAAGTATCTGAGCGAGATGGACCTTGGCAAAGGCAAATTGACTTCTCCAAAGCTGCTGAGAGAGCTTCGGAAGCTTCTTCCAGAAAACGCTATCATCGCCACAGAGGTGGGGCAGAATCAGATGTGGGCTGCTCTTCACTTCCAGACAATCAAACCCCGGACATTCATCAGTTCAGGAGGATTAGGAACCATGGGCTTCGGTTTTCCAGCGTCTCTTGGAGCTAAAGTAGCACGTCCGGAGTGTCCAGTTGTGGATATTGCTGGGGACGGAAGCTTCAGGATGACCGAACAGGAGCTTGGAACCTCAGTTACCGAGGATATACCTGTGATTGTGGTTGTGCTTAACAATTCGGTGCTGGGTATGGTGGCTCAGTGGCAACGGCTCTTCTATAAGAGTAGGTACGCTGCCGTGAAGCTGGGAACTGTTCCGGACTTTGCTAAGCTGGCTCAAGCTTACGGCGCTGAGGGAGTAAGGATTGGCTCATTGGATGAGTTCTCTGATGCCGTGAAAAAAGCTTTAAAGTGTGAAGTGACCACCGTCATTGATGTTCCAATCAATCCAGAGGATGATGTGTTTCCGATGGTTCCGCCCGGTAAAGGTCTAAAAGACACGGTTGTGGGGCTGTAAGCCATGACACAAAAACATAATCACATAATCTCTACAATCGTTGAGCACAAGCCCGGCGTTTTGTATAACGTCTCAAATCTTTTCAGGTGCAGAGGCTTCAACATAGACAACATTTCGGTTGGACCCGCCGAAGAGGTGGGCTTAGCCCGAATGACGATAATGGTGAGAGGAGACGATAGAACCATCGAGCAGGTAATAAAGCAGCTGAACAAGCTGATTGACGTCATCAAAGTTACTCGGCTTGACCCAGAACACATTGTGACAAGAGAGTTAGCGTTAATCAAAGTGAATGCCCCGAACAGTAAGGCGCGGTCAGACATTATCAACTACGCTGACATTTTCAGGGCTCGGGTAGTCGACGTTTCCTCCGAGTCACTAATGATAGAGCTCACCGGAACCTCAGACAAGATAGATGCTTTCATCAGTTTAATGAAGCCCTTCGTAGTGAAAGAGGTTGCTAGAACGGGCATAACTGCCCTATCAAGAGGCGCCAAATCAGTCAAAATCGATGAATAACTTTGGGCTCGGTAACAGTAATTCTCAAATTGAAAGGATTTATTATTAACTCCATTCTAGATATTAGAACTGGTATGAGGAATCGTTATGGTTGAATTAGACTTTGGCGGTATAAAAGAGACTGTAATAACAAGAAATGAATTTTCTGTAGATAAAGCAAAAGATATTCTGAAGAAGGAAACAATTGCTGTCCTAGGATATGGTATTCAAGGGCGCGCTCAATCCTTGAACATGAGAGATAATGGTCTTTGTGTTATCATTGGACAAGATGAAAGATTCACAAAGAATTGGAAACAAGCACTAGAAGATGGCTGGGTTCCAGGTAAGACACTTTTCCCTCTCAAGGAAGCTGCAGAAAAAGGAACAATCAAACTGTATCTGCTAACTGATGCTGCTCAAAAGGCATTGTGGCCAGTAATCAAAACCACTTTCAAAGAGGGTGATGCTCTGTATTTTTCGCATGGCTTTTCGATAGTTTACAGAGACCTTACGGGTGTTGTTCCTCCAGAAAACATTGATGTTATTTTGGTTGCACCAAAAGGGTCTGGAACTTCGGTGAGAAGGAATTTTGTGGCAGGTAGCGGAATAAACAGTAGTTTTGCGGTTCATCAGGATTTCACGGGCAGAGCAGATGATAGAGTGAAAGCTGTTGGAATTGCTATTGGTTCTGGTTACTTGTTCCCGACCACGTTTGAAAAAGAAGTATACAGTGACTTAACTGGAGAAAGGGGAGTTCTGATGGGTGCACTTGCGGGAATAATGGAAGCACAGTATAATTGTTTAAGGGAAAATGGTCATAGTCCCAGTGAAGCCTTCAATGAGACTGTAGAGGAGTTAACTCAAAGTTTAATCAGGTTGGTTGACCAGAACGGAATGGATTGGATGTACAACAATTGCAGCGAGACTGCGAGAATAGGGGCACTTAGATGGAAAGAAAGATTCAGGGATTGCGCAAAACCTCTATTTGATTCTCTGTATGAGCTGGTGGCTTCAGGCGAAGAAGTTAAGATTGTTCTCGACAAAAGTGCAGAATCCAATTATGCAAAGAAGTTGGCTAAAGAATTAGAAACAATGGGTAATTCTGAGATGTGGAGAGCCGGCAGAACAGTTAGGTCATTAAGACCTGACAGGGAACCTTGCGGAACCTAAAAAATCTGGTGTTTCATCCTTCTCCCCCGTTTTCTTTGTTTCCTTTCCTTTTTTCCTGTTCTTCTTTTATTGTATGTTAGTCTGGGTAGTTCTGCCTTTTTTCGGCTTGTAATATGTCAGGTTTCGTAATATCCTCATCTGTGGAGGACTGTATTTATAGAAAATTGCGTGTTTCGTTCTAGTGATAAGTATGAAATCCAGTATGTTCCCGCGATTACAAGGCGAAGAAGCCATAGAAACCATCCAATACTTCATAAAAAATCTAGAACAAGGCAACAAAGACCTGACCAAAAAGCAGACCAAGACCTTGAAGAAGGTCGCTAAAGGATTAATCGCTTCCATAGAAACTGAACTGAGTGGAACGATGCAAATCAAAGCAGGTGTTGCTAATTGAGAAGTTCCTTTGATATAATCGCTGAGATACTAAAAACATCAAAGAATGGTGCAAAAAAGACGCGCATAATGTACTCGTGTGGACTCAGCTACAGGTTTGTTCAGAAATATCTGGAGCTCCTGCTGGAGACTGGGCTTCTTAGTCTGGGGAGCTGCTATAAAACAACAGATAAGGGCATGGGCTTTCTCAGCAAATACCAAACCTTAGACCTGCTGATGAGTACAAGAAATTGAGGCATAGTCCCCGTTTTCTGTTTCGGAAAGGTTTTTTTTCGTTTTAGTTACTGCTGTTCAGACATCAAAAGAAAAAACTATGAATGCGAAAAAAGAGGCTTTGTGTTAACTTTTGTTCATGTGAGTTTTAGCCACTATTAGGGTGGCTGTTTGGAATATGTCGGGGAGTACTCTCAGTTTGTCGGTTAGAAATTCGTTCAACTGCTCTAAAGTTTCAGTGCTCACTTGAACTAGGGCATCATATTCTCCGTAAGTCATACTTACCCTCGTAACTTCGTCGAAGCAACCAATTTTTTGTAGGATGTTCTTTTCGGTGCCCGGATTAAGCGTAACCAACACATAAGCTAATACTGTCATCTGAATTTCCCGCTTAACAAACGTCCACACGGAAGAACATTAACCTTTTGCATGGGCAACAGGTTAAATAGCAGCTACAAACAAACTCAAGGAGCTTTATCTGCTAACTTTTTGTGCTAAAGTAGCTGCCCCGATTGCCCCCGCATCAGCACCCAACGCAGCCTTCACAATCTTCATTTTTTCAACAGCAGCCTCTAAAGCCATGGTTGGAACAATATCGTCTACTATCTGAATCAGCTCAGGGATACCCTCAACAACACCGCCCCCAAGAACCAAAACACAAGGACTAAAGACGTTAACGATGCTGACAGCCCCAGCAGCCAAGAATCTCCCAGTCTCCTCCACCAACGTTCTAGCCAACAGGTCGCCTTCATGGTAAGCTCTGCCTACAGTAGCCGCAGTAACGTGGTCAACACCGCCCGCCAAATACGCCAAACAGCGTCCCTCCTCGGGAGCAGCTCGGATAGCCTCTTGGGCACGTTCAGCGATTGCCCAGCCACCAGCATAAGCCTCCAAACAGCCCCTGTTAGGGCAACGGCACTTTCTTCCACCATAAACAAGCGTGATGTGCCCTAGTTCTCCAGCAGCGTTACTGCAGCCAGATAGAACTTCTCCGCCGCTTATGACGCCCCCGCCTATGCCAGTGCCAACAAAAAGAACCGCCAGATCATCTACGCCCTTTCCTGCGCCGTACCGCCATTCGCCCCAAGTAGCTGCACGAACATCATTGGTCACAAGCACAGGCAGCCCAAGCTGTTTCTCTAGTTCCTTCTTTAACGGAAAGTTTCTCCACCTCAAATTAGGAGAACCATGCACAACCCCAGCCAGGTCCACCTGAGCGGCTACGCCAATTCCAAGAGCTTCCGCTTCTAGACCAGTTTTGCTGAGGCACACGTCTACTCCTGCATGGATGTCGGCGATGACCCTGTTTGGCTCCTTTGAGGCGTGAATCAGAGAGTGATAGGCAAGCAAAAGGCGACCGCTAGCGTCCACTAATGCTACATTAACTTTTGTGCCTCCAAGGTCAACACCCAACGTGAGAGGCTCAGTAATCTTCTTTGGTGCCATCATTTTCGCGCTCACATTCACGCTTTTAGCTAAATGGTTCTATGATGTTGTTAACCTGTTTTAGGCTAACGGGTCAATACGAACCAAAATGAATATCGTCAAGAAAAGCAAATTAAGTTTTCTAAGCCTAAAAACGCATACGATTACGTAATGAACAGAAAAACAGAAAAAATAAAAAAAGAAAAGGTTCAGCTACTTTTCTTAGTAGTCTTCAGGCATTCCGCCCGGAGGAGCCCCTCCCCTGGGCTTCGTCGAGGCAATCACGTCGTCGATTCTCAATATCATGGCTGCAACTTCCGCGGCTGACTTCATCGCCTGCTCCTTAACTTTCAGAGGCTCAACGACACCGTCCTCGTAGCTGTTAACTATCTTGCCTTTGAAGACGTCGACGCCCATCAAGTGCCCATTCTTCTTTTCGTGAGCTGACCTCAACCCAACAAGGATGTCTATAGACTCTAGACCAGCGTTTTCAGCCAGCGTCTTAGGCACGATTTCTAGTGCATCAGCAAATGCTTCTATAGCGAGTTGCTCCCTGCCGCCAACCGTTGTAGCGAAGCCGCGAAGAACTTTCGCGATTTCTGCTTCTGTGGCGCCTCCTCCAGCAACAATCTTGTTATCTGCGACAACATCAGCAACAACTGACAACGCATCATTCATTGCACGGTCCGCTTCGTCAACCATTCTTTCTAGACCCGCACGGATGAGAATCGCAACAGACCGAGGTTCTTTGCATTTCTCCACAAAGATCATCTTGTCATCCCCGACCTTACGCTCTTCAACAATTCCAGCTTCGCCCAAGTCTTTACCGGTTAAGTCGTCTAGTTTCGTTATGACTCTGCCTCCAGTTGCTCGGGCTAGTTTCTCCATGTCCGATTGTTTTACTCTGCGTGCAGCAATGATTCCCTCTTTTGCTAGGAAGTGCTGAGCCATGTCATCAATGCCCTTCTGACAAAACAGAACTGTTGCGCCTGAAGCTTTGATTTTTACAACCATGTTTTTGAGCATTTGTGTCTCTTTGTCCAAAAATGCCTGCATCTGATTTGGATCTTTTATCCGGATTTCGGCTGAGAACTCTGTTTTCTCCACTTCTAGAGGAGAATCAAGGAGAGCAATCTTTGCTTTCTCAACACGTTTTGGCATCCCCGCGTTAACAATCTCTTTGTCGATGATTATGCCCTTGATAAGCTCAGTGTCAAAGAGGCTCTTTCCCACCTTTTTAACTCGCTGAATGTTATCAATGTCTGCTATCGTCTTTTCGCCGCGTTTCTCAGCGATTAGCTTAACTGCATCGATAGTGATGTCGGACAGATGACTCCGAGCATTGCCCACAGCTTTGCTTCCCATGGAGGTCATGGAAACTTTCTTCAGGGTTTCAAGGTCATCAAGGTTAACTGTTATCGCTAATTTGGCTAAAGCTTCCACAGCTTTGTCAACAGCTTTTCTGTATCCGTTCACGATAACGGTTGGGTGAATGTTCTGAGCCAGCAACTCTTCGGCTTTCCGTAAAAGTTCTCCAGCCAATATTACTGAGGTGGTAGTTCCGTCGCCTACCATATTATCTTGGGTCTTGGCTACTTCCACCATCATCTTTGCGGCTGGATGCTGAACATCAATTTCGTCAAGTATTGCTGCTCCATCGTTTGTTATGGTTATGTCGCCTAGACTGTCAATAAGCATCTTGTCCATTCCTCGAGGTCCCAATGTGGTCCTCAAAACTTCGGCGATGACTTTTGCAGCCATGATATTGTTTGTTTGAGCCTCTTTTCCGCGTTTGCGTGAGGTTCCTTCTTTAAGTATTAGGACAGGTTGTCCACCCTGAGTAGTTAAATATGCCATACAAATCCTTCCTATTATATCTGTAAATTTCTAGCTACTGCACTTTCGTGAGAGAATATAAAGTTTTTCACTAACCAACAGGAATAGGCTTCTGTTGTGCCTCTTTCAGAGAAAAGGGAAACGAGAATGTTTACTTTACTAAAACTTTTCTTGCGGCTATTTCAATGTCTTCTGCTTTAACTGTTTTTCTTCCAGCGTGCATTGCATAGTCGATGGCTTCTTTAGCTATTTTGACGCCGACGGTGTCCAGTTCCTTTGCCAGCGCTTTCGCGGCTGCCTCGCTTACTCTGCCCGCTCCCGCTTTCTTGCATATTCTGTGCATTGGAGCTATAGATAATTCTGGATTCTTCAATATACACCCCTTCGCAGCCTCTTTTCTCTTTAAGGCAGTATTTAAGTTTTTCATTCACTTTTAAACCGTTAATATTCTTCTTTTCCGATTTAATCCCCTTTTTTCTGTTTACAACCGATTACATGTTAGATGTAAACGTTAATTACGAGGTTTTCAATTGTTACTGTTTTAACAGAATCGCTTACTCCGAGCAGGGCGAGTGTAATGGTCACAGTAAATCTTGAAAAAATTTTTAGCCCAAACAGCATCGCCGTCATTGGCGCAAGCGACAAGGAAGGCTCTGTTGGATACGCCTTAATAAAGAACCTCACCAAAGTGGGATATGAAGGAAAAGTTTACCCAGTTAACATTCACAAAACAGAAATTTTGGGGTTTAATGCATACCAAAACGTTGCTCAGCTCCCAGAAACAGTTGATTTGGCGGTTATTGCTACGCCAGCAAAAACAGTTCCTGACATGGTGGAGCAGTGCGGCAAAGCAGGAATAGTTGGAGTAATAATTATTTCTGCTGGGTTCAAAGAGGCGGGACCTGAAGGCAAAGGGTTAGAGGATAAAATTCTTGAAGCTAAAAGAAAGTATAACATGAGAATTGTTGGTCCAAACTGTTTAGGTGTTATTCGCCCAAGCATCAGCCTTAATGCGACGTTCACAAACAAGCTTCCCAAGCAGGGAAACATAGCGTTTATTTCCCAGAGTGGAGCGCTGGGCTCAGCAGTTCTTGACTGGGCTATCCACGAAAAGATTGGGTTCAGCAACTTTGTTTCCGTAGGCTCCATGATTGACGTTGACTTCGGAGACCTGATAGACTATTTTGGAACGGACCCAAAAACCAGAAGCATACTGATGTATATTGAAGGAGTCACCAACGCCAGAAAATTCATGAGCGCAGCAAGACACTTTGCCAGAACAAAGCCGATAATTGTTGTGAAGGCAGGAAAATTCGGCGAAACCACCAAAGCAGTAGCAGCCCACACTGGAGCACAGGCAGGCGAAGACGTGGCGTATGGCGCAGCGTTTAAGCGGGTTGGAATAGTTCGCGTAGAAGAAATCGGAGACCTCTTCAACTGCGCAGAAGTTTTGGGAATCCAACCTTTGCCGAGAGGATCAAACCTAGCCATAATCACCAACGCTGGAGGTGCGGGAGTTATGGCTGCGGATGCGCTCATAGCAGGAGGAGGAAAGCTGGCGAAGTTAGACCCAGAAACTGTCGAAAAACTAGACAAGGTTTTGCCTCCGCACTGGAGCAGAGGGAATCCAATCGACATTTTGGGGGACGCAAAAACCAACAGGTACGAAGCAGCGATTACGGCGTGTGTTGGCGACGAAAACGTTGACGGCTTGTTGATAATTTATGCGCCTCAGGGCGTGGCGGATTCGGTTCAGGTTGCGAAGAGTGTTAGCAAGCTTTGTGAAAAGAGAAAATTTGGTAAACCAGTTTTGACGTCGTTTATGGGCTATGGAGAGGTTGAAGAAGCAAACAGGGTTCTTAACGAAAACAACATTCCAACATATTCTACTCCGGAGCAGGCAATCAAAACATACCTGTACATGAACCAATACAAGCGCAACCTCGAACTGCTTTACCAGACCCCTGAAGAGTTGCCTGTGGACAGTTCGCCCCCGAAACGTCCCATAACAGTGGTGACTAGGGAAGCAGCAAAAGAGAACAGGGAAAACCTGACAGAAACAGAATCAAAACAGATTCTGGAAAACTACAAGATTCCCGTCATAAAAACGGTGACGGCCAAAACTGAGGATGAAGCAGTTTTTATGGCTGCCCAGATTGGCTACCCGGTGGTGCTGAAGATTCTTTCGCCGCAGATTATTCAAAAGTCGGACATAGAAGGAGTCGTACTTGACATCAAGTCTGATTCTGAGCTACGAGAAGCGTTCCGTAAGGTTATGCAGCAGACTAAGGAACAGAAGCCAGAGGTACAAATTCTTGGAGTTACAGTTCAGCCGATGATCAAAAAGCAAGGCTACAGAATAAGGCTGGGAGCAAAAACTGATTCGCTTTTTGGTCCAATGATACTGTTTGGGATGGATGATGTTGGCGTCGAAATCTTTGGCGACGTCGGTGTAGGTCTTCCGCCCTTGAATCAGACTTTGGCTAGAAGAATAATAGAAGAAACAAGAAGCTACAAACTGCTGAAAGGCTACAGGAACGTGCCGCCAGCAAACATTAAGATGCTTGAAGAGATTATGGTGCGGTTTTCTCAGTTGCTTGTTGATTTTCCTCAAATAAAAGAAGTTGACATCAACCCACTGTTCGTAAACGAGGAAGAGGTGCTGGCTCTTGATGCCCGAATAGTAATCGACAAGGAGCGGGTTTCAGCAAAGTTTGAGCCACACGAACATTTGGTGATAAGTCCTTACCCCAAAAAGTATGAAACATCATGGAGGCTGCGGGACGGCAGAAACGTTCTCTTGAGGCCAATAAAGCCTGAGGATGAGCCGATGTGGCTTGAGATGTTCCAGAACTTTTCAGAACAGTCCATACGTTACAGGTTCTTCCAGATAATCAAAGACACCCCACATGAAGTGAGGGTTCGCTACTCCAACATAGACTATGATAGAGAGATAGGCATTGTAGCAGAACTGAAAGAGGAACGGCGACAAATTTTGGGTGTTGTACGGCTGATAATTGAGCCGGACGGAAAAAAGGGCGAAATCGCGTTCATAGTTGCTGATCCTTGGCAACGACTAGGCTTGGGAACAAAGATGGTAGACCACATGATCGAAATCTGCAAAGACAAAAAACTGGAAACAGTTTACTCGTTCATGCTGCCTGACAATCACCGGGCAATCAGGCTTTTGAGGAAGATGGGATTCACAATCGAGCAATCAGAGGACGTGACAAAGGCTACACTCAACCTCAAAGAATAGAGGCTTCTTATCGTCTCTGGGTCAAAGATTTCAGAGTATTCTCAAAGATGTCTAGGGTTTTCTTGTCGTAAAGACAGTAAACCACTTTCTCTAGCCCTGTTGGTCCTTCCAGATACGCTATGGTCGTTGAAAGCATTATTGTGGCGCAGCGGTCTTTTGGGAACCCAAAGATTCCCGTGCTTATTGCCGGGAAGGCTATGCTCTTCAAACGGTTTTTGTCAGCCAACTTTAACGAGCCCAAGGTTGCGTCCTTGAGTTTTTCGTCCTCATGATTGTCCCCATATATCGGACCCACAGCATGAATAACATATTGTGCTGGCAAGTTTCCTCCTGTTGTGATTACGGCTCCGCCCACATGGGTTCCGCCTATCCTGTTGCATTCTTCCTGAATTGCTGGTCCGCCCCGTCTTCTGATGGCGCCTGCTACTCCGCCGCCCATCTGTAATGCTGCGTTTGCGGCGTTAACTATGGCGTCTGTGGTCTGGTCGGTTAGGTCTCCTTGAGTCAATTCTAAGAGAGTGTTGTTGATTTTGGCTTTCATGCTTCAACATCTAATATGATAGTATGGTTCGTGGACAGATTAGTTTCTTGCGCCTTAGCAGAAAACAAGATGAATAACTACCTGACTGCTCCGTACAAGAAAAACGTGATAAAAAATGAGAAGCCTTAGCGAAAACTAAAGCTGGAGCATAATTGCTACTGAACTGATTCTACTTTTTTTACTTCAGGTATCTGTTTTTTGAGAAAGTTTTCGACGCCCCACTGCAGAGTCATGGCAGACATTGGGCACCCGCTACATGAGCCTTTAAGCTTCACTTTTACGATGCCATTGTCGAATCCGACGTATTCGATGTCTCCGCCGTCAGCCTGCAATTGTGGTCTCACTTGTTCAAGAGCTTTTTTTACGCGGTTTTCTACAGGTTCACTCATCAGATTCACCCTTAACAATTTTAGTTACGAGTTTAAAATATAAACTACCCCAAAAAGTTTTTGATTTTTTGTTCTTGTCAAGTGCAACCTTTGGTATGACACCAAAGAGACAGAATTTGTGTGCCCAACATATGGAGTTTCAGCCTAAAATCTACTTCAGTTGGGTAATGGCTTTCGTTACTTTGTCAACGGATTTATTAAAAAGCGTCTGGGACTCGGAGGATAGTTTGAGTTCAATGATTCGTTCCATGCCATTTTTTCCCAGAACAACAGGAACACCAATAGAAACCGCGGAACATCTGTATACACCTTCTGGACACGTGGAAACGCTCATCACACGATTTCTTCCTTTCAGGACAGCGTCTGCCATCATAGCAATAACTGCGCCGGGAGCATAGGTGGTGGGGCCATTGAGCTTTATCACATCATCACATCAGCACCAGAATTTCTGGTTTTTTCAACTATCTTATCAATTCTGTTTTTCGGAAGCAGAGTAGTGATGGGTATTCCCGAAATAGAAGCATACTCGACCAGGGGAACCATAGACTCGCCATGCTCGCCGATAACCAAGCCGTGCGTATCTTCTCTTGAAACGCCAAGCTCCTGAGCGATATAGGAACGGAAACGAAGAGTGTCCAGAATGTTTACCATACCAAAAATGCGGTTCGGAGGCAAACCCGATTCTTTGCGCGCAAGAAAAGTCAGCACATCAACAGGGTTTGTGAAGATCATGAGTTTGCAGTCTGGAGTGTAACGTGCAACCTCTTTAACTACAGAGCGGATAACCTTGGCGTTGACGTTCATGAGGTCTATGCGGGTCATGCCCAGCTTTCTGCTGCTACCAGCAATAACGATGACAAGCTCGGAGCCCTCCATTTCGCTGAAGTCGTCTGTTCCCTGAATTTTTCCATCAAATTCTATGGCGGGCGCAGCCTGCATCATGTCCAATGCTTTGCCTTTCGCCAATTCCGCGAAGGTCGATAATGACTACATCGCTTATTCGAGCTTTAAGTATATCAAAGGCGGCTGCGCTGCCTACATTCCCAGTACCAACAATAGTTATCACAAAAACCCGAAGATAATGTGTGTTTCGAGACTAAAGTACTTTTTTGGTTTTGTTCAAGTTTTGAGTAAACGTTTTTACTTAATGTCATAATGCAATTGTTGGGTTGGTCTGATTGAGAATCGGATTTCACGTTTCAATTGATGGCTCAGTTGATAAGGCAGCTGATAGAGCCGCAGCGCTGGGATGCAACACCTTCCAGATTTTTACCAGGAACCCCCGACAATGGCATTCAACAGAACTAGCCACAGAGACTGCCAAAGCATTCTCCGACAAAGTAAAGAGTTATGGGATGGTCCCTGTTTTTGCTCACATGCCCTACCTTCCGAATTTGGCGTCCCCCAGAGATGAAGTCTACGAAAAGTCAGTGAAGACGCTCACGTCAGAGCTTGAAAGATGCAGGCAACTCGAGATTCCATACTTGGTTACACATCTGGGCAGCCACCTTGGAGCAGGCATGCAAACTGGTTTCACTCGACTAATCGATGGAATCAACCAAGCCATTAGCAGTGCATGTGGAGGAGTCGTGCTTCTGCTCGAGAACACAGCCGGAACAAGAAACAGCATGGGAAGCACTTTCGAGGACATTCAGCATATAATCGAACGGCTGGCTCATTCTGATTGTGTTGGAGTGTGTTTTGATACTAGCCACGCCTTTGCGGCAGGCTACGACCTCAGAACAGAGGAGGCTGTGGAAGCGACAGCCAGCAAGATTGATGATGTAATCGGGTTTGAGAGGCTTAAGCTTGTTCACTTGAATGACTCGAAAGGAGACTTTAATTCTGGAATAGACAGGCATGAGCATATTGGCATGGGAATGATTGGGGAAGAAGGCTTCAGAAGCATACTGGCAAGCAGGCTGGGCAAGTTGCCGCTGATAATGGAAACACCCAAAGACGCTAGAAGAAGCGACATCGGTAACCTAGAGAAAGTGAAGGAGCTGGCTGTTGGACTCTGAAAAGAGGAGGCTGTCAGCCTCTTTTTTCGATTGGAATGTATGTTCTTCCGTACTCGCCTACGTACTCCGATGTTGGACGAATAAGAACCGCATCAGCATACTGCTCCAAAGTATGGGCAACCCATCCGCTTACTCTGCTTGCGGCGAAGAATGAAGTAAAGAAGTCTCTGGGAACACCTAGGGCGTGCATGACTAATGCTGCATAGAAGTCCACGTTAGGAAAAATCCCTTTCTTATCATGAACGGTCTGCTCAATCTTTTTGGATTTATTGTAGATTTCCAAACTATCTTTCTGACGGCACAGATTTTCAGCTATATTTCTAAAATGTTTTGATCGTGGATCTTCAGATCGGTAAACGCGATGACCGAATCCCATGATTTTCTTTTTGTCATCCAGCATAGTCTGTATGTATTCTTCTACGTCAGCGAGTCTGTTTATGTCATAGAGCATCTTCATCACTCTTTCACTTGCTCCTCCATGAAATGAACCCTTCAGGGTTCCAACAGCAGATGTCACAGCAGAATACAGGTCTGAACCAGTGCCGGCGGTCACACGAGCAGCAAAAGTAGAAGCGTTAAGTCCATGATCCGCATGAAGTATCATATACCGTTCTATAGCGTTTTTTTCTTGGAGGTCTGCAGCTTTCCCGCGGAACATGTACAAAAAGTTTTCAGCGAAACTGAATTCTTTAACTGGAACAACAGGTTCCTGTTTTGTTCGGAGTCTATAAAGAAACGAAATTATTGTAGGAAGTTTAGCGATTATTCGAGTGGCTCTTCGTTTGTTTGCAGCATCAGATGTATCGTCTGGTTCTGGGTCAAATTCTCCAAGATGAGAAACTTCGGTGCGCAAAATTTCCATTGGATGGCAAGCAGGTGAAGCAGATTGTATTCGTTGAACAACTTGTTTAGGTAACCGCATGGCAGAGTAAAGCTCTGATTTAAGGTTACTTAGTTCGGTCGTGGTAGGCAATTTGTTGTTTAACAGAAGATAAACTACTTCTTCATATGTTGCCTGATCCACAAGATCGTCTATATTATATCCTGAATAATAGAGGGACCCAAGGGGGTCTACGAAACTAGTTTTGGTTGTAGCTGCGGCAACGCCCCTAAGACCACGAATCACAACTTTGCTATTGTCTACCTCTATCATCATTTATCAGCTTATTTCCTGTAATCTTTCAGACACAATACAATATTCGCTTAGATTAACTTTTTCTCTAATTAATAGTAGTTGTACTCA
>Ga0307423_1001157_pt1 | contig 16343 bp, 10 predicted proteins | sample SalMarWE160310MG_FD_202154 | JGI IMG/M metagenome (GOLD analysis project Ga0307423, IMG submission 202154) | Salt marsh sediment microbial communities from the Plum Island Ecosystem LTER, Massachusetts, United States - WE1603-10 | ecosystem: Environmental > Aquatic > Marine > Intertidal zone >...
GTTTGTTTATTCTTAATTTTACTGAGTAAATTTTTAAAAAAAATTATCTCATCAATATTTACTTTAACAAAATCATTTTTTTAGTTTCAATATAATTTCCAGATTTTAATTGATAGAAATAAACTCCGCTGCTGTATCGAGATGCATTAAATTCTATTTTGTGCTGACCTGCGCTTAACTCTTTATTAATAATCGTTATTACTTCTCTGCCTAGCACATCATAAATTTTTAAAGTTACCAAACCAGCTTTTGGTATTTGCCAACTAATAGATGTGCTTGGGTTGAAGGGATTAGGATAGTTTTGTGATAAAGAAAATTTATCGGGGTTTAAGTTTTTATCTTCTTTAATATCAACCAATGAGCTCTCAGAAATTAATAATCCCCAATCTTGTAGGACACCATCATTACCGGATTTACTATCAGTTATAGTAAGAATCCATTCTCCAGAAACTGGCGTACCAGTAAAATTAGATAATGAATTATACGGTTTGAATACTCCCGGGAAAGGAGCCATGGCTCCATCAAATGAAATTCCCAAATTGTCATTTAATAGAGTACTTACAAAATCAACCCCACCATTTCCATCCACTCTGTAAATAAGTGTGTCGGTTATTCCATTGTGCCTTAATGCGAATTCAAGATCGCTAACATAATCATGTATTACCTTCCCAATTTTTATAGTTATATCAAAAATCTCTTGATTTTGATTGTGCTTTAATAAAGGAATAATGAGTGTGTCTGAGGCAGTTGTACCATCTGTAATAATTTTATTCAGATTGTTTCGTTCGTAATAATTGATTGTGGTCCCAAGCTCACCTCTGTAATCAATGTTTTGTGCATATAGATCCTCATCACCACCGTTTCTCAGATCCCACCACGAGATAATTGCCCCGGCAAGACCATCTGTTGTTAGCACAGGATAACTTTGGACATCCGTAGCTCCACATATTTTTACACCGTTGAGTGTCCATTTTAAATTTCCATCCCTATCAACCCACTGAGCATATAAATCAGCATTCGGATTGTTTCTAAGGTCCTGCCAGGTTATAATGATTCCTCCAGCCAGACTGTTCATCACAGAAATTTCTTGTTGCTGACCTGGGGCAAGGCATATATCAACACCTGTTGTTCCCCATAAAAGATTTCCATCCAAATCTATTTTTTGTGAGCCAATGTCAGTCTCATTTACCGATACATCAATTTCCCAAACAATATATGCACTGCCTGAATTATCAAAATTAATAATCGCTTTAGAGCATTCAGAAGAAGGTGGTGACAGATATTTCCCATTTACAACCCACTGTACCTCCCCAGCTGAATTTACTCTTTGCCCATATATTACATTTCCAGATGTTCTGTTGTCTGTCCAGGCTATTAAGGCTCCGCCATTCCCATCTGGGCAGATTGCAGTTTCAGTTTGATATGACTGATCATCGCAAACTGGTATTCCATCTACAGTCCATTGTACAGTACCGTTTCCATTTATTCTTTGGGCATAAATATCAACCGTTCCCGTGCCATTTCTTCCATCTTCCCATGCAATGACTGCCCCTCCATTTAAATCACTAGCTAATTGTGGCCAAGATTGACTTCCAGTAGCAAGACATACTGCAACCCCATTATTTGTCCACATTATATTACCGTTAGCATCCACTCTTTGTGCATAAATATCGGTTTCTCCTGGAACAGTTGGGAGGCGTTGCCAAGTTATAATTACTCCTCCGTTCCCATCCGATATAATTTCGTGAAATGAATCTGTAGCACTACTTACCGCCACTGCTACTCCATTAGGATTCCATAGTAAATTTCCGTCTGCATCTATGCGTTGTGCATATAGATCGTATCCATAAAATCCTCCTCCACTTTTTGCCCATACTATTATAGCTCCACCATTATCATCGCTAATTATCTTGGGTCTAAATTGACCCCCAGAAGCATTATTAATAATTATTCCATTTGCTGCCCATAAAGGATTACCGCTAAAATCAAGTTGTTGTGCGTAAATATCTCCCTCAAAAATACTTGCATTATCTCTGTAATCTCTCCAAACCATAAAAGCACCACCGTTTCCATTACTGCAGATAGTAACTTCTGTTTGTTTGTTCAGTGCCGTGCAGATTGCTGTGTTAATATTTGGATCGGTTGACCATTGAGAAAATACTGTAAAAGGAAAAAGAACAAATAAAAATTTTAGGATTTGAGAAGTAAATAACCGTCGCATAAAGCCCTCCATTCATTAGGTAATTAACAAATAACAGCAGTATGGTACAAGATTATCTTAAAAGAAAAGTGGTTAACAGAAATGGCATCTACCACCTTTCTCCCAAGGTGTAGAAAAAAAATGATTGCTGTTTTTTAATAAAAGAATATTTAAAGTAAATAGCAAGAAAAATAAAACTTGCTAGTTGTATAGAATTAATATTTGGCAAATTGTGACAGGGTGATCAATGTGTTCTCCCTCATTTTTGCTTTCTTGTTATTATGCGCTATTTCCATTATTTTTTCACTCCGATTTTAAGCACAGCATTCCTACTATTTTTATATATTTCCAGGAATGTTATAAGCAAAATCTTTGTTTTTATAAAGAATTAAGCTTTTTATTCATTCTTGTCATTGCGATCCCGATTCTAATCGGGGGAAACAATCTGTATGATAGATTACTTAGTCTGGCTTTGCCATTCTCGTAATGACCATAATATTGTAATAAAGGAAATTTTTATGAGTGATGATATTAAAAAAGATCTCAAGGCTGAAGAAATCGAAACTAGCGAGTGGCTTTATTCACTTGATTATGTGCTACAGCATGGTGGTCCTGCAAGAGTTATCGAATTGCTAAGAGAACTCCAGGTTCGTGCACACAAAGCTGGTGTCCATATTCCATTCAGCGCCAACACTCCTTACATAAACACCATCCCAAGAGAAAAACAATCGCCTTTTCCCGGTGATAGAGAAATTGAAAGACGAATTAAAAGTCTTATTCGTTGGAACGCGATGGCTATGGTAGTTAAAGCGAACAAGCTTGAAAATGGAATCGGTGGGCATATCTCTACTTATGCATCTGCAGCGACTTTGTATGAAATTGGGTTTAATCATTTCTTCCGTGGCAAAGGTAATGGTTACGATGGTGATCAAATTTATTTTCAGGGGCACGCTTCTCCAGGTATTTATGCAAGGGCCTATCTTGAGGGAAGATTATCCAAAGAGCAATTAATAAATTTTAGAAGAGACTTGGCTCCCGAAGGAGGAATCACATCGTATCCCCATCCTTTTTTAATGCCTAACTTTTGGGAATTCCCCACAGTGTCAATGGGGCTCGGTCCCATTCAGGCAATTTATCAGGCTAGATTTAATCGTTACTTAGAAGATCGCGGTTTGAAAAAACCAGGCGGACACGTATGGGCATTTCTTGGTGATGGTGAAACAGACGAACCGGAAGCACTTGGTGCAATTACACTAGCTTCGCGTGAAAAACTTGATAATTTAATTTTTGTCATCAATGCTAACCTTCAAAGGTTGGATGGACCCGTAAGAGGTAACGGAAAAATTATTCAGGAGCTTGAAGCAATTTTCCGCGGTGCGGGATGGCATGTCATCAAGGTTATTTGGGGCGAGGATTGGGATTCGCTTTTAGAAAAAGATTCTAATGGAAAACTAGTTAAAAGAATGAGTGAGGTTGTTGATGGAGAATATCAAAAATATTCTGTTGAGGGCGGTGAATATATAAGACAGCATTTCTTTGGAAAAGATCCTGATCTTTTAAAGATGGTTGAAAAGATGAGTGATGAGCAGTTGTTTAAAATGAAACGCGGCGGTCACGATCCCGAAAAAGTTTACTCAGCATATAATGAAGCTGTTAATTACACCGGAAAGCCAATTGTGATTATTGCAAAAACAATTAAAGGATATGGGCTCGGCGAAGCCGGTGAGGGAAAAAATATTACTCATCAACAGAAAAAATTAAATGAAGAAGAGATGAAGGAATTCAGGGGTAGATTCGGAATTCCAATTTCTGATGATCAAATTGCAAATGATCCATTTTATAAACCTGATGAAGACAGCGAAGAGATACAATATCTAAAAAAACGCAGAGCAGCGCTTGGCGGATTTGTTCCAACTCGTAAAACAGATATCCTTCCCATTAAAACTCCGCCAGAATCTTTATTTGAAGAATTTTATAAAGGAACTGAAGGTCGTGAAGTTTCAACAACAATGGTATTTGTTAGAGTTCTTGCAAAACTTTTAAAGGATAAAGATTTCGGCAAACTTGTTGTTCCAATCGTTCCAGATGAAGCGCGCACTTTTGGTATGGAAGCACTATTCAGACAGGTGGGAATTTACTCGCATGCCGGACAGCTTTATGAGCCTGTTGATGCTGCTTCACTTCTATATTACAAAGAAGCAAAGAACGGACAAATTCTTGAAGAAGGAATCAACGAAGCGGGTTCAATGTCTTCATTTATTGCCGCTGGAACATCATATAATACACACGGAATTAATATGATTCCTTTCTTTATTTATTACTCGATGTTTGGAATGCAAAGAGTTGGTGATTTGGTCTGGGCAGCAGGTGATATAGGTGCAAAAGGATTTATGCTTGGCGGAACAGCAGGAAGAACAACTCTTAATGGTGAAGGGTTGCAGCATCAGGATGGACACAGTCATTTACTTGCTTATCCGGTTCCAAATTTGGTTACTTATGATCCAACATTTGCGTATGAGTTGGCAGTAATAATTCGGGATGGAATAAAGAGAATGTATGTAGATCAGGAAAAAATCTTCTATTATATCACTTTGATGAATGAAAATTATGCTATGCCTGAAATGCCAAAGGGTGTTGAAGAAGGAATTTTAAAAGGAATGTATAAATACAGCACTTCAACAATAAAGACTTCTAAACTACGAGCCAACTTGTTGGGCAGTGGAACAATTTTAAATGAAGTAATAAAGGCAGCTAAAATTCTTGAAGATGATTATAAGATTGCAACAGATGTTTGGAGCGTAACAAGTTATAAAGAATTACGCCGTGATGCGCTTGAAGTTGAAAGATGGAATTTGCTTAATACTACAAAGAAGCAAAAACTCAGTTATATTCAAAAAACGCTTGAAAAAGAAAGCGGAGTTTTTGTGGCTGCATCAGATTATGTTAAGGCACTTCCTGATTCAATTGCAAAATGGTTTCCGAGATATCTTTATTCTCTTGGGACTGATGGATTTGGAAGAAGTGAATCCAGGGCGATGCTTCGTGATTTCTTTGAAGTTGATGCAAAACATATTGTGTTTGCCACTTTAACGGCCTTACACAAAGAAAAGAAAATTGAAAGTAAGGTTTTAGAAAGCGCGGTAAAGAAACTTGGAATAAATCCAAACAAAAGAAATCCGATGACTTCTTAAGATGGATAGTCATTGCGGGGGCATCAGCCCGAAGCAATCTCATGAAAAGCCAGAGATTGCTTCACTCGAAGACTCGTTCGCAATGACCAAAAAACGATAAAATAAATATTGAATATTAGGATTGTAAAATGGCAACAGAATTTAAATTACCCGAACTTGGAGAAAACATCAAATCCGCTGATGTGGTTAGCCTTCTTGTAAGCGAAGGGGATGTAATTAAAAAAGATCAGTCAATCTTAGAGATTGAAACCGATAAAGCTACAATTGAAGTTCCTTCAAGTGTTGAGGGTAAAATAACAAAACTGCTAATAAAGGTTGGTGAAAAAGTTAAGGTTGGCGCAACAATCTTAATTGTTGCTGAGTCTAGCAGCAAAGAGACTAAAATTGAAAGTAAGACTGAATCAAAAACAGCTGCATCAAAGGGAGAAAAATCAGCTGAAGTTAAGACAGAAGTTGAAGTGAAAACTTCTACTGCGCCTAAGCAATCCGGACAAAAGGCAATTAAAGAATTTCGATTACCTGATCTTGGTGAAAATATTACGTCTGCTGATGTTATTAATGTACTTGTGAAAGTTGGAGATGTAATTGAAACAGATCAAGCAATAATAGAAATTGAAACAGATAAGGCAACGATAGAAGTACCAACTACAATTGCTGGAAAAGTTACAAAAGTTCTTGCGAAAGCTGGAAGTAAAGCAACGGTTGGTGATGTGATAATCAAAGTTGAAACCACCGCTGGTATCGGTGAGCAAAACGAACCAGTTGAAATTAAGAAAGAAACTCCGGAAGAAAAGAAAGACACTGCTTCTCAACAACAAACTGAAACTATGCCAATCGGTGAGCGTGAATCCAGTCAAAAAATGGAGGTGGATAATCAAATCCTGGTTTTAAAAAGCGCAGCACCTGCAGCTCCTTCTGTTAGAAGAATTGCAAGAGAAATTGGCGTTGATATAAATAAAGTTCCTGGCTCCGGACCAAATGGTAGAATTTCTATGGATGATGTTAAAGTATATTCCAAGAAATTACATGAATCTTATGCCCAGGGCGGCGGAACAAGATTAAATATAAAATCGGAACCTCTACCTGATTTTACAAAGTTTGGCAAAATTAAAAAAGGTGAGATGACAAACATCCGCAAGAAAACAGCGGATCATCTAAGTTACGCATGGGCAACTATTCCGCATGTAACACAATTTGATAAGGCAGATATAACTTTACTGGAAAAGACACGAAAAGAATTAAACAAAACAAATGAAAAATCTGGAACTAAATTAACTGTAACAGCAATTCTTGTTAAGATTATAGTCGAAGCCTTAAAGAAGTTTCCACAGTTCAACTCCAGTATTGATATGGAGAAAAAGGAAATTATTTATAAAGAATATTTTAATCTTGGTGTAGCGGTCGATACTGAGTTTGGTTTGATTGTTCCTGTTATTAAAAATGTTGACACTAAATCTTTAAGTGAAATATCCGCTGAAATGAACCTGCTCGCAGAAAAGGCGCGCAACAAGAAAATTGGATTAGATGATTTACAAGGCGGATGTTTTACAATTTCAAATCTTGGCGGAATTGGTGGAACATATTTTACCCCAATTGTAAACTCACCTGAGGTTGCCATACTTGGAGTTTCCCGCGGATCATACGAACCGGTTTGGAATGGCTACGGAGTTTTTGAACCAAGATTAATTTTACCATTGTCATTGTCCTATGATCATAGAATTATTGATGGTGCTGATGCCATAAGATTTTTAAGATTTATAGTTGAAGCACTTGAACAATCTATTAAAATATTACTTTAGCAGTTTAAGGAAATTTATGTCAGAAAAAATAAAATTAACAGTTGTTGGTGGTGGTCCTGGTGGATACGCGGCTGCTTTTCTTGCCTCTGATCTCGGAATGGATGTTACTCTTATTGATCTTGACAAAAATCCCGGAGGTGTTTGCCTTTACCGCGGGTGTATCCCTTCAAAGGCCTTATTGCATGTTGCAAAACTCATTCACGAGGCTGAAGAAGCAAAAAATTGGGGAATTGAATTCAGCAAACCTAAGATTGATATTAACAAACTTCGCGATTTCAAAAATAATGTTGTTAATAAGCTTACCGGCGGGCTTGGACAAATATCAAAACAAAGAAAAATTAATTTCATTCAGGGAAGGGCAAGCTTTATTAATTCATCAACAATAAAGATTGAAAAAGTTGATGGACAATCGATAGAGCATTCATTTGATAAAGCAATCATTGCAACCGGATCTGTTATTGCCACAATTCCTTCGCTAAATATTAATTCTAAGAGACTTTTAAACTCCACTTCAGCTCTTAATCTTCCAGAAATTCCAAAATCACTGTTAGTGGTTGGTGGCGGATATATAGGGCTTGAGCTTGGATCTGTTTATGAAGCTTTGGGTACAAAAGTTTCTGTTGTTGAAATGATGCCTGGACTTTTGCTAGGAGCCGATCGTGACCTTGTAAATTATCTCTCCATAAGAATTAAAAAAACTTTTACTGAAATTATGACCAACAGTAAAGTTCTTGAGATGAAAGAAGTAAAAGATGGCATTAGTGTTAAGATTCAGGATGACAAGGGAAATGTTACAGATAAAGTTTATGATTATGTTTTAATGTCAATCGGAAGGAAACCCGAAACAAAAGGACTGGGACTTGAAAAAACAAAAGTTACTCTTACTGATCGTGGCTGGATAAAAGTTAACAAGCAATTACAAACCACTGATCCAAATATTTTTGCAATTGGCGATATAGCCGGTGAACCTATGCTTGCACACAAAGCTTCTCACGAAGGACGAACGGCTGTTGAGTTTATAGCAGGACACAAAGTTGCTTTTGAGCCTCTTGCAATTCCTGCTGTGGTATTTACAGATCCTGAAATTGCCTGGGCAGGAATTACAGAAGAGCAAGCAAAGAAAGAGGGAATAAAATACGTAGTTGCTAAATTTCCATGGGCAGCAAGCGGCAGAGCAGTTACGCTTGATAGAAATGACGGAGTAACAAAATTAATTGTTGATCCAGATACCCAAAGATTGCTTGGTATTGGAATTTGTGGCCCTGGCGCAGGCGAGTTAATCGCGGAGGGAGTTCTTGCAATTGAAATGGGCGCAAATGTTACAGACTTAAAACTTACGATTCATCCGCATCCAACTTTGTCTGAAACAATAATGGACGCAGCAGAAGTGTTCTTTGGACAAAGCTCACATTTTTACAAGCCAAAGAGATAGTATTTAGGACGTGATGAAGGTTTGTGCTATGAGATCCTAATAATCAAATATTTTTTCTAATTAATCCATTTTCAATTCAATCTCTTGGCGCCATTGCGTAAGCATATCTTTGTTTAATGCCTGTATCCCTTGTTTGGTTACGCCAGTCGGAGTTGGAACTAATTCATTCAACCGATCAAATACCACAAAACGATCTTCACTACTGACTAGCTGAAGCAAATGCCACAATGAAATAGCATCTTTTTTCTTTGCTAAAGATAAAATTGCTCCTATCGATGGGTCATTAACTCCTGTAAATCCCACCATTAGTTTTTCAAAATCAGAGTTCGTGCTGGAAGAAAATGGAATAACATATCGTCCTTTTGAAATCACACAGCTATAATTTTTAGGGATATAGGACTGAAAATCATTTACATCCATCGTTAACCAACCACTTTCAACGCTAATTTTTGAAGTGCCATCATTAAGCACCTGCAATTTAAATGCCGACCCTTTAAATAATTCTTTAACTTGAGCAAAGGGCGTTTGCACAACTAAAAATTCATTGGCATTACCCTCATATTTTTTTATTGTGCCATTTTTAACATCAATTGAGGACCCTGATTCCATTCGCTCAACTGTTGAAGAGTTTTCAATCGTTACCCGGCCAATGTCTGGAACTGATAGGGTTACACTTGAGTTTTCATCTGTAGTAATTGTAGCCAGCGGAGGAAATAGATCGGATTCTTTCATAATTGTATCGTTTATCATCGGATTGCCTGAAAACTGCATTATCTCCCAACCGCTTTTTGCAAAAATAATTTTAACAGCAAAATAAAGTACAACCATTGTTACAATGGCTAGTGAAACTTTTTTTATAAGTCCAACATTTAATGGCCGTTTTATTTTAGGAATGCTTACTTTTTCTTTTGTGACTTCGGCTTTTGTAAATTCGTCTTTTTTATCAACAAATTCTTCATCAACATTTTGCTTTTCTTCCTGTTCAACTTGTGCGGCAATTTTTTCAATTTCTTTTTGCTCTTTTAGCTTTTCGTCCATTATATAAGAAAATATCCCGTTCCTTACGGTCGAGGCTGGCTCGATTTCGGGAATAAGTTTCAAAACTCTTTCCTTCATTACATCTTCAGATTTTAAATCCGGATCATTATCGATAATCTTACCGATTGCAATATTCAAATGAATATCTACTTGATCTTTCTTTATGCCCATCAAATCCGATATTTCCTCTATAGTATATCCTTCTAATTTATTGAGGACAAAAATCATTCTTTCTTGTTCAGGTAGATTAAGTATATAAATGTCTAGATCATCTTTTATTTCCAAATCCTTTGTTTCTGATTTTGCCTTTTTAGCGTCTTGCTTTTGTGTACGAAGACTATCAATTGTATTATAAACTGTGATAGCATTCAGCCATTTAAGAAATGATGCATCGGGTCTTACAAGAGTAATTTTTTTCCATGCTTCAATAAAAGTTTGTTTTGTTATTGATTCAGCAAGTGGTTTATTTGCCGTAAGCCGTAAAGCAAAAGCATAAATTTTACCCAGATTCATCTGGAATAATTGTTCAATGGCAGCATTGTTGCCTTGCTTTGCATTTTGTATTAGAGATCTTACAAATTTATTATCAACACTCACGGGCTCTCCTTCGGCTATATTTTATGCTATCATCCAAAATTAGTCTAACATTTAATAAATATCTATATAAGAAACACAAATATTTTTAAATGTTCACTAATTTTTTGAACTCATCTATATTAAAAACCGGGCTATTACAAACAAAATTTCTGCAAACAAAGAATGTGGTTTTCCCATTTCTCGCATTCATATCGTTAACAAAGGGTATTGTTTTTTTTATCCCCTCACTTTTATCAGATATGTTCAATATAACTGCTTTATTGGGTCTAAAAATGCATCTTATGAAACTCAAGGCTTCAGCGACCAACTTGTTTTCGTCTGGGGTTGAAATAACAATTTCATCAGATGGTCCAAAATAAAAATCCAAACCAATTAAAAATTGAGAAAAAACTGAGGGAGATTTCATGATACTGCCGGAAAAACTTTCAATCAATTGAGAGGCTTTTTGCTCGTAGTCTGCATTTCCTGTAAAACGCGATAATCTAATCATATTTAATAATGCAACTGAATTACCGGATGGGATGGCCCCATCATAAATTTCTTTTTGTCGTGTGATAAGATTTTCACTTTTTGAAGAGGTGAAGAAAAACCCTTTTAGTTCCTTATCCCAAAACTCATCAATTAAAATATTATTCCATTCAATTGCTCTTTCCAAATATTTTATATCAAATGTTGTTTCATAAAGATCGATTGACGCATTTATCATAAAGGCATAATCGTCAATATGCGCTGGCAGCCCCGACTCTCCGTCACGAAATCTATGCAGTAATCTTCCTTCGTTCTGTGCTAAATGTTTTTCAATAAATCGAAACGCTTTTACAGCGGCATCAGAAAATTTTTGATCGTCAAATGCTTGTGCTACTTTAGCCAATGCGGAGATCATTAAACCGTTCCAATCGGTTAATATTTTGTCATCTTTATATGGGTGAATTCTTTTTTCACGATACTCAAAAAGTTTTTTTCTGATGGTTGCTATTTTTTTTGATAATTCATCATTTGTAAGATTAAATTCTTTGGCATATTCTTGATTAGATTTACTTAAGTGCAGAATATTTGTTCCAGGCATCATCCCTTTTGATTCATCAACCCAGTTGCCAGCTTCTTTAACAGTGAAAATCTTAACAGCTATGTCTAGTTCATCCTTATCCAGAATATTTCTTAGTTCATCTGCATCCCATAAGTAAAACTTGCCTTCTTCACCTTCACTATCCGCATCTTCTGCAGAGAAAAACCCGCCTTCGGAATGAGTCATATCTCTTAAAACATATTCTAAAATTTCTTCGGCCGTTTTTTTATAAAACGCATTTTTTGTTGCAAGATATGTTTCCGTATATGCCATCACCAGCATTGCCTGATCATATAACATTTTTTCAAAATGTGGAACAAGCCATTTTGGATCCGTTGAGTAACGCGCAAAACCAAATCCTATGTGATCATAAATTCCACCATATCGCATTTGTGTTAATGTCTTCTCAACTATTTCAAGTGCCTTTGAATTGTTGAACCGTTTCCAATAACGCAAAAGAAACATTAAGTTATGTGGCGATGGAAATTTTGGTGCATTACCAAATCCTCCCCACTGGTCATCATATATTCTGTCAAATTCACTGAATGCTTTCTCGAAAATTGATTCATCAATTTTAACAGCATTATTTGATTTATTTGTTTGACTTAATGACGAAATAATTTCATTTGCTGATTTATTGATTTTTTCTCTATCACTTTTCCAAACTTCAAAAATCTTTGGGACAAGCTCTAGCATCCCGATTCTGTTAAAACGATTGTGCTTGGGAAAATAAGTCCCGGCAAAAAATGGTTTTTTATCAGGAGTCATAATTATTGTTAAAGGCCAGCCGCCACTGCCTGTCATCATTTGGCAAACAGACATATAGATTCCATCAATATCTGGCCGTTCCTCGCGATCAATTTTTATAGATATGAAAGAATCATTCATCAACTTTGCAACTTGTTCATCTTCAAAAGATTCTTTTTCCATAACATGGCACCAGTGGCAAGTTGAGTAGCCAATTGAAAGAAATATTGGTTTGTCTTCGCCCCTTGCCTTTTCAAATGCTTCATCACTCCACGGAAACCAGTTTACAGGATTGTGTGCGTGTTGGAGCAGATAAGGACTTTTTTCATTAATAAGTTTGTTTGGTTTATTCATTGTTTTTTAATCAATATTGTGATCCAAGTACATTAAGCTAAATAAGATGAAAATAATAATCTTATAACACAAGATACCGATTCGATTTCAGTTGTTAAAATTAGTCTTTTTTAATAAGTTGCCACACGATTTTTTACACATTTAATCATTAATAAATTCAGAATAATGGAAAAAAAGAACAATTTATTTTTACCATCGATTATCTTGGGCATTAGCTTAATAATCGGCGTGTTTGTATTTACAACCGCCTGGAAGTCCAACCAACGCTCAAATCAAACCATTACTGTAACAGGATCTGCAAAACAAGATATTGTTTCTGATCTTGGTTTTCTGCGCGGCACAATTTCTGTCCAATCAACAACTTCTGAAAGTGCCTTTGCTGAATTAAACAGACAAAAACCAATACTTGTCTCCTATCTTGAGAACAAAGGTTTTTCAAAAGATAAGATAGGGTTTTATACGATAAATAATTATCCGGTTCATGAAATGAGTCCGCAGGGTTATCAAACCGGAAGGATTCTTGGATTTATTTACAGTCAAAGAATTGAGATCCAATCGGGTGATGTTAATAAGATAAAAAATATTTCCCTCGATATTACTTCGTTGATTCAAAAAGGAGTAAATTTTAATGTTGAGCCACCGGAATACCAATACACCAAAATGGCAGAATTGAAAATCGAAATTCAAGCGGAGGCAGCAAAGGATGCAATGGTACGAGCACAAAAAATTGCAGGTGCAACAGACAGAGATCTTGGACCAATGCGTAGCGCAAGAATGGGCGTACTGCAAATAACTCCAAAATTTTCTAATGCAATTTCTGATTACGGCATAAACGATCTCAGCTCTATTGAAAAAGAAATTGTTGGAGTTGTTAATGCTTCATTTCAAATTGAATAATTTTAATTTAATACAAATTCTCGTTCACAAATAGTTACAAGGATATGACAAAACCTCAAATTTGGGTAGCAGCTTTCTTAGCTTTATTTATTATACTTTTTATGCTCGGTCGAATGACAAAAAAAGAAGAACCTATGAAGGATTTTTCCGGAATGGACACACAGATGGGTGAACAAACAGCAACCGAACTTACGGGTGATAAACTAATCCAATCTTTTGGATGCGTAAATTGTCACGGTGCTGATCTTGCCGGAACTAATATGGCTCCTTCATTAAAGGGTTTAAAAGAATTCTGGAGTAGTAGAGATAATCTTATAAATTATTTACGAAATCCAAATTCATTTATGGACGCAGATAGATTCAAAGGTTACAGGGCAAAATATCCAAATGGAATAATGCCTTCTTTCGGAAACCAGGATATTAAAGATTTAGGAAAGATTGCGGATTATTTGCTTACACAATGAGTCAACAAAAAATTAAAGTAACAAAAAAAGGCGATTCAAATGAATCGCCTTTTTAATATTATCACTTATAAGGTTTACGCAACGGTTATCTCTTTTTCAAGATAAACATCCTGAATAAGATTTAACAACTTAACACCTTCAGCCATTGGGCGTTGGAATGCCTTACGTCCGGAAATTAATCCCATTCCGCCTGCGCGTTTGTTTATAACCGCAGTTTTAGCTGCTTCGGCAAAATCGTTATCGCCGGAAGCGCCACCGCTGTTAATCAATCCTGCACGACCCATATAATTATTTATTACCTGGTAACGTGTAAGATCAATTGGATGATCGGTAGTTAAATCAGTATAAACTTTTTTACTTGTTTTACCATAATTTTTTAACGAGTTGTAACCACCATTATTTTCAGGAAGTTTTTGTTTAATTATATCAGCTTCAATTGTAACACCAAGGTGATTTGCTTGTCCGGTTAAATCAGCTGAAACATGATAATCTTTATCAGATTTGAAAGCAGAATTTCTTAAGTAGCACCATAGAACTGTAGCCATTCCAAGCTCGTGAGCAATTTGAAATGCCTGGCTAACTTCAATAATTTGTCTGGCACTTTCCTCTGAACCGAAATAGATAGTTGCACCAACTGCTGCTGCTCCCAAATCATACGCCTGCTCAACGCTTGCAAACATAATTTGATCATATTTATTTGGATATGTGAGCAATTCATTATGATTAATTTTAACAATGTAGGGAATTTTAGGAGCATATTTTCTTGCTGTCATTCCGAGCACGCCAAGCGTTGAAGCAACGGCATTACAGCCACCTTCAATTGCAAGCTTAACAATATTTTCTGGATCAAAGTAAATAGGGTTTGGTGCAAATGAGGCACCGGCACTATGTTCAATTCCCTGATCGACTGGCAAAATTGATACGTAGCCTGAACCAGCTAATCTTCCGGTTTGGTAGATCCATTGCAGATTTTTTAAAACATTAATGTTTCTATCTGTCTGCGCAAAAACTCTATCAACAAAATCAGGGCCTGGCAAATTTAATTGCTCTTTTGGAAACTTCGCTTTGTACGATAACAAGGAATCGGCATCAGTCCCTAAGTATTCTTTAATTTGGCTTAACATTTTTTCTCCGTTTATTAAATTGATTTATATAAGTTATTCATATTTACTATGCTAAAATAAACTAAGCGTCTTCTTATTTCAATTTATATTTTGTGGATTATTTAGATTATTACACTTATGAAAAAATATTTTGCTGAAGTTACACCAAAATGCCTTTTAACATAGTAGATACCCGCTTTTGCGGGTATGACATACTGTTTTTGCGATTTTACTTAACTTAAATATTTGAGGGGAAATTTTGAACTATCTATTTTTATATTGATTCAATTGATTTGTAAACCATCTCAACACCTAACTCTTTTATACACTTAAATTGAACATCAGTCCGTGAACAGGAAAGAGGTTTGGGAGAATAAAAGAAACAAGGGGAGCAATCTAAATTTAACGAAACAATTTTGTGTTCTGTTTTCCAGGGACGAATGTAATTCTGATTTGTAGGTCCGATAATGGCAACTACTTTTATTCCCAATGCAGAAGCAATGTGCAATAAAGCCGAATCATTGGTTACAAAAACATTACATCTTTTCATTACAGCTATGCTCTGTAAAAATGTACTTGTTTTGATGATAAAAGATTTTTCAGATTCGATTTTTGAGTTGATTGAAGATTTTAATTCTTCTTCTTCGGGTCCGCCAAATAAAAACACCATTGCATTTTTTTCTTTGATAAGTTTCTTTCCAAGCTCAGCAAATTTTTCGGGTTCCCATCTCCGCTTAATATGATTTTTTAAAGTTGCACAGCCGGGATGAAAACCAACAACAAAATCGTTTTGTTCAATTATATTCTGCTGATGATAACTTTCTGCAAATCTTTCTTCCTCCCGGGAAAGTGTTATCTTCAATGCCGGTTCATCATTAAACTTTTTATTAAGCAGCTTTTCAATGAGCATTATATTTGTTTGAACATTATGTCTTGTGTCGCTTTCTAAAACAGTAGTGTTATTTAGCCAGCCTAGGTTCTGCTTGTTCAATCGCAAATACTTAACAGACACGCGTTGCTCCGCTCCAATTAAATAACTAATGATGTTGTATTCTTTTCGGTTGGATGGATATACGTTAATTGTAACATCATATTTTTTTCTTAGCCCCAAAATAAATTTTAATGACTTCAGGGCTCCTTGTTTAATAAAATCAAAATGGATGACGTTATTAATATTTCGATTATTTTTATAAATCTCTTTTGTCCCCTGGAACATTACAAGCGCATCAATCTGAGCAGCTGGCAGCTCTTTACGTAAAAGCTTTAATGCGGGAGTGAACATAAGAGCATCGCCAATACCGGAAAGAGCTAATATTAAAATCTTCATATTGATAGTATTTGTCAGAAAAAAGGTTGTATTGTCGTGGTCATTGGGATTCCGACTTTACTCGGAAGAGAAATCTTTATAAACCTTGATTAAGATTTCTCACTTCGCTCGAAATGACATACACAAGT
>Ga0307423_1001158_pt1 | contig 16324 bp, 16 predicted proteins | sample SalMarWE160310MG_FD_202154 | JGI IMG/M metagenome (GOLD analysis project Ga0307423, IMG submission 202154) | Salt marsh sediment microbial communities from the Plum Island Ecosystem LTER, Massachusetts, United States - WE1603-10 | ecosystem: Environmental > Aquatic > Marine > Intertidal zone >...
GCAGCTGACGCAGCATCGCGCCAAAGGATTCACGCATTTCCTCCAGCTGCTTTTCATAGGCCTCCAGGTTGACAGCCTGCTTGGCCTTCTTCTCGAATATCAGTTTCAGGTCCTGTTCCTTCTTCTCGGCGTCGGCCAGCATGACCAGCTGGTCCTTGGTGTGAAACCAGTAACCCAGGAAAATGACGCAAGCCATCAACAGCAGGATGATGACTGCCTGTGCCGTAGCAGGCCAGCGTGCAACATTCGTTAAGTCAAGTTCATTGAGATTCATAATAATTACCCCGCTCCGCCTGCACCGTTATCCTGCTCGGTGCTTTTGCGAACTTTTTGGCTGCCACGCAGGGTGAAATTCGCGACGCGACGTCGTTTTGATTCGGTGCTTCTGATCAGGCCGAGGCGCGGATCGGTCAACCATTCAGATGCATCGATATTGCGCATATAGTCCGATACGCGCGCGTTCGACTGCGCCACGCCGGCCATTTCTATAGTGCGGGTTTTCTGCGCGAACGAGTTCAGGTAAACCCCTTCCGGGACAGTTCTGACCAGTTCATCCATCAGGTGTACGCTTTCCGGGCGGCTGCTCTGCAGCTCCTGGATGACGTTCATGCGTGCCAGCAGATCGTCCTTCAGGGATTCGAGTTCCTTGATGCGGCCGATACGCTTGTCCAGTACGCTGATTTCATTTTTCAGAAAAGCGTTGCGCTGGTCCTGGGTGACAATTTTGCCATCGACATAAATATGTGAAAGCAGCACGATGAGGCCCGCAATTACGACGCTGCCGCCTGCAATAAATGCAAACTCGCGCTGCTTCTGCTTGTTGCGTTCTTCACGCCAGGGTAGGAGATTGATATGTGCCATATCAGTCAAAGCTCCTGAGTGCCAGGCCGCAGGCAATCAGCAGGGCCGGTGCGTCATTGCTGAGAGTCTGTGGTTTGACCCGTGCCGATAATGACATTGATGCAAACGGGTTGGCGATAGTTGTCTCAACACCCAGTTTCTCCTGCAGCAATTCGTCCATGCCTGGTATGGATGCACTGCCGCCGGCCAGGACAATGTGATCGACCTTGCTGTGCGGACTGGATGAATAGAAGAATTGCAGTGACCGGCTGGCCTGCTGCGTCATGGCCTGCTTGAAGGGTTCAAGCACATCGGTCAGATAGCTCTCGGGCAGGCCGCCCTGGCGCTTGGCCATACCGGCTTCTTCATAGGAAAGGCCGTACCGGCGCATAATTTCCTCGGTAAGCTGCTTGCCACCGAATACCGTGTCACGGGTATAGACGCTTTTCAGATCATGCATGACATTGAGAGTCGTCATGGTCGCGCCGACATCAATCACGGCAACGGTCTTGCCAACGCCCTGGTCGGGCAGCTGGTCTGAAAGCAGGGCGAATGCGTTTTCACTCGCAAACGACTCGACATCCATTATCTGCGTGGTCAGGCCGCCGGTTTCCACGGCCGCATTGCGCAAGTCGACATTCTCGCTGCGACAGGCTGCGAGCAGGACATCTACCGTATCCGGGTTCTTTTCCGACGGGCCAAGCACCTCGAAATCGAGATTGACCTCTTCCAGTGGATAGGGTACGTACTGGTCAGCCTCCAGAGCGATCTGGCTTTCCAGGTCATCTTCGCTGAGGCCGGCCGGCATCGGGATGACCTTGGTGATCGTCGAGGAGCCTGCGATGGCGACCGCGGCATGACTGCAGCGCGTGCCGGAACGCTTTACGGCCCGACGAACCGCTTCACCAACGGCATCTACGTCTGTAATATTCTTTTCGACGACTGAATTCGGTGGCAGGGGCTCAACGGCGTAGCTTTCGACGCGATAGCGCGTTCCGCTACGGCTCAGCTCCAGCAGCTTGACGGCTGTGGAACTGATATCCAGTCCGATGAGTGGTGGTTTGGTCCGTTTAAATAGTTGCGCGAATGGCACAATATTTCCTTTTAGTTACCCGCTGTTGTACAGCACAGGTAGTTCGCCGCATTAGAGGACATTGCCAACTGATTGTCAACTAATGTGTAATTAAACGATTCACTCGATAGAGCTGTGTTACCAGACTGCTTATCGGACGGTCTGCGGTTTTGTTTAGGAAAAATACACAACGCACTGCATAATTTGTAATCTATGACTTGACACAGGTGCGTTCTTTGAACCCGATCACAGGTTTTCGCCACTCAAAATGAAATTTCGTCGCGCAGGTCTCTACCTGCTTTCACTGTTGCTGACAGGCATTTTTTTGACGGCCATCATTGCCGCTGTCATCTACATCCGGGTCGAGCCGCAGCTGCCTTCCATCGAGGCACTCAAAGATGTGCGTCTGCAGGAGCCATTGCGTGTTTACACTCACGACCACCGGCTGCTGGCTGAATTTGGCGACAAGCGGCGCCGGCCGGTCAGTATCGACGAGGTGCCGCCGCTGCTGGTTAAGGCCTTCCTGGCGGCCGAGGACGACCGCTTCTACGAGCATGCCGGTGTAGATTTGCCGGGCCTGATGCGTGCCGCCCTGGAACTGGTCCGTACCGGCAAAAAACGCCAGGGCGGCAGTACCATTACCATGCAGGTGGCACGCAATTTCTTCCTGAGCAGCGAAAAGACCTACCTGCGCAAGTTGACGGAAATTCTGCTGGCATTCCGAATAGAGGACTCCCTGACAAAGGACGAAATACTCGAGCTGTATTTCAACAAGATCTACCTGGGACACCGTGCCTATGGCGTGGAGGCGGCTGCCCACGTGTATTACGGGCAGGGCGTCAATGAACTCAGCCTGGCAAAAATGGCCATGATAGCCGCCCTGCCGAAGGCTCCCTCGCGAGTCAACCCGATCAACAACCCTCAGGCCGCGCTTGACAGGCGCAACTACATCCTCGGGCGGATGCTGCAACTCGGCTATATCGACCCGGCCATGCATGCCGCGGCCGTCACCGAGGCAGATGATGCGTCCCTGCATACAGTGGACGCGGAAGCCAGTGCCCCCTATGTCGCTGAAATGGTCCGCAGCGAGATGGTGAATCGATTTGACGCGGCTGCCTACACTTCCGGTTTCGAGGTGATCACGACTATCGATGCCGGTCACCAGGAAGCCGCCAACCGGGCGCTGCAGAATGCACTGCTCGATTACAGCATGCGGCACGGCTATCGCGGGCCCGAGGCGCAGGTTGTGCTGGATAATACGGCCAGCGACGAATGGGCCGGCTTGCTGGCAAATTATCGGACGCTTGGCGGCCTGCAGGCGGCATTGGTTACCGCAGTCGGCGAACAGTCTGCAACACTGCTGCTGGGTGACGGGTCGAGCCAGCAGCTCGATTGGGAAGCATTGTCGTGGGCACGGCCCTACCGGAGTGCCAACAGCATGGGTACGGCACCGAAGCGGGCTGACGAAATCTTGACGGTTGGCGATATCGTGCGCCTGCGCAGGCTGGAGGATGGCCGCCTGGAGCTCGCCCAGCTGCCCGCGCTCGAAGGTGCCCTGGTATCGCTGCGACCCGATGACGGCGCCATCCTGTCGCTGGTAGGTGGCTTCGACTTTAATAAAAGCAAGTTCAACCGTGTCATCCAGGCAAAGCGCCAGCCAGGTTCCAGTTTCAAGCCGATCATCTACTCGGCAGCGCTGGAAAAGGGCTTCACTCCCGCCAGTATAATCAACGATGCGCCGGTGGTATTCGATGATCCGGAACTCGAATCCACCTGGCGCCCGGAAAACTACAGTGGACAGTTTCACGGTCCGACGCGCCTGCGTGAGGCCCTGTATCGTTCCAGAAACCTGGTGTCGATCCGCATCCTGCGATCCATCGGTGCCGGTTATGCCGCTGAATACGCAGAGCGGTTCGGGTTTTCCGCGGAGCAGCTGCCCAAGGACCTGACGCTGGCGCTTGGTAGTGCCTCGGTCACGCCCCTGCAGATGGCGCGTGCCTATGCGGTTCTCGCCAATGGTGGATACCTGGTTCAGCCGTATGTCATCGAGGAAATCCACGATGCCAACGGGACCGTGATTTTCAAGGCCAGGCCGGAGGTGGTGTGCCCGCAGTGCGAGCCTGATGGACAGCTGACGCAGGTGACCGCAGAGGCGCCGGCCATGACCGGTGACGCCGATGAAACCGCCGGTGAGGACGCTGTTCTGCCCGCAAAGCAGGTATTGTCGCCGCGCAATGTCTGGCTGATGACCTCCATGATGCGCGATGTCATTCAGCGCGGCACCGGCGTGCGTGCGCGATCGCTTGGCAGGTCAGACCTGGCGGGCAAGACAGGCACCACGAATGACCAGATGGATGGCTGGTTCTCCGGATTCAACCATGCACTCGTGGCCACGGCCTGGGTCGGCTTTGACCGGCTCGAACCGCTGGGCCGTGGTGAGACCGGCGGCCGCTCGGCATTGCCGATGTGGATCGATTACATGGCCTACGCGCTGAAAGGGGTGGAAGAACGCAAGGAGGAACCGCCGGAGGGGCTGGTGACGGTACGCATCGACCCGGCGACCGGTCTGCTCGCTGGCAGTGGTCAGCGTGACGCCATCTTCGAGACTTTCATGGTGGAGAACGTGCCGAGCAAGACCAGTGGCTCGATGGCGGCAGGCTCAGCGGGGGCAGGGGAGAGCCTCACCGACCAGCTTTTCTAGCGGACTGGCAAAGCCCTCATCCCGCACAAGCCTGCACTGCCAGTCGACGCTCAGTTCAGTACCGCGAGGCGGCGGTCTGCCAGTGCCATGCCCCGATCAAAGCTGCCGGATATCCTCAAGGATGCTGTCGACCGAGGCCTGGAAGCCGGTACGCTCGGTTTCATCGAGTGGCAGATCGATAATCTTCATGATTCCCTGGCGCCCGAGGATCGCAGGCACGCCGGCCGTGGTGTTGCGCTGTCCGTACTCGCCTTCCAGCACGCAGACACAGGGCAGCAGGCGGTCCCGGTTGCTGTTGATGGCATCCACCATGGTGGCAACCGCCGCGGCCGGTGCATTGTAGGCGCTGCTGTGCTGGCGCATTTCCAGCACTTCCGCCCCGCCGTGCCGGGTTTTCTCGTTAATGTGCTCGATGGTTTCCTGGTCGACAAAGGCAGTGACCGGCAAGCCGTTGATCGTGCTGAATCGGGTCAGCGGCACCATGGAATCACCATGACCACCTATGACCATGGTATGGATGTCCCGTACCGAGATACCGGTTTTCTCCGCCATGAAACTGGCCATGCGAGCTGCATCCAGTACGCCGGCCTGGCCGAACACGCGCCGCCGGTCCCACCCGGTGCGCTTCCAGACATGCCAGGTCAGCACGTCGACCGGGTTGGTGACCATCAGCAGCAGGCAGTCCGGTGCATGTTCCAGCACCTGGTCAACAATGGTATCGATGACGGCTCGGTTCACGTTCAGCACATCACTGCGTGACATACCGGGTTTACGCGGCGAACCGGCAGTGACAATGACCAGATCCGAGTTGGCCAGCAGGGCGGGATCGCTGCCGCCCGTTACCCGGCAATCAAAGCGGTGCAAGGCGGCTGACTGGCGGATATCCAGCGCGGCCCCGGCGGCAGCGCCGTCGCGCACATCGAGCAGCGCCACTTCGTGGCACATCTCGCGTTGCGCAAGTATTTGTGCAGTAGACTCCCCCACGCGGCCGGCGCCGATGATACTGATCTTGTTCATCCCCGTGTCCCTGTTTGTGGCAATGGTGCCTCTATGTCGGCACTGTTCTGCAGATGCTACAGTATATAAGCCCGGTTGCTAGCGAACAATTTTCAACAGCTCGCCTGCTTCCGGTTCACCATCAGGATAATCGCCGTTCAACAGCCGCAGTTGCTCCTCTGGAAAATTCGCGACGGGCGATTTTCTCGCCAAATCCGCATACCGTGCACCGGCTGGAGCACGGATAATCTCGAGGTGTTTTTCCTCGGCCAGTGCCCGTTCTTCCGCGCTCAGCGGATGAAAGCTGCGTACTGTCGACAGGATCGCGCTGTCGTATTGCTGCGGGTTGCTGCGGTCTTTTGCGGCCCCGGCAATAATCCATACCTTTTTGTCACGATAGAGTACGACATAACGCACCGGGCGAACCCCGTACGGTGTTTTACCGTCGGCGATCGCGGTGTAGCCGTTGAAGGTACCGACCGTAATCGCTTCTCCTTGCTGCATGTCCTCGAGTTTCATGCGCTCGGTCATGAACGCCTCGGGTGTTATTCGCTTGTTGAGATCGGTGAGCGTGATCTGTATCAGTCCATCATTGTCAGCAGACCTGGCGAGTAGGCGCTCAGCGCGATTGTCGATACGCCAGCCCTGCGGAAAGGTCACGGAAAAATCCAGGGCCTTGTGATAGAAATGGTGGTTCCTGGCAATGCCTTCCTCGTCGCGATCACCAAATGTCATGCCATCGAGTGTGTGCAGGTAGCTATCGCGGCCCAGCTTTGCCGTATCCGCTGTGCGGAACTTCTCCGCCGCTATTACCACCTCCCTGAAACGTGCATCGTTGTCCGGGTGGGTGGAGAACAGGCCGTGATAGCTGCTGGGTTCACGGCCTTCCTTCTCTGCAACCAGTTTGTCGAATGTTTCCTGGTTTTTCAGTACACCGACCACCTTCAGCATGGCTTGTGGATCATAGCCGGTCTTTGCGATGTACTCTGCGCCAAGCCGGTCCGCTTCCAGCTCGTGTTCGCGACCGTAACCGCGCACGATCGCGGTACCGGCAAGATTCGCGAGTGTATCGGCGCCCTGAATGCCGGTCGATGCGGCCATCACGGCCCCGAGAATTCCCGTTACAGTGGCGGTGCTGTGCTGGCGCACGCTGTGGCGTGCAGTGACATGGCCGACCTCGTGGCCCAGCACCGCTGCCAGTTCGGCCTCGGAATTCAGGTAGGCCAACAGGCCGCGCGTAATATAGATATAGCCACCCGGGAGGGCAAAGGCATTGACCGTAGTGCTGTCGAGCACGGTGAAACGATAGATGAGATCCGGGCGGTGGCTGTTTGCCGCGATCGATTCACCCACGTACTGCACCAGCTCCGCGAGTTCAGGGTCCTCGTAGACCGGCATCTCTTTTACGATCTCCGCGCTGTACTGGCGGCCGAGACTGATTTCCTGCTCCTCGGACATCAGTACGAAATCCTTGCCGCCGGTGACCGGGTTGGTGGAGCAGGCCGCCAGCAGCAGTGCGATGGCGACGGACAGGACCGGTTGGAAACGGGTCTGGGACGGCGGCATGCAGATATCTTCAGTGAGCCGGACCGGAGGTGATAATAACCAGGTCAGCCGGGTGACGGATATTCAGCCGCAGGCCGTTTTTATCCCGCTTGATCCAGCCACGCACCTCGACGAACCGGCCGACCAGTTGCTCCAGGTAGCGGGGTGCAAAATTGGCCAGGTCCCTGCGGCTGATGTGCAGGGTAAGAGAGCCCTGCAGGTCGATCCAGATGCTGCGGGAGGATTCGCGCAGGTCCGTTACACGGCCGCGCACGATTCGAAATCCCGAGGTGTCTGCAGGCAGGTCGCTGCTGGCCAGCGCCTGGTATCTGCCCAGCGACCACAGACCGCGCCGGTCGATACGCGCATCATCCTCGAGCCGCTGGTAGCAGTCCGTAGCCCAGGTGTTGGGCGGCACCACCAGCGTTGTCGCCAGTCCTTTCCGCAGCATACCGGCCGCGACATTGTCGCCATTTTCGAGGAAGCCATGTGCCAGCAGGCGGCCGTAATGATCCATGTGCTGTTCACCATACTGCAGGTGCAGGATGCGATTTTCCCGGTCCAGCATTTCCTGCAGGGTGTCGCGTGCTGCACTGGCAAGCGGTTCGTTGTTGTCGCCATCCCGGGCCATTTCCGGCGTATTGATGCCGATCAGCCGCACGCGGCGGCCGTCCTTGAGTTTTACGGTATCGCCGTCATAGACATAGACGACCTGGACGCGCTCGTCGATGCGTTCGGCCGGACACTCGACAGCAAATGCCGGCTGACTGGCAGCGCACAGCAGGCAGACGTACAGGACCGAAAATAAAAAAGGGGCGGCCTGACCGGGCGCCCCCTTGCTGAAAAGCCCCGGACGCATATGCAGCGTGATCAGCTGTTCCCGTAACGCTGGCGGAACTTGTCCACGCGCCCGCCGGTGTCGACCATTTTTTGCTTGCCGGTATAGAACGGGTGGCACTTGGAGCAGACTTCGATGGTGAGATCGTTGCCAGCGGTGGAGCGTGTCTCGAAGGATTCACCGCAGCTGCAGGTGACCTTGACCAATTCATATGCCGGATGTGTATCAGCTTTCATGACTGCCTCGAAGTATGTAGCGGTAGACGCCGTAACCGGCACCCTTGAAAAGGCCGGGAATAATACGTTAATCCTGCCTTTGCGACAAGCTGGCTGGAAATGGAATGACCCTGGCGTCGTGTCGTGGCGGCCGGCTGTCGAGGGGATGCTGGAGTCGGTCCAGCAAGCCATCGGAACCGGCCAGGCTTTTCCACAGCAGCTGGTTCATGCGGATGCTGGCCGCCAGGGGGGTGGGTGCAGTGCGACGGATCTGGTCCAGTTTCCATTGCAGGCAGCGCAGGCGTTGCCGTGTGCGGGCCGGCGCCTGTTTTATCAATTGCTCAACGGCGCGAGTACGTTTCTTTTCAAAGGCTTGCGGATCATCGCTGGCAAGCTTGGCCCACGCATCGAAATTAAACGGCGGACTTGCAAACGGGTCTTGCATGGTGAACTCCTCACCTGCCGTGTCAGTGGCTGTTGTTGTTTTACGGAGTAGCGCCATGTTAGCACAGAAATCCACAGGCTGTGCCGGAAAAATGGTGATAAAGCTAATTAACTATAATATAAACAAATACTTAAAATAAACCGGCTTGTGGATAAGCCGGTGGATTGTTTGGGTATAGCATGTGCAGACTGGCACGGGTTATCGGTGATAGGGGATACGCCAGGTCCTGCAGGGTATTGCAGGCCGGGCCAGGGCGGGCTCAGTCGGCCGGGACCGTACGCCCCTCCGCCCACTGGCGCAGCCGGGCGATTTTTTCCGCCATGACCTGTGACAGGGGGCGTGTTTGCTCGATTTCGAGGCGGATATGCCGGGTGTCCAGCGGGGCCTGCTGCTCGCGCGCCAGGTAGCTCGCTGCCACGATGGCCTGCTCGATTTCGGCGCCGGAGAACCCGTCGGTGAGACCGGCCAGCCGGGCGAGATCGAACTCGATGGGCTGGTGTTCACGCTTGCGCAGATGAATGGCAAAGATCTCGGCGCGCGTGGCTGCATCGGGCAGGTCGACGAAGAAGATTTCATCCAGCCGCCCCTTGCGGATCAGTTCCGGCGGCAATTCTTCTATGGCGTTGGCGGTGGCCACGATAAACACCGGTTCCCTGCGCTCTGCCATCCAGGTCAGGAGGTTGCCGAGAATGCGGCGTGAGGTGCCACTGTCGGTGTCCCCCGCGGCGATCGCCTTCTCGATTTCATCGATCCACAGCACGCAGGGTGCCATGGCCCCGGCCGCATTGAGTGCCTCGCGCAGGTTCCGTTCGGTTTCACCGAAGTATTTGTTGTAGAGGGTGCCGAAATCGAGCCTCAGCAGCGGCAGCGACCACATCCCGGCGACGGCCTTGGCCGCGAGACTCTTGCCGCTGCCCTGTACGCCCACCAGCAGGATACCCTTGGGCAGATCGTGGCTGTCCGTTGCATCCATGAAGCCGGCACGTCTGCGTTCTATCCAGCGTTTCAGATTGTTCAGGCCGCCGACAGCAGCGAAATCGGTGGTGTCGAATTCGCAGGAAATCGCCCCGTTGGCCTCAAGCAGGCGGTAGCGGGCACGGGTCACACGTTCCAGGTCATTCGCGCGGATCGCACCATCATCGAAGATAATGCTGCGGATGATGCGCCTTGCGTCGCTGGTGGTCAGGCCGCGTAGCTGGCTGGTGACAAGGTCTAGCGTCTTGCGGTCGGCCCTGACCTGCTTGCCCGGGTTCGCCTTTGCCCAGAGCGCGGCCTCTTCGCGGACCAGCGCCTCGAGCTGCTTCCGGTCCGGCAATGACAATGAAAAATGCGCAGCCAGGCCATCGAGTTCCGCGGGCAGCTTTATTTCGTGACTGACGAATACCAGCGTGTGTCCCAGGGTGTGATAGTCAAGTGCGATTTCCTTCAGCAGGCGAACGTTGTAGGCGTCCTCCAGGTAGGGATGGAAATCGAGCAGTAGATAAATGGTCGCTGAGCCGGTCGCCCTGATCTGCCCGAGCGCCTGCTGCGGATCACTGGCATGACGTTGCGGCGCGAGTTCGATATCGACGCGCTGCAAGCCGGTGGTGGCCGACCAGGCCATCACCGGCATGGCAAGCCGGACGGCAATGGTTCCGAACAGTTGCGTGACATGCTTTTCGTCGCGGGTCTCGATGGTGATCAGCGGTACGCGCGAGCGCAGCAGCAGTTCCAGGTCGTGCAGGTCGTCCATTCATTTATCCCGGGGTGCCAGGTCCGTCGGGATAGCTATCGTCCGGTCAGCCGGGGGCATTAACCGTGCGATTGCAGGATCTCATGGTGCTGAATGCGATCTAGCCGGATGCAGTGCGTGTTGCCCTGCTCATCGAGCACGTCCATGAACTCCTCGTGATTCAGGGTGCGCAGATCGGTGGGTATGACCATCTTGATATGTGTGATCCCGTCGTTTCCCCGCCAGGTCAGTCGCAGGCGCTGACGGTGCATGATGGCGAGTTCGTAGCCACTGTGCACGGCACAGTCTATCGGCGCATAGTCAGTCATCGTCACGTCTCGCAGTCAATGTCAGCAGTTCGGCGTCGGCACCGGTTTCGAGATGGAACTCGATCGGCCTGCAGCAGACCGGGCAGTCCTCGATGTAATCCTGGCTGCCATCACAGGTTTCGACGACGGTATCGAAATTTTCGCCGCAGTACGGGCAGTCAACGTGCATGAGCATCGGTGGTTGTCTCCGGCAGCCAGAAGGCCAGCAGGTTATTGAGATAGCGCTGTCCATTTTTCGAGGCATGCCAGCGATCGCCCGCATGCACCAGCAATCCCTCGTCAACCCCCCTGGCTGCCCCCGACTCCAGCAGGGCTGGCGGCAACCCGGTAACTGCCGCAAAAGCAGATGTGCTGAAGCCGTGCTCGAGGCGCAATGCGTTCATGAGAAATTCAAGTATGGCATCGCCGGGTGCCAGTTCCCACCGCGCGCTGCAAAAATCGCCGCTGCCGTGCGCATCCAGGTAGTCGCGCGGATGGCGCCGCCTGGCGCTGCGGTGGATGGCCTGACGCACCGTGTCGGTCAGCTTGCCGTGCGCGCCGGCGCCGATTCCGAGATAGTCACCGAACTGCCAGTAATTGAGGTTGTGCCGGCATTGCCGGCCGCCTTGTGCGTAGGCTGACACTTCGTAGCGTCCGTAACCGCGCTGCTCCAGCAAGGCGTGTCCAGCCGACTGCATCTCACAGAGCAGGTTTTCATCCGGCAGGTGCGGGGGATGCCGGTAAAACAAGGTATTCGGCTCGATGGTGAGCTCGTACCACGAGATATGTGCAGGTTCCAGGTCCATGGTCATGCGTACATCGCTCAGTGCCTGCTGTTCCGTCTGGCCTGGCAGGCCGAACATCAGGTCGATGTTGAAATTGTCAAAGCCGGCGTCATGTGCAGCCTCGGCGGTGCGGATCGCGTCATGCCGGCTGTGGATGCGCCCGATTTTTTCCAGCAGATCCGGCTGGAAGCTCTGTACGCCGATGGACAGGCGATTGATACCGGCCGCGCGGAAACCCTGCAGACGCTCGAGGTCTACGGTGCCGGGATTGGCTTCCAGGGTGATTTCCGCGCCGGGCTTCAGGATGATCCTGGCGCGCAGTTCCCCCAGCAGCCGGTTGATCCCCTCCGGTGAAAACAGACTGGGCGTGCCGCCACCGAAAAAGACGGTCTCCACCGGACGACCCCAGGCGGCGGGCAGGTCCTGTTCCAGGTCGGTAATCAGCGCGGCGATGTATTCCGCTTCCGGGATGCCATCCCGGACCTCGTGGGAATTGAAATCACAGTACGGACATTTACGCACGCACCATGGGATGTGGATGTAGAGCGACAGGGGGGGTGTGGTGGTGAAGTTGAACATGGGTATTTTGCAGGCCAGTGAAGATGATAGTCCTATTTCGCCCTTTCGGGCGAGGTACTTTATGCGAAGTCCATCCCTGGACTTCGCATAAAGTACCCAAAAGAAAGGCGGACCCGAAGGCTTGGCTGTCAAAACAACTGAATATACAAGGCCGCTGCGCAGCCTTGCCCTGCGCTTCTCGCCGGTTTGGGCGCTCGCCGAACTCGCTGGATTTGCCGCGCCATTCTGGCTAGCAAATCCAGCTCGACAGGGCGGCTCGCTCTGATACTAAAATCCCGCTACGCAGGATTTGGCTGCGATGCTCGGCAGCGCCTGACGGGACTAAAACATGCCACCCCCGTGCCCCGTTGGCCGCGCCGAGTACCGCAGTCAAGCCGGGATGATGGCGCGCACCCTGTTCGAGGAAAGCCGGAGCGGGATTGGCTAATCCCGCTCCGGCTCCGAGTTGTGCGCGCCCCCGGCTTGACGAGGAACACAGGGCATCAGCGTCAGCCGACGCGGCCATCGGGGTGCCCTTCTCTTTGGGTTCTTTCTCTTGGGCACGCAAGAGAAAGAACCTCGCCCGTCAGGGTGAAACCAAGTCTGTCAAGGCGAACTTGAAAAGAATTCGGATATCGTAAGTGAAATTTTGGCTCGAACCCGGCGGGGATTAACTTGCGCTTTATTATTTGTGCTGCTGCAGCGCAGCCACCAGCTTCCGCAGTGCCTGCCCGCGGTGACTCAGCGAGTTTTTTACCTCAGGTGGTAATTCTGCCGAGCTGCAATCATGTGTCGGGACATAGAACACCGGGTCATAGCCAAAGCCGTGCTTACCGCGTGGCGCAAACAGGATGTGTCCCTCCCAGGTGCCCTGGCAGATAAGCGGGGTCGGGTCAGCGGCATGTCGCAGGAACACCAGCAGGCACTGGAAACGCGCGCTACGCTGTGCCTCCGGTACCTCTTTCAGCGTCTCGAGCAGTTTTTCCAGGTTGGCCTGGTCGCTGGCACCACTGCCTGCATACCGTGCCGAGTAGATGCCGGGTGCGCCATTCAGGATGTCGACCTCCAGTCCCGAGTCGTCGGCAATTGCCGGCAGACCGGTATGGCTTGAGGCATTGCGTGCCTTGAGGATTGCGTTTTCGACAAACGTCAGGCCGGTCTCCTCAACATCCGTAACACCGAACTCGCCTTGCTGCCGTACCTGTAAATCAAGGCCCGACAGCAGCTGGTTGATTTCGCGTACCTTGCCCCGGTTGCTGCTGGCGAGAACGATGTCTTTCACGGGTATGTGTCCTGGTCTGTCTCGATGGTCGGAACCTTGTGCTCAGTTCCGTGCCAGTGCGGCCTGCTGGCTGGCCAGCAGTTCGGTGATGCCCTTCTTCGCCAGCGCGAGCATCGCATTGAGCTCATCCTGGCTGAAGGGATGCCCCTCCGCAGTGCCCTGAATCTCGATGAAGTCGCCGCCATCGCTCATAACCACGTTCATATCGGTCTCTGCATTGCAGTCTTCCGGGTAATCCAGATCGAGAACCGGCGTTCCCTGGAAGATGCCGACCGATACCGATGCGACCCGCCCGGTGAGCGGGTTGCGGGCCAGTTCCTTGCGGTCGAGCAGGGTTTGCACCGCGTCGGCCAGCGCGACATAGCCGCCGGTAATACTGGCAGTGCGGGTGCCCCCGTCGGCCTGAATGACGTCGCAGTCGATGGTGATACTGCGTTCACCCAGTGCCTTCATGTCCATGACGGCACGCAGGGAGCGGCCGATCAGGCGCTGGATCTCGAGCGTGCGGCCGCCCTGTCTGCCACGCGCCGCTTCCCGCCCCATGCGGCTGCTGGTCGAGCGGGGCAGCATGCCGTATTCGGCGGTCACCCAGCCTTCACCCTTGCCGCGCAGGAAGCCGGGTATGCGGTCCTCGATGGTGGCATTGCACAGCACGCGGGTGTCACCGAATTCGACGAGTACTGACCCTTCGGCATGCTTTGTGTAGTTGCGGGTAATGCGGACGTGACGCATCTCGTCAGGTGCTCGGTTACTGGGGCGCATGTGGGAAACCTGTGGTTGATTTGCTGGCGGGCAGTATAGCGCGATCATGCGCCGGCGATGCACGCCCCCGCGGGGATGCCCGGGCAAGCCGGGCAATGCGTCAGCAGGACCTGTAAATTGTTGATGTTGAATGATTGTTGTCTTTGTATTATGTTAAGCGTAGTGCGTGTTCATAGGGTGTGCGGGCGGATCCAGTTCGCAGTTTCATGACATGGTCCCCTTGTACTGTAAAGGTTGGCATACGGCTGGACGATGTATCGCCATGCGCGCACTGCTTCGGATCCCGCACGGATCGCTCACATGGAGATTCAGGATTATGCAACATTCATACAGGAAACTGGCCGGCCCTGTCCTAGCCGCCCTGCTTGCGGTTACCCAGCTGGTGTTCGTCCCCACGGCAGCCGCGGGCAATTACGATCTTGAATCCGAACCGAGTAGCGGCGCCATGCTGGCCGATATGTTTATGATCCGGCCGACGATGCTGGTTGGTACCGCAATCGGCGTAGCCACCTTTGTCGTCTCGCTGCCGTTCACCCTGCTGGGTGGCAACATGGACCAGGCCGCCAACCAGCTGGTTTCGAAGCCGGTGAAGTACACCTTCGTCAGGCCGCTCGGCGAATTCTAGTCCCGCGCGGGCGGGCAGTTTCCAGAAGCCGCTGCGACCGGAACGGTCGCAGCGGCTTTGTCATCTCCAGGGCGGCCGTTCGGCCGCTTTTCCATTTGCGGGCTAATGGCTTACCATTGCTGCCTCGTCAGGAATCGTACCCGGAGCACGCATGATACGCAGCATGACGGCCTTCGCACGCCGGGAAACCGATCTCGAGGCGGGCAACCTGTGCTGGGAGTTGCGTTCGGTCAATCACCGTTACCTGGAGGTCGGGCTGCGCCTGCCGGATGAATTGCGCGCCATCGAGGCGGTTGCACGCGAACGCATCAACGCCCGCCTCGGACGAGGCAAGGTCGATTGCAATTGTCGCTACAAGCCGGTGATCAGTGGCGCCATCGCACTGGATGTCGACCCGGGCAACCTGGATCGCCTGCTGGACGCCTGCCGGCTGGTGGCGGATCGCCTGCCCCAGCCGGCCGCGCTCAGCCCCCTGGAGCTGCTGCGCTGGCCGGGCGTGGTGCGTGAGCGGGTGGTCGACAATACGCCGTTGATTGCCGGGGCCATGGCGCTGCTGGATGAGACCCTCGAAGAGCTGCTGGCCTGCCGCGAGCGTGAGGGTGAGCAGATCAGGAACATGTTGCTGGCACGCTGCGACGCAATGGCCGCCCAGGTCGGGCATGTGCGCACGCTGGTGCCCGACATCCGTGACGGGCTGCGCAGGAAGCTGGAGTCGCGGCTGGCCGAGCTGGAGGTGCCCGTGGAGCCGGGTCGGCTCGAGCAGGAGCTGGTGCTGCAGATCCAGAAGATCGACGTGGCCGAGGAGCTGGACCGCCTGGAAAGCCATATCGCCGAAGTGCGCCGCGTGCTTGCCGGAGACGAGCCGGTCGGGCGACGCCTGGATTTTCTGATGCAGGAGCTCAATCGCGAGGCCAACACCCTGGGGTCGAAATCGGTTGTGGTGGCGACGACCAATGTCTCGGTGGAACTCAAGGTGCTGATCGAGCAGATGCGCGAGCAGGTCCAGAACGTCGAATAGCCGCCATGACGCAAGCAACAGCCGGCGGCACCCTGTTCATCATCTCCGCGCCCTCGGGTGCCGGCAAGTCGAGCCTGGTGAAGGCATTGCTGGAATCCGCCGGCGACGGGCTGGTGCTGTCGGTGTCCCACACCACGCGTGCGCCGCGCCCGGGCGAGGTGGACGGCCGTGACTATCATTTCACTACTGTCGAGCGCTTTCAGGACATGGCTGCGGCGGGAGACTTCCTGGAGCATGCGCAGGTATTCGACAATTTCTACGGCACCTCGCGCAGTGCGGTCGAGTCGCAGCTGGCCGCGGGTCTGGATGTGATCCTGGAAATCGACTGGCAGGGCGCGCGCGAGGTTCGCACGCAGCTGCCGGCGACAGTCAGTATCTTTATATTGCCGCCGTCACGCGCGGCGCTGGCGGAGCGTCTGGCGGCACGCGGCCAGGATGACATACAGGTCATCGCGCGCCGCATGCGGGATGCGGTCAGCGAGATGTCCCACCATGGTGAGTACGACTACCTCATTATTAACGATCTTTTTATCCAGGCCCGGGACGATCTGGCTGCGATCATCCAGGCCCAGCGCCTGCGGCTGGCGTGCCAGGCGCGGCGGCAGGCCGCCCTGCTGGCGTCC
>Ga0307423_1001160_pt1 | contig 16305 bp, 10 predicted proteins | sample SalMarWE160310MG_FD_202154 | JGI IMG/M metagenome (GOLD analysis project Ga0307423, IMG submission 202154) | Salt marsh sediment microbial communities from the Plum Island Ecosystem LTER, Massachusetts, United States - WE1603-10 | ecosystem: Environmental > Aquatic > Marine > Intertidal zone >...
GAGGTGATTTCAGGCTTTGTGAGCGGCGGCGAACGGGGCTTGGTTGCCGCAGGATTAAACTATTACATGCCCAACCACTTCCACCAAGTGCCCCGTCTGCTGACGGAATTTTTGGGAGTTGACGTTTTAGTGACCATGGTCAGTCCCATGGACAAGGCGGGATATTTTAGCTTTGGCACAGCCAATGATTACACCTCAACCGTGGCCCGCACAGCCAAATTATGTCTGGTGGAAGTTAATCCAAACATGCCCCGGGTGTTTGGCGATTCCTTGATCCATATCTCGGAAGTTGACGCGGTGGTTGAAAGCCAGAAACCGATGCTGGAAATGCCAGCGTCGGATCCCAAGCCAGAGGACGAGGTAATCGGCCGGGCCATAGCGGAGCTGGTCCCGGATGGCGCTTGCTTACAATTGGGTTTTGGCAGCCTGCCCAACGTAGTGACTCGCTTTTTGGAAGGGCATAAGGATCTGGGCGTGCACACCGAGGTCTTCGGACCTGGCATGGTGCATCTGCTTAAAAAAGGCGTGATTACCGGCAGCAGGAAAAACCTGCATCCCAGGAAGCACATATTCACCGTGGCCCAAGGCGATAAGGAAATGCTGGAATTCATGGACGACAATCCGGCCATGAATAGCTATCCTGTTTCCTACACAAACAGTCCGGCAATAATAGCGCAAAACGAGAACCTGGTTTCCATCAACTCCATCATTCAGGTTGATTTGCTAGGTCAATGCAACGCGGAGTACTTGCATGGCCATCAATTTTCCGGAACCGGCGGCCAACTGGATTTCGTGCGCGGCGCTTTTGATTCGCCGGGCGGCAAGTCTATCTTAGCCTTTCACAGCACAGCTGATGAAGGCTCCGTCAGCCGCATAGTGCCTCACCTCGAGTCTGGCGCCATGGTGACGACTCCGCGCATGGACACCCACTATCTGATCACTGAACACGGCGTCGTCAACCTGAAAGGCCGCTCCAGCCGCGAACGGGCTTTGGCCATAATCGAGTTGGCCGCGCCGCAGTTCAGAGAGGATCTATTGCGCGAGGCGGAGGACATGTATTTGCTCTAAAACATGCTCAAGCGGGCAGGTTTTTTACCGGATAGCTAATTTGTGATATAGTACTCCACGTAAATGGCGGATTAAGTTTGTTGGTCCCCGCAAGGGGACTTTTTGTTTTATTAATCCTCCCGTAAGTTGGGCGGAAAAGGAGCAGGTAATGTCCCAAGCCAAACAGGGCGACAAAGTTCAGGTGCATTACACAGGTAAATTTAGAGATGGCACCGTATTTGATAGTTCAGAGGGCGCCCAGCCCTTGGAGTTTTCTGCAGGCAGTTCGGAATTGATACCTGGTGTGAGTAAGGCCGTAATCGGAATGGCGCCTGGCGACACCAAGACCGTGGAAATTCCGCCCGAGGAGGGCTATGGCCAGCGCCAGGATGGCATGGAGCAGACAGTGCCCCGCAATCTCCTTCCAGCGGAAGCCAAAATTGGGGATGCCTTGCAGGCTCAGGCCGGCGATCAGACTGTTGTGGTTTGGGTGAAGGAACTAGGCGACGAAGAAGCCATCTTGGATGCCAATCATCCCTTGGCCGGGCGGACTTTGTTTTTTGATTTGGAACTGGTTGCAGTTAACGCCCAAGCCTGATTTGACTTTATTCGCTTAAAGCCTTCCCTTACAAGGGGAGGGCTTTTTTTGTTTCCGAGGACAAGGATGAGATTTTTTCTAAAAGCAATCGGCGGTCAACGGGTTTGTGCAAATAGCCGGCCGGCGGAGTCATGTCCCGGGGGAGGGGGTCCAATTGGTCATCACTCCAGCCCGAAACCACAAGGATTGGAATCTCATCCAGTCCAAGCGATTGCATCTTGGCGCGCAAGCGTCCTACCACCTCCCAGCCGGAGCCATCGGGCAAGCCCAGGTCGCAAAGGACCAAGTCGGGCTCAAAAGATTCCAACTCATTTAGCGCTTGGCTCAGACAATCGGCGCGGCGTACTTGGTGTCCTGCTTCCCCCAAAAGCGCCTGGATGCCCATGGCAACTAACCCTTCGTCTTCAACTAACAAGAGATTGAGGCTGGGCTCACGGGGTATATGCTTCATCGGTTCAGGCATGGCCGGAGAGTCTGTGGCCAACGGCAGGCTGATTGCCAGGTTAAGGCCTTGGCCTGGTGCGCTTTCAGCCAGGATGGTTCCCCCATGTGACTGGACGATTCCTTTGCTAACCGCTAAACCCAAGCCTTGACCAGCCACACCCTTAGTGGTGAAGAAGGGATCAAAAAGGCGAACCAACTCTTCCTGGCTAGCGCCGGGCCCTGTGTCTCTGCAAATGACCTTAACCATGCCTCCTTCCACGCGGCCTTTAATCTGTAGCGTTCCACCCGCGGGCATTGCCTCTACCGCATTTTTGGCGATATTTAGAAGCACCTCCATGAGTTCGCCCCTGACTCCTGTCACGTATAGTTCCTTATCGACCTCCAATTCCAACTTAAGGTTGCCATCGGCAAATTGCGGCCAGATTCCTGGGAGGGATTTGCGCAGAGAATGCAGCAGGTCGCTAAAATCAACCACTTCGGCTGAGCTGCGCGTACCCTGGCGTCTACCCACAAAACGGCTTAAACGGTGAACAACATCCCGACCGCCGCGGGCGCCCTGAACCACGTTATCCAAAAGGTGAGCAACCTGCTCAAGTTCTGGTTGTTTGCCTGCAAGAACTTGCTGGGCGGCCTGGGCATTGCCTAGAATAGCCATTAGCACATTGTTGAAATTATGCGCCACACCGGCAGCCAGCTGTAATAAAGCTTCTTCGGCCCTTTTACGGTCATTGATGTCTTGAATATGGGCAACGACATAAACCGGGCGTCCATGTGCATCGCGTACAACGGAAGAATTGACTGTTACCCAAATTAGGTGGCCGTCCTTGTGTATGTAGCGTTTCTCGAGATATAGATGTTCTCGTTTACCCTCCACCAAGGCCCGAAAACCATCATACTTGTTTAGTAGATCTTCGGGATGGGTGAAACTCTCGAAATCCCTGCCAACCATGTCTTCAGCCTGTCGGCCCAATAGGTCGCACAAGAAACGATTAACTTGCAGGAAGCGTCCCTCAATGTTGACCAGGGCCATGCCAACTCCAGCCCTTTCAAAGGCCCTGCGGAATCGTTCCTCGCTTTCCCGAAACGCTTCCTCCGCCCTCTCGCGCTCGGCAAATTCTTGCTGCAGCTGGCGGTTGGTTGCTTCAAGCCTTGCTGTCCTATGGGCAACCTCCTGCTCTAGGTGCTCCCTTGACTTGGCCAACTCCTTTTCGGCCCTTACCCGATCGGTAACATCGATTATGATGCCGTTAACATAGGTCGGCTTGCCATTTTCATCGCGGATGCCAGTAGCGATTACCTGCATCCAACGCCAGCTGTTGCTTGCAGGGTGCCAGATGCGTCCTGTTTCACTAAAACGATTGGTGGTGAAGGCCTGGGCATTGGCTTGATACAAGCGGGGAAGGTCCTCAGGATGCACATGCTGGTACCAGGCGCCCAGGTCCTGAATGTCCTGCACGCCAAGTATTTCCCGGACGGAAGGGCTTGCGAACACTATCCTTAAGCGGTACGGGGAAGATTCATCCACCGCCAGTCGGTAGACCACGAAGTTGGTGGCTGACTCCATCAGAGAGCGCAGGTGGGCCTCGCTCTCGGCAAGGGCCTGTTCGGCTTGCGCTCGAGCTTCGTGAGCATCCTTGAGATTGGACAGCTGGCGCTTCAACTGTTGTATCTGGCGCTGCAAATCCTCCCGGCTGGGGCTTTGGTCCTTCATGGCTTTAATGAATATCGCCCTTGTTTGTTGGTGATGCGATAGTGAATTTTACACTCTTGGCAGGTTCCAGGACAAATATTCTGAATAAGTTTCGGGAATAACTCAACCCTTACGCTTGACCAGTTGGCAAGGTGATGTCAATCTTGACGGATAGTGATTGAAACGGCCCCGGCCCATTTGCGGAAAGCGTTATTGATGGACTCATCTACATTAATCATAGGCGCCTTGGTGGCAATAGCAGCGATAGGCGCGCTATTAATGGGTCCGATGCTATTTGGACGTTTGTTCATGCCGCGCCTAACGTTGGCACTCTTTCAGCGTTTTGGCGGTTGGCTAGGGGGTGTGTTGGATCGTATCAGCCCAGGGTTGGACCTGCGGCTCATAGTACGGGCAGGCAACAAATACTTCCGCAAGAAATTTGGGGAGGCGCCCTTTGAAAAGCGGGTACTATTTTTGCCTTTTTGCTTGCGACCACTGCATTGTCCGGCCGAAGTGGATTGCGAAAAAGGCCTATGCTGCGATGCAAAGTGCCTGGATTGCGACATAGGGGATGTGAGCCGTAAAGCCAAGGCTCTGGGCTATGCTGCGGTATATGTGGTGCCCAGTTCGCGAATGATGCCCGGAAAGGGGCTTTTGCCCAGCGATCAGTTTATAAAAGCCAAACTTAAGCAGCACGCGCCTGACGCGGCTTTGGGCGTGGTTTGCCCTTACCACCTGCGCAACCGGTTGCTTAAGAAGCACGTCGTTGGTCGTCGTGGCTTGGCCACCGGACAGCAGGGTGTGCGATCAGCCCTGCAGGGAGTTTTGCTGGATGGCCGCAACTGCCGTGCGGCAAAGGTCGATTGGGAGCAGGTCTGCAGGCTGATGTCATTCGCTCCCGGCCGCTATGTGCCCTCATCAGAGGGCTGAGCCTCCGCAGCCGTGCACGCACTACGAACTCCTTCCACCGTTACCCTGATCACAATCCTGGCCACCCTGGTGCCTATTCTGGGAAGCATGATGAGCTGGTGAAGGCCAGGTTGTGGAAGGTTGTCATAGAGGGATTCAACGCAGAACCGTTGGGAATGCGTCAACAAACCAAGCCCCCACCTGGAAGAGTGGGGGCCGGCTAGGACATGTCTCCATGGGCTGGTTTTACAGCCCTCTGGTCCCGAATCAAGCCTGCATGGCTTTCACGGCTTGCCGGGCTTCTTTAAGGCGGCCGCATATCACGGGGAAAAGCTTTTCACATTCAGTGTGGGGCAGGAACAAGCTGCTGGTGTAGTTGTCCATGTAACGCGGCGCTACTGATAGTTCAAAGTTGGTCATTCTTTCCACGATTTCTCCCACTTCGGCCCTTAAGGGATTGGACATACATGCCAAGCGGGTGCCCAACAGAGATCCGTTGCCTACGAATAAAAACCGCTCAGCAGGCAATTCGGGCATCAAGCCGATTATCTGAGATCGTTCCAAGTTGATGCTCTGGCCAAAGCCTCCGGCAAGGATAACTCGCTCCAGGTCCTGGATGGAAAGGCCCACGCCGTCCAGTAGAGTCATATAAGCCGCGTACATGGCGCCCTTGGCCCTAATTAAATTATCAACATCCGGTTCGGTCAAAGTGATGTCGCGGCCGCCCTCGGCGTCCTCAGCCCAGACCAGCACGTACTCGGGGCCGTCCTCTCCTTCGCGCGTCCTGTCGGTGGGATGATCCAGATTGAAGCGGCCGCGTTCGTCCATGATGCCTGCCATGAACAGCGAAGCAACCGCGGCGATGAGCCCGGAGCCGCAGATACCCTTGGGCAAGGACCGGCCCACGGTGAGGACGGCCGGTTCGCCGGTAATGGGATTCACGGAAAAGTTTTCGATGGCTCCTTTGGCCGCGCGCATGCCGAATTTTATGCCGCCGCCTTCAAAAGCCGGTCCGGCCGAGGCGGCTGCGCAGGCCATCCAGTCCTTGTTGCCGACCACGACTTCGCCGTTGGTGCCGAGGTCGATGAACAGCGTGAGCCGCTCGTCTTTGTGCATGCCGGTGCCCATGACGCCGGCCACCACATCGCCACCCACGTAGGAAGCGACTGCGGGAAAAACCAGAAGCCCGACGTGGTCGGGCAGCGCCAGGCCAAAGCGATCTGCCCTTAATGGCGGGTAATAGGCCGCCGTGGGCACATAGGGCTCAAGGCGGATGTACTTGGGATCCATATCCAGGAACAGTTGCGTCATGGTCGTGTTGCCGGCCAGAATACACAGGCTGATATCATTGAGCTCTATGCCCGTGCTGCGGGCCAGGGACTTGATGACGCCGTTAATGGACTTGGCCGCCGCTTCCTGCAGGCGACGCATACCGCCCGGTTTGCCCGCGTAAACGATGCGGGTAATCACGTCTTCGCCAAAGCCAATCTGAGAATTAAAATCGCCTTCAGTGCCGAGAACCTTTCCGCTGGACAAGTCTATGAACTGGGCCCATACCGTGGTGGTGCCAAGGTCCACGGCCACCGCTATATTGCGCGAGCTGGTATCGCCGGGTTCCACCCGGAGGATATGGTTGTGGCCGGCTTCCGGGTATACCGCCCGCAGCACGGTTGCGGTGACTTGCCAGTCGCTGTTCCGCCAGGCGCCGGGCAGTTCGCGGATGGCTTCATATTCAATAGCAAAGCGGTGCTCACCTTTATCTTTGAGTGCAAGCAGCAGACGATCAACGTCATTGCGGTTGTCGGCCAAGGTTGCCGGCTGGGCTTGGACCATAAGCTTGTCGATCGCGGGCTGGTAGCGGTTCTCCGCTTTAAGCTCATCAGCCCCGATGAGGGTGGCTTGTTGAGCCGGGCCTGATGCCAGGGCTATGAGGGCATCCTTGTTAAGAGCCGATACATCAGTGATGCGTACGGTGACATCGCCCGTTAACTTGGATTGGCATGCCAAGCGCACGCCGGATTCGCGGTCCTTTTGCGAGAGCTTTTCGCTGATACCGCCCTCTATCTGGCCCTGTTCGATGATGACGCGGCACTTGCCGCAGACTCCTTTGCCTCCGCAGGAGGCGTTTATATGCACACCCGCTTCCAGGGCTACATCCAACAAAGCCGAGCCTATATCGGCTTTTACTTCCAGGCCGTACGGCTCAAAGCGAATAGTCGCTTGCTCGTTGCCTTGGCTGCTCATATGGTTATCCCGTTTCCGCTAGCGCTGTATGTGTGAAGGGCCTCAACCATGTCAGTATTAAGGGCGCATGGGTGGGTTGATATCCTTGCTCCGATCTCAAAAAAATAATAGCTCCATGGGTTATTAAGATCAACGGCGGATCGCAATCTGGGCAGGCGGAGAATGCAGGCCCAAGCCAAGCCAAGCCTCTGCAGTTTCGTGCACCGCTTCGCTAAGGCTGGGATGCGCGTGAATGGTGCGGGAGATGTCACCGGCTGTGGCTCCCAGTTGCATGGCCAAAGCGCATTCATGTATCAAATCCGCCGCGTGAGCACCGATGATGTGCGCGCCTAACAAACGCGAGGTCTGCTGGGCGCAAACTAGTTTGCATTGTCCGGCTAGCTCGCCCATGGCCTGGCTTTTGCCCAGGGCGCGGAAGTTGAAAACCGCGGTGGTCGCCTCCAAGCCTGCCTGTGCGGCTTGTTCCGGGCTTAAGCCAACCCAGGCCACTTCGGGGCTGGTGAATGCCGCTGCGGGCACGACATCGTACGGCACGGCTTCGTGGCCACCCATGGCGTTTGCCGCCGCGGCCACGCCCTCTGCCCCTGCCAAATGGGCCAGCATGGGTCTACTCTGGCCCAGCATGTCACCGACCGCGTAGATACCAGCGGTTGTAGTACATAGATGGTTATCCACCTTGACTGCCCCGTGCTGATCGCGCTCCACGCCAACTTGGGCCAGCCCAAGTCCTGTAGTATTAAGGCCTCGTCCCACCGCCACCAACACCTTGTCAACCGTAAGCGCCTGCGGTTTGGGCGGGCGCTTGCCATGGTCTATGAGGGGCGAAGGTCCAAGTTCCAGTTCCACGCCTTGGCCGCTTGCCTGCCAGCCGGTAACCACCATTCCTGGGTTGGTCTTGATTTTTCGCTTTTTAAACTCGCGTTGTAAAATGCGCGAACAATCAAGATCCAGAGAGGGTAGAGGGAGGAGCCGGCCCAAGGCCTCGACAATGGTTACTTGGCTGCCCAGGGCGCTCATGATATTGGCGAACTCGCAACCCACCACCCCGCCACCAATAACCGCGAGTCTAACGGGTATTTCCGGCAAAGAAAACATGTCGTCGGAGTTTAAAATGTATTGGCCGTCTCTGGAAAGGCCCGGAAGATCGGCTGGGCGGGAGCCGGCGGCCAAGATCAAGCGATCGTAATCCAGGGTAAGATCGCCGCCGTCATTTAATGCCACCTCGACTTGATTGGGGCCCGCCAGCCGGCCCCTACCCCGTACCAACTCTATTTTGTACGAGGCAAATAGCTTCTCCAGACCTTCGGCCTGCAGTTGCACCACATTGTCTTTGCGGGCAAGCATGGCGCGCCAGTCGGGTCGGAATTGTCCCTCGAAGCGGATGCCAAGCTCGTTTAATTTCAGAGCTGCATCCAGGGCTCCGGCCGAGGCCAAGAGAGTCTTGGTGGGAATGCAGCCCCAATTAAGACAAGTTCCACCCACCTTTTTTTCTTCCAGCAGAAAAGTACTGGCTCCCAACTGGGCGGCCCGCAAAGCGGCCTGATAGCCTCCAGGACCGGAGCCGATAACCACTATACGTGTTGCCAAGGAAAACCGCTCCTAGTCCAACCTTACGATTTTGACTCGTTTGCCCACCCAAGTGGGCGGCAGATATATGCGCCCGGAATTGCCGCTTTGACGAACTTGTTTGGTGAGAAGCTCGATGCCGTGTACTTCGAACTTCACCGAGCCAACCATAGCTTCGGCTTCATTTTTTGGGTCTCTGTCTTCAGCCACCGTACCTACGCATCGTTAGGTGATCTCGCCTTTTTGACCCGGCCACAATGAATGACAGGGCACAATGATATCTATTTCGCCTGCTTCCTTCATTTGCTTGACACGATTGGCCGACTCCCATCCTGCAATGGCATCGGTGTGCACCCCAGGGCAAACCGCCGGGCCCGCATTGGGGAAGTTTAAATCGTTGCAGCAAAAGCCGGTGATCAAAACCCGGCCGCTCCGGGGGGTGTCCACGATCACCGACTGGCCGCCCGGCGTGTGTCCCGGAGTGACTATGACGCTGAGACCGGGAGCTATCTCGGCATCTCCGTTTAGGGCTTGGACATCGCAATCATCCAAATACATTGAATCATAGCGGTGGTCCAAGGGGTGGGGCTTTTGCATAAAATCAAGCTCGGCCTGCTGGGCGTAAACCTTGGCCTTGGCGCATAGTGCGTCGTTTTCGCAGTGGTCGTTATGCAGATGAGTGTGAACGATGATATCAATATCGTCAGGCTTCAGGCCCAGGCGCTCCAGACCGTCCTCGAAGTATTCACACTTCAAGCCGAGTTCCTCTTCCACACCGTCTGGGACTATGAAATCTTCCAGTCCGGTGTCGATGAGGATTTTGGGGGCATCTGGGGACGAGCCCTTTAAGTAGAACACATAGATGGGAATATGAATGCTTTTGCCATAATGACGCTGATAGGTCATTATGCCCTGGTCGGTGGCGTTCAAGCCTGTGATTATGGGATGAATGGTGTAGGTGCTCACTGATGTATTCATCCTTTCCGCGGGACCTTGGTTTTGTTCTGCTTATGGTGTCCGGTCAACTATCCTCGTCCCGGTGCAGTATCGGGTCTCCCCATTGCTTAACCGCCGCGATGCCGCCGCTCAGATTAAAGGTGTTTTTAATGCCGGCTGCGTCCAGCATAACTTGGGCCTCATAAGAACGCACCCCGGAGTTGCATATCAAAACCACGTCCTTGTCACGGGGAACCTCTTTGAGACGCTGGGTAAGGGTCTCCTGGGGCAGATGCACCCAGTAGGGAGTCAAGCTCTCAAGATAAGGCGCTGCATTGTCAATGGCCCGCATGTCCAGAAAACAGGTCTTGCCGTCTTTTAAGGTCAGGCGGCGGGAAAACTCCTCTGGCGGCATGGGCCTGAGCTTGCCCTCGATCAGGTTTTCCGCGGTATTGGCTGCCGCGTTCAGGATGTCCACCGCCGCCCCCAAGGGAGGAGAGTAGGCCAATTCCAGGTTGGAAACCTGCTCCAACTTGGCGCCAAAAGTCAGCATGCCGGCTACGGCATTGATGCGCCCCACCACTGCGTCGCCATTTTCACCCAGGGCGGTGCAACCCAGCACCTTGCGGGTTTTCCGCTCCACCGTGAGCTTCAAGTACATCAGTTTCATGTCGGGATGAAAATGCGCCCGGTCGGCCTGCACCACCAAAGGCGAAACCGCGTCAATGCCCAGTCGGCCGCATTGGGCCTCGTCCAAGCCGGTCCGGGCCATGGACAGGCCGAACAGCTTTATGCAGAAGGTGCCCAGCACGCCGGGGAACGCGGCGTGGGCTCCGCAGATATTGCTGCCAATAACCCGGCCTTGTCGGTTGGCCAGAGAGCCCGAAGGTATATAAAGGTCCTCGCCGGAAAGCAGATGGCGCACGGAGACGCAGTCTCCGCCGGAAAAGATCGCGGGGTCTGCGGTGCGCATGGTTTCGTCTACCCGGATGCCGCCATTGGCCGCCAATTCCAGGCCGCAGTCCTTGGCTAGTTCGGCATTGGGCTTCACGCCGGTGGCCATTATGACCAGGTCCACCTCATACTCGGCGCCGTCGGCCTTGACCGCCCGCACGTGACCGTCATCATCGGCCAAGATTCCTTCCACCTGGCAGCCCAGATGCAAAGCAATGCCTTCTTGAGCCCGGAGGTGGTTGGCCAGCATATGGGCTATTTCCGGGTCCAAGGCACCGGGCAAGACTTGAGGCGCCATTTCGAAGATGTGCACCTCCACGCCCCAAAGATCGGCCATGGCCTCGGCCATCTCCAGACCGGTGGCGCCAGCGCCTATAACCGCCGCGCTGCCGACTTGTCCCTGGGAAACCAGGGTTTTGATTTTTTCGGCGTGATGCAGGTTGGCCACGGGCATTACGCCGTCCAAATCCGCGCCGGGAATCGGAGGGAGGAAAGGCTTGCTTCCTGTGGCTAGGACCAGGAAATCGTACTCAAGATCGTATTCTCTATCCGCTTTGATGTCCCTTACGCGAACCGTCTTGGCGTCTCGGTTGATGGAAAGAACCTCATGTCCGGTGCGCACCTCGATTCCCTTGGCGCCGCTGAAAAATTCAATATCGCGCACCATGTGAAAGCTGGTGGACATGAGCGCTTTCAATTCACTCACGTCACCGGAAACATAAAAAGGTATGCCGCATCCTCCATAGGAGATCAGTTCATCACGATCCAGCATTATCACTTCTGCTTGGGGCATCAGGCGCTTGATGCGGCAGCCGGTCTTGGGGCCGGTGGCCACACTGCCGATGATCACAACCTTGAGACTCAACTCAACTTCCTCACTAGGTTTTTTACGCGTGCAATTGATGGAATAGATGCCAAAGGATCCATGCAAACCATACTATTGTTGCCGCCTGGAGGCAAGCGGAGGCTGGGGCCCGGAGGGCTGGTTGCCTAGCGTGGTTTGCCCAAGCGGCAGGCAAGCGCCTCGGCCATGTGCAGGACTTTAACCCGTGAGCCGCGCTGATCCAGCCCGCCGCGTAGTTGAAGCACGCAGCCAGGGCAATCGGTCACCAGCAATTCTGCGCCCGACTTTTCCACCTCCGAGAGCTTGCGCTCCAATATCCGTGCCGAAACTTCAGGAAATTCAGTGGAGTAGGAGCCGCCGAAGCCGCAGCACACCTCTTCATTATTGGTGGGGATATAGTCAAAGCCGGATTCTTGGAGGAGGCGTCTGGGAGCTTTATGCACGCCCAGCCCACGGCAGAGGTGGCAAGGCGCGTGATAAGCTGTCTTGGGTCCCTTGGCGCTGGGTGGTTGTATCTTAAGCACTTGGCTGAGAAAGGTGCTTAGGTCCATGATTTTGGCAGATAAAAGCTCGGCCAGCGCACTCCAGTTTTTTTCGCGGGCTAAAAGCTTGGGATAGCTTTCCTTGATGTGCGAAGCGCAGGAGGCGCACAGGGTCAGCACATAATCGAAGGCCGCCGGATCCAGCGCCCTGATATTTTGCCGGGCCACGATGCGGGCGGTGGCTTCTTCGCCCATCATGGATGCGGGCAATCCGCAGCAGGTCTGCTCCTTGGCAAAGGCCAGGTCTATCGGCCGGTCCTTTATGAGCTCCAACAATGCTTCGCCTTGTTCTGGATAAACAAAGTCCACCAGGCAGCCGGCGAAAAACGCCACCTTGAGGGCCTGCTTTCTTTTGGGCCGGTCTTTTTGCAACGCCCGCCAACGGTCGCGTAGCGGCTTTTTCGCCACCACCGGCAGGCTGCGGAAGCCGTGGGCTTGATCTAAAAACCTGGGCAGGTGGCGGATGACCGGCTGCCTGCCTGCCAGCGGTTTCTGGGCCAGATAGGCCCGACGGATGATTTGGTGGAAAAGTTTGCGGTTGGGCAGAACTTTAGCCAGCAGCAGGTTTTTCACCGGCCGGGTATCTTCTTCGTCCAAGATGCGCGCATGGACCTTTTTGATGAGCCGTGGCAGATCGATCTGGGCAGGGCAGATAGAGCGGCAGGCCTGGCAATTGAGGCAGTTGCGCACTATCGCCCTGGCGTTGCGGCGGCCGTGATAGAAATAGGTGAGGATCAGGCCTATGGCGCCGATATAAACATGCCCGTAGTGATGCCCTCCCACCAAAGAGTAGATGGGGCAAAGATTGGCGCAGGCTCCGCAACGGATGCAGCGTAGCGCTTCTTGGAAATCGGGGTCCCGCGCAATGGCCAGCCGGCCGTTGTCCAGGAAGATGATATGCATTTCTTTTTGGCGGCTATCGGCTGCCGCGCATTCGTTGGCTCCGGTGATCCAGGTCACATAAGAGCTGATGGCTTGCCCGGTTGCGTTTTTGGGCAGCACCTTGAGGATGTCCAGCGCTGCGTTCAAGTCCGGCACCAGCTTGTCCAAGCCGACCAGGGCTACGTGAACGCGAGGCAGGGTGGTGGCCAAGCGGGCGTTGCCTTCATTGGTCACCAGGCCTATGGTGCCGGTTTTCGCGATGGCGAAGTTTGCTCCCGAAACGCCCATGTCGGCGTCCAGGAAGGCCCGTCGCAGTTCGCCGCGGGCAAAGTGCACCATGGCTGTTATGTCGTCCGGGTCCATGGCGCGGCCGCTGACCCGGCTGAAGAGATCGGCCACTTGGGCGCGGGAAAGGTGGATGGCCGGCAGCACCATGTGCGACGGACCCTCGTGGCGAAGCTGGATTATCCACTCTCCCAGATCGGTTTCCACCACCTGTAAGTCCGCTGCTTCCAGATGATCATTAAGGTGGGTTTCCTCGGCGGTCATTGACTTGGATTTGACTATGCGCCGGGCGCCTGCCTTATAGGCGATGCGGCTGATGAGAGCGTTGGCCTCCCCTGCGGTGGCGGCCAAATGCACTTTGGTGCCGGCTTTTTCGGCCTCGGCCTTGAACTGATCGTAAAGCTTCATCAAACGCGGCAGGCTGGCGTCCTTATTGCTGGCCACGGTTTTGGCCAAAGCGGCGAAATCATATTCCAGGAAAGCGTTTCTACGGCTTTCTTGGTAAGCCTGGGAGAATTTGGCCAGAGTTTGGCCCAAGAATTGGTTGTTTAGTACCGCCTTAAGTTGGCGGCGGTATTCTTTGGGATCCGAAGGCGTGATGCTCATAGCGCGCCCTCCGGCAAAATAAGTATGTGCAACTCAGCCGGGCCGTGCACGCCGATGGTGAGCACCCGCTCGATATCGGCCGTGCGGCTGGGACCGGTTATGAACGCCAAATAGCCGGGTCCCGCTGCCATCAGGTCTTCTAGCTCACCAGCGATGGCATCCAAGCTAGGCACGATTCTATCGCGGGGTAAAAGAGCAACATGCACCAGCGGCAGCATGCTGGCCAGGCGTGTTTGCTCGGAGCGGGAATCGATGATGATGGTGCCGGTTTCCGCCACGCCCCATTGGGCTGGAGTCACGCCGGTGTGGATGCGATCAGCGGCTCCCCGCAGGTCGCCAGTCAAGAGTTCCAGGCCGGCCTTTTCGCAGAGCGCGGCCAGTTCGGCGCGGGAGGCTGCCGGCAGGCCCGGCGCCGCCAAGGCGCGGCCGCCTTGCTTCTTGGTGATTTCCACGAACAGAGACAACGCTTGAGCGAGACTATCGACCTCGCGCACCTGGGCTAATACGGCTTGGGTCCGTTCATGGAAAATCTTAAAATCGGAAGATGGAGACACAGACACCAACCCTCCTTGATCCCTTATAGCAATCTAGCAGACTCGCGCCTAACTTGGTATCTCTAGGCAAACAAAGCAAGACTGAGCGAAAGGCTGATGAAGGAGAGTAGGGTGGAAAGCACGATGCTTGCCCCGGACAAGTCCGCGTCTGAATTCATCTGGGTCGAAAGAATGTAGGCGCTAGTGGCGGTGGGCAGGGTAAAGAAGACCATGGCCACCGAAAGCGACAGGGGATCCACCCCCCAAAGCCTGAGCAGCCCATAACCCAAGAGCGGCATGAAAACCATCTTCAGTACACAAGATACGAAGCTGAGTTGCAGGCGCCCACGCAATTTATCCAAAGCCAAGCTGGCGCCGATCGATAGCAGCGCCATGGGCAAGGTGATGGACGATAGCAACGCCAGGGTGTTATTGACGAACACCGGCAGGGGAGGGGCCAAGCGCGCATAGGCGATGCCGGCCAGGCAGGCCAAGATCAACGGATTAACCGCTAGACCTCTCAGCAGCATCTTGACCTTTTCACCCAGCGAGTATTCGGCCTGGGAAAACCAAACCAAGGTAGAAACCACCAGCAAATTTATAAAGGGTATGGTCAGGCTAATTATGATACCGAAACGGGCCACGCCATCTTCGCCAAAGGCGCCCAGCACCACTGCCATGCCGATATAGGTATTGAACCGGAAACTGACCTGGCTGAAACTGCCGGCTTGGAATGGCTGCACCCGGGCCAGACGGATATAGGCCAAGCTTGCCAGCCAAGCCAAAAACACGGTTAGCAATACCGCCAAAATCAAGCCGCCTGGCATCTCCAGGTTGGGACCGGCCGCGCCGATTTTCCAGAAAAGCATGGCGGGGAAGAAAATGAAATAGACCAGCTTGTCAGATATTTTGAAAAAAGCCTCACCCGCCAGGTTTGAGCGCATGAGGATTTTGCCCAGGGCCAGGAGGAGGAATACAGGTAAAACGTTATTCAGAACGTGCGACATATCCGCCTAGAGTCTCCAATTAGGTGACGTAAACAGCCTATACCCGCCACCAATGAGGGGCAAGCATTGCCATATAATAGCCTGGCCGGTGGTGGGGAGCGGCCAGGGAAAACTGCGGCGACTATTTTAGTCCTATCTCCGCAAACCAGGCCTCTATCTCGGGCTTCATCACATTGGGAGCGGTGAAACCGCCGTAGTGGGCCATGGGGCTGTCGAAGGAAATCAACCGTGCGCCTTGGATCGCTTCAGCGGTTTTTTGGGCTTGTATGAGTCGCAGCCACTGGTCATTGGCCACGTGGATTATTAGGGCAGGGGTTTGAATCCGGATCAAGTCAGCGGTGATATCGAATCCATCGCCGGCTTGGTTGCGATAGAGCAAATCGGTTACATCATAATCTTGGGCTGGAGCTTCAAGGCCTGCGTTCTGTTTGCCTTGGGGCTCCCAGTAAAAAACCTCGGGTTCCACCGCCTCCCAACCCTGCCTGATCCGCATGTCATAGCTAAAGCTGCTTTGGGCTAATACCGACCAGCCGAACATAAGGCCCCGATTGGGATGGGATTCCTTGGGCAGATGATAATAGTCGCCCCGCGTGCTCTGCCAAACCGGATCGCTTTGCATGGCTGCGGTCATGAGCTGAAAGAGCCAACGCGCCACAGCATCGTTTTTGATTGTGCTGGCTCCTGAAATGGGCATGATAGCTTCAACCATTTCCGGATGCAGGAGCGCCCAGACATAGCTCTGCATGGCGCCCATGGAAAAGCCGGTGGCCAACTTGATGGTGGCCACGTTTAGGTGGTCCTTGAGAAGCCGGTAGTTGGCTTGCGCGTAGTCAAAATAGTTGTAGCGTGGGAACTTGAGGCCCAGGCCATCGCTGGGTTTGCTGGCGCCCCAAAGCCCCAGGGCATCCAGGTACACCACATAGTATTTATCGGTGTCTATCAATAAACCCGGACCCACCACAGCCCCCTGGGCGAAATCATTGCCAGCCTGGCCTTGGTGCCAGAAAAAGTAGCTGTAGCTGGCGTCGCCCGCGTAGTAGGGGCTGATGATCACGGCGTTTACAATTTGGCCGGAGCCGTTCCTTTTGGGGGTGCCCACGGCTATATAGGCGGTTCGCAGCGGTCCTGCGCCCAGCGACTCCAAGGTGACGCCACCCTGGCCTCCTAAGGCATAGTCTCCGGGATGGCCCAGGTTATAGGTGCCTCCGATCTTGAAGC
>Ga0307423_1001161_pt1 | contig 16293 bp, 13 predicted proteins | sample SalMarWE160310MG_FD_202154 | JGI IMG/M metagenome (GOLD analysis project Ga0307423, IMG submission 202154) | Salt marsh sediment microbial communities from the Plum Island Ecosystem LTER, Massachusetts, United States - WE1603-10 | ecosystem: Environmental > Aquatic > Marine > Intertidal zone >...
GGATCGCCATAATTTCTTATTCTTTATTCTACAAATAACCTATTAACCAGTCATCACTTTTTTATTAAGCTTTATGGAGGATATGCTTAAATTGCCCATCATTTAAAAGAATCAAAGGGAGTAGAAATGAACAACAAAGTCACATCATTTTTAGTTTTTTTCCTGATCTCAATTATCCCATTGCTTGCAGCGGATAAAAATTTATCCCAAAGTACGAATCCGCTTCTAGGAAAATTTAATGACGTAATTCAGTTTGCAGATTTAAATGCAGACAATATCAAAGAAGCGACTGATGTTTCAATTAAAGAAGCGAGAGAATCACTTGATAAACTTTATGCAGTTCCAAAAGAGCAAAGAAATTTTGACAACACAATGCTCGAGCTTGACAACATCTATAACAAAGCTGGTAATGTTTATGGTTGCGTTTACCTAATGGGCAGCACTCATCCCGATGAAGCAGTACGAAACCAGGCCCAGGAAAGCAATGCCGAATTTGCAAAATTCTTTAATGAAATTTCTCTTGATGAAAACCTTTACCGAGCAGTGAAGGATTATTCGGAAACAGCAGAGGCAAAAACTCTGACAGGATATAAAGCACGGTTTATTAAAACGACTGTCGAGGATTTTGAGCGCAACGGTTTTGCACTTCCAAAAGAAAAAAGAGATGAGCTGAAAGTAATTAACGACAAGCTTTCCGACTTAAGTATTCTCTTCGAGAAAAACATTGCAGAAGTGAGCGATTATCTGATAGTAGATGAAAGTGAAATTGACGGCCTGCAGGAAGATTATAAAAATGCAAGAAGACAGGAAGATGGTACATACAAAATTGATCTTTCCTATCCGTCTTACATTCCTTTTATGAAATTCTCAAATTCTGAATCCGCACGCAAAAAACTTTACACACTTTTTAACAACAGAGCTGCAACTAAAAATCCCGAAGTGCTGATTAAAGTTTTGATGCTTCGTCAACAAATGGCAGAACTTTTGGGATTTAAAACTTATGCGGAATATAGAACCGGCGACAGGATGGCAAAGACTCCGCAGAATGTTTGGGATTTTGAAAATAATCTCGTCGACAAGCTGAAAGAAAAAGCACGGATGGATTACGACGAGCTTCTTTCTGTAAAAAGAACAAAGCTCGGCAGCGATACCATTAATGTTATTCAGCCCTGGGAAGCCGGATATTACAACAATATTCTTCTCAAAGAAAAATATAATCTCGATCAGAATCTTGTGAAAGAATATTTTGAAACTAACAATGTAATTAATGGACTTTTCCAGATTGCTCAACATCTGTACGATGTTGAGTTTGAGGAAGTCCCTAATCCTTCAGTTTGGTATGAAGGAGTAAGATTGTTCAATGTAAAGCAGGATGGAAAAGTTATTTCCAGATTTTATATTGATCTTTACCCAAGAGCAAATAAATTCTCGCACGCTGCAAGTTTCCCGATGATAGGTGGGAAAGAAACGGTTGATGGCTACCAACTGCCAACTGCAACGCTGGTCTGCAACTTCCCTGCACCAACAGCAGATATGCCTTCGCTGCTTCCGCACGGTGATGTTGAAACTTTCTTCCACGAGTTTGGGCATGTGCTTCACAGCGTTCTGACAAAAACAAAACTTTCTTCCCAGGCAGGAACTTCTGTCGCGAGAGATTTTGTAGAAGCACCATCACAAATGTTCGAGAACTGGGTATGGACTTATGATGCATTGAAACTTTTTGCAAAGCATTACAAAACGGGAGAAGTTCTTCCTAAAGAATTATTTGATAAGATGCTCGCAGCAAAGAATGTCGGTTCGGGACTTGCATACACACAACAGGTTTATTACGGAATACTTGACTTTACTCTCCACGATAAATATGATCCCACAAGTAGCCAACCGATTGTAGAAGTCCAGAAAGAACTTCAGAATAAAATTACATTATATCCGTACCTTGAAGGAACTGAGATGTTTGCAGCGTTCGGACACCTGATGGGATATGCAGCAGGATATTACAGCTACCTCTGGGCATTGGTTTACGCACAGGATATGTTCTCTGTTTTTGAAAAGAATGGTGTGATGGATGTAAACACAGGAAAGAGATACCGCGATATAGTTCTTGCAAATGGCGGTTCACGTGATGAACTTGGAATGGTAAAAGAGTTTTTGGGAAGAGAGCCAAAACAGGATGCTTTCTTTAAATCAATAGGACTGGAAGTGATGTCACACTGAGCAAGCCTGCCCCGAACTTGATTCGGGGTCGAAGTGTGACAGTCAGTCTTCGACACCCTGCCTGCCGTTAGGCAGGGCTCAGACTGACAATGTTTTCCAAATCAAAAAGGCGAACTTTATAGGTTCGCCTTTTCTTCGTAAAAGAATTTTTTACTTCACATCCTTATCATGCTGCATATCCATATGATCTTCGTGTGCATCGTGACCTTCCATTTTTTGCATCTCCTCCCAGGGATTTACATCGGTGTTCCAGGTTTCAACTTTCAGTTTTAATGACCCGTCATCCTGCATTTCCCAGATGTTTAAATACTTTCCATGATCGTCCCACGGCATATCCATTCCGGGCAATGTCATTGTTATTTTATAAGTCCCAATATCGACAACAAAATTACCCGACTTCATAACATCCGTAGTAGTAGTAGAGAATGCTGTAATCTTAGATCCCGATTTTTCCATTTTCTCAGCAGACATTTTACAAGCTTCAAGCCCTTTTATCATCGGCTCATAGCTCGGCATTGAGATAATATCGTCGGAATAATAATCCCATAATGCACTCATATCGCCACCCACCATTTGCTTAGCATATTCGTCATTCATCATCTGAATTTTTTTCTTAAGTTCACTCATATCCTGTGAGTAAACTAAAGAAGAGAGAAAAATTGCAGCAAAAAGAATTGCAAAGATTTTTTTCATAAAGCCTCCTTATTTTTTATTTGAAATAGTTTTGGTGAACAACTACAAAATGATAATTTGCTAATTAGAAATCAAGGTTAAACATTGCTAAAATATGTTATTTTTACTGTGCTTTTTATTCAGATCAACTCATTAACAAATTTTTATAAATAAGGAGTATTATGGTTGAAAAACGAGAAAAAATAAAAGAATTAGAAGTAATGGTTGCAGACATAATTCAGGAAGCCCCGGATACAGTAACACTGATTCTTTTCACCGGTAATGACAAACTTAATTATGAGCCGGGACATTTTTTAACAATTTCTCCTCATCAGTTTCCGGCATTAGAAAGATGGATAAGCTTTCTTGAAGATCAGAAAGGAAAAAAAGAGCCCCCGCGGGCTTATTCGCTCACAAGTTCTCCTGATGAAAAATATTTAGCAATAACAGTAAAAGAAGAAAGATACATTTCCGGCGTTACACCGTTTCCTCCTCTTCTGTCTCCAATTCTTGCAAGAAGAACTGTTCGAGGCCAGAGGATGGTTATAACCGGTTTCACCGGTCCGTTTACTTTTAATGAAGAGGTCCGCAGAGATGCAGAAAACGTTCTGCACATTTGTGCAGGGAGCGGTATTGTTCCAACTTACAGTATCATCAAATATGATTTAAGATACTTCTCAAAACACAAGCATACTCTCATTTACAGCAATAAGAATTTCGAGGATATAATTTTTTATTCACAATTGAGAAAGCTGGAAGAAGTATTTCCGGAAAGATTTAAAGTAATTCATACTCTGACAAGAGAGCCAGACAATTTCTCTTTTAGCGGTAATGTAAAAAAAGGCAGGGTATCAAAAGAATTAATCTCTGAGTCTGTAGAGAATTTTAACTCGACTTCAGTGTTTGTCTGTGGCCCAGATCATACAATTCACCAGCGGAAATCTGCAAAAGACAAGGGCGAAGAGTTAATACCTTCATTTATGGGAAGCGTTCTTTCCTATCTTGAAGAGCTTGGTGTTCAGAAGAGTAAAATCAAAAGAGAGAGTTACGGCTAAAAATTAATTTAAAGGCTGGCATAATTTAATAATTACAATAATGTTTCGGAGAATCATTAGATCATTGAATTTTTCAATCAATTAAATAGTAACAAAATATGAGCAATGAAAAACCTGAAGTCGGTTCAATTACATGGTTTGATTTAACCGTGCCCGATGCTGAAAAAGTAAGAGACTTCTACAGCAAAGTTGTTGGCTGGAAAGCTGCCCCGGTTTCTATGGGTGATTACAACGACTTCAATATGAACTCACCTGAAAGCGGAAAAACAAATGCAGGCATCTGCCATAAAAAAAGTGGCAATGCTCAGCTTCCATCACAATGGCTGATTTACATTACAGTAAAAAGTGTAGACGAATCTGCGAAGGTGTGCAAAGAAAATGGTGGCAAAGTTTTAGTCGAACCGAAAGATATGAGCGGTTATGGGAGATTCTGTGTTATAGAAGATCCGGCCGGTGCTGTTTGTACATTGTTTGAACCAGTCTAATTATTTATTCTGTCATTGCGAGGAATGAAATGACGAGGCAATCTTAAAACTTTTTAGATGTCACACTGAGCTTGTCGAAGTGTGACAATAGTTTAAAGTCAGTCCACGACAGGCTCAAACCGACATAATAGATTGCTTCTCCCGACTAAAGTCGGGATCGCAATGACAATCAGGAATTAATGATGATGATGTCCACCCGGACCGTGAACGTGTCCGTGCTGCATTTCTTCGGGTGTAGCATCTCTTACATCAAGCAGCTCAACATCAAACTCGAGATCTTTTCCTGCAAGCGGGTGATTAAAATCAATAGTGATTTCCTGATCGTTTACTTCACTTACAAGAAAAGGCATTTGCTTTCCATCAGGAGAGTTGGCGAGGTAAGTCATTCCGACATCAATCTTTGCATCTTCGGGAAACTGATCCTTTTTTACTTTTTGAACTGCGTCCTCACTATATTCTCCGTAAGCATCCGCAGCAGCTATTTTAACATTTTTCTTGCTGCCGATAATCATCCCGCTCAGAGCTTCTTCAAGCTTCGGGATCACCAGGTTAGATCCACTAATAAAACTCATCGGTTCTTTATTTGCAGATGAATCCAGAATAGTCCCTTCTTCATCTTTTAATGTGTAATTGAAAGTAATTACCTTATTCAATCCAACAGACATTACAACTCCTTGTTTAAAAATTAATATTGAGTTTGCATGATACAATAACCTCTAAAAAATATCAATTAATTAAAAGTATCAGAGTAGTTATTGCTTATTAATATTATTACAAATACGTTTATATAGATTTTTAATATCATTTATAGGTATATGAAATTAAGTCGCCGTATAGCCCCTTTGTTTATTCTCTTATTTGCACCCGGTCTTTTCCCACAATTTGGTTCACAAGATTCCGGCGGTCCACTCACACCGGAATGGGCTGCGTATGATATTAAATTCTATAACATCAACCTTAATATCAATCCCGATAAGCAAACAATTAACGGCTGGGTTGGTGTATCTGCAGAAGCTGTTACAAATATGAAAGAGTTCTTTCTCGATCTGGATGACCGATACAGAATTACTAGAATAGTTTGGGATTCTCCAACTGAATACAAAGAACTTTCTTTCAAACACGAAGGGGGAAAAATAAAAATCCAGTTGCCGGAAGAAGTAATAAAAGGAAATTCATTCACTGTTAAAATTTATTATGGCGGAAAACCCAGAGTTGCAGAAAATCCTCCGTGGGATGACGGATTCACCTGGTCAAAAACAAAATCAGGCGAACCCTGGATTGGCGTTACCTGCCAGGGCGGAGGTGCTGATACCTGGTGGCCCTGCAAAGATCATCCTTCCGATGAACCGGATTCAGCTTTATTAAACTGGACCGTGCCTGGAAATTTGATTTGCGCCTCTAACGGAAAGCTTCGGTACATTCTTGACAACAAAGAAGGAACAAAAACCTTTTGTTGGTTTGTTTCCACTCCAATTAACAACTATGGAATTTCTATAAATGTAGCACCGTACGATACAATTCAATATTCATATACAAGTGTAGCGGGAGAAAAAATTCCTGTAACAATATGGGTTCTTCCTGAAAGTATGGAGAAGGCAAGAGAACATTGTCCTGAATTTCTAGATCATTTAAGGTGGTATGAGGAGCTTCTCGGTCCGTATCCTTTCCGTGCAGACAAATACGGAGTCGCAGAGTCTCCCTACCTCGGGATGGAACATCAGACAATAATTGCAAACGGATATGGTTACAGAGATGATCAATTCGGATTTGACTGGCTGCATCATCACGAGCTTGGGCACGAGTGGTGGGGAAATATGGTCACCGCAAAAGACTGGAGCGATTTCTGGATTCACGAAGCAGTGTGCGGTTACATGCAAACGTTGTATATAGAAGATAAGCTCCCGGATAAAAATTCAATGGCATTTATGATGAACTGGAAACTCTGGAAAAACGATCAGCCGATCGCGCCAAGAAAAGAAATGACAAGTAATGAGGCTTACACAAATGATATGTACTCAAAAGGAATGTATGTTCTTCACACGTTGCGTTACTATCTGGGTAATGATGTTTTCAAAAAAGTTTTAAGAAGATGGGCATATCCCGATCCCAAAATGGAAAAAGTGGAAGATGGCAGACAGTGCAGATTCGCAACAACAGATGATTTTCTTGAGATTGCGGAGAAAGTATCCGGCAGAGAGCTCGACTGGTTCTGGGAAGTTTATTTCAGGCAGGCTTCGCTCCCGGTTCTCAAAGAAAAAATAGAAAACAACATTTTATATTTAGAATGGAAAATCGAAAACGATCTCCCGTTCTCTGTTCCGGTTGAAGTAAAATTGGGCAATAAAGTTGTAAAGATTGAAATGAGAGAAGGTGCAGGTTCAGTAAAAATTCCGGAAGGAGTTGAACCGGTTATCGATCCGAACAAATGGATTACAATGACGGATGTTGAAATAAAAAAATAATGTGGATTCTATTTTAATAACATCGTCTTCTTTGTTTCTGAATAGCCCCCGGCTTTTAGCTGATAAAAATATATTCCGCTTGGTAGATTCCGGACTTCGCCGGAATGACTGTCGAAAATTACTTCATAAGTTCCGGCAGGTTTTTCTTCGTTAACTAGCGTTGCAAGTTCCCTTCCGAGGATGTCGTAAACTTTAAGCGTAACTAACCCACCCCTCGCCCCTCCAAGGAGGGGATTGCCTGCACTTGGGATTGTGTATTTTATTTTTGTTACCGGGTTAAACGGGTTGGGGTAGTTTTGGTAGAGTTGGAATTCTTTTGTCAATATATCATCTGCAATGTTTGGTACAGATACTGGAAAATTATTATCATAAAAGTCCTGGACTAGAGTGCTGTAATACTTAAGGAGACTAATTGCTTGAAGGTGATCGATACCGGGCACTGCCCCGGCTGCAATTTCTGCAATCACAATTGTTTGGTGATCCCCGGGTAACATTTGAAACGGACCTGTAGATAATCCAAGTCTTCTATCACCCGGAGGAAGAATAATACCATCAATCCAACCAGATTGAGTCACAGGATCGCCGGATAAAGAATAAGTTGTTGGCAACCCGGTAACAGGATTAAGAAAATATGTTCCGGTCATACCATACTTGCCTTGCATAAAATTATAAAATTGATTCGCTCCGGCGGTAGTCCCCAGAGGTGGATCTCCTAAATTCGGATCCCCCTGTGCAAAATAATAAAATGCAGTCATTGGAAGATTTATATATCCGTTTACTTCCAAATTATCCTCTGTTATTCCCTGATCCTTAGCATCATCGACACCATTTTTATTCCTGTCCTGACCTAATTCTCCCGGTATAAGCGGACCACGAATTAATTTAAATCCTACTGCTGGAGGAGGAAGTGGCTCGTATATAGGATCACTGGCCGAAGCATTATAACCAAAACCCAGACTTAACATTGTATCACATCCGGCAAAATCATTACCAGCTTGTCCAATATCCGGATCAGACCACATAGATACATACATGCTATCAAATACCGTATTGCTTTTATTAATGAGTTTGTATCTCCTGAAGAAAAAATTATTTGATACACCGCTACCTGTATATTCCCAGAAAGTAGCCTGATATTCAATTCCAATCGGATCTGTTCCATATAAGTTTTGAGTTTTTGTTGTGTCTAAATCATTCGCTACGAACCAGATTGTTTGAGCTGCATCTTTTATTCCTGGAATATCAATAACAGGATCGTAAACACCATTACTATCTATATCTATAAAAGGAGCACCATCCTGTGCTCTCCATTCATTCCAATCAAGTTCATACTGGTCTCTAACTTGCTGTTCTGTTTTTCCTTCATCTTGTGCTTCCCACGATAAATCAACAGGTGGCCCTCCCGGATATACATCTGGTCTCACTCTATAAATTCTGACGTGTGATGAATTTGGATCTTCTGCAATTCCCGGCGAAATAATTTTCCCTCCCTGTAATCCTTCAGGATTGGTAGAGCCTCCTACTCTAACTTGGGGATCTCCCGGAATCTTAACACCCCAAAGAAGTCCGGACTCATAAACAGCGGTTTTTCCAGTCTCCTTTGGAAATTTAAACCCGAAATTTTGTTCGCTCTCATCAATGTCGGAGATTCCTGTATTTTTAAAGACCGTTGAAATACTATTGAGATTCAAATATGCTCGTATTGGAGTTCCAAATTTTAGGTCTTTATGACCTTGATATGATTTTTGTGCTAAGCTGAATGAGGAGAACGTAAGGAAAATTAAAAAAAATGAAAAAGTATAATTTTTCATACTCAACTCCTTTAATAAAATATTATTTAATTAAAACCATCTTCTTCGTTTCAACAAATAAACCCACCTTTAATTGGTAGAAATAAATTCCACTAGGAAGATTAGGTGAATTAAACTCAACTTCATATTGTCCGGCTGGTTTTTCTTCGTTGACGAGTGTAGCAACTTCTCTTCCGAGGATGTCGTAAACTTTTAATGTGACCAAATCAATGTCATTCCGGGCTTGACCCGGAATCTCATACCTTATTTTTGTTACCGGGTTAAACGGGTTGGGATAGTTTTGGGAGAGTATGAACTCTTTGGGAGAATCTTGTTCTTCGCTTCCAACATAAACATAATTTGGATCTCTCTTTAGTATTGTTCCGCAATCACCAAAGGTCCATCCTCTTTTGACATCAACAAAATCAATCGCCTGAATAGGCATTGCGGAAGGACATTCTTCTTCAATCCAGATTTCGCCGCCATCTTGGGTCTTAAAGACCCTGCCATCACCTGTTGATAGATATCCAACTTTTGAGTTAACAAAGTCTATTCTACCAGCACCAAAATTAATCCCTTCGTAATTAAAAACTCGGAATGATTCCCAGCTTAAGCCTGCGTTTGTTGTCCGCAGTACGTTTCTACCGTATGAAAACCAAGCTGAGTCACCCGAGGTTGCAATGTTTCCAAAAAAATAAATAGAATCTACCACCACATTCCAGGTTTGCCCGAGGTCGGCACTTTTTAATAAGCCATTAGAGTATGCAATCATCCAACCCAGATTTTCACTGGCAAATTCTATCCCTTCAATACCTGAGTATTCATTGAAAGTTTGTTGTAATTCCCATGAATCACCACCATTCTTTGTAGAGTAAATACAAGCTAGTCCACTGATACTTCCTACTATAAAACCTAAATCATCATTAATGAATTTTATATCGCTTAACCAGGTTGCATTAACATAATTTTCATCCCAGCTAATTCCATTATTAATAGAATTAAGAATCACACCGCCTGCACCGACTGCCCAAATTTCGTTTCCCTTAAAAGTTATTGAATTCAGATAGGTCTGTTCTGTTGACTCAAAATATTTATCCCATGTTAGTCCACCATCAAATGAACCAACGATAGTTTTATTAGAACCACAGGCAAAAACTACATTAGTGTCCTTTGCCGCTCCGTTCCAAAGAAAACCGGAGAATACACTTTTTATTTGCTGGTCGGCGGTTAACCAAAAGTCGTTTGAATAGATAATTGTATTTCTTCCGCTAATCGCCCAGGTTTGATTTTCTATAAATTGAAAATGGCTTCCTTCAAATTCGGTTGCTGTCCAGTTGCTTCCTCCGTCAGTGGTTTTATAAATTTTGTCTGAACACACCCATCCATCGGATAATGATGTGAAATAAACATCTATCAGCCAATAGTTAAAGTTGGCTCCACTCCAGGTGTAGCCGGAATTAGTCGATTTTAGAAATGCATAATATGGTTCACCCTGGAAATCCCCGGTCCCAACCACATAAATATTATATTGATCGTGTGCAAATATCGCACTGGGGGTGAACTCAAAAGTTGGAAGGGGAAGGTTTATCCACGTGTTTCCTCCGTTGGATGTGCTGTAAATAGAATTTAGCCCTCCAACAAATCCTACGTTTGAAGTATAAAAATAAATGGAGCTGGTTGAATAAACATTATTAACTTCATTCCAGGTAACACCTCCGTCCGTTGTTGAAAGAAGATATTGATACCCGACTGCGAAGCCTTTCATCTCATTAATGAACCAAAGAGAATATGCATATCTTGGTGACAGATTACTTATGATTTCCCAGCTCGAACCACCATCAGTGGTTTTATAAACTTCCCGATCACTATATGATAGGAACCAGCCTATGTCTTCTGAAAGGAAAAAGATATCAATTATCAGATCATCAGTCCCACTCTCAATCTCAAACCAGGTTTTACCACCGTTTGTTGTTTTAATTAGATTTCCACCACTACCACACGCGTATCCGACTGATGTCGTCAAGAATTGAATATCACTTAAACCGTTGCCGAAAGGAGTGGGGTTTTGCCAGTGCCATTGTGCAAATAAAGTTATTGGAATAATAAAAATCAGGAGAGATATTTTAAGGGTTCGCATAATTTCACCCCGTTTGAATTATACTTACCTGAAACTTAAGAAATTATTTTGAGAAAGTCAGGAGGGATTAAAAGTAAAAGAAAGAGTAAGAGCAAGATCATAAAACTCTTACTCTTACTCCTAATCATATTCTATTTCATCAAAATCATCTTCTTTGTTTGAGCAAAGCTACCTGTTTTCAACTCGTAAAAATAAATCCCGCTTGGAAGTGCGCTTGCGTTAAATTCAACTTCATAAGTGCCTGCATTTTTATCTCCACTCACAAGCTTGACAACTTCTTTACCAAGCAGATTATAAACTTTTAAAGTAACCTTTGCCGGTTTTGTAAGCCTGTACTTGATAGTAGTAGATGGGTTAAAAGGATTGGGATAATTTTGACTAAGCTGAAATTTTTCCGGAGGATTGTTTTCGTCTTCTACACCGCTTACAGTCGCTACTATCGTCCCTACCATTCCCAAGCCCTGGTGTGGTATGCAATAGTAACCATGATTTCCCGGTGCAGTAATAACAAATCTGAATACCTGATGACTAGCATCAATAAGTTCATCCCACACATTCTGACCCGTTGTGCTGTCGGAAGTAGTCGTGTGTGCGCCTTCAATCCACTGCCACACCACTGTGTCACCAACAGCAATGCTAAGAGTTTCCGGTACAAACACAAAATTTCTGACTTCTACTACATGAGATGTTTGAGCAAATGAAAGTCCCGAAATCGAAACGAATAAGAAAAAGAGAAAAAGTAATGTTTTGAATTTTACCATTATGCCTCCAATGTAAATTGTTAATAGATGTTCATTATTGGTTTTAATATAAAAATAATTGCTTAATCCTCCAATGAAAGAAGATAGTTTTAATCTTTACAAAAAAGTTGCGGTTGTCATATTTTAACAGTGTGAATTTGAAGTCTCTTAAAAACAAGGAGATAAAATGAAAAAGAAACGCTTCTTCGCCACCTTCGCTTTGGTTATCATTCTGGTTTTTACCAGTTCAAATATCCTTTGGGCTCAAAAAGATTCTGTCCAGCAAAAATCCGAGATTCAATCATTAGTAGATTACAGCGAAAATCTTGAACACCGTTTGGATGTGCTTGAAAAAAACATTGATGACATATTGTGGTTCCAGAGAGTTGGTGATGTTGCTTTTATTGACAAAGTATTTATGACCGGTCCGCCAAAATGGAAAGAGTTAAATCCAACCGGTCAAGGTGCGGGCAACCCGGTTAAGTTTTGGTCGTATGTCTTCATTCCTAAAAATTTGGATTACACCAAAAAATATCCTCTGATTGTTTTTCCGCACGGTGGAGTTCACAGCAATTTTTCCACTTACTACACACACATAGTAAAAGAATTAATCGCTCAGCAGTACATTGTTATTGCGGCTGAGTACCGCGGAAGCACTGGCTATGGAAAAGAACATTATGAAAAAATAGATTACGGTGGATTGGAAATTGAAGATGTCGATTCCAGCAGAAAGTTTATGATTGATAATTATGACTTTGTAGATCCGAACCGTGTTGGCATAATCGGGTGGAGCCACGGTGGACTTATAACATTAATGTCTATTTTCAATCATCCTGAAAATTATAAAGTCGCATTTGCGGGAGTGCCTGTCAGTGATCTTGTTGCAAGAATGGGTTACAAAGATCAAAGCTATCGCGATCTTTACGGGGCTGAATATCACATCGGTCAGTCAGCAGATGAGAATGTTAAGGAGTACAGAAGGAGATCGCCTGTTTGGAATGTCGATAAATTCCAAAACACACCATTGCTAATTCACACAAATACAAATGATGAAGACGTTAATGTGCTCGAGGTTGAAGCATTAATAAATGCACTAAAAGCCGCAAATAAAAAATTTGAATATGAAATTTTTAAGGATTTACCCGGTGGTCATTCGTTCGACAGACAGGATACAAAAATCGCTCTTTCAATAAGACTGAAAATTTACAAGTTCATTGCAAAATATCTCGATCCACCCAAAACCTTCAAAAGCATTGAAGAAATACGGCAAGCAGCATACCATTAAGTTAATGGAGTAATGCCAATTGTAAATATTACCCTTGTATTTTATCCTTAGATTAGCCAGACAACATTCTGGAAAATCTTATCGACAACTTTGGCACTTGCCTTATTGCAATCAATTAATTTACGTGTAATTTCGTATGGTTTTTACACATTTATTGACTAAAATCGAAAGAATTTACCAGATAAGCCCATAAACAAGTAAATAATACTTAAGAACTATAGGAACAGTTTTTGTAGAACATCTAAAAAGTAAATTTAGAATTAAAAGATGGTAAATGATTAGATTTCTTGTTATAGTGATGCTTATAGGGGCAGTAGGTGGAGGAGTATATTACCTTTTCTCAATGGAAGTTGTAGAAGATCTGAAGGTTACGGGCACACTTCAAATTTCACAGCTACCTGGTAGTAACGTCTCTGATTCTCAGGCATCCGAGGCTTCATATTTTGCTGCTGTTCATGGCAAAATAAAGAACAACATGAAAAAATCGGTTAAGAATGTGTTTGTTATATTTATCATAGACGGACAGAAAGTAAGTGCAACAATTTTTGATTTAGCCCCGGGACAACAGGTAGAATTTAACACACACGGGGTTAATACCAACGCACCCAGCCCTCAATATAATTTTGAAGGTGTTAATTACGATTAACGACTTTTCATCCCACCAACTAATAAAATAAGAAACGTAAATTTTTTGCAGAGTGCTGATAAGTTCCTTCGCTCTGATTTTTACAAAAGTAACTATTCAGGATTTAACGGTTTGTAAAATGTTTAACCCCATAAGTATCTATTCTATCCGAAGAAAATTAATTGTATTTATTTTCACGAATAGCTTCTAACTCCATCCTTAGCTGTTTTGTGTTTTTTACTATTACTGCACCTATTTCATCCAGAACATCATAGTAACCATTTGCAGCCCTACCACCTGCAATCATAGATACGCCTGCAGGTAAAAGTTGATGAAGTTTTTTTAATTCCTGTTTTAAATGAGGATCGTCATTGGGATAGATTATACTCAAAGCAACCACCCTAGCATTGAGATATGAAACTACAGAACTAATTTCCTCTGCTGGTAAACTTGCGCCAAGATAAATCACCTTCCAGCCGGAGGAAGCTGCAACAACACCTGCGATAAGAGCTCCGAGCTCATGTTCCTGACCGCGCGGCGTTGCCGAAACCATCACCGGAGATGAATCACTTATTGAATGGGATTCTAATAAATTAAAAAGAAAGGATCGAATTACTGAAGAGGCAAGATGTTCATTAGCAACTCTTATTTCTCCATCATGCCACAATTCACCGACTTTATATACCAAGGGAACTATTAATTCCTCAATCAGTACTGGCTGGGTAAGTTTAGCTGATGCATTTAGTAATATTGACTCGAGTTTTTTTGCATCATAACTTCTAATTGAGATGATGCTATCTGCTAAAATCTCCTGAACGCTTTTATCGGTATCTGCAGTAACCATAATTTTATCTATGGGTGAGGAGTCGGGTTCTTCCTTTTTTAAAATATCTTTTAATTCTTTTATAGATAAATTTGCAATCCCCCCAATATTATGTCCACTATGAACAGCATCATTTAAAAGTTTTAATTTCTCTATATCTTCTTCTGAATACATTCTGCGGTTTGTATCTGACCTATCAGGTTCAACAACATTATATCTTTTTTCCCATGCCCTAATAACATGAACACTAAGTCCGGTCATTTGGCTGACCACTTTAATTGGATATTTATAGTTTAATGCCATATTCAAATTTACTAAATGTCTAAATTTTGTCAAAAAGAGTTAATTAAACAGTAAAAAATAATTTATTGTCTAAAAACCACCAATTTTAACATATTTTCAATAATAAGAGTTCCATTTTAATAATTCTTAAAATTGTATAAAATAATGCTTGACAAATACTAGACATCATATTATATTTGTCTAGCAAATTTAGACAAACAATAAACAAACTTATAAGAGGCTAAAATGAATAACTTAAAAAATAATGATGAAGGTGTTCTGGTAAACAATATCAGAGAGGACATTTTCACCAACGAAACTCTTCCACACGAAAGTGCTTTATACAACTACGCACTTAAAATATCTGGTAATTCAGATGATGCTTATGACCTTGTTCAGGAAACTTACTACAAAGCCTTCAGACACTTTGATAAATTCCAAAGTGGTACAAATAGCAAAGCCTGGATGTTTATGATTCTGAAGAACACATTTATAAATGACTATCGTAAGTCAAAGCGTGAACCATATAAACTGGATTACGAACAGATACAAAACTTTTACGAAAATATTAAGTCAGATCGGGCTAGTGAAAATAACCTCGATACAGATTTCTACGGTAACCTTTTAGATGATGAACTAACCGAAGCAATTGATCAGCTTCCAACAAAAATGAGAGAAGTATTTCTTCTTTGTGATCTTGAAGGTTACAGTTACGAAGAAACGGCAGATTTGGTTCAATGCCCGATTGGAACAGTCAGATCCAGATTGCATCGTGCAAGACACATGCTTCAGGAAATACTTTTTGATTATGCTAAAGTCAAAGGTTTCTTAAATTAATTCTTTAACACAAACTATAGGAGAAAAAAAATGAACACTCTCAAATTTCTTTTAGCAACCGTTTTAATAACAGGGCTAAATTTTACTGTCGCTCAAACTGCAAGGCTACAGGTAATTCACAATGCTGCAGATCCTGGTGCAGCCTCAGTTGATATTTATCTAGACGGTTCCTTATTACTTGACAACTTCGGTTTTAGAGAAGCTACCCCTTATATCGATGTACCAGCAGGTTCACCGATAAACATAGGAGTTGCAGGTTCCAATAGCACCTCCGCTGCCGATACAATTAAAAACTTTAATGTAACATTGTCACCAAACGAAACTTACGTCGCAATTGCTAATGGTGTTTTGGATCCAAATTCGTTTGCAGTGAATCCAGATGGAAGAAGTACTGCGTTTACATTATTTGTAAAAGATATGACACGCGAATCAGGGTCTGGAAGTGACGTAGACTTTTTCGTTCTGCACGGTTCTACCGACGCACCCACTGTAGATGTGCTTGCTCGCAGGGTTGCAACATTAGTTGATAATGCTGCTTATGGTGATATTACGGGTTATATTACTGTTCCACCAGCATCTTACATTCTAGATGTTACGCCAGGTAACAATAATTCAACCATAGTCGCTTCTTTCGAAGCTGAATTAAGTGGATTGGGCGGTGGTGCGGCAGTAGTATTTGCGTCTGGATTTCTAAATCCTTCTGCTAATCAGAACGGCCTTGCATTTGGAATTTTTGCTGCTCTTCCAACCGGAGATGTAGTAGCTTTTCCTTCTGTTGAATTGGCACGCTTACAGGTAATACATAATGCTTCAGATGTAGCCGCTGGAAGTGTGGATATATATTTAAATGGAAGCTTATTGTTAAATGACTTTGCATTTAGAACCG
>Ga0307423_1001162_pt1 | contig 16281 bp, 15 predicted proteins | sample SalMarWE160310MG_FD_202154 | JGI IMG/M metagenome (GOLD analysis project Ga0307423, IMG submission 202154) | Salt marsh sediment microbial communities from the Plum Island Ecosystem LTER, Massachusetts, United States - WE1603-10 | ecosystem: Environmental > Aquatic > Marine > Intertidal zone >...
TCCTCGCCCAAACCCAAGATCAGGGGTGAATCCCTGCGTGCACCCACCAAAAGGCCCGGCCGTCTGCGGTCCAGCACCACCAAGGCGAAGGAGCCGCGGATGCGGCTTAATGCCTTGCGCAAAGCATCCGGCAGTTCAAGGCCTTCTTTGATATAGGCTTCGACCAAGTGCGCCACGCACTCGGTGTCGGTCTCGGATTTGAAAGTATGGCCCGCGGCAGTCAACTCATCGCGCAGTTCCAGGTAGTTTTCTATGATGCCGTTGTGCACCAAGGCCACGTCGCCGGCCAAATGGGGATGCGCGTTGGTTTCGTTGGGCCTGCCATGGGTTGCCCAGCGGGTATGGCCCATGCCCAGACGCCCCGACAGCGGATCTTCATTCAGCTTGGCGCGCAGTTTTGCCAGCTTGCCCTCTGCCCTGCGCACCTGGAATCCGCCCTCTTTCACCAGGGCCAAGCCGGCCGAATCATAGCCGCGGTATTCCAAGCGGGCGAGACCATCCATTATGACCTCTACCGCATCCTTGGGCCCTGTATAACCGATAATTCCGCACATGATAGATCAACCCTTTGCTTGGGTTCAGGGGGTGTTACTTTTGGCGCTTACTTATGTGACCCCTATCGGCCCGCTGTTTGGCTTTTGCCTTGCTTTGGCTGGATATTTTACCGCAAACATACGGCAAATCTCACCCCTAGCTATTATTTTGATGAGATAATTACGAGAATGTTCGGGCGCTATATTTAAGACGGCCAAATTATTTATTCGGGAACAATATAAGACAGGGCTTACGAATTCATGCTGAAAATTATGTAGTCATTGGAATGAATCTTGGTGGTTATAGCTAATGCCGGGTTACTACTCAGCCCTGCACCGCCTCTTCTTGCATCATCAAGTTTTTTTAAGCTCGTGCTCCAAGGAGATCAAGTCCTCCTTGGAGTTGACCCCTGCCACCTCTAAAGGATCAGGGCAGATTGCATAGCCCACCTTAAGCCCCGCGCTGTACATCAATTCCACCAGATCAGTGAGATAGTATTCCTTCTGATCGTTATCTGTAGCCAACCTTGGTAAATATTTTAGCAACGCCTTGGCTTGGCCTGCATATATGCCGGCGTTAACCAAGGTGATGGCACGCTCTAAAAGGCTTGCATCGCGGTATTCCACGATTCGGGCTAATTGACCCTTTTCATCCAGCACCAACCGGCCATAAGTGCCTGGATCGGCCAAGTCCATGCCCAAAACCGTTAGAGCCTCTTTTTGGTTCTGGTGCCGCGCTAAAAGCCTTTCACAGGTTGCGGGTTTTAAGCCTGGCACATCGCCACAAAGAATCAGCACGCTGCCTTGCCAATCATCTAGTTCCGGTGCGGCGGCCATAACCGCATGCCCAGTACCCAACTGCGGCTCCTGGATTACATAGCGTACTTCAGGATAGTTGGTAAACGCTTCCTTGACTCGCTGGGCCTGATGGCCCACCACCACAATGGTGCGCTGCGAACCGAGTTGCTTGGCCAGTTCTAGAGAAAAACTTAGCAAAGGACGGCCAGCTAAAGTGTGTAGCACTTTAGGCAAGTCCGACTTCATGCGGGTGCCCTTTCCCGCCGCTAAAACCACCACTGCCAACGCAGATATACCAGGCTTGTTTTCCATGGAGGAATATTAATTGTTTTGCTGGCTTGCCGCAAGGGGCCTGTACTTGTGTGTAAAAATTAGTCCACTAATTATAATTGGTGCCACACTTTTCCGCATAGATCGATATTGATACAAAAGTGTATTGATATTAGATTTTATTGTTATTTCATGCACAAAGCCGATTTTTTTGCCTGGCTACAAGCCGCTATTGCCCAGTAAAAAATACCTTTTGGGCAGCACCTGAATCGTCACTTTTTCATAACCGTCTATACATACTGCCTTTATTCATGCTGGCATGCTGGTTGCTTTATCAAGTAGTTAGGAGTGGGCCGCACCGGCCCGGGGCGATACGGGCGCGGCCCCGGATGCTAGGCAAGGAGGTGGTCCATGAGCAGAGAAAGATGTGAAATCGGCCCGAGGCATGTTAATGGGTTTGATCTGGAAACCCCTTACAAGGGAGCTGGCCGCCTGGCCTGGCACAGTTTCCTGGAAACCCTTGACCCCCAAAGCACCTGTCGACTTTGTGGAATCGACCACTTTCCCCACTGGTTGGCCAGTTCGGCCAATTGGCAGCTTCTGATAGAATACTTAGCTAAAAACTATCCCGAGGATATGCCGGTCCGCCAAGCGCTCTGCCTGGCCATCAAAGAGCGGCGCCCTGATCCTCATAGCGAAGATGCCGCCTGGTGGAAAGCCATGGAGCATGTGTTGCCCGATTTGGAACGATTTGCCTTCCTCTATTGCTACGGTCTTATCAAGCCCCAGAGCGAGGCCATGTGGGAGGACGGCATTCGTTCCATCAGCGATGGCGATGCCCCGGCGGTTATGATGATGTAAATCAGCAATCAACTGGTTTTCAAAACACAACGGCGCTCCCCCACAAAGGAGGAGCGCCATTGTTTTGTTATGCTAATAAGGCTCGTTCGTAATTGGCTAGTGCCCCGCCGGCGCTCCGCCTACGTTGCGCTCGACCACGCGCATGCGCAGCATGGCGCGCTTCAGAGCCGCCTCGGCCCGGGCATAGTCCATGGCTTCTTGCTGAGCTTGTGCCAAGCGCTGCTCAGCACGCTCGCGGGCCCGCGTGGCGCGATCGATATCGATCTCCCGGGCTAACTCCGCCGCCTCTGCCAAAATGGTTACCTTTTTGCCGGTAACCTCAGCGAAACCGCCGGTCACTGCGGCGAATTCAGTTTGGTTACCATCGCGGAAACGCAGTTCGCCAACGGCAAGAGAGGAAAGGAAGGGTACGTGGCCGTAGAGTACGCCGAATTCGCCGTCCACGCCGGTGGCCACCACCACATCCACCTCTTTGCTCAATAGGAGCTTGTCAGGTGTTACGACTTCCAAGAGGATCTTATTGGCCATGCCTTTTTCTCGCCTTTATGATGGCACCCCGATACTGGTCTTTTCAGCAACTCGGGGGCCTTTAAACTTCGCCGAGGCTACCGGCCGGCAGCCTCGGCGTCTTTGGCATTATTCCACCGCGGCCAGCCGCTCGGCCCTCTCGCGCACCTCGTCGATGCCGCCCACCATGTAGAAGGCCTGCTCAGGCAGATCGTCGCACTTGCCGTCCAGAATCTCCTGGAAGCCCTTGATGGTGTCTTCGATCTTGACGTACTTGCCCGGAGTGCCGGTGAAGGTCTCGGCCACGTGGAAGGGCTGGGAGAGGAAGCGCTGAATGCGGCGCGCGCGCCCCACGGTGAGCTTGTCCTCTTCCGAAAGCTCGTCCATGCCGAGGATGGCGATAATGTCCTGTAGGTCCTTGTATTTCTGCAGAGTCATCTGCACCCGGCGGGAGGTGTTGTAGTGATCCTCGCCCAGATAGTTGGGGTCCAGGATGCGGCTGGTGGAGTCCAAGGGGTCCACCGCTGGGTAGATGCCCAATTCGGCGATCTGGCGGCTGAGCACCACGGTGCCGTCCAAGTGGGCAAAGGTGGTTGCCGGCGCCGGGTCGGTCAAGTCGTCAGCAGGCACGTACACGCACTGCACCGAGGTAATGGAGCCCTTGGTGGTGGAGGTGATGCGCTCCTGCAACTCGCCCAAGTCGGTTCCCAGGGTGGGCTGATAACCCACCGCCGAAGGCATGCGGCCTAAGAGCGCCGAAACTTCGGAACCCGCCTGGGTGAAGCGGAAGATGTTATCGATGAACAGAAGCACGTCCTGGCCCTGCTCGTCGCGGTAGTACTCGGCCGCGGTCAGCGCCGAAATGGCCACGCGGGCGCGGGCTCCGGGAGGCTCGGTCATCTGGCCGTAGATAAGAGCGGCCTTGCCGATAACGCCTGAGTCCTTCATCTCGTGATAAAGGTCGTTGCCCTCGCGGGTGCGCTCGCCCACGCCGGCGAACACCGAGATGCCGCCGTGCTGCATGGCGATGTTGTGGATCATCTCCATCATGATGACGGTTTTGCCCACGCCGGCGCCGCCGAACATGCCCATCTTACCGCCGCGAGGGAAGGGCACCAGAAGGTCGATAACCTTCACGCCGGTCTCCAACACGTTGACCGTGGTGTCCTGGTCCACCAACGGGGGTGCCGGGCGATGGATGGGGTAGTACTGCTTGGCGTTAACCGGGCCCAGGCCGTCCACGGGTCGGCCCACCACGTTGAGCACGCGGCCCAGAGTTTCGTCGCCCACCGGCATCTGGATCTGCTTGCCGGTATTCTTGGCTTTGACGCCGCGCTGCAAACCTTCGGTGACGTCCATGGCGATGCAACGGACCATGTTGTCGCCCAAGTGCTGAGCGACCTCGACCACCAGATTGTCTTCCTGGTCGTTAATGGCCGGGTTGGTGATCCAAAGTGCGGTGAGGATCGCGGGCAACTCGCCTTCGAACTCAACGTCCACCACCGGGCCGATGACCTGTCTAATGATTCCTTCCTGCATAACGAACGAGCCTCCAAAAGAGAAGCGTTTGGCGCTTATTATATCTTTTAGCCCTGGCTCAGAGCCTCGGCGCCGCCCACGATATCCATCAGCTCTGCGGTGATGGCGGCCTGGCGGGCCTTGTTGAATACCAGGGTCAGATTGTCGATCATGTCCTTGCAGTTCTTGGTTGCGTTATCCATGGCGGTCATGCGCGATGCCTGCTCACTGGTCGCAGTGTTCAAGAGCGCGCTATAGGCCCGCACGTTCAAGTAGCGGGGCAACAGATCCACCAGGATCTCCTCGGCCGAAGGCTCGGTGATGTACTCCAAGCCGCCCGCCGCCTTTTCTTCGCCCTCTACTGGCTCGGGCTGGATGGGCAGAAGCCTCTCCACCGTGGGCACCATCGAGGCCATGCTGCGGAATTCGGTGTAGATGATGTAGACCTCCTGAACCTCGCCGGACAAAAAGTCGTTGAGGCCCGTCCGGGCGATGGAGACCGCCAGGTCGAAGTCGATCACGTTCATCACGTTGGGCATCTGGGTGGCGATATTGAGCTTGCGGCGGCGATAGAAGTCGCAGCCTCTCCGCCCCACCACATGAGCCTGAACCTCGCGGCCCTGGCCTTCCTGCTCCTTGAGGAACTTTTGGGCCAGGTTGATGAGGTTCATGTTAAAGGAGCCGCATAAACCGCGATCGGCGGTGAGCAATATCATGCCCACCTTGTCCACCTGCTCCGGCACGGCCAGAAGCGGGTGGATCTCCGGATCGATACCCTGGCTCAAACTACCTAGCACCTCGGCGAACTTGGCAGCGTAGGGCTGAAAGCGTTCGGTCTTCTCTTGGACCTGGCGCAACCTAGCCGCCGCCACCATGTTCATGGCGCGGGTAATCTGCCGGGTTTTCTTGACCGCGGCGATCTTGTTTTGTATGTCGCGGAGTGCCGCCATTAGCGCTCCTTCCTACTGCTGGGCCGAGAAGGTCTTGTCGAACTCCTCGAGGGCGGACTTGAATTTGCCTTCCAGGGACTCGTCGAAGGCCAGCTTGTCGTTCAACTCGCTCCACAGTTCGGCATGTTTGTTCTCGAAGAACTCGAAAACCATCTTCTCGTAGTTGGCCAAGCTGGGCACCGGGTACTTATCAAGGAAGCCGCGGGTGGCGGCGAAGAGAATGGTGACCTGCTGGGCCATGCTTTGCGGTTTATATTGGGGCTGCTTCAGGATTTCCACCATGCGCACGCCGCGGTTGAGCTGCTGCTGGGTGGATTTGTCCAGGTCTGAACCGAACTGGGCGAAGGCTTCCAACTCGCGGTACTGGGCCAAATCCAAGCGCAGGGTACCAGCCACTTGCTTCATGGCCTTCACCTGGCAGGCGCCGCCCACGCGGCTGACCGACAGACCCACGTTGATGGCCGGACGCACGCCGGAGAAGAACAAGCCCGGCTCCAGGTAGATCTGGCCGTCGGTGATGGAAATCACGTTGGTGGGGATATAGGCCGAAACGTCGCCGGCCTGGGTCTCGATCACCGGCAGTGCGGTCAAAGAACCAGCGCCCAATTCGTCGTTGAGCTTGGCCGCGCGCTCCAGCAAGCGGGAGTGGTTGTAGAAAATGTCGCCCGGGAAAGCCTCGCGGCCCGGCGGGCGGCGCAGAAGCAGGGACACCTGGCGATAGGCCACGGCCTGCTTGGAAAGGTCGTCGTAGCAGATCAGCGCATGCTCGCCTTTGTCACGGTAATACTCACCGATGGAGCAGCCGGCGTAGGGCGCGATGAACTGCAGGGTGGCGGGGTCGGAGGCGCAAGCCGATACCACGCAGGTGTAGGCCATGGCACCGTTGCGCTCCAGGATGTCGATAACCTGGGCCACGGTGGATTTCTTCTGGCCCACCGCCACGTAGATGCACTTGATGCCCGAGTCCTTTTGGTTGATGATGGCATCCACCAAGATGGCGGTCTTGCCAATCTGGCGGTCGCCGATCACCAACTCGCGCTGGCCGCGGCCCACCGGCGTCATGGCGTCGATGGCCTTCAAGCCGGTGTACATGGGCTCGTGCACGCTCTTGCGGGCGATAACGCCGGGAGCCACCACCTCGATACGGCTGCGCTCCTTGGCGTCTATGGGGCCCTTGCCGTCCAGCGGGTTGCCCACCGGGTCGATGACGCGGCCCATGACGGCGTCGCCCACCGGAACGTCGGCGATGCGGCCCGTGCGCTTGACGACGTCGCCCTCCTTGATGTGCTCCACATCACCCATGACGGCCACGCCCACGGAGTCTTCCTCCAGGTTGAGCACCATGCCCAACAGACCGCCAGGGAACTCCAGGAGCTCACCGGCCATGGCTTTTTCCACTCCATGGATGCGGGCGATACCGTCACCCACCGAGAGCACGGTCCCGGTTTCCGAGACCTCGACCTTCTTATCGTAGTCCTTGATCTGCTCCCGGATTACCTGACTTATTTCTTCTGCTCTGATCTGCATTAGGCGTACTCACCCCTTCTCAAGGAATCCTTCAAGCTATCCAGCTGGGTCTTGACCGAGCCATCTAGCACCAGATCGCCGATCCGTGCCTTGAGGCCGCCAATCAAGCTGGGATCCTCGTTAACTTCTATCTGAACCTCGCGACCAGCCACCGCCTTGAGGGAATCCTTGAGCTTCTGGATTTCCTCTTCCTTAAGCGCGGAGGCGCTGGTGACCTCGGCGCGGGTGATGCCCCGGGCTTCGTCGAGAAGCTTGCTGTAGACGGCTTGAATGCCCCGAAGTTCACCGATGCGCTTGCGATCCATTAAGAGTTTGTAGAAGTTGGCCACCATGGGGCTGGGGCTCACCTTTTCCAGGATGTTAGTCAGCACCGCCTTGCGGTCTTCTAGCTCGAACCCTGGATTGGACAGCACCTGCTCCAACTCCGGCGACTCATCCAGAAGGCCGACCATGTCGATCAGCTCCTGGCCATACTTCTCGATGTTGCCATCGTCCCTGCCCAGTTCCAGCAGGGCCTTGGCGTAGCGTTTGGCTACAATGGAGTTGGTCACTGTACCTCCTGCTGTACCTTGGTTAGATACTCACCCACCAATCGGGCCTGGTCCTCGGCGTTAATGTTCTGCTTCAATAGATCCTCGGCCACACTGGCGGAAAGCTCGGCTACCTCTTTGCGCAGCTCGGCTTTGGCCAGGGTGGTTTCCTGCTCGATGGTAAATTGTGCTTGGGACTTAATCCGCTCGGCCAAAAGCTTGGCGTTATCCAAAATCTTTTCGTATTCGCGCTCGCCCTGCTGGCGGAACTCGGCCAAGATGGCTTCGCGTTCGCCCATGGCATCAGCCAGACGCTTTTCAATGATTGCATATTCCCGGCGGGCTTCTTCGCGTTTGGCCTCCAAGTCGGCTAATTCCTCTTTAATGCCATCCACCCGGCCTTTAAGCGCTGAACTTAAAGGTTTACGCAAAATCACGATAATAGCGGCTAACAGTATGCCGAAATTGATGGCGCGGTAAATTAATTCTTCCCAATTAAAGTGCCCGCCTTCGCCACCAGAGGCAAAAGCCGCTGTAGCGCCCAGGGTAATCAGGCCGGCAGCTCCGGCAAAGACCCAGCGCATGCCAAAGTTACGCCCCATCACTGGATGCTCCTTCCCAGAATCTTCTGAGCCAGCTCCCTGCCAAAGGTCTGGACTTCTTCCTTAAGCTGGTCGCGGGCCTGGCCGATCTCGCTTTGGATCTCGTCCCGCACCTTGGCTACGGTTTGTTCCATCTCTTTAGTGGCAGCCTCCACAAGTTCGCGCTCTTTGGCGCGACCCTCCGACTTCATCTCCTCTGCAACAGCCACCCCCTGACGGCGTGCTTCAACCCTCCGCGATTCAAGTTCTTCTTCCTTGGACCTGGCGCCTTCTTTCGACGCGGTGATCTCGCCGTTTAGCGCAGCCATCTTTTCGGCCCGCTGGCGCAGCATGCCACGGATTGGTTTGTACAAAAGGAAATTCAAGGCCACCATAAGTATTAGGAAGTTGGCAATTTGCCAGAAAAGGGAGGCGTTAATGTCTATTGTAACCATGAATCTCGCACTCCATTAGGGGCGGCAATTCACCCCTGGGCCTGGATTGGTTTTGCGATCATAGACTTAATTGTTTGTGAAAAGGCGCGCTTGCCTCGCACTGAGCCGCGCCGTGGACGTACATTACCATGATCCGCCCACGCCAAACGCGCCATCCACCCCGCTTGTGCCTAAAAAAGCAAGCTGCGACCTTCTACAATATTTACAGCCCGGTGTCAAAGAAATTTTTCGTTCTCAAGGCTCCGAAACAGCCTTTATGGCCCTGTCTTGAGCCGTATTTCACAAAAAAAATTCAAAAATAATGCCGCGATGCGAAAACCGCGGCGGCGACCGGTTCAAAAGCACTCGAACCGGACGCTCTATTGATTACTTATTGATCGCTGGATGCTAACAGCGTGATTTTGGGCGCACGGTCTTTAGCTTCTTCGCCAGCCATGGAGCAATGACCTTCAAACAGGACGCCCTCGTCCATCACAACCAACGGAGCATTGATGTTCCCTTTGAGCTTGCCAGGCGCACGCAGCTCGATTCGCTCGCTGGCATTTATTTCACCAATTATCTCTCCGCTGATTATTACGCTAGTTGCTTGAATATCGGCCTCCACCCGGGCCGCCGGGCCAATTAATAGGGTGCCGTCGCCCCTTATTTCGCCTTTAAAAGCGCCATCCAAGCGAGCTTGTCCCGAAAAATTAAGCACTCCTTCTATTGTGCTATCGCCCCCCAGAAAAACGGTAACTTCCCCTTGTTTTTGGCGTCTAGCCACGGGGTCTCCTCCATATCTAGATACTTATGGGCGGCCTTATAAGCAACCTAAAGATTTAACGACTATTTTTACCTATAAGGCCAGCGGCTCCCCACTGCACCGCCAAGTCCCGTAGGAAACCCTGGCAACTAGTTCCACTAATGGAACCGTGCAGCTTTTCGGCAACCAGACGGGGAAGGGCGGGACAATTCGACAATCACCTTCCCTGCCAGGCACCGGCCGGCGCCGCGGCGATCATCCGTTTAACACTTTAGCTTAATCATTTAGCTAACACGTACGGGTGCCTTATGGCAAGTTAAAAGCCTGTCATGCTCAACTTCGGCTAACAACTCCCGTGTCACCAAAAGTCAACGCAGGCCCTAACTCCGGCAATTGCTCCTTTTCGCGCTGAGTCAATACTGGCAGTCCCTTTAATGGCGATGAAACACATATCTGCGCATGGCTACGCCTTGGATCAGGCCGATGGTCGCCATGGTGGTTATCATGGAAGAACCGCCGTAAGAGATAAACGGCAAGGGTATGCCCACTACCGGAAAAAGGCCCAGCACCATGCCAGCATTTATGACTGTGGGCCAGAATATGCTGGCAACCGCGCCAGCCACCACCAGCATACCCAGCCTATCCTTGGCCCGTAAAGCATGTAAAAGGCCCCTGTAAATAATTGCTGCGAGTAGCAAAAGTACCAATACCGCGCCCACAAAGCCCCACTCTTCAGCCAAAACGCTGAATGCAAAGTCCGTGTGCTGTTCTGGTAAAAAGTGCAACTGGCTCTGGGTGCCTGCCATGAAACCTTTGCCAGCGAACTGGCCGGATCCCACCGCGATCTTTGATTGGATAAGGTGATATGCCGCTCCCAAAGGATCCGAGTCCGGGTCCAGGAAGCTGAAAATGCGTCGTTTTTGATAATCTTTTAGAAATCCCCAGGCCAAGGGCAATATGCCCAATACCGCGCCGCTGGCCAATCCTAAGGACGTTAGCCTCACCCCATTAAAAAGAATGATGCTTACCCCCACAATAATGACCAAAAGCGCGGTGCCCAAGTCGGGCTGTTTTAGGATGAGTCCCGCGGGGAGCATCACCAAGAACAGAGGCAGCAATAATTGATGCAGCGCGTAGGGCTCGTCCTGATCGTGGTGGTAAAAATAATGAGCCAGCACCAGTATCACGGCGAAACGGGCCATTTCCGATGGCTGCAATACTATGGGACCCAAAGCCAACCAGCGTTGGGACCCTCCCACCACCTTGCCCCAGACCAATACCGCCGCCAGGGCCAGCACAACCAGGCCATAAATACCGTAGGCCAAAAAATCCAAGCGCTGATAACCGATCATCGCCACCGCAAGCATGGCTGCCAAACCCAGCCCAAACCAATACAGCTGCTTCAGGAACACGGGGGTTCCACCACTGGCAAACGAACTGGCCGCACTGTATAGGTTAACAGCTCCGACTATGGCCAAAAGAACCAAAAGGCCTAACAGCAGCCAATCGAAGCTGGTGACCAAGCGGCGATCTATCATGGGTTCTCTGCTTCCTTTTGCGGGCCATTCTCTGGGAGCATGTATTAACAAGCGCCCTTTGATCAGGGGGCGGACATCTAATCCGGTTGAGCCGGACCTTGCGCCCGGGCCGACGGTTGCTGGCTGGACGCGGTATCGGTCCTTACGACCCTTGGGGATTGGCTTGGTTCCCGCTGTCCCTGTTTTTTCTTTGCCGCCTGCTTTAGCTTATCCACACCAAAGTACGCCTCCATTACCGCACGCGCCACAGGAGCAGCATCAGAGCCGCCATGGCCACCGTGCTCCACCACCACCGCAACCGCTATGGTTGGATCCTCGGCCGGAGCATACGCCACAAAAAGGGCGTGGTCGCGATACCGCCAAGGCACGTTATCGCTCTTGCCAAATGATTTGAAAAAGGCCAGACTCACCACTTGAGCGGTGCCGGTCTTGCCCGCGACTGTAATGCCGGGAAGCTTGGCCCTGCGCGCGGTACCGCCCGGTTCGTTGACCACCGCAACCAGGCCTTTGTGAATCAACTTTAAATATTTTTCATTGATCGGGACTTTACTTGATAGCCCGGGCGGCTCGGGCACCGGAACGGCTTCTCCCGGCGGGATCACCTTTTTTACTATCGTGGGCGTAACCAACCGGCCCCCGTTGGCAATCACCGAAACCATGCGAGCCAGTTGGAGCGGCGTGACCTGAGTAAACCCTTGACCAATGGCCAAGCTCAAGGTTTCGCCATCTTGCCATGCTTCACCGAATCGTTGTTTTTTCCATTGGCTGTCCGGCACGTTTCCTTTAGATTCGTGGGGCAGAGGAATTCCGGTGGGGCGGCCCAAACCAAACGCGCGGGCGTACTTAGCCAACCGCTCCACGCCCAGCCTCATGCCCACTCGATAGAAATACACGTCGCAGGATTCCCGCAAAGCCTTGTGCAGGTTGACCTGGCCGTGGCCGCCTTTTTTAAATGCCCAGCATTTATAGGTCCGCCTGCCAAAGGGTATCTCGCCGGAACAAAAGAACGTGGTTTCAGGCGTAATAACGCCTTCCGCCAAACCGGCGGCAGCTGTGATTAATTTATAGGTTGAGCCCGGCGGATAGACGCCGCTGATGGCCCTGTCCTTTAGCGGGTGCTTCTCATCCTTGGAAAGCGTCTCCCAATCTTCAGCAGAGAGGCCGGTAATAAAGGAATTCTGATCAAAGCTGGGCGAGGAATACAGGCAGTATACTTCTCCGTTTTTCGGATTCATGGCAACCACCGCCCCCGCTTCATCGCCCAACGCCTTGGCCGCAGCATTTTGCACATCTAGGTCAATGGAAAGAACCAAGTCCTGCCCTGGTTTGGCTTCTATTTCTTCCAGTACTTCCAACTCACGGCCCAGGGCGTCAACCTCCACTTGCTTTGCTCCCCGCCGCCCGTGCAGTACGCGCTCCCGCGATGCCTCAATACCGTAACGGCCCACAAAATCACCCATGCGGTAAAGCGTTCGGGGTGCTTTCTCCAATTCGCGCGGGTTTATTTCGCCCAAGTAACCCACCACATGGGCTATGGGCATGGGGTTGAGATAGGCCCGTCGGTACTCCACCAATACCTTTACACCGGGCAGTTCATAGCGGAAGGTTTCCAGAAGCGCCAACTGGTGGCGGTCCAAATGGGAGCGCAGTCTTATTGGCTTAAATGGAGGCTGACCTCGGGCCGCACGGCGCGCCCGCATGATTTCCTCTTGGGTTATGCCCACCAGGTTATGTAAGCGCCGGCTGAGTTGATCCCAATCAGGCACATCCTCTGGCACCGCGGCCAAGGTGAAGGCCGGGCGGTTGTCGGCTAAAAGCCGGCCTTTGGCATCGAAGATCAATCCCCGACGGGGAGGGACATCCACCAACCGGATGCGGTTGTTCTCGCTTTGCGTCCGGAAGTTCTCGCCCTGTAAAAGCTGCAAATACCAAAGCCGGCCGAACAGAGCGCAAAACGCCAACCCCACGATCAAGGCCGCTGTCATAATGATATGTCTCACCTGGGGCGAATCCGCCGGTTCGAAGCCTCTGGTGCGGGCTACCGGCGATCGTCGCATCTTCTTTAGCGAGAACATTTTCATTGGCCGGCGTGATGCTCCTTGGGCCACAGGCGAACAGCCAGTCGCACCATGGCCTCCAATATTGAGAAAAACAACGGAGCGATAAGAGCAATAAGGACGGCCTGGGCAACGGCAACTGCCATCATGTTGGCCGGCACCAGTTGTTCACGATGGATCAAATACAAACCGCCTACGACTAAAAGCTGAGACACCATGCTCATTACCGCCACAGCCAGCATCTGCAAAGGCCAGGAGTATATTTCAATCTGGCGTTGGGCAATTGCGCAGCAGAGAAAAACCACCATATAGGCCGAAAGCTGAAGTCCGATGATGCCTCCTGAAAGAAGATCGGAGAGCCCGCCGAAAAACAGCACCAAAATTCCCCCAAAACCGAGGGGCAGATAAAACCCGGCCGAGACCACCACAACCATTAGAGGCTGTAAGCGTAAAGGCCCCACCGCCCACCAAGCGAAAAGGGTGGTACTTAGTACGATGAGAATGAAGCCCACTACTAAGGTGGCGATGAATCGGGGCCAAACGTCCATGTCGCGCCTGGTTGGCATGGTTAACGGTTCTGGCATGAAAGGATCAAGGCATCAGCCTCCCTCAATGTGCTCCTGACTGGAGCGCCTCCATAGCTAATATACGACCAGACCGGCCCAGGCTCAAGGGCGATGCCTAACCAACGGGGGAGTGGCGAATTTATTTAGCAAAAAAGTAGGTTGGCCTCCAAAACTCATTTCCATGCTATCAAGATACGTTGCTTAAACATGTTACGCTATCACAGTATCGAAATGAGTATATCTTGAGGTTATATGTCGTTACGGGTCTTGCAATCGCACGTGGCCATGGATCAGCTATTCACAGAATGGCGGGGGGCTCTCGGCCCTGACTATTTGGCCTATCGCAATCACGCCTACCGGGTTTTCAACCTGGCGGTTCTGCTAGTCTCAGCCCAGGGAACCGACAAGGACAAGCTGGCAGTCGCTGCCGCGTTTCACGACATCGGCATCTGGCTTGACGGGACTTTCGACTATTTGGAGCCTTCCATCACCCGCGCCAAAGGCTATCTTCTCGAGCAGGGCAACCACGACTGGCTTCCGGACATGGAGAATATTATCAGGCAGCATCACAAACTGACGCCTTGGCATGGACAAGACCATCCTTTAGTAGAGGCTTTCAGAAAGGCGGATTGGCTTGATGTCTGTCTTTTCGCACTACCCACCAAATTGCCGCGCCCATATTTATCTGAACTCCTCGCGAAGTTCCCTAGGGCCGGCTTTCATTGGAGGCTAGTGCAATTCACGGCAAGCTGGGCGCGGCGTCATCCGTTTCGGCCGCTTCCCATGTTCAAACTATAAAGCTTGTTTGGCTTGGAAAAACCATAACCGTCGGTAGGTTGTGATTCGCTTAATCTAAAAAGTCACGGCGGTGCAGGATAACCAACACCTCTTCCAAGCGGCTGAAATCCACGGCAGGTTCGACTTCCACTACCATGAACACTCCTTTTGGCTCCTTTTTAACCGAGATTACGGTGCCGATCATGATGCCTTTCGGAAAGACGCCGGCCGCGCCCGAGGCAATCAATTTATCGCCGGGCGTAACGTCATCGTTATGAAGAGTGAACTTGAGGCGCAGGCGATCCTTGCCCGCGCCTTCCACAATGCCGCGCACCCTGGAGCGCTGGACAATTACATCCACCGCGCTATTAGGATCAGTGAGAAGCAGCACCTTGGCATAGTTGGGACTGGTCCACGTCACCCTTCCAACCGCGCCTTGCACCTGAACCACGGGCATTAGCTTTTGCACGCCGCTATTTGAGCCCACATTGATAACCGCGGTTCGGAAATGTTCGGTGGGGTCCACGGCCACCACCTCGCCCGCCACAAGCGGATAGGTGAGTGCGGCCTTGAGCTTCAAAAGCCCGCGCAAGCGCTCGTTGGCTAGCCTAGTCTCTTCCTGTTCGGTGAGCTCCTGCTTCATCCGGGCCACTTCGCGCCGTAGCTCTTCATTCTCTTTAGCCGCATGCACCAAGGCGAAATAGCTTCGCCACGCGGAATCCAAGCTATCCATCGATCCGGCCACCAACCGCTGCACCGGTCCCACCACCTCCAGCATGAAACGGCCGAAAGGCGTGGAAGCCGGCTCTCGGCCGGCATGAATTGAAAACAAGACGAGGGCCACAAGGAGAAAGAAGGCCACAAGAAGTGGGAAGCGGTGCCTACGGAAGATGCCCACTTGCAATCCATGGTTTGTATGGCTGGCGCAAATTAAGCCGGCCCAAAAGGCGATCGGCTATTTAATCATGACCTCGCGCAGCAGATCAAGGTTGTCAAGGGCCTTGCCCGAGCCCAGCACCACCGTGCTCAGAGGATCTTCGGTGGTAGTGATGGGTAGTCCGGTTTGCTCGGACAGAAGCACGTTCAAACCCTTTAGCAACCCGCCGCCACCGGTGAGCACTATGCCGCGATCCACGATATCAGCAGCGAGTTCTGGCGGTGTTTGCTCCAAGGCAATCTTTACAGTTTCCACAATAGCGTCTATCTGCTCGCTTATGGCCCGGCGAACCTCTTCGGAATCGATCGCCAAGGTTTTGGGTATTCCTGTGATCAGGTCACGCCCCTTGACCTCCATGGTTTCCACGGTATCAGAAGGCACCGCCGTACCGATGGTGGTCTTGATAAGCTCTGCAGAGCGCTCACCGATAAGCAGGTTATGCTGTCGTTTGATGTGCTGCAAAATGGCTTCGTCCATTTTGTCGCCGCCCACCCGGACGCTTTTGGAATAGACAATACCGGCCAAAGATATGACCGCCACCTCGGTGGTACCGCCTCCGATATCCACCACCATGTTGCTGGTCGGCTCGGTGATTGGAAGTCCCGCACCGATGGCTGCGGCCATGGGCTCTTCTATAAGGTACACCTCGCGTGCACCCGCACTTTCGGCACTCTCCCGCACCGCTCTTTTTTCCACCTGGGTGATGCCCGAGGGGACGCTAATGATAATGCGGGGGCGAATAAGAGTCCGCCTATGGTGCACTTTTCGTATGAAATGGCGCAGCATGGCTTCGGTTACTTCAAAGTCTGCGATAACCCCGTCTTTCATCGGCCGAATGGCCACGATGTTGCCTGGCGTGCGGCCAAGCATCATCTTGGCTTCTTTGCCCACGGCCAGCACCCGGTTGCCTTGACGGGCATCCTTGCGCACTGCCACCACCGAAGGCTCCGAAAGCACTATACCTTTGCCCTTGACATAGACCAGGGTGTTCGCTGTACCCAGGTCTATGGCCATGTCGTTGGAAAAGTATCCGAGGATTGGATCCAGCAGCATGGGATTTCCTTTAATAGCTGAATGTTGGGCCACTGCTTTGGTGATATATAGCACTTGTGACGACAAGTTACCAGACCCACC
>Ga0307423_1001163_pt1 | contig 16256 bp, 12 predicted proteins | sample SalMarWE160310MG_FD_202154 | JGI IMG/M metagenome (GOLD analysis project Ga0307423, IMG submission 202154) | Salt marsh sediment microbial communities from the Plum Island Ecosystem LTER, Massachusetts, United States - WE1603-10 | ecosystem: Environmental > Aquatic > Marine > Intertidal zone >...
CTTCGGGTGTTCCGGGTCGACTTTGGGCGTCCTACCGCCGCTGTCTCCAGCAAATCGACCGCCTGCGGGCCGAGGTCGCCCGGCAGCCTCCGCCCGCCGGACGCTCGACCGAAGACGGCCCCTTGGTCGAGGAGCTTCACAGCCGCGAGGGTGAGCGGGACCGCATGGCCGCCGAGATCCGAACCGCGGCGCCGAGGTTGGCGAGACTGCGTCCCGTCACCGCCCCGACCCTCGATCAGGTGCGGGCTGCCCTCGAGCCGGGAACGGTCCTGCTGTCGTACGTGGTCGGCAAGGATGAGCTGGCGTTCTTCGTCGTCGGTCCGGCCGCCGACACGGGGGGACGCCTGCGTGTGCACTTCGTCCCGGTGGGCTCCAGCGAGCTGAAACGGAGGATCGAGATCCTCCTCGCCTTCATCGCCCGCGGTCGCGACAACGCGGCCGTGGATCCGGCGTTGATCACGCAGAGCCGACGTCTGTTCCAGCTGCTGATCGAGCCCGCGATGGAGAAGGTCGGGGCGGCGAAGAGACTGCTGATCGTGCCCGACGGGCCGCTCCGCTATGCCCCGTTCGCTGCACTCGTCCTTCCGGGGAAGGACGTGTGCTACCTGGGTGCAAGGAAACCGATCTTCTTCAGCTCATCTGCCGGCGCCCTGCTGGCCCTGAGAATCCGCAAGAAGGGCAGGTCGCAGCCGGGGAACGGCGGCCTCGTCGCCTTCGGCGATCCGGTCTACCCGCGGCGGTCGGCTGCCGTACGCGCATACGGGTTGGCCCCCCTGGCCGGATCCCGTGAGGAGGTGGAACGCATCGCTGCCGGCTTCGGGCGAGATGCTCACGTCTACCTCGGCCGCGAGGCGACGGAGCGTCGTGCCCGCTCGCTGACGGGGACTGGCGGATACCTCCACTTTGCCGTCCATGCCTGCCCCGACATCCGTTTCCCGCTCCAGTCGGCGCTCTTTCTCTCGATGACGAGAGCCCGAGACCCGCAGGCCGACGATGACGGGATCCTCCACGCCTGGGAGGTCATGGACGCCCTGCACTGCGACGCCGAGGTCGTGACCCTGTCGGGCTGCTCCACCGGGAGCGGCGAACGGGTCGAGGGCGAGGGACTACTGGGCCTGGTCCGGGCCTTCCAGTACGCCGGCGCGCGTACCGTTGTGGCTTCCCGGTGGCCGGTCGGCGATCGAGCGACGGCGGCGCTGATGGAACGCTTCTACGGTGGCCTCAGAGGAGGCGTCCCGACCGCCGAGGCTCTGCGGCGCGCCCAGAACGCCTTGGCCACGGCTCCGGTCCGGCTCGAGGACGGCCAGGTCCTGGATGCCCGCCACCCGTTTCATTGGGCGGCCTTCCAGGTCACGGGCGACTGGCACTGACGCCGATCTCGAAAGCTTGGAGGTTCGAGGGTATCGGCTCTCCTCCTGCATCGCGGATCGCCAGAACCCTCCAGTAGTAGCGACCGGGCGCCTCGGCTATCCCTTTCGGCCACGGCGTGTGTATGGCGGTGATCTCCTCGCTCTTCCAGAGCAGCTCGCCGTCACCGTCGAGCAGCTCCACGACGTAGCCCCGCGCCCCCTGGACCGCCCGCCAGGAGAGGCCGTCAGGAGCACGCTGAACCCGTCCCACCGGCGAGACGGGGACCGGCACGGCCGGGTGGCCGCCCTGCCGCAGGGTGATCGGCTGGGAGCCGCCGGGTCCCGCTGGACCGGACCGGATCAACGGCCGCACCAGGAAGAATACGGAGATCAGCGCGGCGGCCGTGGCCAAGCCGACAAGAAGCCGACGCCATGCCGCCGTGCGGTTCATGACGGCCGCAGGGCGCGGCTGCGGCGCCCCGGGATCGAAGGCGTGCGCCTCATCCCTGATTGCCAGCACCGCCCGGTGGACCCGCGAGCACTCGGCGCAGGAGAGTAGGTGGTCGAGTGCCGCGTCCTTCTCGGCGGGGGCCATTTCGTCGCAGGCCAGGAGCTCCCACTGGTCCTCCGAGAGGTGCTTGCCCTCCCCGGAGGCGACCGAAGCATAGGCCCCGCGGAGAACGTCCATCTCAGCCATCGACCCCCCTTTCCCGGAGCTCCCTCCGGAGGTCGGCCATCCCCCGTGCGATCAGGTTGCGCGCCTTGTTGTACGGCCAGTCGAAGATCTCCATCATCTCGTTGACCGAGAAGCCGGCCAGATGGGCGCGAACGGCCCGCCGCCGCTCGCCCGAGAGACCTTTCAACGAGGCCATGATCTGGGCTCCCAGCTCTCTGGCGTTTGCAAGCTCCTCCGGTGTGCGCACCGGGCTGTGTGCCCTTCCCGCCAGATCATCGAGGTTCTCCTCCCCGCGGCGCTCCTCTCGCAAGATCCTCACGGTCTCCCGCACCGCCGTCCTATAGATATAAGAGGATGGATGGTGGATCTCTTGCTCACCGGAGGTGACCTTCCAGAGCGCCACCAGGACGCGCTGCTCCACGTCCTCGCCGACGGACGCTGCCCGGTCGCCGGCGACGCGAGCGACGACCGAACGAATCAAGCGTGCGTATCGACCCGCCAACTGGTCAATGGCGGAGCTGTCGAGACTGCCCTGAGCCACCCTCACAGTATATCCAGAATCGAGCGGCCCCGGGTCGCAGGAACAGGTGAGCAAGATCGCTCACTGTGGCCTCTCTCAGGACAACGGGGAAGCTCGACAGCGGTTGGGCGTCGCGCATCCTCGGGCGGCGACCGGCCGAGGATGCCGACAGAACCGGAACGGAGGTGGGGTCGTGAAAGCAACGGCGGACACTCTCTGCATCATGGCCGCAGTGGTTCTGATCGCCGGCTCGGGGGCGGCACAGGTCACCGCCAGGGTGAGCGACGCTGAATCCGGCGGTGCTGGCAACGGACAGAGCTGGCTCCAGACAGCCCGCTGGCCGATCAGCTCGGACGGGCGGTACGTGGCCTTCGTGTCCGATGCCACCGACCTGGTGAGCGGCGATACGAACGCGGTCACCGACGTGTTCGTCCGCGACGTCGAGCTCGGCACGACAACCCGGGTCAGCGTGGCGCTCGACGGTGGCGACTCCAACGGCCCGAGCGTGGACCCCTCGATCAGCGCCGACGGCCGCTACGTGGCGTTCACCTCGAGCGCCTCGAACCTCGTGGCCGGGGACGGCAACGGGATGCCGGACGTCTTCGTGCGCGACCTTCACCTCGGTATGACGATTCGCGTCAGCGTCGACCGCGCGGGAGACGATGCCAACGACGAGAGTAACAAGCCGTCGATCAGCGCCGACGGCCGCATGGTGGCGTTTGGCTCCCACGCCACCGACCTGGTCGACGGGGATGAAAGCGGCTACCCCGGCATCTTCGTGCGCAACCTGGATCTCGGACAGACAGAGCGGGTCAGCGTCGCCGCCGACGGCAGCGGTGCAAACGGCAACAGCTGGGGACCGGTGATCAGCGCCGACGGGGCCTACGTGGCGTTCGCCTCAGAAGCCAACAACCTGGTTGCGAACGATACCGGCTTCCGCGACGTGTTCTTGCGGGATCTCAAGGCGCACCGCACGATCTGGGTCAGCGTCGGCCGCGATGGGGAAAGCCCCAACGAGGGCAGCGCCGGCGCTTGCGTGAGTGAGCACGGCCGCTACGTGGCGTTCTGGTCCCGGGCCAGCGACCTGGTCGAGGGCGATACCAACGGTCAGGATGACGTGTTCGTCCGCGATCTCGCGACCGGGGTCACCAGCCGGGTCAACGTCTCCAGCGACGGTGCCCAGGCCGTCGGCGGCGGCAGCTATCACCCCATGATCAGCGGCGACGGTCGCTACGTGGTGTTCATGTCGGATGCTGCGAATCTGGTCAACGGCGACAGCAACGGTTGGGGCGACGTCTTCGCTCACGACCGCGCCACCGGCACCACCACCTTGCTCAGCGTGAGCCCGACGGGCGCCCAGGTGGACGGCTACAGCCGTTGGCCGGCAATGACACCCGACGGCCGGCTGGTGGTCTTCGAGTCGACGGCCTCGAACCTGGCCGCCGGCGACACCAACGGCGCCATGGACGTCTACCTGGTCGCCGGACCGGCAGCGGTCCCCAACTACGTCAGGATCTTCCCGGGTGCGGCCAGCGCCAAGGGCGCCAGCACCTCCTACTGGGTGACCGACGTCCGGCTGTACAACCCGGCCTCGCAGGGCCCGATCACGGTATGGTTGTCGGCGCTGCTGCGCGACGCCGACAACACCGGTGCGGCCGAGCTCCCGGTCACCGTCGGTGCTCGCAAGGGGGTCGCCTTTAACGACGTCCTGGCCACCTTCTTCGGGCTTTCGAAGGCCACTGCAGCCATCCGCATGCGGTCGACGGCGCCGTTCTACGCCACCTCCCGCACCTACGACATCGGCACCCCCGGGGGCACGTTCGGGAGCTTCATCCCGAGCTTCGGTCCCGAGGAAGCCCTCGACAGGGGGATCCTCCTCCAGGTGATCAACCAGCAGGGCGGCGACGGCTTCCGCTCGAACATCGGCTTCGCCAACCCGGGCCTGACCGCGAGCACGGTCACCGTGCGGGTCTTCGATGCCGGCACGGGAGAGGTCATCGGCACCGGCACCCGCAATCTCCCGCCGCGCACCTTCTCGCAGATCGACGATGTCTTCAAGTTCGTCGGCAAGGCGAGCGAGGCGGTGGCGAACGCGACCGTCGAGTTCACGGCGACGACGCCGATCTTTGTCTACGCCTCGGTGATCGACAACGGCTCCAACGACCCGATCTTCGTGGTTCCCTGTGCCGACGACGGCACGCCCGTGCCCTGACGCATCCCAGGACCCGGGGCTCCAGCGCCAGCGGGCCTGCCCCACAGGCCCCCGTCTCGCCTCCAGCCTCGAGCGCCTAGCGATCTCCCCAGGCACGCGGTGGAACCTCATCACTCAATCTCTCAGTCACTTAATCACTGGGCGGGCGGGGCGGTGCTACCCTGAATGAGACAGCTCCGAAATGGGTTTTCTGATCTGCAAGGGAGGATGCCCGTGACAACCATCGATCCCACGGCGCCCGTGATGGTCACCGGCGCGACCGGGTACGTGGCGGGCTGGCTGGTCAAGAACCTGCTTGACAAAGGCCACACCGTGCACGCGGCGGTGCGCGACCCGGGCAACGACACCAAGCTACGGTTCCTGAACGGGTCGGCCGCCCAGGCGGCGGGCACTATCCGCTACTTCAAGACCGACCTGCTGGTACCCGGCTCCTACGCCGACGCCATGCAGGGCTGTGAGCTGGTCTTCCACACCGCGTCGCCGTTCACCTCCGCCGTCGACGACCCCGTCGCCGAGCTCATCGAGCCGGCCCAGCAGGGAACGCGAAACGTGCTCGAGCAGGCCAACGAGACGCCGGCCGTCAGGCGGGTGGTCGTGACCTCGAGCTGCGCCGCCATCTACGGCGACAACGTCGACCTGAAGAGCACCTCCAACGGCGTCTACACCGAGGAGATTTGGAACACCAGCTCGTCGGTCGACCACCAGGCTTACTCCTACTCCAAGGTGCTGGCCGAGCGCGAGGCGTGGGAGATCCACGGCAAGCAGGACCGCTGGGACCTGGTTACGATCAATCCGAGCCTGGTGCTGGGACCGGGCATCAACCCCAACGGCACCTCAGAGAGCTTCAACATCTTCAGGCAGCTCGGCGACGGCACGATGAAGACTGGCGTGCCCCGGTGGGGCCTCGGTGTGGTCGACGTGCGCGACCTGGCCGAAGCGCACTACCGGGCGGGCTTCACGCCGGAGGCGAAGGGCCGCTACATCGTCTCCGGGCACGACTCCGACCTGGCCGACCTGGCGGCGGTGCTGCGGAAACACTTCGGGAAGCGCTACCCTCTGCCTGCGCGAACCGTGCCGAAGTGGCTGATCTGGCTGGTCGGGCCGATGATCAACAAGACGATGACGCGCAGGGTGATCAGCCGCAACGTCGGACTGCCGTTCAGGGCCGACAACAGCAAGGGCGTCCGCGAGCTCGGCCTGAGCTACCGCCCGCTGGAGGAGACCGTGGTCGAGTTCTTCCAGCAGATGGCCGACAACGACGTGTTCGACGCCGCCGGCGCGCGTTGAGGTTGTGGCCTCTGTGGGCTGGTTCGCGGCCGACTCCGCACGACGCGCCCTGCCGGAGGCCCTGTGGTGACCCCGCCGGGGGACGGCGCAGCTGTCAGCTCGCTCGAGCCGCACGGTTCTCGTTCACTCGTTGCCACCAGCGTAGGGCGCCCCAGCAGAGGAGTGCCAGGACGCAGACGGCCAGCCCAACGATAGTGGAGACCAGGCACTGCTGCAGACCGAACATCACCAGCTTCGGGTTGATGGCGCGGGCCGTGGCGAGGACGCCCAGCATCTTGTAGTGGCCCGCCACCTGGCCGAGGAAGCCGACCAGAATAGCGATGAAGCCCCAGAAAGGAAGGGCCTGGAGCCTGAGATCGCCTGAGCGGCCGGGGGGCAGGGCGCGCCTCGCCAGGCGCCAGATGTTGCCGATGGTGAGCACCGCAACGATGCAGCCGATGAGTGCGAGGGCGTACATCAGCGGCCCACCGGCCTTGAATGTCTCGATGATCGTCATGATCAGCTCCTTTCGATCTGCAGGAGCAGCTCGGCCTCCTGCTCCTCGATGTCGGCGACCTTCTGACCGAGGTAGAACCACACCAGTGCGGAGACGATGGCCCCGAGCAATGCGATGGTCGCCAGGGCGCTGATGCGGGCCAGCTGGCTCAGGGGGTCGGCCATGTTCGCCGGCCCGATCGAGATCAGCGCAGTCAGCCAGCTGTAGCCTTCGACCACCACCAGTCCCAGGCCGGCCGCCACCTGCATCAGCGCCAGTGCGACCATGACGATCAGGCCTCGGCGCAACGTGCGCGGGCGGTGGTCCTGCCTCAGGTGCAGCTCATAGGCCTTGATGACGGCAACCAGGAGGACGACGCTGGTCATCACGGCCAGGACCCAGGCCCAGCCGCCGGCAACGTTGAAGACCCTGAGATCGACGAGGAGGCAGCCGCTCACCATCAGCACCAGGCACGCCAGCGCGGCGAGTATAGTGCGCTCCCACACGTCGCGCGCCTGCGCCGAGATACCGTCGAGGAGTCGCACGATCGGGCCGCCGTGGATCCTCTCCAGCTGGGCGAGGGTGTTCTCGGTGGGCTTGAAGTCGTGCACCACCGCCGCCTCTGCCTGGTCCTCGCTCAGCCCCCCCTGTACAGCCAGCTCGAAGGCGGCTTCGAGGTCGGCGGCGACCTCCAGGAGAACTCGGGAGCGTGCCGCCTGGGGCAGGGCGAGCTGCTCATCGAGCTCTCGTAGGACCTTGACGAAACGGTTCATGGGGCCTCCCCGAGGGAGCTGGCGAGCAGGTTGGCGAGCCGGATCCACTCCCGCCGGAGCACCGCCAGGTGACGCCGTCCCTCCTGTGTCAGCACATAAGACCTGCGCTTGCCGCGGGGTCCCTCGTCCGACCAGCTGCCGCTGATCATTCCCGACTGCTCGAGACGGTGGAGGATTGGGTAGAGGGTTCCGTGCTTGAAGCGGATCTCGCCGTCGCTCGCCTCCGCGACCTCGAGGGCCAGCTGGTAGCCGTGCTTGGCGCCGTCAAGGAGCTCCGCGAGTACCAGAGCCTCGTTGAGACTCCTGCTGAGGTTGGCGATGTCGAGCGCTTCGTAGCCCATCTTTGCCGCCCCGGTTCTGATATATCGAGCATCTACCTATCGACACTCTATATATTAGGTTCGAAGGCGACGATTGTCAATACCCCTTGCAGAGCGGCTGGTCGGTGGCGGCGAAAGGGTACAGCGGTTCACTTCGGCGGCGTCTCGCCCGTCCGGGTGGGGGAACGTCAGGTGGGGGGTTCCACGGCCGAGTCTCGCGCCGGCCGCGGCGAGCGAGACGCTCGCTGCAACAACAGAATGCCTGAGCTCCGAACACCCGTTTGAGCGCACCCTGCTCTGAAGCGCCCTTCGCCCGCGTTCACCGGGCGCCTTCTATCCTCTCGCCTCTTTCTTCTCTCTCCCGGGTGGGTGTGTTGGACCTCATCACTCAATTCAGCTATGCCCCGCGATCCCGTGCGGCAGGTACGGCGCCTCCAGCGCGGCCACCTCCTGGGGTGACAGCTGCACGTCGAGCGCACCGACCACCTCCTCGAGGTGGTTCATCTTGGTCGCGCCGATGATCGGCGCCGCCACCCCGGGCCTCTGTAGCAGCCAGGCGAGGGCGATCTGCGCGTTCGGCACCTTGCGAGCCTTCGCCATCTTGTCGACCTCGGCGATCACGCGGTCATCGGCCTCGGCCATTGCCGAGTACAGCGTCTGCCCGAAACGGTCGGTCTTCGACCGCTTGGTCCCCTTCGCCTGCGGCGGGCGCGCCAGGTAGCCCCGTGCGAGCGGGCTCCACGGGATCAGCCCGACCCCCTGGTCGAGGCACAGCGGGATCATCTCCCGCTCCTCCTCGCGGTACAGCAGGTTGTAGTGGTTCTGCATCGACACGAAGCTCGTCCAGCCGTTCGACGCCGCCACCTGCTGCGCCTTGGCGAACTGCCACGCGTACATGGAGGATGCGCCGATGTACCGCGCCTTGCCCGCGCGCACGATATCGTGCAGTGCCTCCATGGTCTCCTCGATCGGTACTTGGTCGTCCCAACGGTGAATCTGGTACAGATCGACATAGTCCGTTCCGAGCCGTTTCAGGCTGGCGTCGATCTCGTGCAGGATCGCCTTGCGCGACAGGCCACCGCCGTTCGGGCCGGGGCGCATGGTCCCCCAGACCTTGGTCGCGATGACGAGGTCTTCGCGGCGCGCGAAGTCACGGAGCGCGCGGCCGGTGATCTCCTCGCTGGCCCCGAAGGAGTAGACGTTGGCGGTGTCGAAGAAGTTGATGCCAAGCTCGATGGCGCGCTTGAAGAACGGTCGCGCCTGCTTCTCCTCGAGCGCCCACTCCCAGCGCAGCGGGGAGGTCCCAACCGTCGCTGCCGGATCGCCGTAGCTCATGCAGCCGAGACAGATCCGAGAGACCAGCATCCCGGTGTTGCCCAGTCGTGTGTACTCCATGGTGTCCTCCAATACTGCAGCTCTGGTGGTATCGGGGAGCGCCTGCTCTTGCGACCGCGGACCACCTCGGCGCGCAGGCGCCCCACGATACTCAACCTCCAATCGACCATACCCCTTCCGACCCCCAGGCGCGCAGGTCCCTCCCCGGGGTGGGTGGATGGCTCTTCCTCACATTCTCACTTTCCTACTTCCTTACCTCGCCGGTGGGAGGGGGAGGAACAAGTCCGCCAGTTGCATGGTTGAGCAATATGATAGCCTTCACGTGGCCGGCCGCAGTCTTCCTCGAGCGTTCCCTGGCCGGTGGCTAGAAAGGGGTTGCCGATGTCATCTGCCCGAGAGCTGGCCCTCGCGCCTCTTCCCCGCAGTCTCACCGTGACCGCGTGTGGCTTGGTTCTGGCGATGATCGCTGTCCTCGCCCGCGCCGCCGCTCTTGCTTCACTGGGCACGGGGCACCCTCAACTGATAACCGCCGCGGCGACCTTCGACCTCACCGTCACGGACTCCCTGGTGGCCTGGTGGATGCTGCGCCGGGAGTTCGGCTGGTCGGCGAGGGCTCTGGTGGCATTGTTCTTCGGCTCCATGATGGTGGCCGGTCTCATCCTTCCAGCAGGCCAGGAAGGCGCGCTCTGGTTCATGCACGTGGCGGTCGCACCGCTGGAGCTACTACTCATCGTCTATCTGTTCCGGCGGATCGCCAAGGCGAGGAGGGGTGCAGTCGCACGGCGTTCGGCCGCCGGGGGCCTCGACGTCCAGGACATGATCCTCGGCGCCACTTCCGAGATCGTCGGCACGGGCCGGTTTGCGGAGGTCTTGGCGTACGAGATCTCGGTGCTGTACTACGCGCTCGCCCGGCGGCCTGGCAGCGACGCAACGTTTGCACCAACGACCGAGGCCGGCGAGACCGGCGCTGGGAACAGCGCTCTCACCTACCACCGCCAGAGCGCCTACGGGCCGGTCGTGGTGATGCTGGCCCTGGTCACCCTCGCGGAAATCCCGGCGCTGCACCTGTTTGTCCGCACGTGGAGCGTGCCGGCGGCCTGGATCTGTACGGCGCTGGGGGTGTACGGCCTGCTGTGGATCCTCGGCGACTGGCGGGCCTGCCGCTCCCGGCTGGTGAGCATCGAGGATGGGGCCCTGCACATCCGGTTCGGGCTGCGGTGGCGGCTCGACGCTGCCCTTGACGACATCGTCGGCGTGCGCGCCCCGACCGTGGACGAGGAGATGACAAAGGGGGCCGTCGACCTGAAGCTGGCACTGCCCGGCGCCTCCTGGAGGATTCTGGAGCTGGATCGGCCGGTCGTCGCCAGGGGCCCCTACGGCATCCGCCGTACCGTCCGCACGCTGGGCCTCGGTCTTGACGAGCCCGACCGTCTCGACGCGGCCCTCGCCGCAACCCGCCCCGACGCCGAGGACCCAACCCCCGCCTGACCTTCCCCGCGCCCCGGACGCCCGAGCGCCCCGACCCCCGCCCAGATCCTTCCTCGCTCGCTGCGCTCGCTCATCAGGATGAGAAACGAAATTGCTGAACGGCTGGTTTCTTGCCATGGTGGGGCGGGGGTCTCGCCTGCCTGGGCGGGGGTCTCGAACCTCCCAGAAGCCGTGGCGTTTCGCCTCGATCAGACAGGCCGGCGTTCCCAACAGTCATCAGGAGCCGGTCTTTCCCCTGTGTCATTCTGAGGAGCGCAAGCGACGAAGGACCTGGGCGGGTGGGGATCTGCCTTGGGTGGCTGGGGGTCTCCGTCACTCCGTCACTCAGTCACTGAGTCACTCCGTCACTGGCCGGGTGGGCGGGACTTAATCACCCAATGACTTCATCACTTAGTCACTTGGGTCGGTGGCTGGGCCTCCCTCCTCACCTTCTCACTTTCTTACTTCCTCACCTCCGGGTCGGGTGGGCCGGCTTCCCCACACCACCATCACCCGGTCCACCTCCACGTCGGTGCGCCTGGGCCGGACCTGGACCTCTTCGATCGTCTGCGCCTTCTCCTCCGAGAGATCGGCGATGCGGTTGATCTCGTCCTGCAGCTCGTCGGCAAGCTCTGCGAGCTCGTCCTCCAAGCGCTGGATCTCACCAACAGACTCCTCAACCGAGCCCTCTGCGCGCTGGCGCATGCGGTGTTTGCCGGCCGCCGCCCGCACCCTCGAGCCGGCCTTGCGCGCCGCCGAGCGTAGCCCGCGGGACCCCAGCAGCACGGACATCAGCCCCTCCGCAATCCCGAGGCTCTCCTCGGCCTTGCGGGCCTGCACTTCGCGCCGGTCCCTCTCCAGCTCCTCCTTCTCCCGCTCCAGGCGCCGTCGCAGCGTATCCATCTTCCGTTGGAAGCGAAGGCGCACCCGCTCCTGCTCCGCGTCGTCCGCTCGGTCCGCCTCGGACAGGCAGCGGGCGATGAGCTCCTCTCGGCTCTCGTCCGGCTCGGCGGCGAGCTTCAGCGCCCGGTTGGCCATCACCACGACCGGCCGCCGAGCCCTCCACGTGGCGAACTCCTTCTCAGCCCCGGTGACCCCACGGGCCAGGCGGGGCGGCGCCGCCGCCGGGAACCGCATCCCGGCCGGAGGCGCGCCGGACAGCTCCGGCCCGTCGCCCAGCAGCTCGGCATCGTCCCACGACGGCCGGCCCTCCTCGTCGACCGGGATGTGCCACAGCTCGTTCAGGGTCCGGTAGAGGTGGAGCACCTTCTCCTCGACGGTAACCCGCGACTTCACGAGCAGCCATGGCTCGGCCAACCCAGGGCCCGCCTGTCCGAAGCGCACCGGGGTGTCCACCTCCAACAGAGGCGCCTCCGGACGTCCGCAGCCGGCGACAGGCCGGCCAGCAGGAGTGCGCTCGGCATCCCGAAACGCGGCCCCACCGGCTGCTTCTCCGGCAGGCGTGAACCGCTCGAGGAGCGGCCCCAGCTCGGCGGCGGCCACCGGGCCGCGCAGGTAGCTCATCGCCCACCGGCTCGAGAACGTGCGCACCGATTCCCTGGCCCGCACATCGTGAAGGAGAAACTCTCTCTTGGCCAGCGACGCCACGATCGAGTCGGCCTTGCGGCCGTCGTCGAGGACCGTGAGCCCCAGTCCTTCGAGGGCCCGCTCACGGTCCCGGTCGGTGATGAGCCGGCCGATCACCTTGACGCCGGCGTTCCCCAGCGCCCTATAGTCGAGATCGACGGGGTTCTGGGTCGCCAGCCATGCCCCGACGCCGAACGCCCGCCCTTGCTTGAAGAGCGTCAGCAACGGCCCCTTGGTGGGCGGATTGGCAGGGTGGGGCGGCAAGATCCCCTGGACCTCGTCGATGTACATCAGGGCCCGCAGCGCGGCGGACGCAGGTTGGCGGCGCATCCAGGCCACCAGCTCTGAGGCCAGCAGCGACAGCACGAAGAGGCGCGCCGGCTCGTCCAGGTGCGCCAGCATCACGATCGTCGCCCGCGGCGCCTCGCGGGTGCCGAGCAGCTCTTCCATGACCAGCGGCGTTCCCTCCGTCCACGCCCCGAACGCGGGGCTGGCGAGCAACGTGTTGAGGGCAAACACCAGCTCCATGCGCTCCTTGCGGGGGTACAGCGTCTCCAGCGGCAGCGCCCCGAGGCGCTCGAGCGGCGGGTCGGCGAGGGCCGACAGCAGGCCGGCGAGATCGACCGCAACCCGCCTCGTCCACAGCTCGAGCAGGATCGACGCCAGAAGCACGTGATCCTTGTCGGTCAGTGGGTCGCCGCCGCGCCCGATCAGCGACAGCAGAGCGCCGGTCACGCCGTCGACGCGCTGGCGTGCGCCGTCGGGATCCGTACCCGGGTCCCAACCAGCGGGCGCCGACAGGCTGGGCAGGATGTCGAGCGGCGCCGCGGCCGAAAGGCCGGGAGTGACCACCTGCCAGCGTACCCCGCCGGCAACCGCCCGCAGGTCGGAGCCACCGAGCCCCTCGCGCTCCAGGCCCTTGCGCCACAGCTCGGCCTGGGCCCGCGCCGCTGCCTCCCGGTCGCCGTCGGGCGCCGCATCCGGCGACAGCCAGGGGAGGAAGTCCTGCGCCGCAAGGTCGGGGAAGTTGAGGAGGAGATCGACCATGTCGCCCTTGAGATCGACGACGATCAGCGGCGTCCCGCGGCGCGCGAGCTCCTCGAGCGCCACGATCCCCAGCCCGGTCTTGCCGGACCCCGTCATCCCGAGGCACACGGCGTGGGTCGTCAGGTGGGACGGCTCCAGCTCCACCCGCTCCCCGTCGCGATGACCGAGAAACAGCCCGTCGGTTGTCATGCAGCCTCCGCCGCCGAGTCTATCAGCCAAGCCCGCGATCTCTTCACCGACCAGGCCCGCATCGTTTCTCCCAGCTCTCACCTCGTGCACGGCCCGCGTTCTCTTCGCGCCTCACTCTTCACACCTCACCTTCCCAGGCGGGTGGGGACCTTAGTGACCTATTCACCCAATCACTTCGTGACTTCTCGGGTGGGCGGGCGGGACTTCCTCACATTCTCACTTTCTCACCTCCCAACCCGGGGATCCCGCGTCCCCTCAGCGATCTGGTTTGCTGCTATCATGCCGTCAAAGTCCACAAGAGGATGCTCGCGGGAGCTGGGCCATGACGAAGGGGCGGGAACCACGATGCAGCCAGGGGTCGGGAACCCCGAAGCGGCTCAACACGGTGGGCTGCAGCCCTCCCTGTTGCAGAGCAATGGCCGCGAGCCTCCTCGCGGCGAGCTGAACAAAGGAGTTGAGCATGGGACTGTTCGGACCATCTCTCGAGAAGCAGGTAGAGAAGGCTCTCGGCCAGGTTCGCGGCATGGGCCTCGACGTCCGCGGCCTGGGCGCGCGGGTCGAGGGCAAGATCGTCACGCTGACCGGTGAGACGGAGAGCATGGAGGTCAAGACCACAATCATGGAGGCGTTCTCCAAGGCCGTGAAGGCCGACAACATCTTGAATACCATCAAGGTGATCCGGCCGGAGCCCGAGCCACATGCGACGGCGCCCGCGGCCGCACCCGGCGAACGCACCTACGAGGTGCAGGCGGGCGACACCCTCGGCGCCATCGCGCAGCGGTTCTATGGCAAGGCCAGCCAGTATATGAAGATCTTCGAGGCCAACCGCGACATCCTGGACAACCCCGACTTGATCAAGGTCGGCCAGGTCCTGAAGATCCCCGAGTGACCGTCGGGCGAGGACACGTTCGCCGTCCGCCCTGTCGCATGCGGCCCGCAGGCAGAACCGCCCACGGCACTGGGGGAAGGGCTTGCCGTACTGTCCTCGAGCTTCATCTCAACGCCATGTCTCAGACTCCCCAACGTCAAGGGCCTGGGTGGGCAGATCCCTCGGGCGGGCGGCGGCCTCCGTCACTTCGTCACTTCGTCACTGGCCCGGATGGGCGGGACTTAATCACCTAATGACTTCATCACTTAGTCACTTGGGTGGGTGGCTGGGCCTCCCTCCTCACCTCCTCACATTCTCACTTTCTCACCTGCTCACCTCCCGGCTGGGCGGGCGGAGGAGGTAAACTCGATAGCTCGAGGAGGCGGTTTCGGAGTTCGAGCGATGGTGAACGAAACCGAAGGCAGGAAGGACGGCACCTCGCGAGTGCTCGATCTGGACGACGCCGGGGCCGACACGCCGGCTCCGACGCCCGCCGCGAGCGGCGGCGCGCCGGACCTGGCGACGCTCCTGCGGACGGGCGAGCGTTGGGGCTACGTCGATGAGGACGGCGGCATCCACGTCCGCGCCGGGAAGTACAACGACGACCGGCTCGTCGCCCGCGTCCCTCCGTCCAGGCGCGCCGAGACCCTCGCTACTCTGCTGCTTCGCTTCCAGGAGCTGGAGGACCGTTTCGAGGCTCTGAACAAGGAGCTGCGCCAATCAAGAAACGCGGGCCGCAATCTGAAGTCCCTGCGGTCGTTTGTCCACTGGGTCGAGGGTGCCGAGGCGATCGGCGATTATGACAGCCTGCTCGGTAGCGCCCACGCCCAGATCGCGAGCATCGAGAGCCGGCTCGCCCAGGGGGAGGCCGCCAAGCTGGCACTGGTCGAACGGGCCGAGGCGCTCGCCGACTCGAACAAGTGGAAGACCACCGGCGAGGTCATGATTGAGCTCATGCAGGAGTGGAAGTGTGCGGGCTCGGCCGGCCGCGAGCAGGACGAGGCCCTGTGGCAGCGCTTCAAGGAGGCGCGAGGCACCTTCTTTTCCCGCCGGAACGAGCACTTTGCCGAGCTCAAGAAGAGCCACGCGAAGGCGCGCGAGGCCAAGGAGGCGCTGATCGCGCGTGCCGAGGAGTTGGCGCCGTCGACCGACTATGACGGAACTCTTGCAGCCATGCGGGATCTGCTCGAGGAGTGGAAAGAGGCGGGCTCGGCCGGCCGCGATGTCGACGACCAGCTCTGGGAACGCTTCCACGCGGCCCGTGACCCGTTCTTCGAGCGTCGCAAGGCCAATATTGCCGAGCAGCGCCGCCGACCGGACGACCGCCCGCGCAGCAGAGACGGCGGTCGTCGCCGAGAGGGCGGCCCGCGCGACCGCGGGCCTGCCGGACCGCGCCGGCGCGACGGTCGAGGCCCGGGAGGACCGCCCGCGGGTCGCCCACGCAGCAGTGCCCCCGGGGTTCTCCGCTCGTCCCTGGCCGACATCGTCGGCCCCCTCAAGGACCTCTTCCCGGCGGAACGCGACAGTGACAGCACGGCGACTAACAAAGGCAGCGGGAAGCGGAAGACCGAGAAGGCCGACTGAAGCCCGACCCCCACCCAGATCCTTCTTCGCTCGCAAGCTCGCTCATCAGGATGACAGGGGAGTAGAGCTCTGCTCGCTGATCAGGATGACACGGAGTATCGCGACCCGGGGTCGACACCCCCGGGTGCCATTCTGAGGAGCCGTAGGCGACGAAGAATCTGGGCGGATGGGTGGTCCGTCTCGCGTCTTGCATCGTCCGGGCGGGCGGGGGTTCTCCGTCACTCCATCACTCCGTCCCGGGCGGGCGGGACCTCCTCACCTTCTCACTTCCTCACCTGCTCACCTCCCGGTCGGGCGGGAGTCTCCGTCACTCCATCACTCCATCACTCCGTCACTCCGTCACCGGTTGGGTGGGAGGGGGACTCCGGATGTGAGATTCTGATAAGCATGAGGATCCCACCTGTCCCACGCCGCCTCGTCCTCGCCGACTGGCCGACGCCGCTCGAGCCGATCGACCGGCTCGCGAAGGTCCTCGGTGTGCGCCGGCTCCTCATCAAGCGTGACGACCGGATGGGGATCGGCGGCGGCGGCAACAAGGTCCGCAAGCTCGAGTACCTCCTCGCCGAG
>Ga0307423_1001164_pt1 | contig 16254 bp, 14 predicted proteins | sample SalMarWE160310MG_FD_202154 | JGI IMG/M metagenome (GOLD analysis project Ga0307423, IMG submission 202154) | Salt marsh sediment microbial communities from the Plum Island Ecosystem LTER, Massachusetts, United States - WE1603-10 | ecosystem: Environmental > Aquatic > Marine > Intertidal zone >...
GTATTTTGTTTTTGGATCCTGCCAATATTTTTTCCAAAGCTCAGGTTGATTTTTTTGCAGAGATAAATCTTTTGTCGAAGAGATGTAGCCAAGCACTGCTTCAAACCATACAAAAATTACTTTCCCAATGGCACTATCAACAGGAACTTTTATTCCCCAATCTAAATCGCGAGTAATAGCGCGATCGTTTAATCTATCTTTGAACCAACCGCGGCAGTAATTAAGTACATTACTTTTCCAACCATATTTTTCATTCATTTCATCTACATATTTTTCTAATGCAGGTTGGTATTTACCAAGAGGAAAATAATAATGCCAGGTTTCCTTTAAAGCCGGAGTTGTACCACTTATTTTGCTTTTAGGATTTTTTAACTCAGAAGGGTCATAAAGTGAACCGCAATTTTCACACTCATCGCTTCGAGCCTCTTCATTACCACACTTTGGGCAAGTTCCTTCAACATACCTATCAGGCAAAAAAATATTTGCTTCATTATCGTAAAACTGAAGAGATTTTTTTTCAACAAATATTCCGCGATTATAAAATTCAAGGAAAAAATCCCTTGCAGTTTCATGATGGATCGGTAGGCTTGTGCGCGAATAATTATCAAAGCTCATTCCAAATCTTTCAAAAGCCTTTTTATTTGCTTCATGAAAACGATCGATTATAACTTGTGGAGAAACTTTCTCTTTTTCTGCACTTATCGTAATGGCAGCACCGTGTTCGTCGGAGCCGCAAATGTATATTATATCATCGCCGTTTAATCTTTTATACCGTACGTAAATATCTGCCGGAAGATATGCCCCGCTAAGATGGCCGAGATGAATGGGACCATTTGCATAAGGCAGTGCAGATGTTACGAGAACTTTTTCTTTAACCACTTTTATAACAGAATTAATGTTTTACAGATTTTAAAAAAGAAATATAAGGAAAATGAGTGGTAAAATGTTTGTTTTAATTAACACAAATAAATTATTTAGATCTACCTCACGTTTGGATTTATTAAAAATTTGCCAATAGTTTAAAGGAACAGCTGGTAATTTATATCATTATTTTCCTAAATTTTCCCTAATTTTGAACAACAAATTTTTATTTAATTCTATAACGGGAAAAATCATGAAAGATCATTCAAAAGTCGATTTTGAGACTAAATGTGTACATTCTGGAATTGATGAGTATGAATATGGCTCTGTAGTTCCGCCAATTTATCAAACATCTACATTTAAATTTAAATCTGCACAGCACGGTGCCTCACTTTTTGCAGGTGAAGAAAAAGGATACATTTATACAAGAATGTTAAATCCAACTATCCAGGCAATGGAAGACGCAATAGCTGAACTCGAAGGTGGACATAAAGCATTAGGCTGCGGGAGCGGGATGGCTGCAGTTCATACTATTTTTGCAGCACTAACCCAAGCTGGTGATCACGTTGTTTGCTCTTCAGCAGTTTACGGACCAACAACAACATTATTAAACACAATTATGAAAAAGTTTGGGGTTGAAACTACTTTTGTTGATACTTCGAATGTTGAAAATGTTTCAAAGGCAATAAAACCAAATACAAAAGTCGTGTATATTGAAACTCCTGGCAATCCAACACTTTGCATTTCAGATCTAGCTGAGATTTCTAAAATTGCTCACAAAACTGGTGCAATGGTTGTAGTTGATAACACATTTATGAGTCCAGCTTTACAAAATCCCATTGCACTTGGAGCAGATATTGTAATGCACAGCTTAACAAAATTTTTAAACGGACATGCTGACGTTGTAGGCGGTATAATCGTTGTAAAAGATGAACAAACTTATCTGCATTTTCGTAAAACATTAAATCAAGTTGGTGGAGTAATTGATCCATTCAATTCATTTTTAGTTCATCGTGGATTAAAAACACTGGCAATCAGAATGGAAAGACATTGCGAGAATGCTCAAAAGATTGCTGAATGGTTGGAAAAACATCCACTTGTAGAATCTATTCATTTTCCCGGGTTAAAATCTCATCCACAATATCAAGTCGGCTTAAAGCAACACAAAGGTCCGGGCGGAATGATAACAATGGAACTTAAAGGTGAAATTGAAGCAGGAAGATTGATGATGAATTCAGTTAAACTTTTTCAGTTAGCCGTCAGTTTGGGCGGTGTTGAAAGTTTGATCCAACATCCTGCGAGTATGACACATTTTTCTATGGGTAAAGACGCTAGATTAGCTGGCGGAATAACCGACGGGTTAGTTCGCATATCTGTTGGAATTGAAAATGTAAATGATCTTATTGCTGATCTTGAGCAAGCTTTTAACAAAGTTAAAGATGCCCATTTTAAGGAAGTTGAAGTTCACGTTTAATTTTTTTAAGACATTTTGAAAAGGGAGTTCAACCTCCCTTTCGATTTTCATATCAGTTACCGATGTTTTCCCGCCACTCACCGATTTTTACTTTCGGTATCACTATTTTTGTATTACCTTTCCATCAGAAAACGGCACATATTTTTTAAGGAGCAGAAAATGGAAGAAAATAAAAACAGTATTGATAAAAGAGTAATACTAGGCAGTATTCTTATTGGATTGGGAGGAATATTTTTTCTTAATTCATTAGATATTTTTAGCTTTAATTTTGGAAGAATAGTTTTTTCCTGGCCATTCTTTTTTATTGTAATAGGTATGTACCTTACACTTAATACTGCAAGAAAAATGCTTGGTGGTATTCTTGCAGGGCTTGGATTTGTTTTTATAATTCCAAGAATTTTCCCTGATGTTTATTATGACGGATCTGTTGTTGTTGCGATATTCCTGATTGCAATAGGAAGTTACATTATTCTGAACCAGAAAAGGAAAACTGAAGAAGCAGATGAACTTGGACATATTACAAAAGACAGGATTGATGATGTAGCAATTTTTGGCGGAGGAACAAAAATAGTCACTTCAGATAATTTTAAAGGTGGAAATATTACTGCAGTTTTTGGCGGATCGGAAATTATTCTTAAAGGATCTAAACTTGCAGAAGGTACAAATGCTATTGATATACTTGCAATTTTTGGAGGAACTACAATTGTTGTTCCTAATGATTGGAATGTAATATTAAATGTTACATCAATATTTGGGGGCTTTTCAAATAAGAGTGTAAAAGATCCCAATTTAGTTGTAGATCAGAGCAAAACATTAATTATTAAAGGATTGGTGGTTTTTGGCGGCGGTGAACTGAAAACATATTTGTAGTAATCAAATATGTCTAATAATCCCATATTAAAAAATCCTAAAAGTATTTTATTATATCTGCTATTTGTTTTTGTAATAGCAGTATTATACCTCAATCTTATAACTCTTGAAGGCAAAGCTTCCGCTACCATTTTTGTTACCGATGCGCTAGTTTTTAATTTTCTTCTCGCAGCACTCGGGTTAAGCTTTTGGTATTCATCCGTTTATCTTTCCATAGAACATAATCAAATCACAAAAGTTATTCTAACTCATTTCGGCGGTGGATTACTCATTTCAATCGTTTGGCTCGCGCTAGGTTACTTGATAGTTATAAGTATTGTTAATGATACCGAAATGTTCGGTGATTTTTTTATCAATACAATTAAATCAAGACTAATAATAGGAATACTTTATTATTTTCTTCTTACTGCATTTTATTATGTTGTAATTTATTATTCGGATTTTCAGGAAAGAACTTTAAAGGAAACTGAACTGAAAAATCTTGTTTCAGAAGCTGAGTTAAGGTCCTTAAAGTTTCAGATAAATCCACATTTTATTTTTAACAGCCTAAACTCAATAAGTGCTTTAACTGAGATGGATCCAAAAAAAGCAAAACAAATGATTCTAAAGCTGGCTGATTTTTTGCGGTATACTCTAGCTAATAATGACAGGCAAAAGAACACTTTAAATGAAGAGCTTAAAAACATAAAGTTGTATCTTGATATTGAGAAAATAAGATTTGAAGAAAAATTTGAATATTCAGAAGATTTACACGAAGAATGTGGTAAAACTGAAATTCCTAGTATGATTCTGCAACCATTGTTTGAAAATTCAATTAAGCATGCAGTTTATGAAACACTTGATACAGTTAAAATAAAACTAACTTGTAGTAAGCAAGATGATTTTTTAAAAATTTCTATTTCTAATAATTTCGAGGGAGAATCTCATAAAAAGGGTGCCGGTGTAGGATTAAGAAATATTAGAGAAAGATTAAAATTAATTTATCATCAGGATAATCTGATGGAAGTGAAAAAAGAAAGTGATAAATTTACAGTGAATATTTATATTCCATTGGAAAAGGTTATAGTATAAAAAATGGCATCTAAAATAAAAATTATTATTGTTGATGATGAATCACTTGCAAGACAGATAACAAAAAATTATCTGGCAAACAGAGAAGATGTTGAAATACTTGCAGAATGTTCGAATGGATTTGATGCAATAAAAAAAATTAATGAACTCAAACCAGATCTCATTTTCCTCGATATTCAAATGCCAAAACTAAATGGATTTGAAATGCTTGAACTACTTGAGGATCCACCAATAATTATCTTTACTACAGCTTATGATCACTACGCAATTAAAGCATTTGAAGTGAGTGCAGTCGATTATCTTCTAAAGCCTTTTTCTGAAGAGAGATTTACAAATGCTCTAGACAGAGCAATAGCACAACTTGGGGATCGCTTTCAACAGAATTCTGCTATACAAAATATTATAAAACAGCGTGATGAAAAGATAGAGTTTCTTGAACGTGTTGTAATTAAAGATTCTGGTAAGATTACTATTATTCCAGTTGAAGAGGTCAAGTGGATAGAAGCACAGGATGATTACGTTCTTATAAATTCTGAAAAAGGAAGATTCTTAAAACAAAAAACAATGAAATATTTTGAAAATCATCTTAATGAAAATCAATTTGTCAGAATACACAGATCATACATAATAAATTTGGATTTCCTGCAACATCTTGAACAAACTGAAACCGAATCATATCGTTTAGTACTTAAAAACGGCAAAGAACTACCCGTAAGCAAAACTGGATTGACAAAGCTAAAATCTACTCTTTAAAATTTAATTCCCCATATGAAAAATATTTCTTGACTTTAATAAAATTTCCTGTTAAGTTTTTAACGTTTGAAAAATTTCAAATGTTAAAATCAATATGACTTCCGAAGAAAAAATTAAGAGAGAGCTTATTCAGCGCTTCGGGGATGCTTATAAAGCGTTTGGTTTAAGTAAACTGATGGGTCATATAATAGCACTTCTCCTCTTCTCTTCAGAACCGCTCTCACTTGATGAAATAACTAAGGAACTTGGACGTAGCAAAGGCCCAATTAGCCAAATTGTTAGAAGATTACGTGATAAGCATTTAATACGTAAAGTATGGATGCATGGCAATAACAGAAAAGATTTTTATGAAGTTGAACCCGAAATTTTTGAACATGCTTTTAGAAATAATTTAGAACTAATAAAAAACAATACCCGCATTGCAAAGCAGCTAAAAGAAAAAGTTAAATCGGCAAAGAACGGATCTCTCCTTACTGTCGATCAACGGATGGTAGAAATGGAAAAGTTTTATCTGTTAATGGAGGTTCATTTCAATAATTTTCTCACTGCTTGGGCTAAGGAAAGAAAAAAACTTTATAAATAGTAATTAAAAAAATTTAGAATCATCGTTTGATAATTTTCAAACGTTAAAAATAAGGAAAGCTTAAATGAAAAAATTAGAAAATAAAGTTGCAATAATAACGGGCGGCGCTCAAGGAATTGGAAAAGCCGCTGTTAAAAAATTTGCTGAAGAAGGTGCATCAGTTATTATCTGGGATGTTAATGAAGAAAAAGCGTCGTTAACTATAAAAGAGCTTAAAAATGTAAGTGATAAAATTGAATTTCAAAAAGTTGATGTGACAAATTTAGATTCGGTTTCATTAGCTTCGGCTAAAATTGTTGAAAAGCACAAAAAGATTGATATTCTAATCAACAATGCGGGAATAACTCGTGATGCTTCATTTCTAAAAATGACTGCGGAGCAATGGAAACAAGTTATAGATGTTAATTTAACAGGAGTTTTTAATTGTACAAAAGCCGTTGCTCCTATTATGGTAGAAAATAAATTTGGAAAAATTGTTAACACTTCTTCTGTTGTTGGTTTGTACGGAAATTTCGGGCAGACAAATTATGTAGCTACAAAATCCGGAATTATAGGAATGACAAAAGTCTGGGCTCGTGAACTCGGACGAAAAGGTATAAATGTAAATGCAGTTGCCCCCGGATTTATTGCAACAGAAATGGTTGATACTATTCCAGAAAAAGTTATTGAAATGCTAAAAGAAAAAACTCCACTCGGAAAACTTGGAGAACCGGTTGATATTGCAAACGCATACTTGTTCTTAGTAAGTGAAGAAGCCAAATTTATAACCGGAACGGTACTAAGCGTTGATGGCGGGCTTGTTTTATGATTAGAAATGCTAAAATAGTTGCTTCAGGAATGTTTGCTCCTGAAAAAGTAATTCCAAACTCTTACTTCAATGAGTTGCTTGGTGAAGATGTAGATACCTGGCTAAGAGAGAATCTAACAATAAAAGAACGAAGATGGTGTAATGAAAACCAATCAACTGCAGATTTATGTGTTGAAGCTGCAAAAATCATCTTAGGAAATGCAAAGATAAGAGCTGACGAATTGGATCTACTAATCATTGCAACTGACACACCGGAATACATTTCGCCATCAACCGCTTCCGTAGTTCAATATAGAATTGGCGCGATTAAATCAGGAACTTTCGATGTTAACACTGCTTGCGCAGGATTTGTCACAGCGCTAGATATTGCTTCAAAATATATTATATCAGACAAAAAATATAATAATGTTCTTGTAATTGGAGCATATGCAATGAGTAAGTATCTAAATCTTGAGGATAAAAAAACCGTTACACTTTTTGCGGATGGCGCCGCTGGTGTCCTTTTGAAGGCAACTACCAATGAGAACATAGGATATGTTACCAGCAGTCTTTATACAGAGGGTCAGTATTGTGATTGGATGGGAATCTATGCCGGGGGAACGCATAAACCGGTTACATTAAAAGTTATTGAGGAAAAGGATCATCTTCTAAAGTTTGTTAAGAAGTTTCCTAAAGACACTAATCCTATTACCTGGACCCGAATGATAAAAGAAGCGTGTGAGGAAATTAATATCAAACCAGGTGACATTAATCATTACTTTATCACACAAATAAATATTAAGTCTATTTGGGAAACTCTGGATAATCTTGGGGTTGATAGAAAAAAAGGTCATACAATTATGGAGAACTATGCTTACACAGGTTCCGCTTGCATACCAATGGCTTTTGATGATGCTAATAAAAAAGGATTGATTAAAAAAGGAGATTTAGTTTTGTTCATTGGTTCCGGTGGCGGATTAGCTTTTGCACTTTCAATATTTAAAATTTAAAAAATAAATTATCAGCTATGGATATTGCTTCAAAAGAACTTGTAATTGCCGGTTGGATTCTTGTAATTCTATATGGTGCTGTTATATTGTTTTTTGTTATTAGAGGCGCACTTAAAATTAAAAATATAAGTGATTACGCAGTTGGCAATATTACATTCTCCCCTATTGCTGTGGGACTTGCGCTTGCGGCATCAATGACAAGTGCTGCTACGTTTATAATTAATCCGGGCTTTATAGCTTTTTATGGAATTAGTGGAGTAATTTCTTATGCTATTGTAATGCCTATTGCAGCTATGATTTCACTTGTTGTACTTACAAAAGGTTTTAGAAAACACGGTAGCAGCGTAAAAGCTTTAACTATGGCTCAGTGGATGGGGACAAGATACAAAAGCAAAGGCTACTCTTTATTCTTTGCTTTTCTTACACTTTTATTAATCACTTTTATTGTTCTGATCTGTGTTGGATTAACAAAGGTATTATCAAAAACACTTAACGTCAGCGAGCTATCAATTCTTATTGGATTAGTAGTTTTTATTTTTGGTTATATGATGTTCGGTGGTGCAAACTCAATGGTTTACACAAACACTGTTCAGGCAATTATAATGATTGTCGTAGCATTCATTTTGCTTGGTTCAGGATATAAACACTTTTCAGATGGCATCCATGGATTTCTTAATCAACTCTCAAGCATCGATCCAAACCTCACTAAAGTACCGAACAAGAGTAGTTTTTTATTCAGGGATTACTTTGAGATTATATTTGCTCAAATTGTAATAGGTGTTGCGATAGTTTGCCAACCACATATCATTACAAAATCCTTACTGCTCAAAACAGATAAAGATGTAAATAAGTATTTAACTGCAGGTATTATTACTCAGATATTATTTTTTCTGGTTGTGATAGTTGGATTATATGCACGAATTGATTTTCCGGATTTAACAGTTAATGGAGCACCATTAAAATTAGACGGTGTTGTATCTGCTTACGTTGTTCGTGAATTTCCTGTTTATATTGGATTGATTGTAGTAATGGGATTAATCTCAGCTGGAATTTCAACACTTGAAGGATTGATTCAATCTATTTCAACTTCAATAACTGCAGATATTATTAAACCGTTATTCGGAAAATATTTTCCAAAAGAAGTACAGAAAAATTCTTCAACAACAATTACAATAAATAGAATAGTAATTATATTTATTGCGATTGTCTCCATACTCCTTTCATATGATCAACTAGTAAATCCTAATTTAAGTGTGGGCATCTTTGCACAGAACGGTGTTTACGCATATTTCTCATCAGCTTTTGTCCCAATCTTATTTGGAATGTTCTTGAAAAACACTTCCAAAGCTGCTGTTATTACTGCTTCAATTGTAGCGATAGTTGTTCATTTTAGTTTTTTCTATGGAAATATTAGAGTACCATTTAGTATTGCAACGGGGCAGAATCCAGGCGTTTCTGCTGCAGTGGCAATTACTGCATCAGTAATTTCTGGAGGATTAGTTTACTTTTTTACTAGGAGAAAAACTGATGAATAATTTTCAAATAGACTGGCTTGCTAATTGGGCAAAGTACACACCCAATAGAATGTTCCTTCGCGAACATCAACGCGATATGCAATGGAGTTATTTAGATTTTAACAATAGGACAAATGCTCTTGCAGAATATCTTCTTAATCAATACAAAATTGCCAAAGGTGATCGCATTGCAATCTATTCAAAGAATAAATCTGAACATGTAATTCTATTTCTAGCTTGTATTAAAATCGGTGCTTTGCTCTTCCCTTTAAATTTTAGATTGATGCCTCGTGAACTTGACACTTTAATTAACGATGCAGGACCAAAATTATTTTTTTATGATGAAGAGTTTAAAGATCACATTCCAAAACTTTCTTCACTTAAAAAAGTCAATGTCGTCAATTCTCTCAATGAAATCACAAAGTTTTTATTGGGAAATAATGCCAAGTCTGATTTTATCTCAAAGGAAATATTAGCTGAAAATGATCCGGTTATGATTCTTTATACTGCCGGAACAACAGGACTTTCAAAAGGTGTTATCATTACACACAAAATGTTGTTCTGGAATTCCATAAACACAGGGTTGCGTCTCGATCTTCACTCAAGTGACCATACACAAAGTTTTGCACCATTCTTTCACACAGGTGGATGGAATGTCCTTTTTACCCCCTTTCTTCATCACGGTGCATCACATACTTTACTTACACAGTTTGACGCTGATTTGATATTACAATTAATGGAAAAAGAAAAAGCCACAATTCTTTTTGGTGTTCCAACAATGCTTCAGATGTTGGCTGATTCACCTTACTTTAGCAAAGTTGATTTGTCATCTGTTAGATATGCAATTGTTGGAGGAGCACCTATGCCTATTCCTTTAATCAATATTTGGCATAAAAAAGGCGTATTTATACGGCAAGGGTTTGGATTAACTGAAGTTGGACCCAATTGTTTTTCACTGCATCAGGATGATGCAATAAGAAAAAAAGGTTCAATCGGTTTTCCAAACTTTTATATTGATGCTAAAGTTGTTAAAGATAATAAAACTGAATGTTCGGCAAATGAAGTTGGTGAACTTTGGTTAAAGTCTCCAGTCGTAACGCCTGGTTATTGGAAAAAAGAAAAGGAAACTAAAGAAGCCATAACAAACGGCTGGTTCCACACAGGTGATTTAGTTAAATGTGATAAAGATGGATATTTCTACGTGGTTGATCGCAAAAAGAATATGTATATAAGCGGCGGTGAGAATGTTTTTCCGGCTGAGATAGAATCTTACTTATATACTAATGAAAAAATAAAAGAAGTTGCAGTAATCGGTGTTGAAGATGAAAAATGGGGAGAAGTTGGAAAAGCTTATATTGTGTTGAAAGATAATTGCAAAGCTAGCGAAGAGGACATAATAGAGTTTTGCAAAGGTAGAATTGCTAAATATAAAATTCCTAAATATGTTAAATTCTTATCCGAGGTTCCTAAGAGTGAAGCAGGGAAAATTGATAAAAAGAAATTAATTCAAATACACTTAGATTCATTAAATAATAGTCATATTCAATAAAAAAGGAGTTCTTATGAAACGCTTACTGGTTTTATTTCTGTTCGTCAATCTAACATTTTTATATGTGGGTTGCAGTAAAAGTGAAGATACTACTGTTGTCACACCCCCAACTGCAGATGTTATTGTAAATACTTGGATATCTGAAGGTGCTGGTGTTGCCCCTGGATTGGTTACACTTTTAAAAACTGTTAAAATCGTGGCCACTTTTAATTCCAATGATACTTATACTGTTCTAGCAACAGACAGTACAGGTGCAGATGTTACATATTCAGGCACCTATTCAGTTTCAGAGAATACAGGAACAACTATCAGATCAATTACATTAAATCAAACTGTACCGACCTCAGTGACTTCACAAGGTATTTATCAGGTTGACTCTAAAGGGATGATGAAATATGAGGTCATCCAGACAACACCTGCAATATCTGGATTTACACCTCCTGTTCCTGCTGAAGGTTTTGGCAGTACAAAATATTTAGGAACACCTCTTGGAGCAATTTATATCCAGGGCTTTGTTCCTGCCAATCCAACTACAGAATTACTTGTTGGAAACTGGGTGTCAGATGGTAATAATGTTGCTTATGGGTTAAAATTGACATTGAAAACCAAAAAAATCATTGCAACATTTAATTCAAATAGTACCTACACGGTAGTAGCAACCGATAGCAGTAATACAGATGTTACCTATTCCGGTACATTTAGTACAACGGGTAATGCAAATACTTCGATAAGAAATATTTCTTTAAATCAAACTGTTCCAACTTCCGTTACTTCTACAGGGATTTATCGAGTTACAACCAATGATCTTAAATATGAAGTAATTCAAACTAATCCAGCGATAACTGGATTTACTGCTCCAACAGCTGCCGAAGGATTTGGAAGTACTAAATACAATGGATCGCCATTAGGTATAACGTGGATTCAAACTTTTATTCAACAATAATTATAGTTAAGACGGCAGAATATATCTGCCGTCTGTTTATTCAATAATCATTGGAGGTTAACCAATGAAATTAATTTTACTATTAGAAATTCTATTTTTCTACTTCTCAACTAGTCTTTTTGCACAGGATGATAACAGATTAAAAGATCCTGCACCAAAAGAATTTCAATTCATAGGTTACTCATTCACAAGAGCGACAGGTTCAAATGTTACTCCTACAAATGATATTCTTCAAGGACAAGTCATAGGTAGATTATTTGGACAAAACTCCACTAACACTGTCCCGCAAACATCAGTTTATGCAGAACAACGATTTGTTCCTTTCTTTGTTTACAAACCCTCTATACTGGATGGTTATGCAACTTTTAGAGCTTTGTTTAAAATAGATTACACCTGGGGTGACCAAGCCTATGGTGTAGGTAATAATCGTGGTGGTGCAATAAACGGAGGGCAAGTTAATTTACAAACTCTGCTAGCTAATGTAGATATTAGACCTGAAGGATCAAATTGGAATACAGTGATAGGTATGCAGCGTTTGTTTGATAATGTACGTGACCCAAATGTTAACACTTTACAAACTGCGCAAACCAGTGGTTATAAACTTTCTTTTTGGGGAACTCAGGCAGTTGGTGTTAGTTTGTTTTACGATCTATCACCGGTTACCAAAAGTAGATTTAGTTATTTTCAGTTATGGGAAAATGAAATAAGCAAAAATGATGATGTAACATTATGGATGCTTGACGTTGAATCACGCGTTCAACCTTTACTAGAGTTAGGTGGAAGTCTATGGTATGTTTGGGATAGAGGGAAGAACGCCGGTGGAATTTCGGTTCTTGGACAGGGGTTAACTAGTGCATTAGCTGACTACAACGGTGCTGCAAGAATTAAATTTCCAGGAACAAATCAAAAATACGAAGCCAATATTGGGTGGGTTGGTGGACATGCAGCTTACAATAGAGATTTCCTTGAAGGAAGAATTTGGGCTGATGGTTTTATTATTGCTAACATAGGAACAATAGATACTGTTGGGTCAGCAACACAAAAAGCCGCAGATATTTTCGGTGTTTCTGCAAATGCAAGTGTTAGTTATAAATATGGGAAAACCTCTAATGATAAAATATCATTAGAAGCTTTGTATACGTCTGGAGATAAAAATGGTGTCAGTGATGGAACGGTAAATAGTGTAATAACCGGGAACGTTTATGGTTCACCAGTTGGAATTTATAGTTCTCACAGAGCTTTAATACTTTTTCCCGATCCTCAGGTTGTAAATCGTTATTATTCAGTTGTACACGATATCTCTAACATGGGTTTAGGTGTTACTGCTGCCTTTTTAAATTTCCAAAAGGATTTAATCCCAAATAAATTCAGTGGAAAACTTGGTTTTGCTACTGCGCTATCAAACGTAAAACCAAGTGGTGGTGCTTCTTATATGGGAACTGAAGTTAATGTCGAGTTCAAGTATAATTTGAAAGTGTTTTTAACTCTTGGTGTAAACGCTGGATATTGTGCACTTGGTGATTTTTTTAATGCGCCTTCAGTTACATATTCAAATACGCGCCCCAAAGATCCGTGGGTGTTTTTTACAACGCTAAGCTGGTTAATGTTTTAAGGAGGTGCAATATGAAAAATAATTTATTCGTTTCATTATTTGTTTTAGTTTTGATTAGTGGATGCTCGGGTGGTTATCTTTATTGGAACGAACCAGCATTACAATTTTCAGATATTAATTATGGATATCCAACTAAAGCTGCCTTAAATAATCCACAGATTGCCTATATCGATCAAGGTAGCGGGGATAAAACAATCTTGCTTGTCCACGGTCTAGCAAGTAATGCTGGATTCTGGCGATATAATATTCCTGAACTATCAAAAAAATATAGAGTAATTACAGTTGATCTTCCCGGTTATGGAAAATCACAAAAAGGTGATTACCCGTATACAATGTCCTTTTACGCTGAGCAGATTAAGAAATTCATTGATGAACTAAAACTTAAAAACGTTGTTTATGTCGGACATTCTATGGGTGGACAAATTGGGATAGTACTTGCAATTAAATACCCAACACTGTTAAATAAATTAATACTCGCTTCACCTGCTGGGTTTGAGGAATTTGAAAGAGGTGAAGGTAATTGGCTTAGAAGTGTTTTGACTATAAAATTTATCAAAGCAACTACTGAAGAAGGCATAAGAAGAAATCTTTCCAACAACTTTTATAATTGGGATGATAAATGGGAATGGATGGTTGAAGAAAGGGTAAGAATGAGATTAGCGAATGATTTTGATGAATTTGCCTATGCTGTTGTAAAATGTGTTAATGGCATGCTTGATGAACCTACTTTTAATAAACTTTCCAAAATCAAAACACCTACATTAGTAGTCTATGGAAAGTATGATGGCTTAATTCCAAATCCATATTTAAATCCGGGATTTACGTCTGATGTTTTTGAAAAAGGCATTAAAGATATTTCTAGAGCAAAACTAGTCCAAATTGATAATGCTGGTCATATGATTCAGATTGAAAAACCTGATGAGTTTAATAAAACTGTCTTAGATTTTCTTAATTAAATATTCTTTTGGTAGCCGCAAGCTTTAGCTTGCGGTTATTATATTATTAGCTATCTAAAGATTGTGGGAATCTGACTTTTTTATGATCAGTATTTTTAATCAAATCAAATATCCTTTCCCGGAAAAATTTATAAAAGTAAAAGACTACAACATTGCTTATACCGATGAAGGCAGTTCTGAAAATGTTTTGCTTTTCATTCATGGTCTCGGTAGTTATCTGAAAGCTTGGGGGAAAAATATTCCAGAATTGAAAAAAAAGTTTAGATGCATCGCAGTCGATTTACCCGGTTATGGTAAATCAAGTAAGCAAATTCATTCAGGAGAAGTATCTTTTTATACGGAAGTTGTTTCTGGTTTTATTAAAAAACTCAAATTAAAAAATGTTACTCTTGTTGGTCATTCGATGGGAGGCCAAATATCTATTTCGTTTGCACTTAATTATAAAGATCAAATTAGTAATCTGGTTTTAGTTGCCCCTGCCGGGTTTGAAACTTTTACAATGGCGGATATAGAACTCATAAAAAAACTGGTCTCTCCTGAAATGATTTATAAAATTTCAGATCAACAGGTTAGATTAAATTATCAGATAAACTTTTATAAAATGCCATTAGAGGCTGAATCGATGATCACAGACAGAAGAGCAATAAAAAATGATGAGGAATTTTTTAATCATTGTTCCGTTGTTTCAAATTCATTATTAGGATTATTAAATGCTCCAGTTTTTAATCGATTAAAAGAGATCACAATTCCTACAATGGTTTTATTTGGACTGGAGGATTCTCTAATTCCCAACAGATCATTTCATCGGTTAACTACAAAGGAAGTAGCTGAAGCCGGAGCAACACAAATAAAGAATAGTAAGTTAGTATTAATTGAAAAATGCGGACATTTTTTACAGTATGAAAAGCCAGATAAATTTAATTCAGAAATAATTTCCTTCTTGTGTGTTTAATTATCTTCCGCTTTATAAAAGGGTTAACTATAAAAACTATTTGGAAATTTTCCCATCACTGCATCGGCAATTAATTTAGCACTCTCATCATAATTTAGTTTTCCTGTATTAATTATTAGATGATAAAGTGTTGCATCATTTGGATCGCGAAAGAAATGAGACTTTAAATATTTATTTTTATTAGCATCTTCTCTCTTTATATATTCCATCGCTTCTGATTTAGAAAAATTAAATACCTCTTGAACATGTTTAATTCTATGCTCAATTGGTGCAATTAATCTTATATGAAAACAATTTGTGAGTCTGGAAGTAATAACATTGCTTCCTCTACCAACAATTATAGTTTTACCAAAACGCGCAAGTTGTAAAATAATTTCTGTTGTTTTGTGGAGAATAGTCCATTCAGAAGGCTTTACACCAAGTAATTCACTTACTGCATCACTAATGTGATTATACTTATCTTCAACTATGTATTCAGTGAATGCTTTAGGAAGTTTAAAGTCTTCAATCACTTTTGTAATTAACTCTTTGTTAAAATATGTCCAGGGGTCCTCAGAATCCTTGGTATTATTTTGTAAAATATTTATAAGTTTTTCGGAAACCTCATAAGAACCGGAACCTGTAAGACGGGAAATGGTGATGCAAGGATAAACTTTCTTTTTCTTTTTCAATTCCTGAGAATGTTGATTTATGTATAGTTTACAATTTTCATAAGCTCCTACTGCTAACATTACGACATCCTTCTTCCGTTTTAATTATAAAATCTGGAACTGAGAGCCTTTGCAATAAAGGGGAAAATTATTTAACAAAATTTATCAATTTCAACATATAACCATTTACTAACCTTAGGCAACTGTAAACCAACTTTTAATTCTTTCTAATTCAGTTCCGTCATTTGATTGATGAAAAAATTCATTTTTTGACTTATCATATACATAATCTTTTTCCCATTCAGCGATATTTTCAACAATCTGCTTAATACCTTCAATAGTAATTTTTAATTCTTCATTAGTCATTGTAGGATGAATGGACATTCTAACCCAGCCGGGTTTTTCAGACAAATCTCCTTTATCTATTTTATCTGTAATTATTTTTGAATGATTCGGATCAACATGAAGTAAATAATGTCCATAAGTTCCAGCACAGGAACATCCACCTCTCACTTGCACACCAAAGCGGTCATTTAATAGCTTAACAATTAAGTTGTAATGAATATCCTCCACGTAAAAAGAAATTGCCCCCAGCCTGTGTTCAATATTTCCTGCAAGAATATTTAGTTTGGAAATTTTTTTTAATCCGTCAAATGCTATTTTAACAAG
>Ga0307423_1001165_pt1 | contig 16207 bp, 15 predicted proteins | sample SalMarWE160310MG_FD_202154 | JGI IMG/M metagenome (GOLD analysis project Ga0307423, IMG submission 202154) | Salt marsh sediment microbial communities from the Plum Island Ecosystem LTER, Massachusetts, United States - WE1603-10 | ecosystem: Environmental > Aquatic > Marine > Intertidal zone >...
GATCTATTAGTTTGTATCATTTAGGACTGATTGCATATTCTTATTAGATAAATATATAAGTTTGTTATATGTAATAGTAAATTTATTCAAAAAAGATTAAACAATATGAATAAAATAGTTGCGTTTTTAGTCGAGGGCGGGAAAAAACTCTCAGGCAATATTGTTCCTCAAGGTGCAAAAAATGAAGCGCTGCAAGTAATTTGTGCTTCGTTACTTACAGATAAAGAAGTTGTAATTAAAAATATTCCAGAAATAGTTGATGTGTTAAATTTAATTGAACTTCTTAAGAACATTGGTGTGAAAGTTAATAAAATATCTAAAGGATACTATAAGTTTAAGGCTGATGACATAGATCTTGAATATCTTAACTCAAATGATTTTTATCTTAAAAGCAGTAGCATCAGAGGATCTTTAACCATCATAGGACCTTTACTAAGCCGGTTTGGAATAGTTCGATTTCCAACTCCTGGTGGTGATAAGATTGGAAGAAGAAGATTAGACACTCATTTTACAGGATTTGAAAAGCTTGGTGCAGAGTTTAATTATGATTATAAGAATGGCACTTACGAAGTAAAAGCTCAGTCACTTAAGGGTGCCTCCATTCTGCTTGATGAACCCTCAGTTACGGGAACTGCAAATATTATTATGGCCTCTGTACTTACAAATGGAACAACAACTATTTATAATGCTGCATGCGAGCCTTACATTCAACAGCTTTGTGTTATGCTAAATAAGATGGGTGCCCAAATTAGCGGCGCTGGTACAAATCTTATTACAATTAAAGGTGTCAACCAACTTAATGGAACCTCACATCAAGTGTTACCAGATATGATTGAAATAGGTAGTTTTATTGGAATGGCAGCACTTACAGGTTCAGAGATTACAATAAAAAATTGTAAACCTAATTCACTTGGATTAATTCTGACTACATTTAGAAAACTAGGAATTGGAATTGAAATACGTAATGATGATCTATTTATTCCTGCACAAAAAAATTATGAAATAAATAAATTTATTGACGGTTCAATTCTCACCATATATGATGGACCTTGGCCGATGTTCTCACCAGATCTTATAAGCATAATTCTGGTAACAGCTATTCAGGCAAAAGGCACTGTGCTTGTACATCAAAAAATGTTTGAGAGCAGACTATTTTTTGTTGATAAGCTAATTGATCTGGGAGCACAAATTATTTTATGTGATCCTCACCGTGCAACTGTAATTGGTCTGGATAATAAATTCCCGTTGAGGGGAATTAAAATGAGTTCACCTGATATAAGAGCTGGTGTTGCTTTATTAATAGCAGCACTTTCTGCAGAAGGGAAGAGCATTATTTATAACATTGAACAGATTGATCGCGGATATGAAAATATTGATGAAAGATTAAATAAGCTTGGGGCAAAAATAGAAAGAATTTATTCTAACTAAATAAATTAAAATTTACAATTATATAAATAAGCATCCCGTAATCTTTTCTCATAGTCCTCCCAGGTTATTTCAATTGCTCCAAACATTTTCAAATGATCAGTCATATACTGCACGTCTAACAACACAAAACTTCTTTCTTTAAGATGCTGAAGTAATTTTACTAACGCTGCTTTAGAAGCCTGAGAAACTTTTGAGAACATTGATTCACCAAAAAAAGCGCCGCGAAAATTTACACCATACAAACCACCAATTAAAACATTGTCTTTCCAAGTTTCTACTGTTTGAATGTTCCCTCGTTTAAATAACCTTTGGTATGCATTAATAAGTTCTTCAGAAATCCAAGTTTGTTCACGATCTGCACATCCTTTAACAATTGAAAAAAAATCTGTGTTAAATCTGAAATCAAAATTTTCTTTATCCATTACTTTTTTAATGGATCTTGGGATGTTAAAACTATCCAGCGGAATTATGCATCTTGTTTCAGGTAAATACCAGCTTATGGAACCAGTTTTTTCATCAGCCATAGGAAAGGCGCCTTTTGCATACAATCGAAGCATACTATCCGGTTTGAGTAATTCTTCTGAAAATTCGATGTTTTTGTCACTCATAAACAATTAAATGATATGTTAATCTTCAAAGTTTTTTTTAAGATTTGGCTTGGTTAATTTAATACTTTAATTTTATTAATTCTGTGTATTGTAGTCAGATTGACTAAGGGTTTTATGAAAAAAATTGCAGTTGTTGCTTTCGGAGGAAACGCGCTTCTACGGGGAAATGAAATCGGCACTATCCAGCAGCAGGAAATAAATACCTACGATACTTGTTTTCAGCTTCTTAATCTCTTAAAACAAGATTATAATATTGTTATTACTCACGGCAACGGACCGCAAGTTGGAAATATTATGCTTCGTAATGAAGCGGGATATAATAATTACAAAATTCCTAAAATGCCCCTTGATATATGTGTTGCCGATTCGCAAGGTGGAATTGGATATATGATTGAACGCCAGATTTTTAATCTCTTTAAAGATTATAAGATTAGAAAAAATGTTGTTACACTAATTACACAGGTTTTAGTTGAAAAAGATGATCCGGCATTTCAAAATCCTACTAAACCTGTCGGTGCTTTTTATCTAAAGGAAGAAGCTGATCTTCTTGCACGAGTAAATAATTTTGTGTTTAAAGAAGATCCACGTAAGCGTGGTTGGAGAAGAGTTGTTCCTTCGCCGAAACCGAAAGACATTCTTAACAAGAAAATAATTAAAGACCTTGTAAAAAAAGGCAATATAGTTATTGCCTCTGGTGGCGGTGGTGTTCCAGTTTATAGAGGTGAAGATAAAAAACTTTATGGCGTAGAGGCTGTAATAGATAAAGATTCTGCCTCAGCTTTACTTGCTAGTGAAATTGGCGCGGACGCATTTTTTATTCTAACAGATATCGCTAAAGTTTATATTAATTTTCGCAAGCCAGATCAGAAGGCGCTGGATGTTATAACTGCCGATGAAGCACAAAAGTTATTTGATGAAGGACATTTTTCTGCAGGCAGTATGGGACCAAAGATTTTAGCAGCAATTAATTTTGTTCGTAATGGCGGTAAAGAAACAATTATTACTGAGTCAACTATGCTGGCTGATCCAAATGGCGGCACAAAAATAGTTGGCGATAGAGATGTCTGAATAATTAGATAAAGTCATTTCGAAGGATGGCAAGGCCAGACTGAGAAATCTAAATATCATCAACAAAGATTTCTCACTTTGTTCAAAATGACAACGCAATTTTTCAGAAGTCTTTGACTGTTAGTTTTTTTATCTATAAAATTAAATTTTTTTACAAATAAAAATTAGGAGTTATTTATGGCAGTTAATATGAAAGGCAAAGATCTGGTATCAATTGCAGATCTTACGCTGGAAGAAATTTATCAAATTTTTGATTTAAGTAAATCTCTTAAAGAAAAATTGCATACAGGAGAACCGCATCGTGTACTTGAAGGTAAAACCCTGGGAATGATCTTTACAAAAAGATCAACACGAACCCGAGTTTCTTTTGAAGTCGGGATTTATCAGCTTGGTGGAATTGGTTTGTATTTCGGACCAAATGATTTACAGCTTGGTACAAGCGAAAGCATTTCCGATACCGCAAAAGTATTATCAAGATATTTAAACGGAATTATGATTCGCACTTTTGCTCATAGTGATGTAACTAATTTAGCTAAATATGCGGGTATCCCGGTAATTAACGGGTTAACAGATCTTCTCCATCCTTGCCAGGTTTTAACGGATTTATTCACAGTTTTAGAAAAGAAAAGAAAATTACAGGGATTAAAGCTTGCGTACATTGGCGATGGAAATAATATGGCTCATAGTTTATTAAACGGCTGTTCTAAAGTTGGGATGAACATTGCAATTGCATCTCCTTCGGGCTATAAACCGAGTAAAGAAATTGTAGAGAATGCAAAGAAATTTGCCAAATATATGGGAAGTAAAATCGAAATAGTTGATGATCCTGTTGCTGCAGTTAAAAATGCTGATGTTGTTTATACTGATGTTTGGGCAAGCATGGGGCAGGAAGCAGAAGCTGCAGAACGCCGAAAGAAATTTATGAAATATCAGGTTAATCTTAAACTAGTTAAGAATGCAAAAGATGATTATTTATTTATGCACTGTTTACCAGCACATCGCGGTGATGAAGTTGTAAATGAAGTTGCTGATTCTGCAAACTCAGTTATTTTTGATGAAGCAGAAAATAGATTGCACGTTCAAAAGGCGATAATGGATTTGGTAATGTAACAATTGTTAGGTGGGTGTCTCAAAAGTCAACTAGTCATTACGAGCGAAGCTAAGTAATCTCGGTTTTTTTATAAAATCAAAAGATTGCTTCGTCGAAATCTCCTCACAATGACTAATTATGTTACATTTGAGTCAGTCTCCTTTAATCAAAATTCATTCATCAATCTTAACTTCAAAATTAACAATCTCGTATCCTTTATAAGTTTCGTGAGCAGCAAACATAACCCCAAATAAAACTGAAGTCATTCCAAGTAGAAATAAAATAATAATGAATGAATTGAGTTTTGTAAGATCAAACAAAAATCCCATTCCAATAAAAATTGAGGTCAGAACAAACAAGGCAACAGCAATAGTGTAAAACAGAACTGCATTTCGTACAAGTTTCATTCTAAAAACAAGATCTGTTATTTGTGTTGAGATACTTTCCAGCCGGAGATTTTCGTTGTATCTAAAATCCTTATCATCTGATTTTTGAACAGCTTTTCTTCGCTCTTCATTTAATAAACGAATACGGTTTACAACTAGAGAATATTTATTATTCATTCCAAGTAGCAAAAGGCCGCACGCAGAAATCATCAATCCAGGTGCAAGCATAAGCTGAATAATTTCTACAATTGAGTTGATAGTAGGCATGATTAATTTTTCATTTACTTTGAGTAAATATAATTATTAAGCACTTCAACTGTTGTTTTAGAATGATTAAGATCAATCTCTAAAAGATCACGTAAAGAAAGTACGCCAACAAGTTTATCGTTATCAATAATTAAAATATGTCTTATCTTTGCTTCTTTCATTTTCACAAGAAGTGATTCACTTGTCTCATCAATTTTCGCCACAATAAGATTTTTGCTCATAACATCATCAACGAAAGTGGAATCCATATCTTTATTTTTTGCAATAACTCTCTTAACCAAATCACGTTCAGAAAAAACGCCAACAAGTTTATCATTTTTCATTACTGGCACAAGTCCGACACTTTTGCTCGCCATGTAGTTTACAGTTTCTTTAATAGTAGTCCCCGATTGAACCGTAAAGGTTTCACGTCCTTTTAATAATTCTCTTATTGTTTCCATACATTACTCCAATTTTACCGTGAAGATAGTAACTAGAATTTGACAAGTAAAGTAAAAAAATATTTGATTTTTACAAATGATTAATTAATTTTATAATAGTTGCTCAATTATTGTTCTAATCAATCAATTAACAACCAAAAAAGGAGACTTTATGAAGTACTTTCTCAGACTTCTTATTGTGCCCCTGCTGTTCTCTTCTGTTGCCCTCGCACAAATGCAGCTCAAATTTTCAAATGATTTTGAGCACCAATCTTATTCACCAACTTTAGAATCAAATTCTGAATTGATTCTACCCAATACTACTATTTCTCCCTCAGCTGCAATGGACTTTTATAAGGGATTGTTTATCCTTGGACTTTTGGCCGATGTTTCTTTCCCAATGGGAGATGAGTTCAAACATATCTCCGGAACGGCATTCTCCGGGCATGTTGTTGCCGGTTACTTGCTTTCGCCCGAGTTCTTGATTGCACTAAAGGCGGGTTATGTTAATTTTGGAAAACAAACTAGTGAAGATGTATTTGGCAATTATGAAGATACTTTTTCACAAATACCAATATTGATTGGAGGATATTATATATTTCCAAACGGTAGTGGATTTAAACCCTACATTGGATTGGCTCTCGGCGTATTTTTCCAGACATACGCGGTTAAGTGGACAGACGTAGGTCAATCAACTCCTTACTTGGATAAAAGCTTTAATAATACCGGATTTGGAATCGTTCCCGCTGTAGGTTTTTACTATATGTTAGGATCAACAATCTTACAGGCATCTGCTGAGTATAATTTGTTATTAAGTAATGTTCCCACAGCTGAATACACTTATGATTATACTATTCTTGGGAAAACAAATGGTACTAATTCTATTGCTCAGGACACAGATTCAGAAACCTCTGGAAAGGCTAGTTTTATTTCTGTTAATTTCGGAGTTTCGTTTCCATTAGGTAAATAAAACTTGTTTATAGAAGCGGAGTCTTTGTACTCCGCTTTCTATTAAACTTCAGTCCTTCTAATAAAATCTTCAATTACCTTATCTGAAGAATTAATCAACTCATCCGGTTTACCAGTAAAATAAATTATACCATCATGCATCATCGCAACTCTATCTGCTACGTTTTTAACACTGTACATATCGTGAGTAACAACAATTGAGGTAACACTTAATTTATTCCCGAGATCTTTTATAAGATTATCTATTGAATCAGACATAATCGGGTCAAGTCCAGTGGTAGGCTCATCGTATAAAATGTAGGAAGGATTTGTAACAAGTGCGCGGGCAAGCGAAACTCTTTTCTTCATTCCGCCTGAAAGTTCTGAAGGTTTAAGAGTTAAATTTCCTTCAAGTCCAACAAGTGCAAGTTTTTCTTTAACGATCTTTAATATTTCGCTTTTCCCAAATCCATCTTTTGATTCAACTAAAGGTAAAGAAACATTTTCTTCAACAGTCATTGAATCAAACAAAGCTGAACCCTGAAATAAAAACCCAAAATTCCTTCTTAATTTATATAACTCTTTTTGTGAAAGATCATTTACAATTTTTCCATCAACTTTTACAAAACCGGAATCTGGTCTAAGTAATCCAACTATGTGTTTTATCAAAACACTTTTACCGCACCCACTTCTGCCAATAACAACAATAGTTTCACCTGCCTCAATTATCAAATTTAGACTTTGCAAAACTTTGTTGCTGCCAAAACTTTTATAGAGATCTTTAATTTCAATCATATTAAACCAATTGTTTGGTAAACAAAAATAATCAAAAAGAATTACTTATGATTGAACTATTTTATTTAAAATAAAAAAGCCGAATATATTTCAATCCGGCTTTTCATCATCATCTAAGCATTACCTCGTCATCATTATTTATTTACAATGATCTGTGCACCTAAGGCTTGTGAGCCTGTTCCATTAACAAGACCTTTAGCAAAAACTGTGTAAATCTTTCCGTTGGTTAATGTAATATTTGGTAAATCCAACACTACTGTTGAAGTTCCTTTTAGTCTAGCTTGAAGATTATAAGTTCCTGCATCAAGCGGAGTAAAGGCACCACTATTTTTAACTTCTTTGAATGAATAATCTCCAAAGACTACTGTTCCATCAGTTAAAGTAATATCAACTGCTGGGGCATCTGGTGAAAGATGTAAAAATCTTACATGAGATTTTCCAGCTGCGGGTGTAAACAGATTATCCTCTAAAACAACTGCTTCAATTGAAGCAACATTATTAACTGCAAACACAGAGTAATCTTTATTCGCAGCTAGAGTTAAATTAGCCTCTATAGCTGTTGTTGAAGTACCGGATACATTAACTTTAACATTTCTGGTGCCTGCATCAACTGATAAATAGCCAGTATTGTTTGGGAATGTAAGATTTGATCCAGCAACTTTATTGTCAACTAAAAGATCAACGCCTGGTGCATCAGGTGATGCGTGTATTACTAAAACATTAGCTTTAGCAGTCGTAGCTGGAGTGACCATATTGTTTTCATCGTCACCGCAACCAGAAAAAGTAAGTATGCCAATCGCTAAGAAAGGCAATAGAAAAAAATTCTTTAATGAGTTCATTTTTTCCTCCTGAGAATGATTAGTTATTATTATTGAACAATGGTAACAGTATAACAGACTCAATAAAAAATCAGTTCCAACTAAATAAGGTCATTTATTTATCACTTTAAAAGTTGATTCTGGGAAATTTTTTTGGGAACGAAATAAGCGAAAGAAATGTTTAGCTGGTTGGGTAAAATTGTTATTCAATGATATTGAATTTTTTGGCAAAAATTACAATATAAATGGTTTTAAACTTTCAGTGTTTCACCTTCTGTTTTAGCTATTGTAACTGCACCACAACTATCACTAAAAACATTTACCATTGTTCTGCACATATCAAGGATTCTATCAACAGCAAGAATTAATCCTACGCCTTCTAATGGTAAACCAACAGCAGTAAGTACAACAGACATCATAACTAATCCCGCCATTGGAATTCCAGCCGCGCCAATTGATGCGAGCAATGCAGTAACAACAACAATCATCTGCTGTATAAATCCTAATTCAACTCCATATGCCTGAGCAATGAACATTGCAGCCACACATTCGTATAAAGCAGTTCCATCCATATTTACAGTTGCACCAAGCGGAAGCACAAAGCTTGTAATTTTATTTGATACACCTGAATTGTGCTCAACAGCTTCCATTGTTAAGGGCAAAGTTGCAGAAGATGATGATGTTGAAAATGCAGTAATTAATGGAAGCGACATTGCTTTGTAATGTTTAAATGGATTTACCTTCCCAATAAATTTTATTATTAATGGAAGAGTGACAAAAAAATGAAATGCTAATCCTCCTAACACTGTGAGCATGTAAACTCCAAGATGCTGGAATATATTTAAAAGTTTGGCTTTATCTGCCGCCTGATCAGCGACCACTCCTGTCACAATTCCCAATATTCCCAACGGTGCAAACATTATTATAAAAGAAGTCATCTTCATCATAATTTCAAAACCGGCATTAAAAAAGTTAGTCATAAAATCTTTATACTCAGTTTGCACTTTTGTGATGAAGAATCCAAATAAAATTGAAAAGAAAATAATGGCGAGCATATCTGCTGATGCAAAAGCTTCAAAAATATTTTGCGGGATCATTCTAAGAATAATATCACCAAGTCCTCCTGAAACAGCAGTTAATTCAGGAACCGCAACAGTAAGCCCAAGATCAGCACCGACGCCGGGCTTAATTATATCAACTAACAATAATCCTGTTACTATCGCAAAAGTGCTTGTTAAGATGTAATAGGAAATAGTTTTTAAACCGAGTCGGCCAAGACTTTTGGTTTCCCCAATATTTGTAACGCCTGAAACTATAGAAGTTATAATCAGCGGTACGATTATCATTTTTAACGCGCGCAGGAAAATATCTCCAAGCCATCTTACATAATTTGAATATTGCGGAAAGAATAATCCAAATAATATTGCTAACATGAATGCAAATAATATTTGCCAGTGGAGTTTTAGCTTAAACATAACTTTTATAAATGATCAATGTTTAATATTCAATTGAAAACGAATCACAAAATATTTTTTAATATCTCATCACAAATAGCATAACCTTTTGAGGTTAGTTTAATTATATCATTATTACTTGTGATCAGATTTTCATTCTTTAATAATTCAAAATAGTTATAATTTTTTTTAATCCAGCTATCATCAAACTTTTTTCTGTATTCTATTAAGTTCAAACCAGAACTGCGTAATGCAAGCATAACATATTCATCGTGCAGTTGAGGCTCAGTTATCTTTTCTGAGTTTTTAATAGCGTGACCTTTTAATTCAATCTCGTGTATATATTTTTTTAAACTTGAAAAATTCCACCATCGCTTTCCATTAATAAAAGAATGAGCTGAAGTTCCCAGTCCAAGATAATCTCTGTATTTCCAATATGCATTGTTGTGAACGCACTCAAAGTCAGGTTTTGCAAAATTTGAAACTTCGTATTGATAAAAATCATTTGATAATAGATAATCAATGGTTGTTTCATAAAGGCCTGCATCGTAGTCATTGTCTTGCATTGTAACTTTTCCATCTAAGACCATTTTATTTAAAATTGTTCCGTGTTCTAAAATTAAACTATAAGTAGAAATGTGTTTGATAGGCAGCTCAATAGCAATATTTAAATTTTCAATCAATTTTTCTTTTGTTTGATTTGGAAGATTAAAAATTAAATCAATGCTAATGTTATCAAACCCAACATCTGCAGCAGTATAAACTGTTTGAATTGCTGTCTTTCTATTGTGAATACGAGTTAAAAATTTTAGTTCATCTTCATCAAAGGATTGAATACCAATACTAATGCGGTTTATACCCATCTCTTTAAATCTTCTAAGTTTTTCTTTATCAACAGTGCCGGGATTCATTTCCATTGTTATCTCGGCATTATCATCAATAGTAAACTTATTTTTGAGATGTGTTATAATGGAATGAAGATAATCTGGGTGCATCAATGATGGTGTGCCTCCGCCAAAGAATATCGAAGTATAGTTTTTATCATTTGAATATTGTGCAGAAAAAAAATCAACTTCTTTTTTTAGTGCCTGAAGAAAGGATTGAATATTATCGGAAGTTATTATTGAGTAAAAATCACAATAGATGCACTTGTGATCACAAAAGGGAACATGGATATAAAGTGCCGAATCTTTCAACAATTATACATAGAGTATTAAAAAATTTATTTTAGCTAATCGTTACGGCTTCACTTTTATTTCGGTTAGAAACTCTACTTTAGCGTTTAAATATGGTTGTGTCCCTTGATATTGAACATTTGAAACCCGGAGTTGAGCTCTAAAACAATTATTCACATCAGGATCTGATAAATATTGGTTTATATTATTTATTTCTTGTTGAGTTATTTTTATTTCTAAGGGTTTATTAATATAATCTGCTGCCCTAAAAGTTGGAAGAGTATATTGAAAAAGCAAAGTCGAACCATCGCCTTCATACAAATTTAGCACCATATTATTCCCTTGTAAATCTTGCGTTGCACTAATTGTTAGATAAGCTGATGAAAGATATCTGATTTCTTCAAGTTTATCTTTATTGTCCTTGTAGTCATCAAAATCGCTTAAGCAAAAATTGCTGCCAATATTTATCGAATCACCAGCAATAGGCGTATTTAGCTCAGTATCCATTGCAAGATTAACGTAAAAATCTTCAAATGGATCACAACTATTCGATAGGAAGAATGAAGCAATTATAATCAAACCAAAAAATATTTTGTAAAGTAATTTCATTTTTGTCTCCTTAAAAATCTAATGAAAGACCAAGTGAATAAGTTGTAAAAGATGCAATATTCATATCCGTGTTTATGACAAAAAATCCCAATTTTATTGCTCCGCCTAAAGTATATCTAAAATGATTATCTCCGTCAATTTTTACATCTTGTATTCTATTACCCAGTGTAGGATAAAAATTATCTGGATCGTCAAAGTAGTAAGTGAAATCTGATGAAGAAGATTCATATTGGAGACCCGTATAAACAGTAAACATTTCTAAAAAAGTTTTGCTCGCATGAGCATTTATTGCGAAGTTCTTTGAAGTAAGTTTTCCGTATTTATCAGTTTCATTCCCCGTATATTCAAAATTCAGTTGATTGTACAATATCTGTACTGCAACGTTAACAGGTAGTAATGGAATATGGCTGCTAATTTCGTGTTTTACTCCGATTCCAAACACTCCAACTTTTGCGTCTCCAAATTTTGAATTTGGAAAAAACCTCAGCATTAATTCAGTATTAAAAAGACTACCAGCGAACTGATAAATTCCTAAGGGAACGGCTTTCAGAGATAACCCTGTAGGATAAACAAAATATCCTTCATTACCCAAAAAGTAACTTGCTTTAGTTCCAAATACTGTAGCCGTTGGAGCAACATCTGTAACTCCTGGCAAGCCTGGTTCAGGATTGAAAGTTTTCTGATTGTCCGGAACTACAGACCACATCCCTATAATACTAAATCTGAATCCAAATGTTGATGAAACATCTGCCGTGTAATAATTCCCGGTACTAAAATAAGTTCCCAAATAGGTAGCAAGTGGTTGAAAATATTGGGATGTTTCAGTGGGTGGGAGACTATTAAATTTTATATTGCTTTGTGCAAAGCATTGATAGTAAAATATGGATAGAAAAAGAAGAAACGTTGATAAAATATTTTTCACAATTATCTCCTTTCGTTTGGATTTGTAATTACAAAATTCATGAATAAATTCGATAAAAACAATTCTATTAAAAAATAAAAATTATTTGTCACTTATCAACAATCTTGCACTTTCAATACTGGCGGTACTAATCTGTTCGCCACTTATAAGTTTTGCAATTTCATTAACTCGCTCATCAGCTTTAAGTTTTTTAATAAAACTTATAGCACGATTATCAACCTGTTTCTTTTCAACTGCATAATGATGATCAGCCATACCAGCAATTTGTGGAAGATGAGTGATGCTAATAATCTGATGATATGATGCAAGATCTTTTAATGCTGTTCCAACTTTCTGTGCAATCCTTCCGCTTACGCCTGTGTCGATCTCATCAAAAATTAGCAAAGGAAGTTTATCTGATTTTGCAAGTATAGTTTTTAGAGCTAGCATTATACGGGAGACTTCACCACCAGAAGCTACTTTAGTTAATGGCTTTGCATCTTCACCGGTATTAGTACTGATGTAGAATTCTACTTCATCAACACCATTACCCATATAACGATATTTTTTATTTTTAACAAAAATATAATTTTCTAAATTTTTATCAGCTTCTGATTGAGTTATTTTAACACTAAAATTAGCATTAACTATGCCAAGTTGCGCCAATACTTTTTTAACCTCTGATGCAACTTTTGCAGATTGTTTTTTTCTTGCAGATGTAAGTTTTTCTGCTGCATCGCCCGCTGAAGTTCTTATTTTGTTAATCTCGTTTGCAAGATTAGCTGTTGCCGAGGAAAAATTATCCGCAAGGATGAACTCTTTGCTAATTTTTTCTCTATACTCAATTGTTTTTTGAATCGATCCGCCATATTTTTTCTTCAAAAGATTTATAGTCCCCAGCCTCTCTCGCTTACTATCTATCTCAGCAGGATCAATGTCAATTTTGGATTTATAATCTCGAATCGAATTAGATAACTCTTTTAGAACTGCTAAAGCAGAATCGCATTCACCTTCTGACTCTAAAATTGTTTTATCAATAGCAGCAAGCTGATTTAATTTATGTTTTACATCACCGAGTAAATCAATTATAGAGTTTTCTTCATCATACAATTTATTATAAACGTTATCACTTAACTCCCGTAATTTTTCAGAATTTTCGAGAATGTTTAATTCATTATTTAGCAATTCATCTTCATCTGGCAACGGATTTATATTATCAATTTCTTTTATCTGAAAACCGTAAATCTCTTTTTTCTCTTTCAGAGATTCTTCTTTGGATTTTAATTCTCTTAATTCATTTTGTTTTTTATTTAGCTCTCTGTAAACAGATTTAAATTCTTCAAGTAGTTTTTGATTATTAGCAAATTCATCAAGGAAATCAATATGAGTGTCCGTACGAAGTAAAGATTGATGTTCATGCTGCCCGTGTAAATCAACTAGTAAGTCACCAAGTTCTTTAATTATATTTAATGGAACGGGGGAGTCATTAACAAAACATCTGTTTGATCCTTTAAGAGAAATTTCTCTGCGGATAATTAACTCGGGCTGAAATTCGATTTCATTTTCTTCAAGAAGTGATTTTACTTTTTTATTATTCTCTACATTAAAAATTCCTTCAACAAAAGATTTTTGAGCCCCTTTACGAACAATGTCAGATGAAGCACGTTCACCAAGCAACAAACTCATTGCGTCAATTAAAATTGATTTACCTGCTCCAGTTTCACCAGTTATGATATTAAGTCCTTTTTCAAACTCAACATTTATGTGGTCAATTAGTGCGTAGTCTTTTATTTCTAATGATTTGAGCATATTGATGATGAAATTGTTTAAGGAAAAATAATATAGTGCAAGAAGAAGGGAAAGAGGATGAGCAAGAATATTATCGTAAATATATCATCTTCTTTGATTCACTATGATTCCCAGCTTGAAAGCGATAGAAATAAACACCACTTGTGAGTTTAGGATTTATTGTTAAAAATTTAGAATGAATTCCAGCTTCCTGATATTCATCAACCAGAGTTTCTAATTCTTCACCAAGTGGATTAAATATTTTTAGCGTTACGTAACTGCTTATTGGAAGCTGCCAGCTTATTGTTGTATTTGGATTAAATGGATTAGGATAATTTTGATTAAGTTCAAATTCTTTTGGACGAACATTCACGATTTGTTGAACGTCTGTCACGATTCCCATATAATCCATAACTCCACGTAAGATTGCTTCCGCAGTTTTATCAAAGTTTCCTGTAAGTGAGCATTGATACATATCTTCATAGGTAAGAGCCATTACATTTTCACCATAATTTTGCCAAAACCAGCTTTCCGGATACTGCAATGGTGTGCCAGAAGTCCAACTGACAAAATAATTCCAGGGAGCAAAGCCACTAGGATAATAATCACTTACACCATTGATAAAATTTTGTTCTAATATTGAATAAGGAATTGAAGTCCCATTTTCGTGATGATAAACAAAATATCTTTGGCACAAAGAAGATGAGTGCATATTTAAAGCAACTTCAATAGGTTTTGAGGCAGACATTAATTGTGTAAAACTCGCTTTTAATGCTGCAACTTCAGGCTGATTAGGAAATGTATACCAATTACTCTCAATATCAATTCCATTAGCGTTATAGCGGGTTGTTTCCAACTCAACACCATCAGGATTGTACATCGGGATTATATAAACCACACAATTAGCCCGGATTCTTTGAGCAAGTTCACTCTCTGAAAGCAAAATATTTAACATTTCACGAGTAACCCAAAATCCTTCTGTTTCCTGCGGGTGCGTGCGTGCATGAATATGGATTGTTCTTTTATTTGAAATATTATTTGGGTTTTCACTAATTGTCAATCTCCAAATAGGTCTTTGCTGAACACTCAGTCCAATTGAATCAATTTTAACATATGGACTTAATTTCCAATTATTTAGTTGGATTAAGAGACTATCATATCCATAGCCCCATTTATCGCCTAGTATTTTGTGTAATTGCTCAGTTTCTTCACCAGTAAAACCACATTTGTCATATTCAACAATGTTACCTTCAACATAATTTTTCTCTTGCGGTTTAATCTGTGAGGTAATGACTATAATAAAAATTGTTAGAATGTTTATGAAAATAAATCTTTGAGTGGTCATGTTACATTTAATTGTTGATTGTATAAAATTCTAAATGAAGATACTTTATTCATAATGAAGAAACAATAAAAAACCCCTATCAAAACAGGTTTGATAGGGGTTAATCAATTAAACAACGAATATAATTAGGATGCTATTTCAACAGTATCATTTTCTTAGTTTCAACAAACGAGCCGGACTGTATTTTATAAAAGTAAATCCCACTTGGTAAATTACTTGCATCAAATTTCACATTATATTGCCCGGCAGCTTTATCCTCATTAACTAAAGTTGCAACTTCATTTCCCAGAATGTTAAATACTTTTAAAGTTGTATAACCTGATTTAGGCAATGAGTAAGATATTATTGTACTGGGGTTAAATGGATTCGGGAAATTTTGACTTAAGGAAAAAGATTCGGGTAAATTGGATGTATGATCTTTTACATCAGTCAATAAATAATTTAAATCGGCGTTTGTAGTACCAGGGGCTACATTATGAAGAGTTATTTGATCATAACCCTGTGGTAGATTAATTCCAAATACATTATTAGCTAATATTTTACTAGAAACGTTTAATGTATAGTTTCCGTTTGTTGTATTATTAAACGCGAGAGATTGAGTACTATCTGTCCAAGCAACAATAGTGATTTGTTGAATATTTGTGCTATTCCCACTAAAGGATACCTTCCCAGTTATAGTTGCATCAGCATCATATAAAGTCAGAACTTTATAGATACTATCACCGACGTTAATGGGATTTAAAGTCAGTAGAGCATCTATATAATTCTCGGTGGTTTCTGAAGAACGGAGATATGCATCTAGCGTCCATTCTTGACCTGTTAATCGGCTGGTTTCAATTCCAAATTGAAATAATCCATTTGCATCTGTATCTGCATAATAACTAAAATATCCACTATTAATAATTGGATAACCCAAATTTACAGAAGCGAAAGGGGCTGGTGATCCATCTTCTTTTTTCAATAAACCGACTACTTTAGCTGCAGCATTTGTAACAACAAAATCCTTTCCTGTCATATTCCCGGTAATATAAAATTCATAACTTTGAGGAGTAATTATAGCCGCTGGAAAAGGATTCTGATCAGTAGAGATTTTAAGTCTCCAGGGTCC
>Ga0307423_1001166_pt1 | contig 16196 bp, 8 predicted proteins | sample SalMarWE160310MG_FD_202154 | JGI IMG/M metagenome (GOLD analysis project Ga0307423, IMG submission 202154) | Salt marsh sediment microbial communities from the Plum Island Ecosystem LTER, Massachusetts, United States - WE1603-10 | ecosystem: Environmental > Aquatic > Marine > Intertidal zone >...
TCTTTCATGAAACCCCATATCAAGACAACCTGAACCAGGCTGAAGAGCACCGAAAGCAATCGTACAGCCACCACACCGCTTCCAAAGACTTGCATCCATACCCAAAGCAGCGTGTAGTAGAGCAAGGGATGCTCCTCGGCTGCTCCGCCCGTTGAGGTGCTCAACGTCGCTTCCAGCATCGGTTTGAAGCCAGTTCTAGAGAAGAGGACTGAGAAGGCTTCATCGTACCAGAGCGGTCTTGCCCTGAGGTCCGGCAAGCGGGCGAGGAAAGTTACTGCAACCAGCATTATGCCGATAAGCACCAAGAACAAGCGTTCCCGGTTGGCAGCACGCTGAAGGAAACGAGTCAGCTGCTTCGTTGGCATGGTGAGACTTCGTGAATCGATTCTTGAGTGCGGAAGGAATCCCAATGGCCCATTCCATGCAAGCCCTTCAAAGGTGCAATCAATACGCTACCTCACCGGTTGAGGAACCCGAAGTTCGGACGACCCACCACCGGATCCAGAGCAAACCGATCAGAAGGATCATTGGCAGTGGGAGATACATTGCGCCATTCTCGATATTTCCTTCGACCGTGACCAGGAAAAGCGCCCACAATCCGAGTAAGAGGGCTGCCATCAAGCCCCAGGTCGTGATCAAACCCTGTTTCCCCCAGCGCGAATTAAAAGCCGAAAAGACCAGCAGCAGCCCGGGCAGCAGCACCACAAAATTTGTTGTCGCAGTCCGGAAGGCGATCAAGTTCGTTATCACGAGCGTTAAAGCTGCGGTCCATTGAAACCAGCTCTCGGGCTTTCGTGCTGCTGCGAGCCACTCGTAGGCTAGATAAATCGCGAACAGTATGCTGATTGCTCGGGAGAGGTTCTCACCACCACGCGGGAGCCATCCCACCAGGATTGAAATCGGCGACCCTAGTTCCGTGTAGCCGGGGTAATCCAGCAGCTGCTGCAGCCAGCGCAGAGGCCAATCGGGCATGAGGATCAGTGTACCGATCAGGAGGATGAGGCTGGAGCCAAGTATCCAACCGACCAGGCTCCAGCGCTTCCGGGTAAACGCCCAGAGGATTACGAACGGGATGATAAGGAAAGACATCTGAGGTTTGGTGAGCGAGAGTCCAAACAACCAGCCAGCGAGAGCGTCGTTCTCTTGCTGGATCGCAAGCAACCCTCCGCAGATAAGTAGGGCTTCGATGACGGCGAACTGTCCAACGACAACACTGCGGACACCGTGATACCAGAGCACAGAGAACAACAAAACTGCCGCTGTAGTTCCCCAACCTGGCTTCCATTTGCCGATTCGTATCCCGATTAAAGCCAGGATCGGAAGGCCAATCTCCAGGATCGTCATCCAAATTGCACGCGCTGTTGTATAGGGAAGCAATCCGAAAGGTGCAAAGAAAATCATCGCCGGTAAGGGGTAGACAAAATGAGCAATATCCTCACCCGCTGCTGCATTTGCTGGCCGGCCATATATCATGCGTTGAGCGGCAAGACTCACCTGCTCATCGTAAGGATTTATCCCCTCCACCAACCAGTAATGCGCGCCCGTCCAACGGGCAAGGAAGTCATTCCCGCCTGGAGCTTTCAGAGAAAACTGGTAATTGACATACGTCAACCCAAGAAGCAGCCCGATCAAGACTGCGATCATGGCTATGCGAAAGATAGCGGTCGTCCGAATCACGAATTCTCCGCTCCGTCTAGTTTTATTTGTTCTCGCAGGCTGCTACTCTCTAGCATCCTGACGGGTAAAAATGACCGCCTGCTGATCCTGATAAATCTTTGACCAATCCATATTCGCCTCCAACCGCAAACGGAGAGGCGCTTGAGGCTCGATCATGACGGTCGCGATTCCCCATTGATCGAGAACCCCCTGCCATTCGTCATCACCGCGCCACACGCTTAAATACTGCTCCAAGACGTCGTCATCGAATAGATCCGTCCTTCCGTCGACGAAACTTAAGTAGCGCGGATAGAGCTCCCAGATCACGTACGCCCCCCAATTGTAGCTGTTGAAGATTGGACCTGGTACGTCAGATCCAAGTATGTATTCGACAGCTGCTTGCGGGTACAGTTCGCGCACGGCCTCTGCATTTGTCTTGGGAGCTAACGGGATCATGATTTTGATGATTGCCGGTATGAGCAAGACCAGGACGAGCAATCCATTAATCATCCTGGCAATCTTGTGTGGGATCTGGCGGCTGCTCCTTTTCGACCACCTGATTCGAGCCAGCATTGAATCGAGATGTCGAACCAGAATTGGAGCGTCGACGAGTGCGTAAAGGGCGATGTTCCTTGATGCAAGCAAGGCCATGGTATTGAAAGTAAGAGCGCTTAGCATTTCTACCGGCTCAATCGCGCGCTTGGTATTTCCAAATGCCACCAGGTTTAAAATCATCATTGTCAGGAATGGCAGGACTTGCAGCTGGTGAAAATCTGGCGACTGCCATTCTTGAATATAACTTCGGAGGACACCGATCGAAACTGTCTTAAAGGGATATGCCAGCATGGTGTAACCATGAGGGTTGAACCCGATGAAGACCGCCGAGAGCAGCCCGACACCCGTCAATCGCAGAATTCGCCCACGGTATTCAAACCATAACGTACGCAGACTCTGCCCTTCTTGATTCCATTTCAATACGATTGTCACGACCCACCCGGCGAGATAGAGAGCGATCAGGATGAAACCGATCACGAACCCGCCGTGGAGGTTTCCCCATACGGTCATCAACACAGGCAGCAGCCAGAGAAGACTGGACTCAGAGCGGCGCTCGCGTTCAAGGATCAGCAGGAAAGCTGCGGTCAATGTGAACGAGAAGATCTGGGGTCGAGCGGACCAGTAAACTGCAGAGGTTGTGGCGGCCAGCAATAGGATTGCGCTGCGAAGCAGCAACTGTCCTTCCATTAAAGGCCAGAGCATCAAAAATGCGGCGGCGACAGCAAGAGCGGTAAGCAGATTAAGCCCCGGGAGGCCCAGAGCAGAAAATGCGCCGTAGATGAACACCTCCGCCAGCCAGCCAGGGTATTTCCACTCTTCACCTTGACGCGTGAGGGAGAATGGGTCATGGTCGAGGACTGCACGCTGCTCGGTGATGGTCTTGCCAGCCCGTAAATGCCACCAGGTGTCACTATCAACCGAGACGCGCATCGCCATCGTAAAGACAGCCAGCATTGTCAGGAGAAATACCGTACGTTTGAAGCTCAACTTCCTACCTCGTCCCCAGCATTCTCATATTGTGCATCCAATGTGCCAGATTTCTCATTCACGCCACTTTTGCTTCAATTGATCGATGCTGATGGGTTCACTGAGATCATAAAAAACGTGATAGGGACCGATGCTGGCTTCATCCCAATGAATACCCGCAGCGCTTAGAAACTCGGAAATAACCCGATCCAACTCTTCCTGCATGGTCGTAACCAGGGCAATTCGCCTGCTTAATGCGACCTCAACATCATAAGGCGCATATCGATTATCCCTTTCGGTAAATCGTAAGTCCGCATGATAGGGCAAGGCGGGAACGAAGATCAGATCCTCCTCAGATTCGAATGCCAGAGGGTATGAAACCCAGTAGTTGGTATACCCTCGTTTGGCATCCTTCAGCGATAAAAAGTCAATCAGCTTCTGGTCGTAGGAATGATCTATACGGGTCGAGGCGTCAAACTGCGTTGTGAATCCAGGAGCACCGCCTGCTGCGACCTGCACGTTAGAGACGAAGTTGAATAAGATCAGACCAGAGAAGAGCAGCCAACGCAAGTACATCGAAGTAGATCCTGTTTTCCGGACGAGGAAGATCCCCGCCAGAATTGCCAACACGATCGATAAAGGTAGAAAATACCGCCCGGACGGATCCACCCCGAACGGCGTCAGGATGTAGCCGAGCAAGGTCATAATGGCAAGGTCGCGCAGGAGGGTTAAGCCTTCACGGCTTGAGCCATCAAAACCACGTCGACGGATCCAGTCAACTCCAACTGATAGCCAGAAGGCGGCGGCGACAAGCAGACCAGGAACGAAGAGCGGGGCGACGTCCCAGGGTGGTCGAAAGCCGAATATGACGCTTATTCCAAAAAGGATCAGGTTGCGGATGCTCAACAGTACTTGAGATGGGTAATTTCCCCCGGCAACGCCTGCGATGGCTGACCCGCTCAGCTCTGACAGGAGCGCACGAACGCCATGGGACGACGCCCAGAAGATCACCGGGCTCAATCCGACCAATGCCCCAACACAAAAAGCCAGGAAAAGTTTAGGCCGAACCGTGCTTTCTGAAGTGCGTCGAGTTCTCCAGATCAGGAATAGAACTGGCAGGCTGTAGACCAACGTCAGGCCGAAAGCCCAGAAGCCCAATCCGATCAAAAATCCGAGCAGCAGGTAGGTCCGGAGCGGTGTTTGAGCTCGAATCACCCTGAGCCCGGTCAGGCAAATCAAATTCCCGAGCAGGAGCGCCTCGCCGTAGCCACCCAACGAGGCGGTCGAGTAGAGGGTCAGGTTCGTAGTCGGAATGGCCAGCACAAGCCCTGCAGCCAATCCCGCAATTTTGTTTCGAGTTATTCGCCACGCAAGCAGGATGGTTGAAAGGATTATCCCGCTATAGAGCAGGGTTTGGACGAGGCGGATTACGATAACCCGTTCACCGAGCAAACGAAATCCGATTGCGACCAAAGTCGCATCAAGACTTCCCATGTAGGCTTGCCCGTAAAAGAAGATCGGCCATTCGCCTTGCAGGGTGTGGCGTGCCATGAGAGCGACAATCGCTTCGTCCGCATTGAAGGGAAACACGTTCTGCCCTAGCAGCCCGAGTTTGAACAAGGCCGCCACAAGGAGCACGGCAGCCGCAATCCAGCTCGCCAACCTATCCAGCTCAGGGTACTTTCCCGCCGAAGCTGCCATCTATATAATGCTCATGTGAAGTTGCGACGTCTCGCACGACTCGAAATTCTCATCCCACTCCTGGCGATTCTCGCCCGCCTGGTATCCGGACCTAGAACGGTCGATGATGCCTACATCACGTTCCGCTATTCCCGCAATCTGCTATCCGGTTTAGGCTTAGTTTATAACCCAGGTGAATGGGTGCTTGGCACCACGACTCCCCTGTATGCTGGAGTGATGGCGCTGCTCGGACTGTTTTCTGGAGGACCGCAGGCACCTTTCCCCTACCTGGCTCTCATTCTAAATTCGGTCGCTGACGCTATAAGCTGCTACCTACTTCTTCAATTTGGAAAACGGTTGGGCTCAGTGTTTGCTGGGTCTCTGACCGCATTCTATTGGGCGCTGAGTCCGATGTCCGTGACGTTTGCAATCGGCGGCATGGAAACCAGCATTTACGTGCTGCTCATGCTGGCCACATTGTACTTAGAAATGACGAACCGACCAATTTTGGCCGCTTTTTTGGGTGGATTGTGCCTGCTGACCAGGCCCGACGCCTTGCTCTTCATTCTCCCGCTGATGGTGGAACGACTTCGCCAATTATGGCTTAAGTCCCCCACCCGGCCCTCCTGGGCCGAACTACTCGCCTTCCTGCTTCCCATCACACCATGGGTAATCATCGCGAGCCTGGCATATGGTCAGCCGATTCCTCATTCGATTTTAGCCAAGGTAGGAGCATACCAGCTGCCGCCCGAAGCTGCATTTGTCCGGTTGCTTCAGAATTATGCCACCCCTTTCATGGGCAACTTGCTCTTAGGGCGCCTCTGGATTGGTATCGGGCTCCTGCTCTTGCCCGCACTCTCGATTGCCGGCTGGCTTCAGGTCATCAGGAAACACCACGATCTGTGGCCGCTGGCAGCCTTCCCCTGGATTTACCTTGCCGCGTTCAGCCTTGCGAACCCGCTGATCTTCCGTTGGTATCTGACACCACCATTACCGATCTATGTCCTCGGCATCACCATAGGCCTGGCCGGATTGACGGCCAACCCGAAAGTGCGAATAGTTCGGCTGGCACTGTCTGCTTTGATCATCGTCTTCACGCTCAATGCCTGGACCTTAACCCCGGATCACGGACCGCAACGGCCGGCACCGAAAATGGCATATATCAAGCTAGAGCAGCTTTATATTCAGGTGGCAGAACAGCTGCAGGGAGAGTTAAAACATGGGGATGTTTTAGCAGCTGGCGATATCGGTGCGCTAGGTTATTTCACAAACGCGGAGATCTTGGACACTGTCGGCCTGGTGTCTCCGATCACTCTAGATTACCTCCCAATTCCCGCCTCCTACTATGTGATCAACTATGCCATACCCCCGGAGTTAATCCTCGATCAGATGCCGGACTATCTTGTGATTCTCGAAGTGTATGGCCGCGAGGGACTGCTCAGAAATCCACGCTTCAACCAACTGTACCAATTGACCGAGAGCTACCCAACCGACATCTACGGCTCACGTGCGATGCTGGTTTTCAAACTTCGCCGTCCAGAAACTGATTAAAAAAACACCCCGCATGAGCGGGGTGTGAAATCTACAGATCTATTTATTCACTGAGATAATCAACCAGCTTACGCCTGTGTGTCGGATGGCGCAGTCGACTCAAGGCTTGGGCTTCAATCTGCCGGACACGTTCCCGCGTGACGCCCATTTTGCGCCCCACTTCTTCCAGGGTATAGCTCTGTCCATCGAGCAGCCCGTACCGTAGCTGCAGGATCCGGACTTCACGAGGCGGCAAAGTATTCAAGACCTCCCGTAAATCCTCGCGCAGCAGGTTCTGCGTTACGACCTGGACTGGAGCGGGAGATTCTTCATCCTGGATGAAGTCGCCCAGAACAGAATCGTCCTCCTCGTCGGTCGGTGTTTCCAGTGAAAGCGGCCTTCGGGCAACCTGAATCATGTTCTCCACCTTCTTTGGAGATACATCCAGCACCAGGGCTAGTTCCTCGGTTGAAGGTTCACGCCCGTAATTTTGCGTCAGCTGGTGAGATACCCGCAGAAGTCTGTTGATTTGATCGCCCATATGGACCGGGACGCGAATCGTACGCCCCTGGTCCGCAATTGCCCGGGTAACAGCCTGGCGTATCCACCAGGTAGCATAGGTTGAAAATTTGTGCCCACGGCGATAATCGAATTTCTTAGCCGCGCGAATGAGTCCGATGTTTCCTTCCTGGATCAAATCCAGGAACGGCACCCCGCGCCCCATATATTTTTTCGCGACGCTGATTACGAGTCGGGAATTTGCAGTGATCAAATGCTCACGGGCAGCCCAGCCATCTTCGATCTCACGCTGCAGAGCCGATCGTTTGGTGGGATAAACATAGCTGGCGGCCAGTTCTTCCCGAGCTTCACGCCCACGTTCAATTCGTTTCGCCAGGGAAACCTCTTCCGGTGCTGTTAAAAGTGGGACTTTCCCAACTTCTTTCAGGTATAGACCGACCGTATCATCGGCGTCGATCGTTGAGAGCACACTTTGCTCAAGCTCGAGTTCTCGTTCTTCAGCACTGGAAAGCTCCGCCGAAGCTTCGCTGTGATCGTCTTCATCGAGACTTTGATCAAGGACATTTATGCCAGCTGCCATCAACGCAGCATAGGTGTCATCGAGTTGATCCAGGTCGCGCTCGGCTTCGGGGAAGATTGAGAGAATCTCATCCAGTGTGACGAATCCGCGCTCTTTGCCCTGCTCGATCAACTGCTCGATCTGGGGATTCTCGACTTCAGCTTCCGCGTGGGTATCTGCGAAGGAATCTTCCGCGAGCACCCCTACGACGCTGCCATTGGGTTTTTTCTTGCTTTCTTGTTTCGATCTATGTTTGGTCAATACACCCTTCCGTTTCCAGCATACTTCGAATAGAGAGCGACATCAAGCCAGTGCCATGAGCATCTGGCACTTGTAGACTCTTCTTGGGCTCTCGTCTGCAGGTTCTTATTCGGGAACCCGAACGGTGATTTCCGTGGCGAAGACTTGAGCGAGGTGGTCGATATCTATCCGTTTGTCACTTCAGCCATGGCTCGGCATGAAACAAAAAACACGGCAGCCATAAGAGCAAGGCGGCACGTGCTCAACCGGAGCTGGCTTGATAGAGTGCTAACCTCGGAGAACAATATACATAATTGACGAGTGCGAGTCAATAAGCAATTTTCCTAACGATCTGATCCCACGCCTACCTGCCGTGCTTGACGATGGAAATCCATCAAAGTACAATCAGCCGGTTCCCGTGCACGAATACTGATTAAAGGAGGCAAGCTGACCCATGCTGTCAATGCAAGGTCTGACATCCTTCGAGCAGGTCGCGATTTGGACAATTCTCGGTATCGCAATCCTCGGTTTACTCTACGCCCTGTTTTTGCGAAAGCAAATTCTCAAGGAAGATAAAGGCACGGAGTCGATGCAGCAGGTCTGGAATGCCATTCGTGACGGCGCCGATTCCTACCTGCGCCGGCAGCTGCGTTCAATTCTGCCATTGATCGCGGTCTTGACGCTCGCGCTCTTCTTCTCGGTATACATTGTTGCGCCCTCCCCTGAGGCAATGCAGCGCTTTGCTGGGATGGATGACTCGCGCGTCCGGTTGATCATCGGCCTCGGGCGTGCGATCGCATTTATGATGGGCGCGATGTTCAGCCTTGCAGTCGGTCAGATTGGCATGCGGATGGCCGTCCAGGCAAATGTACGGGTTGCTTCCGCTGCACGTCGCTCCTTTGGCGATTCGCTTCGAATCGCTTATCGCGCCGGCACAATCACCGGTATGCTGACTGATGGTCTGGGGCTGTTCGGCGGTACGGTCATTTTCATCATCTTTGGAATCGCGGCGCCGGATGCCTTGCTCGGGTTTGGTTTCGGCGGAACCCTGCTTGCGCTCTTTATGCGGGTTGGCGGCGGAATATTCACCAAGGCCGCCGATGTCGGCGCTGATCTTGTTGGAAAAGTCGAAGCCGGCATTCCGGAAGACGACCCCCGCAACCCAGCCGTTATTGCCGATTTGGTTGGTGATAATGTCGGCGATTGTGCTGGTATGGCCGCCGATATTTTTGAATCGTACGAGGTAACTATCGTTTCCGCTTTGATCCTCGGACTAGCTCTCTGGCACCTGACAGGCAATCTGGATTGGATTATTTACCCTTTACTTGTACGGGGCATCGGCGTACTTTCGTCGATCATCGGAACTTATGCAGTCAAGGGTGGGCATGGCAAGAGCGGTGATGCGATGAAGGCAATCTTCCGCGGCTATCTCTCCTCTGCTGCTATCTCGGTTGTTCTCTTCGGTCTGATGGCTTTTTTCTACATGGGTAACGATATTCCGGGCGGTTGGTGGCGGCCATTCCTGGCGACAACCATCGGAGTGTTTTTAGCAATCTCAATCGACCGCCTGACCGAGTACTTCACGGGCAGCCACGGCAAACCGGTGCGTGAGATCATGAAATCGACTAACACTGGACCAGCAACGACGATTTTGAGCGGAATTGCGGTTGGATACGAATCCAGCGTCTGGTCAATTCTTGTCATCGCCGTCACCATCGTCACCTCGGTCATTATTTTCAGCGGCATCCCGGGGTTTGAAGGCGGGAATGAAGTACCGTTTATCCTGTACGGAGTCGCGATGACCGGCATCGGCATGCTGACGCTGACCGGCAACAATGTCGCGATGGATTCGTACGGCCCAATTGCCGACAACGCAGCCGGGATCGGCGAGATGGCCTGGCATAAGCAGGATGATGAGGATACCAATCAAGCCCGGCGGATCATGGCCGATCTTGATGCGGTGGGGAATACCACCAAGGCCATCACTAAAGGGGTCGCCATCGGCTCGGCCGTGATTGCTGCCGTCGCACTCTTTGGCTCATTCATCGTCGATGTCAGCCGGGCACAGAACGCTCTCGGGGTTCCGCTGGCCGAGCAGATTTCATCGATCGGTATTCGCATCGACCAGCCGCAGGTGTTTGTGGGAATGCTCATCGGCGGCGCCCTTCCCTGGTTGTTCTCCTCGTTCGCTATCAATGCCGTCTCACGTGCAGCGGCACTGATTGTCGTCGAGGTCCGCCGGCAGTTCAAGCTTGGTGTGCTTTCGGGCAAAGTCCCCCCTGATTACCGCCAGGCTGTGGCAATCTCAACAACTGCCGCACAGAAAGAATTGATTTCGCTGGCCTTACTGGGTGTCGTTACACCAATTGTGGTTGGCCTCGCGCTGCGGATCGAAGCCCTGGGCGGCTTCCTGGCAGGGGCAATTCTCTCGGGACAGCTGCTGGCTGTCTATATGAATAACGCCGGGGGAGCCTGGGATAATGCCAAGAAAATGATCGAGGACGAGCCCTCCGATCCGGCTGCAAATCGTGGCAAGGGATCAGAACGGCATAAGGCGAGCATCGTCGGTGACACGGTCGGTGACCCGATGAAGGACACCGCTGGCCCCGCGCTAAACCCGATGATCAAGGTCGTCAATCTGGTTTCGGTAATCATCGCCCCGATTGTGGTGCAATATACAGATCTGGGAATCGGTGGATGGGCGGTTATCCTGGTCCTTGTAGCAATCCTGATTTGGGCCATCTGGCAAAGCAAGCGCCCGGCTCCGGATATCGTGGTTGAAGGCCACACAGCTGGCGACTGACCATCTTCTTGATTGGGAATAACGAGTTATTGAGCCCGGCTATCGCCGGGCTCATAGTTTCAATGCTATCATCATAGGGATTGTAACTGTACTGGGTGGATCTACAGCAAAGATCGTTTCATCCTTTTACAATGAGACTCCTTGAATATAACCTGACGAGATGATTCAAAACACTCATGATACCTCGCGATCGAGACACGTTGATCTACGATCGATAATTCCCTTCACCTTCTGTTTAACCTTGCTAATTGTCATCGGATTAAGTTGGGAGAGTCTGAATCCCTATCTCCAACTTACAGGGATTGGGCTGTCCTGTCTGGTCATAGTAATTTGGATTCTCGATCTGAAATCAAAAAGGCGGACGGTTCACCTACCGGATATCACAATACCTCTATTCGTCCTCTGGCTATACCAAACGATAACCATCGCATGGAGTATCCAACCTTTGCCCGCCATCCAGAAAAGTTTAATTGGCTTACTCCTGGTATTAGTTTTCGCAATGGTAGCTGATTTGATGCAGGATCGAATTGAATGGACAACTTGGGCAAATGCGCTCCTCGGGGTAGGTGCCATAATTGCGGTCGTTGAAGGCATGCTTTTTATTGTTTGGCTAGCAAGATGGGGTGCTATTCAAGGAGAGTTCCGGTCTGCACCGCCTATTGGTTATCGTATTGCTGGATTATTAACCGGACATGCCAATGTAACCTCTGCATATTTTAACCTCTTAATTCCCTATATTCTCTTTAAACTAACTCGAAAGCTATCTGTTAAACATATTCTTGCATGGAGCATCCCCCTTCTTGCCGCAGGTTTTATTGAATACCTTGCATCTTCCCGCGGGGGATGGATTTCGGGCGGAATCGGCGCCGGCATGTTGATACTCTATATGGTGTGGGATCGTTTTGGAAGTTGGGAAAGATTGCTAGTATTTATTCGCAGGCATCGGAAGCATTTCATACTTTTTAGCGTGTTGTGTGTGGTACTGCTTAGTTCAGTCGGATTATTATTCATCGCACAGGTACGAAGAACTGGCCATACGATCGGAGTGGCCTCCAGGGTACCGATATGGGGTCCGACTGTCGAGATTATTCAAAAACGCCCCCTTCTAGGAACTGGTTGGGGTTCATTCTCAACGCTTTTCGCTCAACAAACGAATATCCCTCCTGGTTTTGCGACGAGCCATGCACATAATCTGTTCCTGCAAATTTGGGTAGAGCACGGCTTTCTAGGTGTGTGTATCCTCGCAATAATTCTGTTCTATTTGGTACGTGCGTTTAGTTCGATATGGAGGAGCTCGAACCAAACAAATAGGCTTTATGCCGCAGTAGCAATATCTAGCTTGGCAACAACTGGACCTCACCAGCTTGTCGATTACCTTTTCGAGAGCCCACTATATACAGTAGGGGTTCTTATATGGCTCGCAATACTCTACAGACTAGCCTCAGACGTTCGTAAATTCTCGATTCAACGGCGCTACAGCCTCGCGCCACTGGCTCCCCTTCTTGTAATAGCTGTAATCTATTCCACGGTATCGCTTCCTGGTACATTCATGTACTGGAGAGGTATCTCAGCTTTCAGAAGTGGCAATCTTATTCCAGCTTCGGATGAAATATGCGCTGCCGCAGAGAAAAATCCAAGATTCTCACTTTATCAGTTTGAATGTGGAATTTCGGAGGCATATAAGGTTTGGCAGCATCCATCAAGCGGTAGTATTGGAAAAGCAAGAGATGCAATTCTAACTGGATTGACTCTTGATCCTTATTGGCCACCTCATTGGGTCAATCTTGCTGTCCTTGAATGGACGATGGGACTCAAAGACAATGCCTTACAATCGATTGAGCATGCGATCAAACTTGCACCAAATAACTCCCGATACCAGCTGTTTCATGGTTATATTCTCGATTCGCTTGGCAATACGGATGCCGCTTATGAAAGCTACCAGTTAGCTCTCTGGAAAGACCCTTGGCTTGCATTTAGTGATTATTTCAAGGCGGATATTGAACGTAAATATATTTCTGAAGAGTTCCGGAACACATATCAAGAGATTCCTCAAAATGGGCCTTGGCTGGCATGGAATCTGGCAGATAGAGGCAATCTTAAGGATGCAACTTCACTATTTCGAATTGAGAACTCGCAACAACCAACAAATTCCATTGTATACGCAGGCTTAGCGTATTCCTCACTTTTAGCCGGAAATCTTTCAGATGCAATCACGCAAATAAGAATTGCGCTTTTCATCAGCCCTAATGTCCCTTTATCCCTAACTGTAGAAAGGGAGATAGAGAAAGCTCTCGGTCATTTCAGTGAATCCGCAAATTTATCGAAGGAAATTCAGAGAAGTTATTATGAGAGCTCTGAATCTTGGCAATATTACAACCGTACATATTTGAAGTTCTTTATCTCCCCCGATCTCGTGCCACAATTTTACGATGCTCTTCTAAGTGCCAGTAAATAGTGCTGCTGATGTTCATAGTAGGATCGTAATGAAATAGTTAGACAACACCTGGCTTACAGCTGTTGGTTGAAGCATTTTGCCACTCCTTCTGGAGGAAGCTAGAGGTACAGTCATGATCGGATGTTCAATCGTGAGGTCTTCCGGGCATCGATTATCCGGCCACCCCGAATCCCCACGACGTTTCACCCACTTCGATCGTTTTGTGGAACCGCCTCTTAGCGATCATCTTCAATTCCTGCCTGCTCGCGAAAGCTCACTAGATCCGATTCTTCGTGTTCACACTGCGGAGTACATAACCGCACTTGAGCAGATTTGCATTTCCGGGGGTGGATTTCTCGACTACGGCGATACCTATGCAACGCCTGCATCCTACACTGCTGCCTTGACTGCAGCCGGATCGACCCTGCAGGTTCTGGATTATGTCCTCACTTCAGATCATCCGTATGGTTTCGCGCTGGTTCGCCCGCCCGGGCACCATGCCACCCGGGATAAGGCAATGGGTTTTTGCCTCCTGAACAACATCGCCATCGCTGCAAAGGAAGCCCAGGCTCAGTCGCTGGAACGGGTGTTGATCGTCGATTTTGACGTTCACCACGGCAACGGCACCCAGGAAATCTTTGAGCAAGACCCAACCGTCCTCTATATTTCTACCCACCAGGCCGGGATATATCCGGGTAGCGGCGCCTGGAATGATGCTGGCAGCGGACCAGGCTATGGTTATTCGATCAATATTCCGCTTCCCCCTTACGCTGGAGATCAAGCGTTTCAGCAGATATTCGAGCAGGTTATCTTTCCTTCCGCCGCTCGCTTCAAACCGGAGCTTGTCCTGGTTAGCGCTGGCTACGACGCATACTGGAACGACCCCCTGGCGAACTTGGGGTTGACCACTGCGGGGTACTACGAAATTACTCAGCGATTGCTAGAGATTGCCCAGCGGCATGCACAGGGGAGATTGCTCTTCGTACTGGAAGGGGGTTATGACCCCTCGGCGCTGGCCGACAACGTGGGAGCAACCCTGGCTGCGCTTGCCAGTTTCCCTTCACCAAAGCCGGAACAGCCTTCTCCCGTTGGATCTCCCAGGGATATCTCTGACCTTCTTCATCGATTACGCAAGCTGCACGGACTGGATGAAAAATAGGTCCAATCTGGCACGATTCTTGTTATGATTAGTGCGCCAGACCTGTTCGCAGAATACCTTCCTGGTCGTAGGACTACCTTCTGCTTGCGTTGGTCGGGCACTTAAGGCATACTTTGACCGAGGTTCTGCAATGGCAGAGATAACGTTACGCGCATATGTTAAAGAAATCGATGATCTGATCGAGCGCGAAAAGCTCGATGAGGCAATCGCGCACTGCCGCCACATCCTCCAGGTTTATCCGAAGCATCTTGACACCTACCGCCTGCTGGGAAAAGCCTATCTAGAAGCTAAACGCTTTGGTGACGCGGCTGATATATTCCAACGTGTCCTCTCAGCCGTTCCGGATGATTTCGTCTCTCACGTTGGAATGGCGCTCGTCAGGGAGGATGAAGGCAACCTTGACGCCGCTATCTGGCATATGGAGCGAGCGTTCGAGACCACACCTTCCAACCCCGCGATTCGTCAGGAACTATCGCGCTTAATTGGACGCCGGGATGGCCTTGAACCGCATAAGGTCAGACTTACACGCGGCGCACTTGCCCGGCAATATGCTCGGGGCGAGTTGTTTCCCCAGGCAATCGCGGAGTTACGCTCAGCGTTACAGGAAGATCCAGACCGGCCAGATTTAGAAGTATTGCTGGCAAAGATGTACTGGCGTGGGGGACAACTCAAGGAAGCGAAGAAGATATGTGCACAGATCCTCGAAAAGCTTCCCTTCAGTCTTGAAGCCAACCGCATTATGGCTGACATTTCTGATAAGGAAGGCGACCAACAACGTGCAGGAGAGTTCCACCGAAAGTTAGCAGGACTCGATCCGTACTTTGGTTTTCTTGAATCTGTTGAACTGGATCCGAATTCGGTTGACTCAGGTGCAGTGCGAGTTGACCAATCAACCTGGAGCCCGGGAGAACCTCTTCCCACGGTGGAGGCCAAACCACCAGAATGGGTGACGTCGCTTGGTGTTGATCTTTCGGAAGGTGATTCAGACGCCATCAACGCCAGCCCACAACCAGCGTGGTTGAGTGATCTTGATTCAAGCAGCGGGGACCGCCCGAGAGCCTCTGCTATTAATGAACCCGCATTCGATGGTAGCGATCTGAACCGCGAACTCGAGAGCGAGGATGCTATCCCGGAGTGGATGCGCGAGGCTGGGTGGGGCCCCTCGACCGGTGAGACGCCCGAGGAAGCTCCAGTCTCATTTTCTGATGCTGAACTCGGCGCACTCGAATCCGGCGCAGGGCCAATTGCTCCACCTGCGGATGAGAATTCAGAACTTGAACCGGCTGAAATTCCATCCTGGATGCGTTCGATTGCTCCTAAAGATGAATCTCAAGTCGAGGAACCCGCTCGTCCTGCTCCAGCGCCGGAGGAATCCATGGATGAAGGCATGATACCTGACTGGCTATCCGAGATTGCCTCCGAGGATGAAACGGCCAGCAGCGAATCTGAACTTCCGGCCCCGGAGTCTGAGGCTGAAAGTGAAATACCGGCTGTCGAAGCGGAGGAAGCACTCGAAGCCGGACCTGAGATTGATGAAGGACCCGAAGTACCAACCTGGATCGACACCCAGTCCCCGGGAGCGACATCCACTATCATCGCATGGCTTGGAGATCGTGACGAAGAAGTGACCGATGAAGAGCAGGCTGTGGACGATTTAGCCGCAGCCTTCGGAGCCGGGGGCGAGGGCCAGCTTGAAGATTTTCCCTCCTGGTTGGAGGAAAACGAGGAGACACCTACAGACGAAGGAAATGAACAAGCATCCGCAAAACCAGGCGAACCGGAAGGTCCGCCCTCATGGCTCGCAGGTGTTGCTGAAGCAGCATCCCAACAGGATGCGCCAGCTGAGTCACCTCCACAGAGTTCTGGCTCCGAACCAGAGTCACCTGGCTATCGCGGTGTCGATACCGGCGGTGATACTGAGAGCTGGGTACGCACCCTTGCTGAACAGGAAGGGACTGCCCCTCAGTCTACGCCCACGCCCGGTGGCTCAGATTGGTTGACTGGAATCGGGGATGACGAAGTAGCGGAGGCTGGCTCAGGCGAAGCCACTCCTGATTGGTTATCCTCCGAACCAAGCGAGGAAGACGAGGTGATT
>Ga0307423_1001167_pt1 | contig 16179 bp, 20 predicted proteins | sample SalMarWE160310MG_FD_202154 | JGI IMG/M metagenome (GOLD analysis project Ga0307423, IMG submission 202154) | Salt marsh sediment microbial communities from the Plum Island Ecosystem LTER, Massachusetts, United States - WE1603-10 | ecosystem: Environmental > Aquatic > Marine > Intertidal zone >...
GCTCAAGCCATCTTTTCCTAAGTTCACTATTAAAAGTTGCTACTTAGGATTGTTGTTTGTATCGCGTTAAACCGCAATGACCACAGGTGAAACGGTCACCATGATCGGCCATGAAGTATCCCGATCCGCACCGTTCACAGCTAGGACGCAATCGTTTGAGCCCGCTTTCTTCAATTTGGTAGTATGATCCGATTCCAGTTTGTTTCTTTTTGGCTTTTTTATTTCCAGCTTCTTTTTTAGACATCCTATTCTTCCTCCTGTTTCTCTGTTGCCTCTTCGGGGGCTTGTGGCTCCTTAGGCTTTTCTGGGGGCGCGTTTCTGGCGATTACATGTTTAGGTTCCATAAGCTTACCCTGTTCAATCGAGTTGTAAACGTTAGCTTTGCCAATGGCAATCATTTGTCCTGTTTTTGTTTCCATGTTTTTGACGTAAACCAATTCAGGTTTTGTTTGCAGCAAGCTTGCAAGCTGTTTACTAACCTCGACACGTGATGGAGTGCCCCCATTCTGGGCATGATCTACGCTAAATGTTACTTCCTTTCTTTTCAGTAGAGGATTCTGCTTTTTCGAGATGATGTTAACCTTCATTGATACACTTCCGAGGATTTCTGATGAACTGACACATCCGCCGTACTTTAGCTTTTCGAAGATTCTTCCATTGCATCCATGATACGCTGCATCTTTTCTCTTGTTTCTTCCGTAACCTTGACCACCACAACTCCTTTGTGAGGTTGCCCATAAATCACTAGGGCATCTTCGGGCGCAGATAAAACCATTACAACCGTAAGCAAATCTTCCTCGCCGTCAACAATCACCTTTGTTCGTCCCTTCTGTTCAATAGCCAGTTTTATGGCATCCCAAGCCTCGTCAGTTATGGCTCCCGGAGGATTCTTTGCATACAATGTCTGGTCTACATCAACTGTTATGGGTTGTATGGGTTTTCGCATTGTTTTGTTGTCAACTATTAAAATATTCAAAGCAATTCCATGCTTAATCATTTGGATGGACACAATGTCGCCCACAGAAATGATGGTCGAAGGCTTTTCCTTTGCGATAAGCTTTTTCAGTTTCTCCATTGTTTCTTCGAAGGGACCCTCAATCAAAAGTCCCTGAGGATTCTTCAATTCTTTACGTAATTCATCGGTTAGGAGACGTATTCTGGTTACCTACCTTACTCGAAGCGCGTAGTGTCCTTTCTTTTTAACCTTCATGGCGCGAGCTATTGCCGAGCCCTCAGGGTCAATGATAACAACTACGCCAGAGAAATCGTCACTTAAGTTAGATGCATTGCAGTTAGGACATATAGAGCCATAGGAAATGAAGTGGCAGTCTCGACATGCTTTGTCAGTCATTTCTTTGATTCTCCTGCAGCTGTTCCAGCATCCCCTGACTCTTCTGCGCCTGTTGCATCTATCTTTTCCACGTCCTTCCGAATCCACTCAAGTTTCCCAAGGAAAGGCTGACGGGCAGTTACACCTATCTTCCCCGAACCTCCGCTGCGACCCAAAGAGACTGCTGTTATGCGAACCCGCACACGGTCTCCTGTGCTGAGTTTTCTTTTTGTTTCTTTTCCCATAAGAACTCCTTGGCGTTCGTCATAGGAAATGTAGTCATCCATTAGTTGGGATACGTGAAGGAGGGCGTCAACGGGTCCTATACGGACGAAGGCGCCGAATTCCGCTATTTCTACAACTTCCCCTTCGATGACTTCCTGAATCTTTGGGAAGAAGGTCAGTAGAGAAAATTCGACTTTGTGGAATGTAGCTCCGTCTCCTGGGATGATTTTTCCGAATGGATTAACCTTGATCTTTGTAACGCCTATGACGTATCCCAGCTCCTCGTCTACCATGCCATCGTACTTCATTTTCAGCTGTTCATAACCCACGATATCGATGTCTTCTCCAAATCTTTCCGGAGGTATCCGAATTGCATCCTCTAAAGTTACAAGTTTGAACACTCATCTCACCTATTCTTAAATTGATGATATTTACGCGAAAGTGCCACTTGGGCTTTCGTTTCCAAATAAAACACAGACCCATTTATAAGCCTATACTGTACCCTCCATCGCTAAACGGTGTTTCTGCCTCAAGAAAATGACTGCAACCCCATTTTGTCTCAGCCTTTTCCTGAGTTCTCTGTCGTTTGTGCCAACAGGAGACTTCCACTCTGTGGCTACCCTAACAATCACGTCGTCATATGTCTCCCCTGAATCTTTTTCAACAGAAACAAAGCGGCACTTTTCAGCCAACCTAAGCGCTAACAAAGCCTGTTTCTGAATCTGCAGAGAAGTTGATTCGGCAAGTCCCTGAAGTTCCTTTTGTGTCGAAGAAAGGAGAACGGGTTCAAACCGTTGATTTAGCAGGTTTGCTAGTTCTTCAAAGATATCGAGGTGGAACTGGGAGGGAACAAAAAGGAAATTCGAATCTAGAATAACTTTGAGCTTTTCTTCTTTTGAAACCGCCAAATTAGATTCTCCCCGAGAGAAGTTCCTTTTTTATCCAACACTGATTGTCTGATAACTGCTGATTTCTCCTGTGTCTCCCCATATACCAATTCCAATGCGGTCGATATTCTCGAGGTAAATTCTGTCGAGGTGAACAACTACGTACCAGTAAGGTATTAATTCTAAAGCTTCTCTGGGGTGTGGCCAAAAAAGTGCTTCCACAGAGTCTTCTAATACGGTTAAATTCTTCACTTCCTGAGTGCCCGAAGTCCATGAAATGGTTTTTGCATATTCCAGTGCAATAGCTACAGCTTCTTCCTTTGAAACATTAAGTTCTGTGCTACCTATTTGGTATAGGAGCCAGCCGTCAGTTATTTCCTTCAAGAAATCGCCTTCGAACTTAAATTCCACTCCTTTTGTTGGGAAGTTAATTCCATCAACAGTGTATACCCATTTGATTATCTTGCTATTTCCTTCAATTGTCGCCTCTAACTTCATGTTGCCCACAACTTTTTCTAAACCCGCTATATTGTTGACGTTGTCTAACGTACTCTCCATTTCGTTGAGGTAAGAAGCTCCTGTGTATGTTTTGTATCTGTTGAGAATTTGGGAAGTGATGTCTAAAATGTTGTCTGGTTGGGGTTGCGAGTAGTACGGTACGCCTTCAAGGACTTGTATATAGTAGCGAGATAAAGTTTGGTTTCTAAATCTCAAGAATACGTCTAACCTGCTTTCATAGGAAAGAAGAGAGTATTTCAAAATCTCCTCGGTTATTCCGCCCAAGTCCTGTCGGAACTCCAACGTGTTACTCACCAACTCAGCATGGTATTTAGTTATGTCAAGTTGAATAACGTCTGTTAAGAAGGCTATCGCTCCGTCAGTGTTCCGGCTCCAAGACCGTAAAATGTCGTTTTGCGTTTCCAGCTGTGTCAAATCGGATTCGAGAGTTTTCTGCGCTTCAGATATCTGATTCAGGGAATTATATTGAACATAACTTAAACTTGCCAAGATTACGACTGTGATCATTAACACCGAAAAAATAGTTTTCCATATTGTGGGTAATGATAATGGATGTTTCGGCTGGATTTCAGGTGCCTCTTCTACTCCCTTCATAGTTAATACTGCTGCTCTTCCGAATGTGGAAAGCTTGTAACTTCCATCATCCAATTTTGTTACGAGTTCTCCGAGGTTTTCAAGATGATAAGTCAGGTGGGAACTGGAGATTCCAAGTTCCTCCAGTATCCTTGAGAAACTTTTTGGTTTTTCTCCGAGCATTCGCAGTATTTTGCGGCGGGCTGGATGCTTTAATGACGTAAACATGGTCGAATAGGTTTCTTCCTCTGAATCAGACATGTCTCGACACCTTATACATATATACTTCGGGATTATAAGTAAGCTTTTTGTTTTTAATCCACGATTTTTGCGAAAGGGACGGTTTTTATTCAAAAAAATTATATCAAGTGATAATATATCAGATACTGGGCTGGGCTGTGGTGGGTAGTTTATTTGATGAAGTTCTCCAAGCAAAAAACGATTGGAATCCAAAAGCCGCATACTCAACCGAAAATAAATACCGAGACGACCTACTAGCATTTTTGTGGAAAAGCTTGGACCCTTCTGGAAGCAGTGTTTACTATTCGCCAATTTGGGGTTTTGATTCTTCGAGGCACCATTTAATCAAGAAGGAGGCTGGACGAAGCTTAGTTGACATAGGGATAATTGATGAAATCGGAATAGAGCTTAAACGGAATCTGAAAAGAAAAAGCCAAATAAACAGACTGGTTGGTTAAGTTGTAGATTATTTGAGCGGGAACTCCTACGCCATAACCGTTTTGTGTGGGCATACTAATCAAGAAGCTGTCGACGTTTTGAAGCATAATCTTAGAAGAATCGTCAATTCTTCTTCACTTTTTGGGCAAGAAAAACCCGGAAGCCTTTAGCTTTGGTGTAACCATCAAACGAGAGGCACATTCTGGATGAAGCGAAACCACCGACATGCATAATATGTGATTAACAAAAGAAGCATTTCATTCTGGCTCGCAGGAAGGTTAACTTTGGATTATTCCGTATCCTATGAGTCGCCATCTACCCGCTATTTTTCTGCTTATAGCCGCTCTGGCGCCGTTTTCGGCACAGACGGGTCTAACCAGCTTGAGATTGGCTGAGTCTTTCTTTGAGGATACAACATCTCCAAGAGTTATAGTTGTTCCAACATCTAGGAGGAGACGTTCCCCTTTTATTATGTTGTCAACTTGCACGAGTTCTTTGGTTCCGATGGCGCGTTTTAAAAGCGTAGTCTCCAAAACAAGCTCAGATCGGGTTGGAGGAAGCAGGTCCGGTTTTCCCACCAGATTTCCTGTGAGACCATCCGCTTTGGTTAATGATGGATCTAAATAGGTTCCTATGCCAACTAAGCCTCCGCTCTGGGCTTCATCAACCTCACTTCCGCCTGCATTCAAGCTTGTGATTTCAGTAAAGATGGATTCGTAGGATGTCCTTCCATGTTTGTCAGCTTTGAGTCCAGGGCGAATCTCAACTTCGTCTCCGACTTTGAATGTTCCTTGGAAGATACTTCCGCCGATAACTCCGCCCATTAATTCATCAATTGTAGCTCCGGGCTTGTTAACATCAAAAGAGCGAACAATAAACATTCTAGGAGGCTTGTTTGGGTCACGTTCAGGAGTGGGAATGTTCTCCTCTATCGCTTGAAGAACCGCATCAACGTTTACCATGTGCTGCGCTGAGACAGGAATGATGGGTTTTCCATCTGCAACTGTTCCTTTCACAAAAGCCTCGATTTCCCTGTAGCTTTCTAAGGCTCGTTTTTCGTCAACAATATCGATTTTGTTCTGGACAATAATGATGTTCTTTAATCCAGCTAATTCGATTGCGGCTAGGTGCTCTCGCGTTTGGGGCTGCGGGCAAGGTTCGTTGGCAGCAATTATCAGTAGTGCGCCATCCATGACTGTTGCTCCGGAAAGCATAGTAGCCATGAGGGCTTCGTGTCCAGGAGAATCAACGAAACTGACTGCTCTAACAAACTCGCATTCGGAACCGCAGTTGGGGCATGTGGAGTCCGACGAGTAGCATTGGGGCTCTTCACAGTTTGGGCACTTGAATATTGGGGCGTCTGCGTAGCCGAGTTTTATGGTAATGCCTCGTCTGAGTTCTTCGCTGTGTTTTGCTGCCCAAACTCCAGTTATGGCTTCAACCAAGGTTGTTTTTCCGTGGTCGACATGACCAATGGTTCCTATGTTGACTTCTGGCTGTTTAGGAAGATGCGCAGATTTTTTTAGTTTTCGTGACATTGTAATCTCCTAGAGTTAATGTAATGCTATGCAACTAGTTTCTAAACAGTTTATATTAAGCATTCTCCCTAAGACATCAACAAGTTTCGGGAATGAAAAGAATTGCCTATACAGTATTTTAAAGCTCCTGACGTTAAACTGTTGGCTGATGAGGTTATCGGCAGATTGGATTTTTTTCATGTTGTTCCCCAGTCTGTTTATTGTTACCGCAGTAAGGGCTCAAAATCTAGGCGAATTATTGCTCGGATTCACGGGTTTGGAAAGATATGGCAGATGGCACTTGGGCTTCCGCCAGCATACGTTATTGAGGTGCTTTCTGAGCGTTATGACAAACTAAGCCAAGAAGACAAAGAAAAAACTGTGATTCACGAATTGATGCATATTCCAAGGGGGTTTAGAGGAGGTTTTCGTCCTCACAAGGGATACGTCAGTAGGCAACAAGTAGAGAGAATGTACAGCGAATATAAAAAAAGAAAACAGGTAACAAGGCAGTTCTGAATTTCGTCAAAACCTGGAACAAGCTAGCAACTTTGCTTTTGTCTCTCTTAGTTTTCCTGAAATAAATATTGTTTTCAACACTGAACCTCTATTAAGCTCCTAATATGCCAGCAACTTCAGTTTTTATAAGAATGTTTCCGGAGAGTTGACCCAAAGAGTGTGAGTCAGGCTTCGGATATAAGTAAAAAGTAAGTGGGGGAAAATGTTTCCCGCGTATTGTGTTCTTACTTGAGTGGCACATACATTGATGATCTGGATGCGCCGATACCTGGTGAACCGTGTCTTACGGGTTTGTTGGTGATGGAGAATTCGCCTAGGTAGCATCCTATCATTTCTGGCTCGACATCCACTGGTGTGAACTCTTTTCCGTTGTGGATTAGAAGTGTGACGCCCACCATTTCTGGGAGCACTATCATGTCACGGGCGTGAGTTTTAACAGACGCTTTTTCGTCCTCTTTAGCACTCTTTTTGGCGGTTCTGATGTTTTCTAGAAGTGTCCGCTGTCCCTGATTGAGTCCACGTTGTAGGCTTCTGCGTTGCCTTGAGGGGAGCAACTTGATGAACTCGTCCATGGACATGCCTTGCAGTTCCTCAATGGTTTGACCGCGATACAAGAATATTTTCTTCGGCATTTTCTGCTCACACAACCCCTCTTGCGTAACTGGATTTATTAAACATTTCTAGTACCTATTGAAAATGGTATAGGGTAAGCTACAGATAAACTGAAGTAACAGTTACATTTTATTTTGCTTGGATATTGAGGGGTTACTTGAAAAAGCAGAAGAATAACAATATAGGGGTTCTAAAATATGGAGAGAAAAGAACTCGAACTGAAGCTAGAGAATGTGAAGGCAGGGATTCTTTACCACAAGTATCGAAACGTTGACGTGAACACCCTACTTGTTTCTTTTGGAGAAAAACGTCGCGTTATTTCCACTTTGGACGGGTACAGGGAAGTATGTTTTGTCGCTAACTCCTATCAGCCCTCCGAATTATCAGAAATTATCATGAAGAATTATGCTGCATTCGAAGAAGACTTTCCCAAGGTTTTAGGAATCACACGTAGCGATCTGTCTTTTTTGGGTACCGGAGCCAACATGGATAATTTGGCACTCTGTGAAAAATCGTATCAGGATCGCATAGTCTGCTGTTTGGCTACTGGAGGAGTAGGCAACGCTCTTAGAACTGGAGTTGATGAGACAAACTGGACCGAACAGGATGGAACTTACGCAAAAACGGTTGGAACCATCAACATAATCATCTTGACTAACGTCACTTTAACTGATGGGGCAATGGCACGAACTATTATTACAGCTACAGAAGCAAAAACCGCTGCCCTTCAGGACATGGATGCGCGAAGCTCGGTTTCTCCTGAGAACCAAGCAACAGGAACGGGAACCGATAACATGATTGTTGTTTCTGGAACAGATTCAGACAAGAAGGTGCGGCACACAGGTGGGCACACAAAGTTGGGCGAGTTAATCGGGGCTACAACAAAGATTGCGGTAGCCGAGACAATAAAGAAGCATGAAGCTGCGGTTGCCAAAAGTTCAAGACCTGAATCTTAATGTCCATTCAGGTGAGATATCCAGTTTCTTATTACCCAACGGGCGGACAAAATGTCACTAATCATGTAATCACTACCTTGACCAAACCGACATCGGAGTGCACATTATCTGGGCTGTGTAATATCCAACTTTCAAAAAAGTGAAATAAAAAAGAGTTGAACTGGGCATCTAGCATGGTTTTTGCTAAAATGCCTGTTTTAGATTTGATGGCGCCGTGCTTATGCTTCGTCGATGAACTTGTTGGCTCTAGGTACCTCTTCAGGCAGTCCTCTTCTCTTCCGTATGCCTGCTATGACGTCCACGGATATGCTTTCAGGAACCTTTTCCCAATGGTCGAACTGTGTCTGCCAGAAGGCGTGACCAGAAGTAACAGACCTCATGTCCGCGGAGAGACCGAAAGTCTCAGAAACCGGAAGATACCCAGTGACGCTGGTTATTGCCCCCTTCTGTTCCGAAGACACGATTCTTCCTCTCTTGCGGGTTATTAATCCAATTACTTCGCCAACGAATTGTTGAGGAACCGAAACGCCGATCTTGTAGATTGGTTCAGAGAGAACAGGTTTGGCTGTAAGGAAAGATCCCCAAACTGCTCGTTTCATTGCTGGCATAAGCTGTGCGGGTCCACGGTGTACGGGGTCTTCGTGCAGTTTTGCGTCCAAAAGCTTCACCTTGACTCCTCGTATTGGCTCATCACAAAGGGGACCGTTTTTCGCTGCCCACCTGAAACCTGAACTGACAGTCTCTTTTGATTCTCGGAGGTATTGGATACCTTTAGTCAGGTCCACCAGAATGTTCTTGTGTTCTTCTAGAGCCCACACGTTTTTCGCTTCTTGAGCAGACCATCCTGCGTCATTACGCAGGCTTTCGGTAATCCGCTTGTTACCCATCGCCTCAAACAGGCCACCACTTTCCATCAAATCAACAACATTTTGTTCAAGAGGCAACACTTGGACCCAGAATTTGCTGTGTTTGTTGGGACTCTTTGCCATCGCTACTACACCTTCGGCAGATGCGGTTTCTCTGTAGACTACCAGTGGCTGAGATGTTAAAAGTTCTAATCCTCCACCAAATTCTTTGAGGAACTTGACGGCTATCTCAAGGTGAAGTTCACCCATTCCGCTGAGAAGATACTCACCCGTTTCTTTGTTGACTTTGGTTACCAAGTTCGGATCGTCGATAGCTAACCGGTCCATCAACTCGATGAGACGCGGCAATTCCCGTGGATGTTTGGGTTCAAGGGCAATGGTGATAACTGGCTCAGAAACGTATTGGATGTTCTCGAATGGAACCATTTCATCTTTTTGCTCGATGCTAACAAGGGTTTCTCCTGCACGTGCAAGGTCCATTCCAAGCACTGCACCTATGTTTCCTGCGCCTATCTTGCCAACAACCTCTCGGAAGGCACCCATATACATCGATACCTGCTGAACGCGATAATCTTTCTTGGCGCCAACCAGATAGACGCGGTCGCCCTCGTTGATGCAGCCTGAGAAGATGCGACCCGTAGCAACTAGTCCCGCATGTGGGTCCATCATTGCTGACGTTAAACACATGACGGTTGGTCCAGTATCGTCACAGTTAGCCATAGCCTTTCCGATAACAGAGTCCGCTTCTCCCTTCCAGACCTTCGGAACACGATACTTCTGTGCAACTACAGGATTTGGAAGATTCAGGACAGCCATGTCCAGTATTGCAGTGTGCAGAGGAACAACTTCTCCAAGTTTTTCCTCAGTTCCATTATGGTAAGCGTCCACAACATCACTGAATTTTATTCCCGCCTTCTGTGCCATATCAAGGGTGAAACCCCATTTGTGCAAAGCAGAGCCGAAGGCTACAGTTCCCTGAGTTGGGTCAACTTTCCAATGGTCTATATGATCTTTCTCTCCATATATAGAAATCAGGTTGTTGAAGTCCCTAATAATTCGCAGAAGCTTTGTTTGCATCTGCTCTGCGTTAAGTTTCAATTCTTTGATTAGGCGGTCGACTTTGTTGATGAAAAGAACGGGTTTCACTCGCTCGTTAAGGGCTTGGCGAGTGACGGTTTCTGTTTGAACCATAACTTCTTCGACGGCGTCTACGACTACTACGGCTCCGTCGATTGCTCTTAGGGCACGTGTTACTTTTCCTGTGAAGTCTACGTGTCCGGGCGTGTCTATGAGGTTGACGACATGTGATGTTTTGCCGATCTCATGTAGAAGTGAGATGTTTGCGGTTTTGATTGTGATTCCACGTTTCTGTTCTTCCTCAAGATAGTCGAGGGCTCTTGCTGCTCCTGCGATTTTAGGAGACAGGAGTCCTGCTTCAGCCAGCAGGGAGTCGGACATGGTTGTTTTTCCATGGTCGATGTGGGCGATTATGCCGATGTCCCTGATTTCTTCTTTTTTGCTCATGAGCTTTACGATGTCGCTCGTTTGCCTAAATTTGGGCACCTTATTGATTCTCCTGATTGTTAATGGACAGAATGCATGATTAAAAGCATGCCTATTAACCTTACTCTAATGGTAAAACGGATTGTCGTCGACGAAAGCAGCACTTTCGGGTTTAGCAGAATATGTTAGCCGCGATTTTAGTGCATTTGTTCCTTCGTTTTTTGGCACGATAGCATGTTAGTCAATGTTTCTTGACCCATTATTGATACAGCATGTACTGTTTGGTCAAGGTTTCTTTACAAAAATCCTTTTCAGTTCTTCAAACAGCGTCTATTACAGGTGTGGCCAAGAGTGGAAAAAAGCGGGGCTGCTTTCATTCTGTTACTGGTTTTCTGTTCATTGCTTGTTTTGCTGTTGGTTTCGTTTGCTGTTTCTGTTTGGGCATCTTCAGGGTGGAGTCAAACGTACGGAGGAGCAGAATCCGAGTATGCTTTTTCAGTGATTACAACATCTGATGGCGGATACGCGATAACTGGATACACTTACTCGATTGGTGCCGGAAACAGTGATGCTTGGTTAATTAAAACAGATGAGCAGGGCGTTATCCCCGAGTTTCCCACATGGATCATTCTGCCTTTGTTCCTGTTTATCACATTATGTGCGGTAGCCACCAAAAAGAAGGCATTCCATCAGTTAGCGAATACCCGAACATTAAAAAGAAGATTAAAACCAACTTCTGTGGAGATAATAAACATCTACAGTATTTAGATGAAATTCATAAATAGTTTATTTTCAAATCCTAATTTTAGGATATGGAACCAAGTTATTTCGTCTTTCTAATTCTACCACTAGGAATCTTAGTGTTCTTTCTTGTAGCTATAATTGTCTACAATTCAAGAAAGGAAGAAGACGAATACGAAAAAGAAGTGAAGAAGCTTAGACAATTATTGTTTTCGGGAAAACTGGACCGGAAAACTTTTCTGAATATGAGAAATAAGCTGAAACACGAAAAAGTGTTCCTTACCGAATCAAAGAAGCTTTTCAAGCTTCTGTCTGACGAGAAAATTGATGAAGACACGTATATCCGCTTAAGGCAAGTGCTCGAAAAATCGTTCAAAGAGAGATTGGATAAACTTGATGAAGGTACAACTGAGCCTACCATTAAAGAGCCTTTTGATGCTTCTAAATTTTGAAGTATAGAAAAACAAAATAGGCATCCTCACGATTCTTTTTGAAGAGTTGATTATTACGTTGAGGATAGAGACGCAGCAGAGCCTTAAGCACAAAATGGTGGAACTGAAGGCAAGAGTAGATGATCACGATTTTTTGAGAAAAAAGTTGTCTGCTCTAGGCGCCGAATACACTGGAACCTTTCAGCAGTCCGATCTGTATTTCAGGGTCCCGGAAGGAAGATTGAAGCTGAGAACAGTAAAGGATGACAACAAGGCAGAGTTGATTTATTACGAGAGAGAAAGCATTGCGGGACCGAAAAGCGATGACGCCTTCATTCTCAGGGTCCAAGAGCCGGAGGACCTGAAGAAGGTACTCAAGAAGTTATTAGTGCCTCTCATGGTCATAGAGAAGGTCAGAGAAATCTATCAGTATCAAGGAACCCAGATTCATTTGGACACGGTTAAACAACTCGGGAAGTTCATTGAATTCGAAAGACAAACCTCTGATGACCCAAAAAGCATCGAAAAAGATCGGCGGATTCTAGAAAGGCTAATGGAAAAACTGGAAATAATCCCAAGCAATCTTGAAACATTATCTTACAGCGACCTAGCAGAGAACTGAAACTGTTCTTGCTTGGTTTTCAGGAAAAAATACTGTTTTCAACAATGAACCTCTATCAGGCTCCTAATATGCTACTTTATCGGTTGCAGATAGGACAAACTACGTACGTGTACACTTTCTTTTTGGATATTTCTTCTGCTTTCAAATTAGCTTCTTTGCGGTTTTTTGAATACCAGAATTCGCCAGTCTTGTTCTCCCTTGCCTTTGACGGTTTAACACCCACTGAACTGATTGGGTCAGCCAGCATGCAATCAATCGTATGCAGCTTCACTTCGTTTTTTGGGTAATCCACAGCAACCAGATATCCGTCTTCAGTGTACAAGTTAATCAATTGCTCGTCACTAACAATCTCAGTCAACAAGAATCAAACAACTCCCTAGTGTCTAAAACAAACCAGTCAACTATTAAAAAAGTTATCCGTTCCCGCCCAATTGTGAACTAGGCTGGGCTTTTGAGCCCACAAACAGAAAAAACTTTCAGTTCAGGTCTATTAGGAAGCCTATTCAGCGGGCGCGCTCTCTACTGGCGCTTCTTTCGGTTTTTCTGCTTTTTTGCCCTTTGGCTTCTCAATAACCTTCATGTTGATTTGAACGATTGCGTCGGTTATGACGTTGCCGCGAAGAGTTTTCCGCTTGCGTTCTCCCTTTTGGGACGAATGAAAGCCTACGCCTTCACTTAAGATGGCGCCCACACGAACTCCTCCATGAATGTTTGGTCTCATGGGGAATCCGTCCTTGTCGGATCCGCCAGTTATCTTCAGTTTGTATCCGGACAGTTTAACTGCGGCTCCATCAATAACTTCTCCTAGTTTTCTGCCAACTAGGGGAACCGCTTGAGTTTCCTCTAATTCCATGGACTGTGATGTTCCATCTGAGTCTGATACTATTACTTTGAATTTTGCCATAAGCGATTTTTACGCTCCTAGTATTTCTCGTGACGTTAACTGAATGGGGAACAGCTATTTATATTTCTGCTGGCGAAGTCACCCCATCTCCCGCAACTCCCCCCTTTTTTTCAATGGAACCCCTTCAATGTACAAGAGTTATGCTAAAATTTTTAGGGTCGTGGTCTAATCTGGATATCCTCCCGGGGGGCGAGATTTCCCGTAAATCTTCTTGTTTTATCTTTCGGATTTCAATTAGCTTTTTTTGGGTTGACGCTCAATGAGCGAGCAAACAATAATCTGCGAAGGCTGTGGCAGCAAATGGACTTTCGTTGGTGTTGGCAATCAGATAATTGCTAGGCTCGTTGAGTGCCCTCTTTGTACGGTAGAAAAGTTGACTTGATTTTCTAGAGGAATATTCTATTTGACTCTTAACAAAGGGCAAAGACAGGTTCGACGTGTTAAACGAGTTAAACATGATTTTTTAACTCTTGCAGATGCAGTTCCTCTTACAGAGAAGGGCAGCGAATTCTGAATCTTTTAGGTGCTGGAAATCCTGCTAGCAGAGTGGCTGGTATTGTTGGTTGTAGTCGTTCTAATGTTTGTTACTGGAAAGACAAGTTCCTTAGCATTGGAGCGATTAAGCTTCAAGTCCGTGATGCAGTCCACATCTACCAGATTACTCCTTACGGTTCAAAGGTTCTCACTAGGAGTGAAGGCTACTTTCCTGAAGTCTGTTGCCTAGAAGATCAAGCAGTAAAATTTGAGGTCAAAGAATGGGAACGAGTACCTCTAAATTGGAGGAGGCTGGGTCGTCCTCGTAACTGGGAGAAACTTGGGGTCAAGATCGGCAGTGTAAGAGTGGTTAGAACATCTAAGAGTATTATTGTACATCCTGGCCGATTGCGGGGCTTTGATGTAGATGAGCTATTGATGCTTTCTGGCAGAATAGTAGAAAGAGTCCGTATGGTTTTGGAGAACCGGTTTGGATTAGTCCTAAGTGATGCTGGATATTCTTTGCATCAGCCAATTACCCGATTTTATAGCGAAGAGGCTGGGGAACTTGTTAAGCTTGGAACTACGATTGTCGAAGATGTAGGATCCATAGATAATAGCCCTCCTGAACGGGTACCCCACGAAGAATACGTAGGCAAAGACCTAGCCAAAGCAAGACTACTAATGCCCCTGAAGTTATCACGGCTTGAACTAAAAATAGAAGATATAGAAAAGGGGGTATCCAATTTAAGCGAAAATGTGAATGAACTTGTCTCAGTAGTTAAGTTTGCTTTAATTTCAAAGCACTCTAGGGAGTTATCTTCGAAACTAATTGGAGACCAGAAGTATATCTTGTAGTGTTCTTTTGATGATTAGTTTGTATTAGAGTTGTCATGATTTGTTCTATCTTTCCCAAATGGAGGGAGAAAAAACGTAGATATGTGAATAGGAGTATGTTTGGGATTGAGTTTGGGGTTAAACCTTAAGATGTGAATTTTAGGGGTTATGATACTTTGATTTTTTATTCTAGACACCCATATAGGTTCATATGTAACTTCGGGAATAGGAACGAGTCAAATGCAAATGAAAGTGTCACGGGAACGAGGTCGCCCCCGTGGCAGGTATCACAATCTTGCTGATTTTAAGGCTCTTGAAAATCTCGCTCTTATTTCAATGAAGTATGGAATTGATTCGAACGACTTTTTTAATAGCTTCATTGAAGCTTGGGAATGCCAAGAATCTACATGTGAAAGCCTTTCAATTAATTGCCGTAAGAAAACACAAGATAATGCCGTTTTTCTCATAACCAAAGGTGTCAAAGTGGTCGCCCAATTCCCCATACCCAAACACATCCTTAAAGAAACCAATCCCCTCAAAATTTTTGCTCCCGCAAAGACATCAATGAAAAAAATAAGTGATAGGGTTAAAATTGAACACCCGCAGATTAGAGATTTGAAGTTAGGAATGAACCGAATTAACTTAAAGGCAAAAGTTATTGAAATTCCAAAGCCGAAAACCGTCTTCAGTAGGTTAGGAAAATTAAACATGGTAGCGAACGCAAAAGTCACAGATGAAACTGGAATTATTCAACTACCTTTGTGGAACCAACAAATAGACACAGTTGCTGTGGGAGATACTATCCAAGTTGAGAACGCCCGTGTTGCAACCTTTAGAGGCGAACTCCAGTTAAAGGTCGGCAGCGGTGGACAATTGAGTGTTATCGAAAAAGACGCGCACGTAAAACGAGCGGAACCGGAAGAGAGAGGTTAAATTTTAACCCCAAACCCAAACACACGTATCTACGTATTTTCTCCCTTGTTCCCTTTCTTGTTCTCTTTCTCTCTCCTACCTACTCTCACGTGTGAAACCCGCGCACGCGCACAAAAGATCAAATCTTCCCCAAATTTTTTATGCGCACGCGTTCCCATGCAACGTTTCAAAAGGAAATGCTTCTTTAGGGCAGTAACTTCTCTCTCAGAATAAGACGCTTCATGGAAAGGAGTAACACTAACGAAACAAGTAAGGTTACAACAGCAATCGAGATGTCAATGAATATGGCATTGGAAGGAAATATGAGAGGAAGTATTAACGCTGGAAACATTGGAATGATGCCGATTATAATTCCTAGAGGCTGATTAGCGCCCATAGGTGTTTTCTGAAGGGAACTGAAAGCCATCATAGAGATGGTAACGAGGAAGACCTCTGAAATGCCAATAACAAATGTGAGAACAGCTATGCTTGCCAACAAGCCCAAACTAATTCCCAGATAGATTCCTACAGCAATGTTGAATATGCTCGAAAATATCAAGAGATAAGTTGCTAGTGACAATGAAGCCCTCACATAACCCTTAAAAATATCAAGTTGGTCAAGGCCAGTTGAAAGAAGATACTCAAGAACCCCGTTATTCTTGTCGTATACAAATAGCATCACCACAGGTAGCGAAAAAAGGAGGGCTGAGAGCGAAAGAATAGCCACTGATAGGAAAGGAAAGCTGTTTATCAAATCAATCGGTGTGCTGGCAGGATTAACAGAATTAAATGGCATAAATGATAATATGTTTGATATGATTGTTCCATAGACAGACATTGCTACGCCTAGAATAAAGTAAGTTCTGCTAAGTCTAACGCTTCTTCTCATGGTGACTTTCCAAAAGCCCATTTTCGTCACTCCTCAAAGAATTCTTGTAATGGATTATCCAGCTCGCGGAGCTCCACAAGTTCAGCACCACCGTGTACCAGATTGTTAACAATCTTTGCAACCTCGCGTGGGCTGTCAACTGTCACTACATAGTATCCATTTTCAAACTTGGATTCTGGCAACA
>Ga0307423_1001168_pt1 | contig 16177 bp, 14 predicted proteins | sample SalMarWE160310MG_FD_202154 | JGI IMG/M metagenome (GOLD analysis project Ga0307423, IMG submission 202154) | Salt marsh sediment microbial communities from the Plum Island Ecosystem LTER, Massachusetts, United States - WE1603-10 | ecosystem: Environmental > Aquatic > Marine > Intertidal zone >...
CCTCCAGGAGGCCCAAGCCCTTGGTGCTTTTGAAAAAAGCGACCCGAGCATTGCGAGACGCCTGGCAACCTTTTTGGTTGATAGAATCCGGGCCAGAACGGCGGGCGATAGCCGGAGGAGGTTTGAGAAATCCTTGATCCTGGATGCTAAAGCCATCGCCGACATAGAGGAATACGCCCTTTCGCTCGCCTCCGAGGGGTTCGGTTGGTCAGAACTCCTGTGCCGAGTTTTGACCATGGCAGCGACATTTGAAAATAAGACGACGTGGGGATACAAAACACCTCAAGACTATCTGCACATGGCACGGATCAGAAAGGCATATCCCCTTGTCAGGTTCATTTTTATCGTCCGAGATCCTTATGACACGTTGCGCTCATACAAGAATGTGCTCGGCCTGGGACACGATCCCGCACGGTACCATCCGATCATCCAGTCATGGCATTGGAGGCTCTGTGCCACAACCTATTTTGACAATGTGACTGCTATGGCGGAGGACGTCATCCTGATCAGGTATGAAGATCTTGTAAATTTCACAGAAGAAACTCTCCTTCGAATAGGCCACTTCCTTAAATCCCCTGTTCCTTTATTGCATATAGAATCGCTGGGAACAAACACAGCCTACGGCATGGGAAGAAGATATGACCTCACGGAGACGGAATTATGGCTCTGCGATCTGGTGCTAAGCAGGACAAAGATTGCGCTTGGATACGAGGGGGCGCCCCACAGACCCCACATAGAAGATCTGCCGGAAGTCCTTAGGCTCACGGCAAAATGTTTTTCTTTCTATCTTGCTAGCATATTGACCTCCGCCAATTTGCGGGCAAGGGTACGCAATTTCCTGACCAGCTCTTTGGAGAAGGCCACAGGAAACAGGGGCAGGCGCTTGGGGACTCATACAGGAAATTGACTGCACACCGAGGTCTAAATCCATGACGTGATACCCTATTTTGTGCCTGCGTATTGTTTACGCTCGGCTGGGGTGATAGACTTCGATCCTTGCTCATGCAATCAAAGGAGCTATATAGTCCCAAGTGTCATCCACATCACTTTTCCACCCCCTTGGCATCACCATTCGTACTTTCCCGATTCACCATGACTGAACAGCCCAGGACAATCATAATCGGCTCAAAAATAAAGCGGTACCTCAGGGACCCCCAAAAAAGGATTGCTATCAAATTGACAAACAGGAAAACATAGACCAAAAATTCTCTTGAGCGAAAATCTCTGAAACTCTTGAAGAGTCCAATCCAAAAGAGGCAGTAGACGGGAAAACATATGGCTGTCGCCACGAAATTTGACAGGAAGAAGGGCGTTGAAAAAGCCGCCTTCGGGTCTGTCAGGAGTCCCTTCAGGCTGACGACTCCCTCCTCCGATCTAAGGAAACGCTGGCCGGGAAACCAGAGCCTGAGCATTTTCCAACCCAGAAGCCGTGCCGCCTGAAGCGTGTCCAACTTCCTAATGCATTCTAGGGCGTATTCTCTTTTCAGTTGGTCCAACTCAACCTCCTGTGCAGCCCCTTGGGTGCTTTGCCGCAGTTTCATCTTGGGCGACTCCCACGCCCCGGGATTGCTATCCAGAATCTCAGGATTATAAGAACCTAACAGAACCTCGCCCATCTGCGTCGTTGTAGGAACGAACTTTTTAAATACAAGAAAATTCCTTACACTCCAAGGCATCAACAAGAGGCAGAGTATGAAACACGTGAGACAAACAGCTCGCCATGGCCGATCATAATGGCGCACCAGCCAAAAACAAACAAAGGGAAGAAAAGCAACAAGTTCTGCTCTGGTGTAGATGGCTCCACCGAGCAGCAGTATTCCAATAGCCAACCATTTGCGGGAAGACCCTTCCTGCTCCCCCTTGAGCAAGGACAGTAAAAAGCAGAAGAAGAACAGTCCCGCAAGGGTTTCAGGGCCCAGGTAGGCGCAACCGTAAAATTTGAGGTTGGGCCAGAGAACCATAGCAATGAGGCTTGCCACGGCAGCCCTGGGTGAAAAAAAGCGGATGGATAGAAGGTAAGCGGCCCCAAAAACGCCAACGAGCAGCAAACACTGGAAACCAAGGGCGAGGGAGAGATTGGTTCCAAAAACCCTGAAGATGACGCTCAAAAAGAAAGGAAAGCCCGGCATCCGCCTGGCTGTCGCTTCAGGGTTCTCTAGAGGATAGGCAAACCCCTTTCCTTGTTTCAGGTTAATTGCCAGACCGATGTATTCCTTCGCATCTGCGTGAATGAATGTTTGAGGTTCTCGCGCGGAGTATTGTGACTCTAGAATGAACGTCTTGTGATTCCCAAGGGGTGAAATGGTGAAGGCATATAACAGATTCAGAATGAATCCTGCAGTCAAAATTAGAAGGACCAAGGCTCTGCGAGACATGTCCTGATTCCCTTATTCTCAGTTCAACACGCTGCAGTTAAAAACTATCACCGCGAAATCCCAACCCTTCCTTACATGCTTTCAGCTCCTGCCGTGGGGTCATTTTGATTGGGTTCGGAACGTGAAAGGTCCTGCAAGAGACGCGGCTTACAGATTAAATCTGATTATCATGGGAGGTGTCCACTTGCAACGCCTCCTTTGGGCCGCCGGGTCCAATCAGAACATATTGCCGCCAATTCTCAGCAGCTTTTGGCCATGCTAGGGATAAATCTTTGAGGGAGGCTTTCCAAGGATCTCCATGCGTGTGTTGCACGTCATCAATGGCGAGTTCTATTCCGGCGCCGAAAAAGTCCAGGATGTCTTGGCTCAACGACTTCCCGAATTCGGTTTTCAGGTCGGTTTTGCTTGCATCAAGCCGAATCTTTTTCCGCGTGTTCGCCAATCGCGGGGTCCTCTTACCGAGATACCCATGCGTTGCGCGGTGGATTTTGCCCGCTGTTTCGATTTAGCGACCTGCATTCGCAAGGGCCGCTACAAAATCATACATACACATACTCCCCGTACGTGCGTGGTTGGCAGGTTGGCGGCCGCCTTGACTAACGTGCCTATGTTGCACCACATGCACAGCCCGACGATTCGTGATACTTTACACCGGCGTCGCAACATAGTCAATGCCCTGGTAGAACGCCTGAGCTTGGTTGGGGTCGGACATATTATCGCCGTTTCCGAGAGTCTGAAGCGCTATCTGGTTACCCTAAAGTTTCCGCGGACACATATATCTGTTGTACATAACGGCGTACCGGAGCGGGGTGACCTCGTAAGGCGTCCCACCCCGATAAATTTGTGGACCATCGGCATTGTGGGGCTTTTTCGGCCACGGAAGGGCGTACCGGTTCTTTTGAATGCTTTAGCATACCTGAAAGAGGAGCAATTTCCCCTTCGACTCATAGCCGTGGGTCCATTCGAGACGCTGGCCTATGAAACGAAAATCAAACAATTGGCAAACCGACTCGGACTTGACGACAAAATTGAATGGCTCGGGTTCACGGAAGACGTTGACAGCAAGTTGGCGCAAATGGACATGCTGGTCCTGCCTAGTCTGTTCGGCGAAGGGCTTCCAATGGTCATGCTTGAGGCCATGGCAGCCGGCGTACCCATTGTGGCGAGCGAGGTGGGAGGTATTTCCGAGGCTGTGCGAAATGGACACGAGGGATTGCTCGTAAAGCCCGGTAATCCGAGAGAACTAGCTGTAGCCATAAAACGTATAATAACTGGCGACGTGGACTGGCAGGCCTTAAGGACAAGAGCCCATAGACGCCATGCCCAAGTTTTTTCTGATCGAAGGATGGCCAGGGGCATTGCCGCAATATACAATCGTATGTTGTGCCTATGAGTAAGCGCATCCGAATATTCGGCATGGCCATTGATACCCTGAGCATGGACCAGGCTGTATCGACCATCCTTGGCTGGACCAACGAGAAGGATACGGCATGTCGTTATGTTGTAACGCCCAATGTTGATCACGTCCTGAAATTTCAAAATAATAAGAGGTTCCGCTGGGCCTACGCTAAAGCAGCACTGGCATTGGCTGACGGGAAGCCTTTGGTGTGGGCATCTCGTATGTTGGGCGCCCCCATCCCCGAGACAGTCCCGGGGAGCGATCTATTACCCGCCCTCCTGAGGGCGGCTCAGGGAAAAGGGGGGTTAAGCCTTTATCTGCTTGGCAGCTTGCCCGGTGTTGCAGAATGCGCTGCAGCCCATATTAGAGCGACATGCCCGGCCATTAGGGTCGTGGGAACATACAGCCCACCTTTTGGCTTTGAGATGCAAGACAGAGAAAACCGAAAAATCCTTGAATCGATCGCAGAGAATGCACCCGATTTGTTGGTGGTCGGTTTTGGGGCCCCCAAACAAGAAATTTGGGTCGCCGAACATGCCAAATACATCCGGGCAAGGGTTGTCTTATGCGCAGGCGCCTCTATTGATTTCCTGGCAGGGGCAAAGGTCCGAGCCCCCGTGTGGATGCGAAAATTGGGGCTGGAATGGCTTCAACGAATGATGACGAACCCGCGCCGGCTATTTCTGCGTTATGCGCTCGACGTCCTGATTTTCCCCTATCTCGTGATCCAGGAATGGATTCGTTTAAAAACCTCCTCAACGTACACGGATAAGTGAGCCCCCGAGGCACGCCGTGGGGAGTCTCGGGCTTTGAAATGACTTTTATTAATACTTTTCGGAACTGAACTCATGTTCCAGCAGCAGTTTTATATCGTGGCCAACATTTTGATGGCCCTCGACGCCTTGATCATGATCGTCACGGGGTACATCGCCTATTTGATCAGTCTGGAAGTCAGGGCCGAGGGCCTCGTCATGGCATGGCACGACTTTCTGGGATGCGTGCTTTTCTCGATGTTTGCCAACAACTATTTCATGGCAAAATTCGGGTTCTACACGCTTCGGCGCTTTCCCTCAACGTGGCCCATGATGGGCGCGGTCTTTTTGGCCGTCTCTTTGGACTTCATCGTCCTTTCCACCGGGGTTATCCTGGCGGGTATTGATCCATTTTCCCGGGTTTATCTGATTGTGCATTTTCTGTCGGCCTTGTCGGCGCTAATCATCACCAGGGTCGTCCTTTATTACTATCTGGATCAACGGGCCCTGACGGCTTCCAACAGCCGGCAGATCCTCCTGGTGGGCAGTCAGGACCGAATCGCCGCCGTGGCTGCCGCTCTGGATCGTCAGCGCAGCTGGGGCCACCAGGTTGCCGGCAGCCTCCGCATAAAGAGGGATGACAACGAGCGGGCGAGTCAAATCCCTGTTCTGGGAGAGCTCTCGGATTTCGATAGGGTTTTGCGGGAACGTCAAATTGATGAAGTCATCCTCGCTTTGCCAAAGGACTTCCGTCTCAATCTGGACGAGTATGTTCAAACCTGCAAGAAAATGGGGGTCGCCTTTCGAATCGTCCCTGCCATGTTTGACTTCACGGAGGCAAGCCTCAGAGTCGAAACCATCCAGGGTATTCCAACCCTGACGGATCATGTGGGTTTTGCGGGTGCCTCAGGGCTCATGTACAAGAAGCTACTTGATTTAGTGGCAGGTTTTTTGGGCTTTATAGGTTTTCTTCTCCTGTACCCTATTGCGGGTTTGGCGATTAAGCTCGACTCCCCGGGGCCGGTCCTGTTCAAACAACGGAGGGTTGGGATGCATGGACGCGTCTTCACCCTTTACAAGTTTCGGTCGATGGTGGCTGATGCCGAGTCCCGCAAAAATGAACTGCTAAAGGAAAGCGAGATGGCGGGGCCCATTTTCAAGATCGAACGAGATCCTCGCATCACGAGAGTGGGCCGATTTCTAAGAAGAACGTCCATAGACGAATTCCCCCAATTCATTAACGTCCTGAAGGGTGAGATGAGCCTGGTAGGGACACGACCGCCAACCCTGGATGAAGTAACACAATACGAGGACTGGCATCGGCGGAGGATCTCCATCAAGCCGGGCATCACGGGTTTGTGGCAAATTTCAGGGCGCAGTAAGATTACCAATTTCGCCGATGTGGTGAAATTGGATTTGCAGTACATCGACCGATGGCGCTTCCGGCGAGACCTTGCCATTTTGTGGAAGACCATTTGGGCTGTATTGACCGGGAAGGGAGCCAAGTAGCTCGTAAACCATGGAAAATTCATCAACCAGCAGAGGACATTGGCATATAGGGATTGCGCTGGCAGTCCTGGCGGGTGCTTTTTGCCTGCAATATTATGCGGTTTTTGAGAACCTGCTAAAGAGATGGAGCAAGGATTTTGAATACTGTTATCTGGTTCCATTCATCTTTCTTTACCTGCTTTATACAAATCGTGAATCCTTGAAAGGATCTGAACGGTCTCCCGCCCTTTCCGGCCTGATCGTGATAGGCTTTTCCGGTGTGCTATACCTGGCCGGTGAACTGGGCTCCATAGAGACGCTGACCTATGTGGCTATCTGGGCGGCGATTGTTGGATTGTCTTTCTTGCTTCTTGGAATTGGGATGACAAAATCGCTCGCTTTTCCCTTTCTTATTCTGGCATTTATTGTTCCCCTGCCTCCTTTCCTCAACCAACTATTCACGTTCAAACTGAAATTGATCTCAAGCGGTTTATCCGTCAACATGATGCAGGCTGTTGGTCTTTCGGCTTACAGGGAAGGCAATATTATCGACGTGGGTCTGACTCAACTTCAGGTGGTCGATGCGTGCAGTGGGCTGCGGTATGTTTATCCTCTGCTGTTAATTAGCCTGCTTTTCGGCTACTTTTTCCACAAAAAATGGTGGGAGCGCCTTATCATTCTTTTCGCCACGATCCCCATATCCATCTTCTCCAATGCGCTTCGGATTGCCATAACCGGTTATCTTTCAAAGAAAGTGTCGCCCGAGATAGCGAATACGTTCTTTCATGGCTTTTCGGGATGGCTGATCTTCATGATCTCTGTCGCTTTTTTGGTTTGTCTGAGCTGGTGCCTGAAACTTGTCAAGTCCGAGCCAGCAGAACCAACACCGGACCGTATCCAAACAAGGGGAAGGCATGTCCGTCCCTTGGACCTCAAGGAGACCAAACCTGCGTATCTCTGGTTGGCTTCTGTATTGTTTGTTTTCTTTTGGGGCTTGAATACGACACTTGCTTCTGCACTGATCAGACCTTCACGAAAATCATTTGACCAGTTTCCAATGATGGTCGGTGACTGGAAAGGAAAAAGAACTTACGTCAGGCAGGAGATCTTGGACATGCTCTGGGCCGACGATTATGCCCAGGTCGAATTTACTCACAGAAAAACGGGGGATGTGCTCTTGCTTTTTGTGCCCTATTATGCGTACCAAGGAACAAGACACACGGCCCACTCTCCTGTTTCATGTTTAGTTGGGAGTGGCTTTGCTCCCAGGAGCAGAACCCTCATCGACAGGGGCTGGCCGCAGCCCTTCGGACAGATCAGGATCAGACAGATGGTCCTGGAAAAGGATGGGGACCTGCTGTTGTCGAATTACTGGTTTCAACAGCGGGGTCGTGTTATTGTCAGCGAGTACGCAAACAAATGGTATCTGTTTTGGGACTCTCTGACCAGGCGGCGAACAGACGGTGCTCTGGTCCGAATAGAGATGCCATTGAGAAAAGGTCAGGCTGTCAAAGAGGCCCAGGCTGTCGTAGATGCCTTTACCCTGGCACTCATGGGAATCCTTCCGGAATATGTGCCTAATTGAGGGGCGAGGGAGTTTTATAATTTGCTTTATGTATGAGACTCTGGAGGTATAAGAGTATGAGATCCGGACGATCTGTCACGTTTTGCGCCATTGTTCTGACCGTTTTGACGCTGTCATGCGGAGGCCCTGAAGAGAAGAAGATGAAGTTTTTCAACAAGGGGAAAACCCTCTTTGAAAACGGTGACTGCATCAATGCCAGGCTGGAGTTCAAGAATGCCCTTCAGATAGACAGGAACTTTGCTCAGGGCTATTACATGCTGGGGCTCGTTGAACGCCGTGACGACAACTTGCGGAAAGCCTACAACCTCTTTTCCAAGGCCGTTGAACTGGACCCTGACCTGTTAGATGCACAGGCCGCGCTTGGAAGACTTTTACTCGTCGGCAAACAAGAGGAAAAGGCCAGGGAAAAAGTCGAACTCGTGTTGGCAAAGAATCCAAATCATGAAGAGGCGCTGTTGGTTAAGGCGGCCCTCCTCATGCGTGCCGGCCAAGAGACGGAGGCGGAGGCGATCCTGGAATCCGTGATAAAGCGAAACCAGGAACGGTCAGATGCCTATCTCTTGCTCTCTGATATCAAGCTCAATCAACGGGACACAGCCGGCGCTAAAAAGACACTCGGGGCGCTGCTCGGACACGATGAGCGGAACAGGGCGGCAAGATTAAAACTCATCGAGATTCTTGAAAAGGAAAACGACCTTTCGGGAGCGGAAAATGAGTACAAGACCCTCATGCTTCAGTATCCCGACGACGATTGGGCCAATCTCATGCTGGCAAGGCTTTATCTGAGGACAAGCAGAAGCGAGGAAGCGGAAAAACTGCTTCTTGATTTGATCGCAAAGCGTCCTACAGATGTCGAACCCCGCCTTTATTTAGCCCAGTTCTATCAGCACGGGGGTCAAAATGAGGCCATGCTGGCTGTATTAAAGAAGGCCGTTGAGGAGATACCGGACCGTTTTGAGACCTATGAAATACTGGGTAAGTACTACGTTCAAGAAAAGCAAGAGGACAAGGCTGTCGAATTGATGAAGCAATTCATGAACAGGGCTGTCACGGGGCCCGATTTTTTGAAGGCAAAACTTTTCCTGGCCCATGTCTATAATAAGGAAAAGAATCCGGACAAGGCTCTCGAACTCTCAGAGGCGGTCTTAAAGGAAAACCCCGCAGACATGAACGCCCATGACCTCAAGGGACGCATCCTGGCAGAGCGGGGGGACTTCCCCGGGGCGATTGCCGAATATCGGGCCATTCTTCAGCAAGAGCCTCAAAACGTGCCGGCCTCTTTGAATCTTGCCTGGGCTCACCTTTTGAACCACGAGACAGGCCTGGCGGAAGACACCTTCAAATCGGTCCTGCAGATCGATCCACAGGAGAGACAAGCCCGACTCGGACTTGTGGATCTCTACCGGCGGAAGGGTGATCTCGCGTCTGCTCAAAAGCAGCTGGAGAAATTATTGGAACTTAATCCTGATGACACACAGGCTCTCATGGTTTCCGGTGATCTGGCTTTGCTCAGACAAGACGCCGAGGCGGCCGAACATTATTTCAGTCGTCTCGCTGCTCTTGAGCCCGATGCCGTCCATTACAGCGACTACAAGCAGGGCCTGACGAAACTTCTGGAGAAAAAACCCGAGGAGGCCGCAACGCTTTTCGAAAAGGCGCTCCAAGCAAATCCAGATTTTGTGCCGGCCCTCAACCAACTGATCGACATATATGTTAAAGAGAAGGCTCTGGATAAAGCCTTTGATCGATGCAGGAAACAGATCTCGATAAGTCCGGAGAATTCTCACTATTACGTGCTGCTGGGGAGGCTGCACACCTTCAATCACGACACGGAGAGTGCCCGTGAAAGTTTTGAACAGGCCCTTAAAATGGATCCAAACAATCCTGATGCTCTTTTCAGTCTTGCGCAACTCGAACAAATGTCAGGCTCTATAGATGGCGCCCTGGCCAGGTATCAAGCGCTGAGAGAAAGGTATCCGGATAACCCTGCTATTGGGCTGGTGATGGCAACGCTTATGGAGAAAAGAGGAGACTTTGCCAAAGCAAAAGTCCTGTATGAAGAGATTCTACAAAAAAACCCCGACGTTTACGCAGCGGTCAATAATCTGGCTTTCTACTATGCGGAGCATGAACCGACCACGGAGAATCTGGCCGAGGGGGAAAGACTCATGCAGCCCGTGATAAACAAGTTCCGGGATGACCCGAACTTTTTGGATACGACGGCGTGGCTCTACTATCGGCAGGGCCATTTTGGCAAGGCAAGGGACCTGCTGCTCTCTATGGAGGATAAAATCGGAAACAAACCGGTCATCCAGTACCATCTTGGAATGATCTACCTGGGGCTCGAACAAAAAGCTGAGGCCAAGGAACATTTGGAGCTCGCCATAAGGAGCAAACAGGACTTTCCCGGTCGCACGGAAGCGGAGCGGGTATTAAATGATTTGAGCTGAACACGGGTCCTGTATCGCAAATACTTGACAAAAATCAAACCAAGCTGGACCCAGCACTCCGAACTGGCAGAATGTGAAATCCTAAGCACGAAATACTAAGTTCAAAACAATATCAAAACTCAAAATTTTCAATGTCCTAAACATGTTTTCGATTTCGCTCATGGAAGTGATTCTCAAAAATATGTTCCGATTGGGATCGATCATTGATGAAACTGCGTCAGAATCAAAGAGGGGCGTCATTCCGACGAACGCCGGAATCCAGTTAACTGAACATGTTCTGGATGCCGGATCAAGTCCGGCATGACGTATCATGATTTTTTTGCGAGTCCTTCGGCCGAACGAAACGTTATTCTGAGAAGCACTCTGCGATTCCATAAGAAAGGCAGGGCTGAACAGAGCTCTGCCTTTTTTGTTGCCCTTGAAGAAAAACGATGTGCTCAGAACACGACCCTGCACGAAATCAGAACCGCCCCGCCGTCTCGCGGCCTTTCCAGAGACAGGTTCACCCTCGCGTGCTCTTTCAAATAATTCAAGAAACGGTTTTCCTCATCCCGGTTGAACTTGTGGGCACTGCTGACGGCACTATAGATATTGCCGGAATAAAAGCCGACTTCAACCAGGCCGATCACGCCGCCCAGGACATTCTGGTCGTGATCAAAAGCTTCATAAGTAGCAAAGATCAACGCGCCGTTCACCAAAAAGGAGATGAACGCCTCCCGGTACCTTTCACAGTACAAATGCCCGGCACCCGGGATGATGGCCAGCATCCCGGCAGCGGTCGGATCCTTATGTCCGAGGACCTTTTCTTTCTCCAGATCCTCCGTAAGCTGCCTAAGTCTGTATTTGTTTCGGTTTCCGGATGAGACATTGTTGAAGCAGCCCCTCGCCTCTTCCCACCAGCCTTTCTCCAGATACACCCAACCACACTGGTAGTATCCTTCATCCTTGATATCCTGATCGGGCGCGACGGCGATCAAATCCTGAAGCGTGAGGAGGGCCTCATCGTAACGTTTCAGTCGCACATTGGCGTCACTGATCCCCAAATACGCTTTGATCGCAAATGGGGAGGTTCCGTGGGTGTCTATGACATCCTGAAAAGCCTCTATGGCTTCCTGATATCGCTCACCTTTCAGATACGAAAGGCCAATCTTGTAGCGGGCTATCTCAACTCTCTCATCACCCGGGAAGAAATGAATCAGACGCTCGTATTCTCCAATGGCTCGATAGTATTCTCCCCGGTCAAAATAGTCTTCGGCAAATTCGAATTGTTGCTCCGGATGCAGGACGATGGCGGAACCGGCAGCCGCGCTCAGGGGCAAACACCAGAGACTCAGCATCACTGCCGGGAAGAAGAAACGTGCTACGAGACACCTCCAGAGTTGCCCGGGACCCCGCACTCCCACCATCTCTAAACCTGCCCCCGCAAAATCCTGGACACATCCCGCGTCATCTCCAGCACCTTGACGGCATGATCCGGATTCAGAGAACCCGTACCACAGCTTGGGGTAATCAGGGACTGTGCCAAAATCACCTCCCTTTCTACACCGAAACTTTCAATTCGACCGGCCAGCCCTTCCCATCTCTTGACCAGGCTTGAGGCATTTTCCCTTTCGATCTCCCTGCTGTCTGAGGTGGGCACAATGCCCCACGCCACGATTCGACCTTGGTCATAAAATGCTTTGAGGGACTTCTCATACAGGGCAAGGCGTTCAAAGTAACCATAGGCATCAAAGCTGAGAATATCGGCGGCCGAGTCCAGAATCAGGGACCAGTCGGTATTGGCGCATACGTGAATTCCGGCCAGCCCCCCGGCCTGATGTATCGCATCAATGACCTCTGAAAGGGCGAGGCCGACGTCTTCCCGCGATATGCTGATAAAGGCCGATGTGCCAAAGCCGGCCAGGCCCGGTTCGTCTATAAAGATGATGGCAGGCTGGTGCCACTGCCCCAGTTTTTCCGCCTGCCAGCGTGCTTTCAGAGCAACCGTCTTGACCACGACATCTCGAAGCCGTTCATCATAAAAGACGGCCCGCCTGTCCTGGTCCGTCAATCCTGTTGCCAGGGTCACGGGGCCGGTGATTTGGCCCTTCACCGCAACCGGAGGTCGGGGGGATGATTTGATCCTGTCCAGCAGCGCGAAGAATCCTCTTGCCGTCGCCGGTGTAAGAACGAATCTCGTACCGTCAAGCGGCGCGCCTTCCTCGGTAACCGACAGGACCTCTTCATAAAAGGCCAACAATGCCTCTTCGAAAGCGGGTGCCGATGTGTCCACAAAGACGCGTTCCTTCTCGTGAACAACGCCCGGAAAGCCCTCCAGAAACTGACTGATCATCCCCTCTTGCGGGTAAACCGGAAGCTGCACCCACAAGGGAACGTCGGGCGTATATTGAAATACCAGGGCAACCGCCTGCTCATGATCCGTGATGGGAAGGCTCCCGATCAACAGCGGCAGCCCGTTGCCTTTGAACTCAGTCATCATCGATGCTCTCTGTATGAATTATTATTCCAGCTCCCCACGCGTAACACAATGCGGCTGAGCAGGCAAGCAGGTTATTCTCCTTGACTCCGCGCGTCGAATGTCAGATAATTTTTGGTGAAATGAACCCAAAAGACCAAGGCAAGATGCACAAAATTCTGGGAGCGGGTATAGGCTGGATCGTGGGCGGACCGGTGGGGGCTGCCCTGGGGCTTTTGGTAGGCCACACGCTCCAGGATCATCCGGACTTACTGGAAAAGGAATCTGGGAACTCGGGGCTGAGACAGCACTACGACGTCTTGGAAGTCCCTTATAATGCCGGGACAGAGGAGATTAAGACCGCCTATAAGAGGATGGCCCGGAAGTACCATCCTGACAGGTTCAGAGACGCGGACCCCGTCCTTCAGGAACTTGCCAAGGAGAGGATGACGGAAATCAATGAAGCCCATTCCAGAATCATGGATCAGAGCAAAAGTCACGGAAGGGCTGGCGATTGACACAAAATCGTTTCAATGTTAGGATGTTTACCAATCGACAACACCGGTAAAAAGCCAACAAGATAAGCCCTGTGAAAGAGACAGGGAAAAAGGGGGATCACATAATGTTCGGAATCGGGATGCCAGAGCTGATCATCATTCTGGTCATTATTCTCATCATCTTTGGGGCTGGAAAACTGCCCGAGATTGGTAGCGGCATTGGAAAAGGCATCAAGAACTTCAAGAAAGCCACAACGGCTGAGATAGAGGACGAATCGGAACCCGAAGAACAAGACAAACTGGACGAAAAGTCGAAGAACGAAGACAAGACTTAGAAGGGTTCGCCAACCTGCCTCAAAGGAAGCCGGCCTCGGGCCTCTGAGCCTGTTTTTTCACACCTCACCGCTTACTTCTGAATCGGGAAGATCCTCAGAACGGAATATCGTCGTCAATCGGTTGGCGAGGGCCTGACTTGGGCTCGGAAGCAGGTCCCTCGTCCGCATAGGTTTCTCCTCCCGTTTTGGCCCCGAGCATCTGCATGGTGAGCGCTACGATCTCTTTTGTCTGCCGCTTGTTGCCTTCCTGATCTTCCCATTCATTGGTGCGGATGCGCCCTTCAATGTAGACCTGCTTGCCCTTTGACAGATATTCTCCGCAGATTTCCCCCAATCGGCCCCATGCAACAACCCGGTGCCATTCAGTCCGGGACTCTTTTTGACCCTCCTTGTTCGTCCAATTCTCCGTGGTAGCCAGACTGAAATTGGCGACTGCGGTTCCGCTCGGCGTGTACCGAACCTCCGGATCTCTTCCCAGGTTGCCGACCAGGATAACTTTGTTCACGCTAGCCATGGACCCCCCTCTCACGTAAAGAATCCAGGCCCGTCGAAGATCCCGCTATGCGGGGGAGGGCCTGGCTTTGATTTGCCCCCAAGAGGGCTTCTTAACGTTAATTCCCTTCCTCTTATTGGATAACCGGAGCAAAATCAAGAAAAATGACAGTGCGATCTGCCGAAGAAAATGGTTTGACAAGACCCTTCGAAAGGTTAATATTATTCGCACCTCGCCGATGAGTCACCTCAAGCTCTAGTCTGCCTTTCTGCAGAATAGCAATCATGGACATGACAAGATGCAGCGCCTTGTATAAGGGTCCTGATTGTCTATAGGCGGGGGCTCGCTGGGATAGGGGGTGGAGGGGCGGCAAGAGGACTCGCTTCACTTCGGCCTACAATGCCTTTAGTAGCCTTGCGGGTTTGCTGCAGGAAATGGCTGTAGGCGTGCGTTCAGCGAATCCCCTTGCCGCCCAATCGGTGAAATGGCTTTTGTAGTCGTATCAGGTCAATTCCCCCGCATTGGTTTAAGCTTCTGCCAATCGGAACGTATTTATGAGAACCACTATAGTAGCGTTGAGGATTCAAACGAAAGGGACTATGAAATGAAAAAGATGGTCGGAACAACTTTCTTTGTGATCATGTTCACCATGACCGCCCTGATTGGGGCGACATACATTGGCGCAAACGCTTACATCGATCCGGCACTGAAGGATCTGCAGAGGACGGTTGGGTCCTTCCAGCCTGACGTTCGATCCAAGATGATGTCCCCATTGGCCGAACTGGAACGGCTCCGCGAAATATCGGGGCTCATGATTCCGCCCGTTTTGTTCCTGGCCGGTCTGACCATGACCCTGATCCTCTCTCCTTTGCTCCGGCGGTTCGCCCTCCGGGCCGGTGACTCACACAAAAGGCCCCAGAAGATGGAAATCCGGATTTCTCGGGAACAACAGGCCCCCCCGGAAATTGATTCCCGCCCGCTCATGGAAGCGGGGGCGTGTCGCATCATCGCCACGCTTCAGAACAGGGGACGGTTGATTGATTTTCTGGAGGAAGACATCGCGGGGTATCCGGATGCTCAAATTGGGGCCGCCGTGCGCAACATTCACGAGGAATGCAAAAATGCTCTGGGAGAATACATGACCCTGGTTCCGATCATGGCCGAGAAAGAAGGGGAAACCGTTGCGGTTCCCGAAGGATTTGATCCGTCCGAGATTCGACTGACGGGGAATATCAGCGGCAACGCGCCATTCAAGGGGACGTTACAGCATCCCGGCTGGAAGGTCACTGGAATGAACCTTCCGGACCAACCCGGGGGCCGAACTCATACCATTATAGCCCCCGCAGAAGTGGAAATCGATTGATACCCTAATTGAACGTGAAGCGCTTAGTTAGGGTGGTACTCTAGGGAAAGAAGCATTTCATGGAATTGCCGAGATATATCATTGGTATCGATCTGGGAACGACCAACTGTGCCGTCGCGTATGTGGACACCACAGAACAGGAACACACAAGCCCAAAGATCCACATTTTTCCCATCCCACAAATTGTGGAGCCGGGCCGGGCCGAAGAAAAGAAACTGCTGCCCTCCTTTTCATATCAGGTCGCCCCTGAAGAGTTCCCTCAAGGAAGCCTGAACTTGCCGTGGCAAGAGCAAACGGGGTTCGTCGTCGGCACCCTGGCACGGGAGCGCGGTGCAGAGGTCCCTGACAGGACCATCTCCTCAGCCAAATCGTGGTTGAGTTACACCGGTGCGGACCGCACAGCCCCCCTTCTTCCCTGGGGAGCCCCTGAAGAGATTCCGCATATCTCCCCGATCGAAGCATCGTCGAGGCTGCTGAATCACATCCGCGATGGGTGGAACCATCTGGTTGCCAAAGGAAACCCGGATGCCTTGCTCGAAGCGCAGGAGATATACCTCACGGTTCCCGCCTCCTTTGATGCAACGGCCCGCGAACTTACGGTGCGTGCGGCCGAAATGGCGGGCATATCCAGAGTGACACTCTTGGAAGAGCCTCAAGGCGCCCTGTACGCGTGGATCGAAACGGCCCAAAAAACTTGGCGAGAAGAAGTCGGCGTCGGCGATGTGATCCTGGTCTGCGATATCGGCGGCGGCACGACCGACTTCAGCCTCATCCTGGTATCGGAAGAACAAGGGGAGCTTGTCCTTGAACGGGTCGCCGTGGGCGACCACATCCTCCTGGGAGGAGACAACATGGATCTTACCCTGGCGCATGCCATTCGCACGCGCCTGGCCGCCGAAGGGATCAAGATAGACAGCTGGCAGATGCGAGGACTCCTGCATTCCGCCCGCACGGCAAAAGAAAGGATCTTTGAGAATCCTGATCT
>Ga0307423_1001169_pt1 | contig 16174 bp, 10 predicted proteins | sample SalMarWE160310MG_FD_202154 | JGI IMG/M metagenome (GOLD analysis project Ga0307423, IMG submission 202154) | Salt marsh sediment microbial communities from the Plum Island Ecosystem LTER, Massachusetts, United States - WE1603-10 | ecosystem: Environmental > Aquatic > Marine > Intertidal zone >...
AGTCAAAAATAGTTCTTGTAAGAACAAGGGAGTAGTCACGATTCATTCCTAGGAAAATAGGACGCACATCCACAACATTCGAAATGTCAACTCCCAAATTATTGTAATCGATAGTATTACTATACGGTAGGATTCTTGATATAAGTCCGAATTCTTTGAGGTATACGAACCAACCTGTTACCGCATGTTGTTGGGGAGCAACTCCAGTCATTATTGAAGTAATTGCTGAACCTGTTGATGGCAAGTAAACAGAAGATATCGATTCCTTGAGGTTTTTCTTTAGTAAGCTATTACCTCCATACTCCCGAAGATAGTTATATCCAATGCCATCGACTATCAAAAGAAGGATATTTTTTATTTCATTCAGAGAATCAAGCGAATCAAACTCGAGTGAAGAATACGAACTTGTAGCTCCAGAAGCATACCCGAGAGAACTCATCAGATTCACAATACTGTTTGTGTAATCAGGTTTCTCAAACACGACATTCACCAATTTTAGTAATACCTACTCTGAATCATAGTCAAGTGAGAATCTATCCTTCACCCAATCACTAATATCCGGTTCCTCAAGGGTACCAGGGCGATTGGGAGTGATGCGCCCAAGTTTTCTTCGTTCTTCCATTTTGCCAGATAGATCCCGAACTTCGATTATGTTGCCTTCTTTCACATGAATCTCAAGAACGGTTTTGAATGAATCAGGACTTTGAAAACCCATGTGAACGTACATCTCAGAAATGAAATCTTTAGCGATAAGGATAGAGCCGGTATATTTAGTCTTGAGAACCAGATTCTCGTAGAAAGTATTGAAGAAACCCATCTGATCCCCATTCCCCGACTCAGTCGGGGTTACACCATTAACAACAATCTTGTCATCAGTTCGAGCATACATATGGTCTAATATAAGCACCCCATCCCTACAATCATAGAACATCTGATATCCACGCCAACATGCTGTCGATGCCATTTGTGTAGAAATACCAAAATCTAGGGGTTTGTAGAGAGTGCCACCTTCAAGTCCGACAAGATAGTATGCTTCACCTTCATATTGAAATTGATCAGGAATCTGTGCAGTCATTGTAACCACTAAGATAATAGTTGAATTTTTTCTGGTTTGAAAACGTAATAATGTTAGCAGTAGCAATGTGCCACTGGCCAAAGCTTATTTTAGTATGTAAACTGACCTTAGTAGTCCCCACATATTGAGAATTGGAGTACACACACATGAATAGTCGACAGATAATTGCTAGCATCATCATTATTGTGTTAATCGTAAGCATTACGTATGTAGTTTTTCTAGTCATTCAAGAACCGAATGATAATCCTCTGGATACCACGCCGCCTGTCGTTACTATCATACATCCCAATGCTGATGCAGAACTTATGGGATCTGTCACTATCAATTTCACTGCGTCAGATCTGAATCCAATTGTGGAGTACGAAATTAGAATTGACTCAATAGTTCGAGCTGTTAATTTGACATCTTTCGAGTGGGACACCACCCTTGAATCTGATGGAATTCACAGTATTGTCTGTCGAGCAAGGGACAATTCATCAAATTGGGGATCGTACTCAATATCAGTTACAGTCAATAATTCAATTGAAGTGGTGAACAACGCACCTGTTGTCACAATAACTGCACCTGCAGCTGATGCAGCTGTATCAGACAATGTCTTGATAACAACAACAGTAGTCGATGAAGATACTCTTGATGCGCGTATCTATGTAGATGATGAACTCATGAGTAGCACGGGTACATTTCTTTGGAACACTGATTTTTGGAGCAATGGCCTTCATACTATCATTGCCAACGCAACAGATAGTGGTGGACTCGTAGGGTCAGATACGATTCAAGTGACTGTGGATAATTATGTAGCACTCCTAAACTTTACAGGTACTATCAAAGTTATGACATATAACATCGAAGAATCAGGAGCAAATCCAGATTGGTTAAATGTGGTAAAAGAAGAAAATCCGGATATCATGATTCTTGTAGAAACTGGATTATGGGATGATAATAGTGATTTAATCCTTAGAAATTCAATAGAAGACCTCAATGACTATTTTATAAATGAAGCACCATATAGTGGATATTGTGCACAGAATATCGGGTTTTCAACCAGTGGAGAAGCAATTCTTAGTAGATTTCCGATTCTTGATTTCAATCAGATTCCAATCGTTCCACTTGATGACCTTACAAACTACGATGTTACACATGATTTTATTCATGCAATTGTAAGCATCAATGGTACAAATGTTCACATTATTGGTTCACATCTGAAAGCATCCAGTGGCAGTACCAACGAGGATAGAAGAGAATGGGAAACAGAAGGAATCATCAACTATATGGATAATCTTGGTGATGTTCCCATCATGTATATGGGAGACCTGAATTCTTTCTCGCCATTCGATATAGGAGACTTAGCCCCCAATGGAGACCTCGGATATGGTCCTCTGACAATGATGCTTGTTCCAGATGATCCGACATACGGACAGTATGCCTCTGCGGTTCACAATTTCACCGATGTATTCCGCACATTGAATCCTACAGATCCCGGATATAGTTATGGCCATCAGGATCCAATATACACATCAAGAATCGATTTCATGCTGGTCAATGATTACTTTCTCGACAAACTCATCAACTCAACCTGTGGAGATACTGCTCATGCGGATACTGGTTCAGACCACTACTCAGTTGATGTCTTTTTAGGTTGGAATTCTACCGGATTAAATGATACAACAGCTCCTGCCAACGTGACAGGGCTTCAGGTGGATGCAACCTACGCTATGGCTGTCGATTTGAGCTGGAATGCAAACAACGAAACGGATCTATATCGCTATGTTGTGTATCGTAATAGTACGAAAATAGCTGAAGTTGTGGCAACCTTTTACAACGACACGGGACTTTCATCAAATACCACTTATGAATACGAGGTGTCCGCAAAGGACTTTTTTGGAAATGAAGGCAACAAATCGTTAGCTGTACTAACAACAACTCTTGTGATGGCATCACCAGATAGTATTGTCATCAATGAGATTCTACCAGCCCCACAGACAATATACACTGATGAATGGATAGAACTATACAATCCATCCGGTGATGATGTTGATCTTACTGGATATATACTAGATGATATTACAACTGGTGGAACACCTCCATATACAATTCCCGCGACAACAATAATTCCTGCAGGTGGGTTCCTGATTTTCTATCTAGCAGAAACTGGTGTTGCACAGAATAATGCAGGAGATACGGTGAATCTAATCAAACCAGATGGTGTCACCATTCAAGACTCCTATACTTATACTTCAATAATATATGATGCGAGTTATGGACGGGAAACCGATGGAGCGTTGATTTGGAAAACGTTCACTTCACCAACACCAGGTGCAAGTAACAACGGAGCAGCACTGTACAGGACACCAATTTCTTCATCCACTGGATATTTATTCGAGATATTCTTGTTGATGAGTCAGAGGATATTCTGGGGTTGTTTGCAAGATACATCGAACAAAATTCACTAGATGCAGTTGAGATTGTATATTCTAAATCGATCATACACGTTCTTGGTGGACTGATTTCATTGTCAGCTTCAAAGATAGAGCATATTGCTGTATCAATAGTTGTGAGCATGCAGTTGAAAATGAATGATACATGAGAAATCTGCCTGAAATACATCATACTAAGTCTAAAGGATCTTCTCTCAATATCCTATCGAGAGAATCGACGAAGAGATTAGAGTTTTCTTTTGTGAAAACTAAGGGAGGTTTGATTTTGAGAACATTATTCAACGGACCATCAACGCTAACAAGTACTCCAATATCCTTTAATCGCTCTACAATGTATTTGGCTTCATTTTCCGCAGGTTCGAGAGTATGAAGGTCTCTCACAAGTTCAACACCAATGTAAAGACCAACGCCTCGGACATCACCAATTATTTTGTGATTATTTTTTAGAGCTTCAAGACGATTAAGCAAATAATTGCCGACTTCAAGAGCATGCTGTTGCAGCCCCTCATTTTCAATAACATCAAGTACTGCCATACCAACTGCGCATGAAACGGTATTCCCACCAGTTGTACTGAAGAACTCCATTCCAGTATTGAACGATTCAGCAATCTCGGGGGTCGTAATTACAGCACCTATTGGATGCCCATTCCCAATTGGCTTCCCCATTGTGACAATGTCTGGAATTACATCCTGAGTTTCGAATCCCCAAAAATGAGCCCCTACTCGACCAAATCCAGTCTGTACCTCATCTACAATACATACCCCACCAGCCGCTCTCACTTGTTTGAATGCCTCTCTGAGGTAGCCTTTAGGAAAGATGATTTGACCGCCACAACCCATGAGTGGTTCACATAAAAAGGCACAGATGCCCTTGTTTTGTTTCTCAATATCCGATATTGTTTTGCCCACATCTTCAGCGTACTTTTTCCCTGCATCTGCATCTGAATGTTTGAACTCACCTCGATAGGGATCAGGCATTCGAACCATGTGTACATGTGAAGGAGGGCCTTCACCACCGGGACCATTATGCTTGTATGGGCTAAGATCTACGAGGTTGGTGGTATTCCCGTGATAAGCACCATCGATAATGATGAAATCCTTTTGTTTGGTATGAGCCATTGCTAGTCTCAAAGCTAGCTCGTTAGCCTCACTACCACTATTGACAAAGTAGCATACCTTGAGGTTTCCGGGCATCTTTGCACTCAAACGTTTGGCGTACTGCACAAGATTCTCATGGAGATATCGAGTATTGGTGTTCAAAACAGCTGCCTGTTTGGATAAAACATCAACAACGTAGGGATTACTGTGGCCTACTTGAGGTACATTGTTTCGAACATCAAGATACTGTCTTCCATCTTCATCGTAGAGATATTGCATGAATCCCCTTGCAATATGCAGAGGTTTCTTGTAAGAAATCCCTAATGATTTTCCAATGTACTCCTCTCGAAGTTTCAGGATATCCTTCCTTGACAGACGGGGTTCTGGAAAGAGGGACTCAGGTATCTGTAGAATGAGATTTGGGTCTGGGCAGATACTCAACCAAACATCGCGTTTGCTTGGCGGAGCAACTCCAAAGAAATCACCAGAGAGACCCATCATATCTGTGATAAGCTGAAAATGAAGATGTGGCGGCCATCCGCCATTCTCAGGATATTGCCCGACGGTAGCTATCTGTTCACCTTTCTTCACTTCTTTTCCTACTTCTAGTTCAGTAAGTGAGTCTCTACTAAGATGACCATAAAGCACATAGAATGAGGGGCCATCAAAAGTCGTCTTATGTTCGATAATGATGGTCGGTCCATTATCCAATGGCTTGTCATTATCTTGAAAACTATGAATTATTCCATCATATATCGCAAAAACCGGAGTCCCTGCGTCAACTACTAGATCAATAGCTATGTGAACTGAACGGGTTTCACCTCCTTCAGATGCATATTGTTCTCCACTGTAGATTAATCGAGGTTCATCGTATCTCCCAATTCCAACCTGAATCCCATCATCTTTGAATTTGCGAGAAAGCACTTCTGAAAAAGAATTGAAATCAGCAAGTTGCAGTGGTGAAGAGATTTCAGTACTTCCAACACTTAGATCGATAACAACACTATTTGTTTTATCCAAAGATGTTCCGATTGGACTTCCGAATTCTCTAGCTTTGTCAATCATCCATTCCCTTACTTCAGCAGAACTAGGACAAGGCTCCAGACCTACGGCAGCTCGAAGGCAGTATGTAAAATATCGGGGAGGAACATCCCTAAGATGAGCAAGAGCCCGCCATGCAGAAGCTTCACTAACAGTAAGGTACTCATTATCTGGTTCCAATGTCTTCTGATAGGCAGATACTGAAACACTTGTAGCAAGACGTGCGCAAATTAGTGGAAAGAGCAATTCAAGTTCTAACTCCGAGATTGGAAAGACAGTATGGTATCCAGTAGTGATATCCTGAGCGACAGAAATTGGGTTGGATTTCTCTAGTATCGCATAAGCAATAGTAATTGCCAATTCATTGATGGTGCAAGATTGGACCATATCACCAAAATCTAGAATGGCAAATGATCGTTTATCGTCTAGGTGAGGATGTGACACAACGACATTGTTATCATTAACATCGTTATGGATAACACTAGATCGTAGAATATCAATGAGAGGATGAACCAGGTCTTCATAGAGTTCAAGAAAATATCTAACTAATTCTTGCTGTTTTACATCTGTGATGTGTCTCAAATAGTTGCTGATTACATTGCCAGCTTTTTTCAAATCCCAATAGAAATCTCGATGTGCAGCAGGATGATCAAATCCTTTGAGTGCCTGGCTAATCGAACCGACGAATCTCCCATAGTCCACAAGAAGTTCAGAATTGTGAGGATTGACCTGCGAAAGAAGTCTCCCTGGCAAGAAAGAGAGTAGTCTCAAATAGTGCTGTTGACCTTTTGTATCGACTATTTTTTCAATTTCTAATCCACTCTTCGTCTTATAGACCAGTGGCGATGAACGCCCAGCCATATGTTCAGAGTGCTGGTGCATGGCACAATTCTGCATTTCCAGAGTTTCAATAGCCTCTGATGATGCAGATATCTTGAGAACGAATTCTTGACCAGAGGACACACTGATGTAAAAGTTCTGATCACGTTCACTTGGCAATTCCTTGACCTCTGTTATACTCCCGTCGAAGGCAAAGTGCTTCTCCATTAATTTCCTTGCCAGAGTCAAAGAATAATTTGGTCTTTCCGGGTCTCGAGCGTCCATCATGGATTACCTCGCATATCATCAAGAAACAGTCTTCGCAATAAATGTAAGCTTTTAGTCATCAATAATCTTCAATGATTTCTCTAATTTGCAGATTGATTTGTGGGAATTCAATGAGTGTCATATGATATTTACGGAGAAAGTAATGCTTATATTTGCCGATAATTTCAATATACATAATTGTTGGCAAAAAAATGTGTTATAATTGCCATCAAAGTTAGACGGTGAAAAGAATGAACTGGAATAGTCAGCTTCCAAAGAGTGCACTCGTAGTTCTAGACCACATTACTGCAGAAGGACCCCTAGCTCCTCGTGAGATTTCTCGAAAATTCAATGTGCCTTTGAGGACAGTCACATTTGCTTTAAGGAAATTAATGAAACTGAATCTACTTCGCAAGACTCCTAACTTGCTTGATATGAGAAAACCGCAGTATTTCACTAATAATGAAAGAGTAAGAGAACTACACGAAGTAATCGAACTACTGCGCATACGAATGGGAGTTCAACTTAGGGCGATTTGAGAGCCATCGATGTCACCCCTAGAAGATCGCGTAGTTCAGGTGAATCAAGATAAGTATCCATGGCAAATAGGGTATGAGTCTTGTCAACCTGAGGAAGTTCTCTTAGAAAATCAACAATGAATCGATTCATTTCATCGATGTTTCTTGTACGCACCTTGAGCATTACATCGTAGTCCCCACTCATAACATGAACACCTTGGACCAACGGGTGAACAGCTATTTCTTTACAAAAATCACGCTGAGAGACCACACCCTTCTGCCCGGGTACTCGATATCTAACAGTTACAAGAATAAAAGCTAGCGTTTCACGTCCTACCTTTTGAGGATCAATAATTGCCGAATACTGTTTGATAACACCCTTTGCCTTAAGTGACTGCATCCGAGCATGGACTGTCGCAATCCCCTTTCCAACTCCCTTTGCTAGGTCAGAAATCTTCATCTTGCAGTCAATTTGTAAGAGGCGAAGAAGTTCCAGATCCGTTTCATCAAGTTTAATCGGATTTTCCGAATAGATTTCGGTCATGCGTTATTCTACCGAACAAAATAGAAATACTTTCTGGTTTCAGTAAGAAAAGCATATAGTCCATCTTGAATACAACTGTCAATAGAGAGAGGCAGTAATTGTCTGAGACTAAATGATTGGAAACAACTTGTTTCCTACCCCCAAGGGGCCGCACAAAAGGGCAATATCCTCTCTCCCATTATCTATCCAGATAACCAAAGAAGATGTCATATATGAGCAAAGAGCAAACCCAACCCGAATTTCTTAGATTGATATTTAGTGATCTTCTCGGAGATGTGAGAAGCATAGAAGTTGGAATCGATAGCCTTGATGATGTCCTTGAACACGGAATAATGATTGATGGTTCTTCAGTACCAGGCTACGCGTCAGTAAACGAAAGCGATCTTCTCCTCATGGCTTCAAGCGCCACCCCGATACCTCAACCTTGGGATCCATCAGCAGCATTTCTACTTTGTAGAGTACATGAAACATCAGGAAAACCACACCCACGCGACCCACGAAATATTCTCGACACCATGACATCTAAAGCTTCAAAATTGGGATTTCAGCTCAGGGTAGGTGCTGAGTTGGAGTTCTTTACTATACAGAGATGTCCGGATGAATCGATTGTACCGCGTGATTCTGGAGGATACTTTTCGTCACGACCATCAGATACAGAAATCGATTTCAGACGCGATATCATCCGAACACTGAATGCGATAGGAATTCAAACAACTTCCCATCATCATGAAGTAGCACAAGGTCAACATGAAGTGGGACTTAGATATGCCCCATTATCAATTGCTGCAGATCATATTCTCCTTGCACGTCAAATAATCATGGAAATGGGAGCTACACGCGGAATTGATGTCACATTCATGCCAAAACCGTTCTCAGATCAAAATGGCTCGGGATTACACCTCCACCAGAGTATTTGGGGAATTGATAGTTCACGAAATCTGTTCTCCTCGAAAGAGAAGGGCGGACTATCTCGATTGGCCATCAACTATGTTGCGGGATTGCTGGAACATGCATCCAGCTATATTGCGTTTCTAGCACCAGCAGTGAACTCATACAAAAGATTGGTCCCAGGTTTTGAGGCACCTACGAGGATTGCTTGGGGATATCGAAACAGGAGTACCATGGTACGGGTTCCACACTTCAACGGCTCTGAAAAAGCAGCAAGGATTGAGCTGAGGTGCCCTGATTCAACAATATCACCCCATCTTGGGATAGCTGCAATTCTAGCAGCAGGTCTGGATGGTATTAAGAGAGACCTCAAACCAGGAGAACCGGTCGCAGCCAATCTCTTTAGATCATCATCAGATGTGAAATCACTACCAATATCCCTGAAAGAATCGTTATCATTACTTGATAAGAGCCATTTAATGAGAAATGAATTGGGGGATTCAGCAGTTGAAGCATTTGTGAGCCTAAAGATGCAAGATTGGAACAAGTATGTTGAAGCTAATGATGATCCTCTCTCTCCCGACATCACTAGATGGGAGCTTGAAAGATATCTGCACGCAAATTAGAAATGAAGTGTATCCAAAAGACTTCTATTCATCTTTAATCAAGAAGTGATGAGTCGGAGGACAACTCAATGGTAGCATTTGAAAGCAAGGAACAACTAATGGAAGTCTTCAACAATTTCTGGGCGAAAGCAATACTGCTCGAGGATGTCATGGCTAAATTAGCTGAAAAGAAGATTATTGTAAGGTTCGACATAGAGGATCCTGAAGCTCATATGACAATTAACTTCAGAGATCCAGGACCTAATGGAGAGATTGGTACTCTGTCTTTTGATAGCGATGTTGAACCAGAGGTCGCAGTATGGTCCAAATCGGAAACTACGAATAAGTTTTGGCAAAATAAATTGAGTACCACGGTAGCTATGGCAAGAGGTCAAGTGAAACTCGATGGGTCTGTGACAAAAGCATTGAGTCTCTTAAGCAAAATCAAGCCGCTATACGAAATTTACCCTGCAGTTCTAAAGGAATTGGGTTTGGATAATATGATATTATGAGAGATTTACTTTATCTCAAAGCAGTGATTTGCAACGTGGACTACTGATTGAGTATAAGTAATACTGAAGTATTCTATAATGCATTCGAAACTGCAGGAACATCCATGAAGAATGTGTTTTACATCTTCTATTCTTGCGTGAGTCTACGAATCTCTTGAGTTTCAAGGAAATTATCCATGACAAACATTGTTAGAGTTTTATCTACTGCAGGGAGTCCTCGAAGAAAACCCACAATGAATCGATTCATCTCTTCTACATCCTTGGTACGGACTTTCAGAAAAACATCAAATTCACCACTCAGAATGAAGACTTCCTGAACAAAAGGATGCTTTGAAATCTCTTCACAGAATTCCTTCTGTGATAGCAAATCAGATTCGCCAGGTACCCGGTATCTTATTGTAACAAATATCAGTGCAAGGGTCGGTCGATTAAGTTGAATGGGATCGAGTATTGCGCTATATTGCTTGATGGTTTTATTTTGCTCTAATGATTTGATTCTGGCATGCACGGTTGAGATCCCTTTGCCTACTTCTTCAGATATCTTCTGAACGCCTATCTTACAATCTTCTTGCAACATCTCTAGAATTTTGAGATTCGTTTCATCAATAACAAAATCATTACGGTTAGACATGATTCACCAATCCGAAAAATATTCGGTATAATATCAAAATTATAGAAATTATTTATAAGTTTTGTCGGGTATTGAAAATGATGTCCAAATTGTAGAAAATACATCTTTTTTGATTAATTTCCGAAAAAAATGCACAGGTGATGGCATGAGGCTAATATTGAATTCTATGGTCCGGAAGATATACGAAGAGGGAAATACAGATGATTGCCACACCTTCCAATGAAGAGAGCTTGAAAGCAGACTTGTATGCAGAGAAATTGGTCAAGGATCTCACGCTGGAGGAGAAGTTCCTCATTCTAGCAAACCATAACCAAGATGTCTATTTCTCATCGACACCGATTGCAAGACTTGGGATCCCATCTATTGAAATGACTGATGGCCCATTAGGAGTAGCATGGCACTCATCAAATCAAAAGTGCACACGATTCCCAGCGACCATTGGCTTAGCCTCGACGTGGGACAGAAATCTCTCATATCTTATAGGCGAAGCACTTGGTAAAGAAGCAAGGAACGCTGGAAAACACCTTCTACTAGCCCCAGGAGTGAATATTCACAGAACTCCTATGAATGGCCGTACATTTGAGTACATGAGTGAAGATCCTTATCTGATAAAAGAGATTGCAATTCCCTATGTAAGAGGTGTTCAGAGTCAGAAAGTTGGAGCTTGCCTGAAGCATTTTGCTGCGAACAACCAAGAAACTAATCGCAGGACATCAAGCTCGGAGATTGATGAGCGCACACTACACGAAATTTACCTGAGATCCTTCAAGGAAATCATACTACAAGCAGATCCTTGGTCAGTCATGGGGAGTTATAACAAAATCAATGGAAAATATGTATACGAAGATGTTCAGCTTCTCCGAAAGATATTGATGGATGACTGGGGATTCAAGGGTTTTGTGGTAACGGATTGGGATGCTACAAAGTATTTGGATGATGCAGCCATCTGCATTAATTCAGGATTATCAATAGAAATGCCAAGACCGCATTGCTACAAACTCAAATCTCTTAGAGATGCATTTGAAAACCAAGAGTTTACAGAGTTGCAACTTGACGATATTGTGAAACGATTTCTCAGGATGTTCTTTCTAGCTCGAATCCCAGATCAAAAAGAAACTTCTATTGATACTGAAATTGCAACTCCGGTACATTCAAATCTTGCACGCAGGATTGCAGAAGAGGGAATGGTGCTTCTGAAGAACGATCGAGGTCTCCTACCCGTCGATCTAAAATCTATAGGGAAAATCGCTCTACTAGGTCCAAACCTAGATATCAAACTCGGACGACCACAGTATGGCGGCTCATCAGCTGTTGTTCCACCGTATGAAATAACACCTCTTCAAGGGATGACTGAAAGATGCAATGGAAAGGTTGCAGTTGTTGACGATGCTTCGAATGCTGATTTAGCAGTTGTGTTCGTCGGGCTCAACCATGATAAAGGAATGGATGCAGAGTCAGAAGACAGAAGGTCTTTCAATCTACCTCAAGAACAAGTTAATCTTATCCAAAATACGTACAGAGATAATCCAGATACTATTGTAGTCCTTATTTCTGGAAGTCCGATAGGTATGGAAGAATGGTTAGGAGATGTTCCTGCGGTTCTCGAAGCATGGTACCCTGGAATGGAGAGCGGCAGGGCTATTGCTAATATAATCTTCGGAGATGTTGCACCTTCTGGGAAACTCCCATTAACTTTTCCAAAACGACTTACTGATTCTCCCGCACACTCTAAAGAAGGGACCAGGACGTATCCAGGAGATAGTCACCTAAGAGTATTCTATGATGAAGGCATCAATGTAGGTTATCGTTATTTTGATGCCATGAATATAGAGCCACAATTTCCATTTGGTTTTGGTATGTCTTATACGAACTTTGAGTATGGAAATCTTATCTTACGCCAGACGAAGTTGAAAAGTATGAAGGACCAACTCACTGTATCAGTAGATGTAACAAATACCGGTCAATGCGAAGGTTCAGAAGTAATCCAGATCTATGCCAATCACGGCAAGAGTGAAGTTCAAAGACCGCCTAAGGAACTAGTTGGATTTCAAAAGATTTTGCTTGACCAAGGGATGACAAGATCTGTTGCAATTCCAATTCAAGCTAGAGACTTAGCCTTTTACGATGTTAAGAAGCATGATTGGATGGTGAGTTCGGGAGAGGTGGAACTCCTAGTCGGCAATTCCTCAAGGTGTGAATTTCTTTCAGAAACGATAGTCTGCTACGAAGATTGAAACCAATAATTGGAATCTATTATCTATAATTCCGAAATTACCGAAAAGATTTCATATCGAATTCGATAAGAGTTAATACTCATTTGCAATAGTCTATCTTTTTGGTGGTTGATTTGGAGTACGGACACTTCTCAGAAGATAACCGGGAGTACGTCATAACAAGACCAGACACTCCCACGCCCTGGATCAATTACCTCGGAAACAGTGAATACTGCGCGATGATCTCGAACACTGCTGGAGGCTACAGCTTTCATATCGATCCGAGAAACAGACGAATCACACGATATCGATATAACAACATGCCGACTGACAGACCGGGGAGATACCTCTACATCAGGGATAGTATGACTGGTGAATACTGGTCTCCCACCTGGCAACCAACTCTAACTAAGCTTGATAACTATGAGTGTAGACACGGTCTCGGATACACAAAAGTTTCCTCCTTAAAATCACTTATTCAATCTGAAGTGACATATTTCGTACCAACTGATAGCAATTTGGAGATTTGGGTCCTCACACTCAAAAACACATCCCTGTCTGAAGATAGGTGGCTCAAGGTGTTTTCATATAGTGAATTCTGTCTATGGGAGGCTTCTCGGGATCAAAATGATTTACAGTCAGTCCAGTTCCTCGGGATCTCGCGCTTCAACAATAATGCCATCCTATATCATCTATTTGACGAGAGTACAGGCTATGCATTTTTCACGTCGAATGAGAAGATTGAAAGCTACGATTGCAATAGAGAGTCCTTCATCGGAAAATATCGCGATGAATCCCACCCTGAAGCTGTGGAAATAGGAGAATGCTTCAGATCAGAGGGAGTCGGTGGGAACCCAATTGCAGCGACTTGCAGTTCTGTAATCCTAAAGCCGATGGAGTCAAAGACCATAATCTACGTGCTTGGAGTGGCGCAAGACAAGTCACACATAAAGGATCTGATTCAGAAGTTCACTGATAAACGAAATGTAGACAACGAGTTTAAGAAACTAAGTGAGAACTGGGATTCTTTTCTTAGCAAAATAAATGTTGAAACAGAAGACTCCGATTTTGATGCAATGGTGAATATCTGGAATCAGTATCAATGCCGTATTACTTTCGATTGGTCAAGATATGTTTCATTCTACGAAACTGGAATCGGAAGAGGAATGGGTTTCCGAGACTGCTCTCAAGATATTCTTGGAGTAGTTCCAGCATTTCCATTAAAGGTCAGACAACGAATAATTGATCTCGCAAAGAACCAATTTCAGAATGGACGAGTGTATCATATCTACTTCCCACTCACAGGTGAGGGAGGATTTCCATACTATGTAAAGGAGGATATGCATTTCTTCAGCGATGATCATTTATGGCTGATACCAGCTGTGACGGAATATATCAAGGAAACAGGAGACACTAGGATTCTTGACGAAAAGGTGGAATTCGTTGACGGGCCACCTGCAACAATCTATGAGCATATGCAGAGGTCTATTGACTTTTCAAAGAGTATGATGGGTAACCACCACCTTCCTCTTCTTGGAACTGCAGATTGGAATGACCCACTGAGTATCCCAGGTCCAAACAATGCAGCAGAGAGTGTCTTCGCAGCTATGCTTCTTCACAAGTCACTCACTGAACTATCTGAGCTTAGCAGTATAATAGGAAGGGAAACTGAAGCTACAAAATATAGTGACTTCGCAAGCAAATCCAAAGATCATCTGAACAAAGTGGCATGGGATGGTGACTGGTTCATTCGTGCATTCGATGACTCTGGTAATCCAATTGGAAGTAAGAAGTGCGAAGAGGGGAAGATCTACCTCAATGCACAGTCATGGCCTATTCTCAGTGGTGTGGCTTCATATGAGAGAGGTATCAAATCCATGGATGCGGTCAAGGAATATCTTGATACAAAATATGGATTGATTCTTTTGAACCCTGCATATTCGAAATACTATCAGAAGATTGGAGCTCTGTCAAGCTATGCACCAGGTCTGAAAGAGAACGCATCAATCTGGAGTCATGCAAATGCATGGGCAATCATTGCAGAATGCATGCTAGGAAGGGGTGACCAAGCATACAAATACTACAAGCAACTGGCACCACCAACAAAGAATGGAATGGCTTCAATCCACCAAGCTGAACCTTATGTCTATGCTCAGACCATTGCAGGGAAAGATCATCATGCTTTTGGCATGGCAAAGCAATCGTGGCTCACAGGCACAGCTTCTTGGATGATGATTGCGTCTACCAACTGGATTATTGGTGTTAAGCCCCAGTATAATGGATTGCTTATTGATCCATGTGTGCCAACATCGTGGAGAAGTTTCAGGATGACTCGTCAGTTTAGGAATGCAATCTATGATATCACATTCTCTAATCCAAATGGGATTTCAAAGGGCATTGAATTTATTCGCGTGGATGATAAGCCGGTCGAGAACAATCTACTGCCAATATTCTCTGATGGAAAAACACACAAGATATCACTCACCATGGGCTAGAATGATAATGGGGAAATCAAAGGATGAAACAAAACACTGACACTCAGGTGGATGAGAAGAACTCTACGGCGATTAATCCTTCATTGAACCACTTTCTATTGAAACTGAAGGGTTTGTTTCTCAACTCATTCGCAAGATTCGTGGCTCGGAAAGCTCTCTTCTATTTAGTCGTGGTGTTTTTTTCAGTTACGCTGGTGTTTATCATAATTGAATCCATGCCGGGTGATCCCGTTGCTGTAATGATTTCCAGCGGAAATCCCCCACCTGGTGCAGATCTCAATGCTTTAGCAGATATCATGCGAGCCTATTTTGGTTTGGATAGACCAGTCCAGGAGCGGTATTTTACCTACCTTGGAAATATCTTTAGTGGCAATTTGGGGCAGTCATTTCACTTTTACCCAGTATTCGCTTCAAACATCATTCAATATTATCTACCTTATACACTATCCTTGGCAATTCCTGTTTTATTTGTCAGTTTCTTCTTGGGAAATTGGATAGGTGCTAGAGCCGCCTATCTCAAGGGGAAGCTGAATGAGACAAGTTATTTTTCCTTGGTATTTGCCAACCAATTGCCACCATTCTGGTTTGGATTGGTCATCATATTCCTTTACGTAGTGATATTTCACAGCATTCCACCAATCGGATCAGCTACCCAGGGTACAATACCCTCTTTGAGCGTCGCATATTTCATGGATCTTGTAGCACACTGGATTCTGCCTTTCATAACTTTGTTAGTAGTGTATGTGGGGGCATGGGCCACCGGGATGAGGTCAATGGTGACACATGAAAAGGATTCTGGCTACGTGCGTTATGGTGAGCAGTTGGGCTTTAAGAAAAATAAACTGATGTCTTATACTCAAAGAAATGCCATTCTGCCACAAATGACGGGTCTAAACATGGTCTTCAATGGCATCATCGGACAGACACTGATTATCGAAATCGTCTTCGGGTGGCCTGGTATCGGCTTATTGCTTTACAATGCAGTCTTTAATTATGATTATCCACTGATTTTTGGCTGCTTTATTGTTATCAT
>Ga0307423_1001170_pt1 | contig 16170 bp, 11 predicted proteins | sample SalMarWE160310MG_FD_202154 | JGI IMG/M metagenome (GOLD analysis project Ga0307423, IMG submission 202154) | Salt marsh sediment microbial communities from the Plum Island Ecosystem LTER, Massachusetts, United States - WE1603-10 | ecosystem: Environmental > Aquatic > Marine > Intertidal zone >...
GTCGGAGCCGGCACCCCGTACTGAGGTGCGTAACGCACCGGGTCGTTGCAGTCCTCGAGGTCGAGCACATGCTTCGGCGAAGGGATAACAAAGGGAATGCCGAAATACCCGCTGGCGCCAGTCGTGATGTCGCCCAACGCCAGAAGCGGGTACACGTCGAACTCGCTGTGTCGCAGCGTCACGCAGATGCCCGGTAGCTCGTTGCCATCCTGGTCTGTCACGGTTCCCGCGACAATCGTCAGGTGACCCGCCCGAGCGTCGAACCGGCCGTAGCCGACGGATTCGATCACATTCGAGCCAAACCCGAGGTACTCGGGAACGTCCTGATACCACTCGGTGACGTAGTCGCCGACATCGTTGCAGTCGTACAGCTTCACCCACGCTGTGTGCCACCGTTGGGTGTTGTCGACGACGATGTCCGGGTAACGCAGCCACCCACCTGCTTCAGATACCGCGGTACCGGAGCGGATGCCGTGACCGTCGTACACGTCGGCGCACATACCCACCACCGGGAGCCCGGTGTCGTCGTCCGTCACCCGACCGATCAGGGAGCCGCGGGGCTGAATTGCCGCGTCGACGCCGGGGACCATCTGGTCGGTAATGGTGATCGGCTCCGCTTGGTTCCAGGTGTGGGTTCCCGGGTAATACAGGATCGAGCCGTCCTCGGGCCAAACGAACGAGACCTGATACTCGCCCGGCGACAACTCCAGCTGGTAGTTCCCAACGGAATCGGATACCGTCGATCCGCTGAACGTGTCGCTGGTGGCATGAATCTCAACCCCCGAGAGCGGTGCGTCCCAGCCCCAAAGGGTGATCTGACCCTCAATCCCGCCGGGCCCGATGTCAGCCCGCGCTCCTGCCGAACCGACAACCATCACCAGCATCGCTATCGCCCCGACTATGCCACGTACCCGCAAGGAGACACCACCTCTCGATTGGTCCGCTGGCAACACTAAACGAGCAGTTCGGTGCTGCAGAAATCGCATTCGCCCAATCCTGGTCAGCCGTCGCAGCCGGTTCGAGCTCGGGCATTCGAACCTGTCACACCCTTCTGCGATCGTGGTCCGTGAGGCCACCGCACCGGAGCCACTGAGCGCAGTTTCTCTCGGAAACTGCGGACGTGCCGCTTGAAGCGGCACGCGTATGTCGTGTATGACATGGCAACGGAGACCATGCAGCCCGGGGACCGCATCCCTATGTCCTGGGACGAATACGAAGCACTCGGCCCCGACGTCCGTGGGGAATACATTGACGGGGAGCTCGTCATGAGACCGTCGCCGACACTCGACCATCAGCGGATAGCAAGGCGGCTCGCCAGCCTCATCGACGCGGCACTACCGCAAGGCTCAGAGGTCGTAGAGAACTGGGCTTGGAAACCGGGCGATGACGAGTTCATCCCGGACGTCACCGTATTCAACGCATCCGACGAACGGAAGCGACTCACCGCGCTTCCCTACCTCGTGGTCGAGATCCTGTACGCCGACCCGGCCCGGGACATCATCCGCAAAGCCGCCAAATACGCTGATGCCGGGCTGGAGCGCTACTGGATCATCGACCCCGACGGACCCGAGATCATCGTCTACAAGCTGGTCGACGGCGTCCTAGCAGAACAGCATCGGCACGGTCCGGGCACCCCGGCGACTCTCGATGTTGGGCCGGCTCAGGTAACCTTCGACCCCGCCAAACTGCTCCGGTAGCTGCCGCCCGGATTGTGTCACTCGCATCGGTTACCTTGCCTGGTATGACCAGAGTTATACTTGATTCCGTGAAGACCGCCATCTCGCTGCCCGATGATCTGTTCCGGCGTGCCGACGACCTGGCACAGCGGCTCGGGATTCCCCGAAGCCAGCTGTACGCCCGCGCCCTCTCGAAATACGTCGAGGATCACGCCCCGTCTCAGGTCACCGCAGCCCTCGACGAGGTATACGAAGGAATGGATTCCTCCCTCGACCGGGACCTTGCCGCAGCGCAGAGACTCGCCGTTGCCGGGGACGACTGGTGATCCGGCGCGGAGAGATTTACTGGGCAGATCTCGGAGATCCCGCCGGCTCGACCCCGGCAAAACGCCGACCGATACTCGTGGTCCAAGCCGACTCGTTCAACGCCAGCCGCATCAACACGATCGTTGCCGCCGTGATCACGTCGAACCAACGTCTGGCCGCGGCACCGGGCAACGTAGCGCTCTCCAAGCGAGCGTCCCGGCTCCCGAAAGACTCAGTCGTCAACGTGTCGCAGATCATCACCCTCGACAGACGGACCCTGGCTCAGAAGGTCTCTGTCCTCGGCGCCGGGCCCATGGCCGAGGTCGCTGCCGGGCTACGGCTGGTACTGGAGCTGTAGAAATGAATCAACGCTCACTGTCGAGGTTCCGGTCAGGTCGAACCTCTGACATATTCTGCTCCACCAGGGCTGCAGGGTCGCTTTGGGTCGCTGCTGCGGAATTTGTTCCAAGCGGCAGCACAGTCGCCAAGATGTTGCCCTGATCCGTGTATGTGGTCGCCGATGTACCGATGACGGACATTCGGAAGGTGTACGTCCCCGGAGTCAGTGCATAGAGTGCCTGCGTCACACAGGTTGGGAAGGGATTCTCGTATCCGCTGACAGTGGGATAGCGCCATGAACCCACCTGTGCATAGTTGTAATCGTTCCCTGAGGTAATTCCGCACCCGATGATGTCCAATGCAGAGGAATCATCGGAGCCATACGAGGCCTGGGCCGAAACTGTCACGAACGCCAGGTCGGTGAGTTCAACTTCCACCTCAAGCGGGAAACCATCGCCGTGAAAGGCAGTATTTATGTAGGCCCCCGCAACATAACCCGGGCCGCCGGGGGAACCTTGTTGTCCTGTTAGCTCGGCGGCTGTGAGTCCGCCAACCGTGGCTGCGTCAACGACTTGACTCACTGCCAGGCGGTGCATGAACGCAGCCATCTGCTCTCGCGTAACGTTTGCGCTGGGGCAGAAGAGGTCGTTCACTGGCGGATTGCAGCCTTTCGTGATTCCCGCGGCGGCGAGCCAGTCGATATCGGCCGCGAAGCCATTGCTCTCCGGTACGTCGCTGAATCCCGACGCGGCGATCGACATAGCTGGAACAAGTAATACCAGCAGCAACAATAACGACGGCAGGATCGTCGTCCACTTTGATTTGCTCATCGTCAGAGTCCCCTTCGTAACTTGCACTAGCGCACGACACAATTACCATATACTGCTGCTAATCGACCCGGCAATTCGATAGACAACTCGCCCTGGTCCAGAGGCCGTCTTTTCGCCAGCGGTTTGGGGACACGCGGGAATCGTCAATTCCGAGTTGTCGACGCATAGCCGCTTGGCCTCGCTCGAGAAGCTCACTCGGCTGAACGTCGAAGGGGTGCTGCCCGATACCGAGCTGATGCATGTAGTGGACAAGCTGAAGCCCGAAGCAATAGGGCCCGAGGTGGCATCACCCGCTGAGTCAGTGCCCAAGGGCCGCGGATCAGACGCCGGCACTACCCGTCATTCGTCGAATGAGTCGCTATTCGCGAGCCATCAGCGTTCGGTGGCGACTTTGGCTAGCCGCGCACCGAGGCCCGATGCCCTCTGCACCGAGCGCTCGACTGCGGAGCGGACAACGTCCTCGTTGCCGATGATGTTGACCCGGGTTCTTGCCCTGGTGACCGCTGTGTACAGCAGCTCTCGGGTCAGTAGGCGTGACGATTCGTTGGGGAGGACCACCGCTACCTCGTCGAATTGGGAGCCCTGGCTCTTGTGGATCGTCATTGCGTGCACTGTGGTGTGCTCGCCCAGGTGGCTGGGTGGTAGCTCCCTGCCACCGGCGCGGTCGAAAAGGACCCGCATCCCGACCGGCGTCTCCACGCACACGCCGATGTCGCCGTTCCACAGGTCCTGGGTGTAGTCGTTCTTGGTGATCATCACCGGGCGGCCCGGATACCAGTCGCTCCCCCATCGCAATCCGGTGAATCGCTCGTCCAGGGCACGTTCGATCTCACGACCCCAGCCCGAGACACCTTGCGGGCCGTTGCGGCGGGCACACAGCACGGCGAGTTCTTGCAGTGCTGCCAGGGATCCGGGACCGTCGCCGGCGCCGGCCAGCTCCACCAGGCGTAGCCGTTGCTCCAGGAGGCGGGACCAGATCTCTTCGAACTCCCCTGACTGGCGGTCCTCGGCCCAGGTGACGTGACCGCTGCCGGCCCTCAGCAGCTCGATCGCTTGGTCGGCGTTGCCATCGCGGACCGCTGCGGCGAAGTCGGCGATTGCACTGTCTTCCTCGAAGCGGTGGACGCGGTCGAGCACCACCACGTGGTTGGCGATGGGCATTCCTTGCTCCTGGCCTGCGCTGACAATATCGGCAAGCACCGTGCCTGCCTCGATCGACTCCAACTGGTCGGGGTCGCCCACCAGCACCACCGTGGCATCGTCACGTACCGCCGCCAGGAGCTTGGCGGCCATCGGGAGCGAGACCATCGACATCTCGTCGACTATCACCAGGTCGTGAGGGAGACGATTTCTCTCGTTGTGGGCGAAGCGGGCGCGGTCCCAGGTCCAGCCGAGAAGACGGTGGATGGTGCTTGGCACCACGCTTGCCAGGCGGGCTGCGATGCGGTCGTCGGCGATGTCCTGGGCCATTGCCTCTAGCGCTTCGCCGAGGCGGGCAGCGGCTTTGCCGGTCGGGGCGGCCACGGCGACTGCGGGGAACTCGTCGCCCGCCGCCAACGCGGCGAGGAGCGCCGCGATGGTGTGGGTTTTGCCGGTGCCGGGGCCTCCTGCGACTACTGCTACTCGGTCGGTCATTGCCAACATCGCGGCTTTGTGCTGGCGGGTGCCTTGTTGCAAGAGGAGGTCCAGAAGGGCTTGGGGGTCGGCTGTGCTGCCGATACCGTCTTCTACGCGCGCTGTTGCCCCCCTACCCCCGGGCTCCGCCCGGCGGTACTTTCCCCCCGCAAGCGGGGGGACTGACATGATCCCCTCCGCCTCGGGTGCGCCAACTGCCTCGCCACTGGCCCCCGCAAGCGGGGGGACTGACATGATCCCCTCCGCCTCGGGTGCGCCAACTGCCTCGCCACTGGCCACGGCATCCGGGGGGACTGACATAGTTGCCTGCGCCTCCGGGGGGACTGACGCGCTTAGCCTTGAGAGGAGGAGGGTGGCTACTTGTTGTTCGTAGTGGTGGTAGCGAGCTAGGTATAGGCGGCCTTGCTCGTAGACCAGTGGGGGGTCGGCGGTGGTTACCAGGGGGCTTGCTTGTACTGCCGCTGCCCAGGCGTCTGTTTCTGGCCAGGGGAGGTGCTCGATTTCTTCGGGGACCTGGCCGTCTACTGCTACCGCGTCTCTGACTGTGTCCAGGCGAATGCATACGTGGCCGTATCTGGTGCCGCGGACTGCTAACGCAGCGGCCAGGAGTACTCGGTCGTCGGTTTCGCCCAATAGGCGGGCGATGGTTTGGGCAGACGTGACGTCCAGCGGATTGAGGACACCGGCGTCGTTGAAGATCGCCAGGAGGCCGTCGGCCGCTACTACCAGCCAGGGGCGTTCGGTTGCCAGGGTGATGCGGGCTGTCATTGGGCGTCTCCTGCGAACAGACGGCTAAGGGCCACGATCATCTCGGGGGGTGGGGACCAGCGGGCTACGCCGCAGCGTTCGCCGTCTACCACCGGGGCATTCCGGCCGGCCATGCCGCGGACGAACAGATACATGGCACCACCCAGGTGGCGGGCCGGGTCGTAGCCGGCGAGACGCCACTGGAGGTAGCGGTGCAGGGCCACCTGATAGAGGGTGGCCTGGAGCACGTAGTTGCCGTCGATCATCGCTGTGGTCAGCTGGTGCGGGCCGTAGTCGGGTGGGGCCGGGGTATCGCCTCGCGTCGGGAGGGCGTTGGTCTTGTAGTCCATGACCACGTAGCGCTCGCCGTCCGTCCCGGCCATCACTGCGGTCAGGTCGATGGCACCCGTGAGGAACCCGCGGAACCGGGTTTGCGGCATGGTGTGCAGGGTCTCGGCGTAACGGCGGAACGGGTCATCCTGGTCGAGGTGCTCGAGCATCACGTCGCCGATATCCCGCAACGACACCGTGCCCCGGTCGGTGCGGACCGGCAGCTCAAAGGTCAGCTCGTCGAACACCCGGTGCGCATCGAGGTCCCGCAACCGGGGTGATACCGGATCGGGGCCGAGCGGGGTCTCCATCGCCGCCAGCACCGCCGCACTGAGCGTGTCGAGGTCGATGTCCCAGGCGGCCAGCCGCAACGCTTCCTCCGCCATCTCCCGGATCGCCGCCTCCAGGTTCGGGGCGTCAAATGGCACCTTCTCGAAGATGTGGTGCACCAGCGTGCCGAAACGAGCACCGCGGGGCAGCTCGGCCATCGGCAACGACGACTCCCCGGCGATGGGCAGTTCCTCCGGTTCGACGGCGAAGTCCGACTCGTCCGCCTTGGTGGGCTCTGCCGTGTCGGTGGCGGCACCGATCGGATGCTCCGGCGACAGCGACGAGAACGATGCCCGGCGCCAGTCGTAGTCGAGGCGGCGGCCGAGCCGAGCCCGCTCCAGCCGCTGCGGCTGCGGCGCTGGTGGGCGGTACAGGGCAGTGGATGGGCGGTCGTTCACCGTCACCACCCCGATATTGCCGCCTGCCGAATCGACCAGCCCGTCGAGAGTGCGGCCGTCGCCTACGAGCATCTCATTGAGCTTCGAGTGCGGTGTGTTGTCGGTGTTCTCCACCCACCAGGCCACCAGATGGTGCTCGGCCCTGGTCAGCGCCACATACAACAGCCTGGCTTCCTCACCGGCATCCTCGGCCATGGCCAGGGCGACATGGTCGTTGAAGCCGGGAGCGCCCTTGCCGCCGACGTCGATGAGCCGCTCCCTGGCGTCACCAACCGCGGCGGGCTCGTCGGAGTGGAACACCGGGATCTGCGGCGTCCACCTGGCCACGTCCCATGCGTACGGCACCAGCACTACCGGCCACTGCAAACCCTTGGCAGCGTGGATGGTCTGCACCTGCACCGCATCGGCGTCGGTCTCCAGGCGACGCTGCCGGGACTCGGCCTCCTCGGCGCCGCTCTGCTCCCGCTGGGCCGCCTCGGCCATCGCCGTCTCCAGCCACCCCACCAGCGACCCGATACGGCGCCGCCGCCACACCGCATGCAACTCCTCGGCAATGTGGGTGAGGTCGGTCATGATCCGCTCCCCGTCCGGCACCGTCAGCACCCGTGCCGACAGCCCGCAGAACCGGTCGACGGCTGCCACCAGCGCCGGGATCCCGTCGCTGTATAGAAGCTCCCGCCACTGCTGCATCCGGCGTTGCAGCTCCAGCGCTTCCTCGTCACTGAGGGCGGCGATCTGCTGCGGTGTGTACCCGACGAGCAGCGAACTGGCCGCCAGCTTGACCCGGTCCATCCGCTCGGCGGCTTCGACACCGTGCAGGAAGCGCCGCCACTCCTCGGCAGCGGCCGAGGCGAGCACTCCCCCGGTGCGAGCCGCCACCGACGGCACCGCACGCCGGGTCAGCTCACCACGCACCATGTCCACCTGGCGACGGGTGCGGCACAGCACCGCAATGTCGTCGGGACGCAGCGGCCTCGGCCCGTCGGGGCCGCTGATGGTCACACCCGAGGTGAGGAGGCGGACGATCTCGGCGGCGACATCTGCGGCCACCATCTGGCGGGCGTCGTTGATGTAGAAGACGCCTTTCCTCGCCTTGTTGATGGGGATACCGGTGCCGAAGCGACGGATCGACAGCGGTGCCGCGATGCCGGTGATGCGGGCGTGCTCGTGGCCCAGGGCGGGCTGCACCGGGAGGTAGCGAATCCGGTCGTCGCCAAAGCTGGCCTCATCGAACAACGCATCCAGGCCAACCAGCAGCCCGCCGTCGCTGCGCCAGTTGGTCCGCAACGTCCGCAGCGAATCGGCGCCGTCGAGGGCGGCCAGGTATGACTCGATGTCGGCGCCACGGAAGCTGTAGATCGACTGCTTCGGGTCGCCGATCACCACCAATCGCGACTCGTCAAAGATGGCTCGGATCACCTGCCACTGAATTGGGTCGGTGTCCTGCGACTCGTCCACCAGCGCCACCGCATAGCGGCGCATCAACACCTCACGGGCAGCGGCACCGACCTCCGGGTCACCGAGGGTGTCCCGTACCTCGAGCAGCCCATCGTCGTAGGTCACCTGGCCCTGGGCCTGCATCCGGCGGTGCACCTCGGTGCGCATGGCGTGTGCCAGCTCCACCCGGGCCCTCGCCTCACCGTCGACCCCGTCCGGGTCGGGGACGATGCGGGCATCCGGCGTACCGATGACGGCACGGGCGACGCCCACCACGTCACTGAACCTGGGGGGCTGCTCTGCTGCGTTGTCGGCGTAGCGGCCGACGATCAGGTCGCTTGCGGTCTGGGTCAACAGCGCCTCGTCTGGCTCCCCCGGCTCCAGATCGGGTGAGAGGTGGGCACGCAGGCCGAGCTGGCCGAGGAGACGTTGGGCGAAGCCGTGGATGGTGAAAATCTGGGCCCGGTCGAAGTGCGTTAGCGCCTGGCAGAGTCGGTCTCGCCTTCGGCGAGATTCGAGTTCGGCTTCGCCGAACTCAGGGTCGGGGGTGGTTTGGGCGGGTATACCGCTCGCCTTCGGCTCGTCCCCCCTACCCCCGGGCTCCGCCCGGCGGTACTTTCCCCCCGCAAGCGGGGGGACTGACATAGTTGCCTCAAGCTCACGTAGCGTCGTCACGATGCGGTTACGGACCCTGGCCCGGAGTTCGGCGGTGGCGGCTCTGGTGAAGGTGACTACCAAGATCTCTTCGAGGGGGAGGCCCTCTTCTGCGATGAGGCGGGTTACCAGGGCGGAGATGGCGAATGTCTTGCCGGTGCCGGCGCTGGCTTCGATGACGGTGCGGCCTTCGCTTAGTGGCTCACGGGGGTCGAATTCGGAGAAGGCGGTCATATGCTCTGCTCCCGCATCAACGGAAGAATGGGGCCCCAGAGCCTGGCGCAGTAGTCCTCGAAGTCGGTGGCGAGCAAATCCCGTAACGACAGAACACCCCCGAACAACGTCTGGTAGGCCGGGTCCTGCGCCTCCGGGTCGAATCGATCGGACTCCCAGACCTTCATCGCCTCGCCAAAGGCCTTGCCCCGATTGGAGCCGACGTTGCGCTGCCACGCATAGGCCGTCTGACACGGGAGCGGCAGCGGCGTCCGCATACCCTCGACATACAACGCAACCAGCTCAGCCAGCAACTCCAGAGACCGCCGCCGACGCTGACTGGGATCGCCACCCACGGGGCCGATCGTCACCGCGAGGTGCCCAGTGCCACGTCTCCCGAGCAGGAACGACTCCCACGCAACATCGGGCTCCAACGCGCTCAGGAACACAAGCTCGACGAAAGCCTGCACCCGGTGCTTGCCCTTGATCGTGGACGCCGTAACCCGGGCCAGGTGTGCTTGATCCGGATCGCCCAGGACGCTGCCCGCCACCGTCACCCCGCCGATCGGGAGACTCCCCTGGTATGTGCGCATCTGTTGCCTGTCGTAAGCACGTTCCTGAGCTCCGTTCCACAGTTCGCTTGCTGCCGCGACGGCATCGGCAAGATCATCGTCGCCGAGCGCCCCCGGCGGCAGAGTGTCGCCGACCCGTTGCCGGAGCTGAAGGGCATCGAGCGAGTACCCGTCGACCAGGCCGTCCAGCACCCTCTCCTTTACCTTCCACTTGCTTAGGGCGTCGAGGTCGGCGGGCAGAGTGTCGTCGGGCTCCTCTCCTGTCTTTGGCACCACGAAGCCCACCCGGGTCTGCAGGAAACGTTGCGCCGGGTGTTGCAGGAACTTGATCAGGTCGTCGAGGTCGAGTGTCTCCATGGGCTCGGGATCGGGCCAGCCTGCCTCGATAGGCGGCACCGTCGGACCGGTGGCGATCGCCCCGGCTCCGGCGAAGGCGGCGGCGTCGAAACCAAACGGCCCCGGCACACCGAGGGCACCGGGGGTGAAGTTGGCGGCGCTGAAAGACTGCAACGGATGTTGCGTGACGATGGCGGCTAGACCGTCGGGTCCGACCATATCGGTGAGCATGTCGCGTAGCTCGGCGATCGGGACCGCAGGGGGTAGTTCGCTGTTGGTGAGCTCATCCCTTCCTGAGTAGGTGACGACGAGGTGGTCGTCTGCCGCCATCAACGCATCGAGCAGCAGCTGGCGATCCTCCGAGCTTCGGTCGAAGTCACCCACCCGCTCATCGCCGACCAGCAGGTCGTCGCCGTCGGTGCGGCTGGAGCGGGGGAAGCGCTCGTCGTCCATACCGAGCAGACACACCACCCGGTACGGCACCGAGCGCATCGGCACCAGCGTGCACACGGTGACGTCGCCGGTGCGGAAGTGCAGTGGGCTTGGCCGGGTCTCGGTCCAGCCCGCGATCGCCTGGCGGGCTTCGGCGAGGCTAAGGGTTGGGTCCGGTGTGGTCTCGGGGAAGGTCTCGCCGAGCAGCCGCTCCAGCTGGCCGTATTGCCATTCGTCATCCCAGCCGGGTTTGGCCAACAGCCGCACACTGTCGCCAATCGCTTTCGCCCATTGCGACATCGGCAGCGGCCCGGCAAGCAGATCCCGGATGGCGACGATCCGGTCGATGAGGGCTGCGAGCAGCCCCACCGGGGTGGCGTCCTGTCCTTCGATACCGTCAAGCGGGGCGGTGTTGTCGACCACCAGCACCGGGTCGTCGCTGTAGAAGACACCGGTGAGCGCCCGGTCGAGCCCCCGGCTCCAGGTGCGGTCGGGCAGGCGCCCGGCGCCCCACTGTTCCCGATGGTCGGCGTCGAGACCCCAGCTGATGTTGCTGTCGTTGATGATGCCGGTGATGGCCGCCGCGGTGTCGAGGTCGAACCCGAACCGTTGCTGCACCACCGGGCGGGTGACCAGCTCCCGAATGGCGCCGGCCTCCATACGGGACTCGGCGAGCTCGAGCACGGTGGCGGCGAATCGGACCAGCGGGTTGACCGCCGCCGGGGATCGGTCGGCGATGCGAAGCCGAAGGTCGGGCATGCCGTCGGCGTCGTCGCGGTCGCCTGTCGGGAACGCTGCTTCGAGCAACGGGGCGAAGGTGCCGAGATCGGGGGTCATGATGACGATGTCCCGCGGTTCGAGCGTCGGGTCATCGGCGAGCAGGTGCAAGATGACATCCCGGGTGATCTCCACCTGACGCCGCGGCCCGTAGGTGACGTGGATCTGGATGGAGCGATCCGAGCCACCGGTGACGGCTGCGACCAGGTCGGGGGCGAATGCTGTGGGCTGGTTGGTCTCGATATCGGCCTGGATTTGGGCGAGCAGGGTGGCGCCGCCTTCGTTGACGAAGCCCTCACCGGCATCGCCATCGTATCGGCCTTGGCGATACGCCTCGCCACCTCTCCCAAAGGGAGAGGGAAGTTCACCCTCTCTCCCAAAGGGAGAGGAAATCTCACCCTCCCTTTGGGAGGGTCGGCGGCCCCGAAGGGGCTCGCCGGGGAGGGCGTCGGACGGCCAGCGGTCATCTGCAGAGGTGGTCGGGGATCGTGTAAGCCCGGCATCGGCCAGCACCGTCTGGAGCTCACGGCTGTCTCTGCCCCAGGAGGCGAGCAGCGGATGCACCGGGGCGGCCGCGGTGGGGTCGGCGTCGCGGGCGATCACCGCGAGCCGTCCACCTGCGAGCGCCTCCCACAGCCCCGGCGAGGGGTGCAATACATACAGCGCCACCTCCCGTTGCTCACCGAGTGCCCGGAGCACCTGGAGGTCGAGCGGGTCGGTGGCAGTGAGCCCGTAGACGGCAAGCCGGTCGGGCAGGTCGAGGGCTATCGAGCCTTCGCGGATGGGGTCGAGCCCTTCCGGCAGCAGTGCGGCCAGCGGCGGAATGCCGATCTCGTCCCGCAACGCCCGCCACAGGCGCGGCTGCCAGGAGTAGCCGGCTTCGATCGGCTCACCGGCAGGCCCGACGTCTTCGCCGTCTGCCCAGGAGCGAATCATCTGCGGACGGCGACGGGCGTACGTCGAGAACAGCCGGGCGATCTTCGTGGCGGCGCCGAGCCGGTTGGTCCCGGTGGGGCCTTCGATGTAGCGCTGGATGAGCCGCAGCCACGGCTCGTCGACATGCCGGTCGATGGCAGTGAGCACATGCGAGGTGAGATTGGCCGTCTGCCAGGCCTCCGCCGATGCGGCCAGGTCGGGAACGGCAGCCAGCACCTGTTGCACCAGATACCGCGGCGACGGGAACTCGACGTTGGCGACGACCCCGTCACCGATCCCCCGCTCGGCAAACCCGAGAGCGATCCGCTGCGTGAGCCAGCGCTCGATACCCCGGGTCGGCACCGCTATCAGCTCAGGTGCGAATGGATCCTCGGGCGGGACGGCAAGCCGATCGATGAGCATGTCGACGAGCGCGTCCGGATGCGGGGCTACATGAAGTTGTATCGGCATCCGATCCCCCATATCGACGGCATCACCGACGCACATTGTGGCAGCAACCGTCACCCTGCGAGGGGAGCACCCATCGGTTTGTGTCACATCCGCATGAGATGGTGCTGAAGGCGCACCGCCGCGGAGGGCGAGGGAGGTATATCGTGTATGACATGGCTACCGAGACCATGCAACCCGGCGACCGCATCCCAATGTCCTGGGACGAATACGAGGCACTCGGCCCCGACGTGCGAGGCGAGTACATCGACGGGGAGCTCGTTATGAGCCCGTTGCCAACACGACGACACCAGCAAATCGCCCGTCGCATGGCCAATCTCATCGAACAGGCCTTGCCCGATGGGGTCGAGGTCATCGAGAACTGGGGATGGAAACCCGGCCCAGACGAGTTTGGGCCCGATGTGATGGTCTTCGATGACACCGAAGAGGACAAGCGCTACACCGCAACACCGTATCTGGCCATCGAGGTGCTCTCGTCGGACCCCGCACGGGACATCATCCGCAAGGCTGCGAAGTACGCCACCGCCGGTCTCGAGCGCTACTGGATCATCGACCCCGACAGACCCGAGGTCATCGTCTACAAGCTGTTCGAAGGAATCCTCGTCGAGCAGGGTCGCCACGGCCCGGACACCACCGTCACCCTCGACATCGGGCCTACGGAGATCAGCTTCGATCCAGCCGACCTCGTGGACTGATAAGACAGACGCCCGCACGACACCGGCTCTGCTGTGGCAAGCACATCACTTCCGACGTATCAAACCCTCGCCACCCTGCTCCTGTACCTCGCGTAGACCTGAGGAGGGACCATGCCAGCGAGAACCACTTTGCCGGCCCGCACTGTTACTACACCAAGCTTGCGAGTGGAGAAGCTCGAAACCGACATCGACAAGTCGTTGACCAAGACGATGAAGCAGCGCCTGGGGCTGAAGTCCAACCAGAAGCTGCCCGCCGATGTGCAGGCAACCATCAAGGCCGCCGCCGCTTCCGCCAGCCAGGCGTCCATAGAGAACGCGATCGTGCGGGAAGCATCCGAGATCGCAACCGGAGCGGCCCGCGGCTCGGTGCTCGACCGCTTCGACCTCAAAGTCGACGTGGCCAGGGCCGGGCTCGACCACATCGCCGGGTCCAACGACGTCAAGAAGATCCTGGCCCGGCGCGCCGAGATGCTCGCCCTCAAGAAGCAGACCCTCGAGGCCGCCGGGTTCACAACCGAAGAGGCCATGGAGATCTTGCTCGCCGACATCGCAGCACGCGGTTAGCCGGTACCAATCATGGGCCTTCTTGGGGACATAGTCGACGCCGTCGGTGACGCGGCAGATGCGGTAGGCGACGTAGTCGAGGACGTGGTCGACGCCGCCGGTGACGTCATCGAAGATGTTGTCGATGCAATAGGTGACGTGGCAGAGGACATTGTCGATGCGGTCGGTGATGCCGTCGATGCGGTTGTCGACACCGTTGAGGATGTGGTCGACGCAGTCGCCGATTTCGCACAGGATGCGGTTGACGCACTCGGCGACCTTGCCGAAGACGCCGTCGACGCCGCAGGCGATGTCTTCGATGCGTTTGCCGAGCTCGCGGAGGACGCCTGGGACGGCGCCACCGACCTGGTCGATGCAGCCGTAGACGCCATCGTCGACGCCGCCGAAGAGGCCTGGGAGGCCATCTCTACAGCGGCTGAAGACGCGTGGGAAGCCATCGAAGACGGTGCCGAAGCGGCATGGGAATGGCTCGAGGACACCGCTGAGTCTGCCTGGGAAGACCTCGCCGCCGCAGCCGACTGGGCCATGGAAGCGGCCGCCGACGTGGTCGAATGGGTAGAGGAAAAGGCCGCGGCCGCATACGAATGGGCGATGGAAGCCATCGACCGGGCACTCGATTGGCTGGGCGACCTCGCCATGGGTGTCCTCGAGGCGCTCGCCATGCTGGGCGGCTGCCTCGGCGGCATCATCATCCACAACCTGGCCGAGGCCGACAACATCCTGTTCAACCTGGGCAAACCATTCCGGGGATTGCCTCCCGATTTCCAGGAGGAGATCCAGCCGATCTTCCCCAACGTCGACCTCACCAAGGTCGGGTTCATGGAGAACGCCGCCCTTTCGGGCAACCACTTCAGCGACGACACCCTGGCCATGACCTTCATGGGGCCGGAGTTCGCCGGCTACGCCCTCAGCTACGACATCTACATGCGGGACACCTTCGACCCGGCCGTCAACGACGACAAGGCGCTGCTGGTGCACGAGACCACTCATGTCGACCAGTACCGGCGCTTCCGGTTCGAGGACGCCTTTGCGTGCGCCTACGGCATGGGCTTCATCCAATCCGGCTTCGACTACGCAACCAACCCCATCGAGGCCGAAGCATTTGCGGTGGAAGCGGCCTACGCGGCGACGCTATAGGCCTTGCCTCGCGGCGAGGCCTGGTCCAACCCGCAAGGCAACGCAATCGAGGATCGGGTAGTGGCCCCGGGATACGGGGCCACTACGTTCGTTTGGATCAGTCCGCCCCTACGGGCAATTGCCATTCTCATCGACAGTCACCAATTCGCCACCGTCGAAAGTAGTCACCTGTGCCGCCATCAGCCCGGCCCAGCTTTCGTACGCATCCGCCCCGTAATACGGCTCGCACAAGAAGTCAGCCGTTGCGACCCATTGCATGTTGATGGTGTTGTGGACCTTCCACGAGTCGACCTCGGTGAATTGGAGCCCGTTGAGACCACCATCTTCGAACGGCAGGCAGAAGCCTTCGAAGAGCTCTCGCACCGCGTCGCGACCTTCGGTCGTGACCCCACCGGGGAGGACAATGTGGACCGAATCCGGGTACTGCGCCATCAAACGGTCGACGTCGCAGTTGTTCAGGGCATCAATGTGCTCATAGGTCACTGCGTACGGGGTTGGTTGACGGTGGAACTTCTTTCCAGGGGCGTCGGCGGACGCGATCGCGGCAGCGCTCATCATCAGCGCAACCGCCAGGCCCGCAACGAACAATCTCCTCATATCCCTTCCTCCTCATTGGATCGATACCGCACATTCGCTCACGCGATCGGCAGCACTACCTGTACTCAGTTGGTGACGGCTGTTCCACGACTGGGTCAGATCAGACGGGATAACTGATTCCCAATGTCGTCGACGAGGCTGGGTTCGACGGACATGGGCACCTCCGTTCGAGGTTCGCTGATTAATCCATAATCGATCATCGCTAATCGACACTACCCTTCGCTCCGCCGCGGTCAAGGGGTAATTTGGGCCGGGCTTTTCAGGGGATGTAGTCGACGCCGCCGACGTCGGCGGCTCGGCAAGGGGAAAGCCGCAAACGAGTGGGCAGTCATCGACTGGCTCGGCGACCTCGCCGACCGGATTGAGCCAGCGGGGAGATCGTGGGGTGAGCATGAACGACAATCCGACACAGCCGCTAACACGGAAATCCGACATCTGGATGCCATCCACCCGGAGCCCCGGCTCAGAGCAGCGGCTCCTCTAGGGGGCTCAGCTCACCCCGGAGCTAACCAGGGCCAGTTGTTCGCCTGTGAAATCAAAGGTATCGACGGGATCCGCTGGCGCGGTCCTCGTGCGGCGGCGGCGTAGCAAGAAGATCGAAAGCCCTGTGGCGATGACCGCCGCGCTCAAAGCTACAACGGCGAGAATGTTGCCGTTCGACCGGAGCAGCACCGCTCCCCCGGCCGCGATCGGGGACCGACCTCCTGCCGGGTCCACGGCCCAGGCACCAACCCGGATCACAATCGCAAACGTCACCGCCGAAACGCCGATGCGCACAAACA
>Ga0307423_1001173_pt1 | contig 16144 bp, 14 predicted proteins | sample SalMarWE160310MG_FD_202154 | JGI IMG/M metagenome (GOLD analysis project Ga0307423, IMG submission 202154) | Salt marsh sediment microbial communities from the Plum Island Ecosystem LTER, Massachusetts, United States - WE1603-10 | ecosystem: Environmental > Aquatic > Marine > Intertidal zone >...
TATGGAAATTAATGGTCTGAACCGCGTGGTGAGCGCATCACGTTTGTTGCTTCTGCGGCGTCCTTCTTCAACTATTTCCATGCAGGCGTCTCTGCGGAACGGCAGAAGGTTGAACCGTTTAACTTCTTGCGCTATGAACTGAACGTATTTGCGCCTGTTTTCCAGCGTGTTCGGCATGTCGTTGTTCATGCGCACGACTTTGCCGTAGCCATAGATACGGTCCATAAGCGCCGGGTGGATCTGGCCTATGCTGTCAAAGTTCCCTGCACACACAAGAAACGTTATAGCAGGCACTGGTTCGGTTGATACCGCCATAGCTGAGCTGCCGCCGCCGTGCCACCTACTGCGCAAAGTAATCGGCAGCTGACCATCTTCCAGCACTGTCAACAGCGTAACCGCGTCTTCAGGGTCCAAGTTCTTGATTTCGTCAATGTACAGTATGCCCAGCGAGGCTACGTGAACATCGCCTGCGGTGACGCGTTGGTGCTCAGGTGTACCTAGACCGCCTGTTTGAAACGGGTCCCAAGCCACTGACCCGAAGAGTTGGGCACTTCTGTGTCCTGTGGCGTCAACGAAGGGAGCGTTTCCCGACCCGTTGTCCACGATTAGTTTTGGCACGTCTGACTGCTGGGCGCCTCCGACTCCTTTTAGGTTGGTTAAGCCGCCCATGCGTGAGAACCACCAAATGAAGACACTGAAGAAGATCAGGCTTCCTCCAGGGATGAACGTTAAGGGTACAAGATTTATGAAGCGGTCAACAAAGTACGCTGAAAAGTTGCCGCTGTATATCTCTTGCCATGCCGTGCCACCTATCGATACGCCGCCTGTGTTCCATGTTTGCCAAGCGTCAACCATAAAGTACAAGCCTAACGCTAAAAGGAACACGCCTAAAGTGAGCATGAGCGCTTGTATTGCTTTGAGACCAACTTTGGTTGTGAATTTGCGTTTAAGCTCTTTACGCTGTTCTTTTTGCAGTACCTTTTTGCCTTCGCCTATTGTGTGTATAGATACGCGGGGTTGGCTGGGCAAGACATTGTTTTTCCATGACAGGACATCGAAGAGTTTAATGCCGTTTTCTTTGTAAACTTGCGTTAGTTTTTCGGATAATGCTTTGCCGAGGAGAGACTTGCCTGTTCCCGGGTCGCCTAACAGTAGCAGGTAGGGTCCTGGGCTGATCACTGTTTTAGCGGACGGTTTTGGCTGGTCGGCGTTGCTCCAGCTTGCGTACCACTGGGTTTCCTCTAGGTGCTTGAGTTTGTGCACCCACTCTTTCAGACACAGGAAGCCCTCGTTCAAAGCTTGGTCTTGACCTATGACCCAGTTTATCATGCTCTCGTCTATTGGGTAACCGTCTGTGGTTTTGAAGTTCCCCCAGTCCCACCGCACGTTTATAGTTCGTCCCTGCACAGTTCTCGTCAGGGTCTCTACGCCTTCTCCAAAATGATCAAAAGACATGTATTCTCCTCCATTCAGTCCAGTAGTCTGTCCTTCAAAAGGAATTAAAGCACTTATTTCTAAATCAGAATATTCAAAAAACCTGCATAAATTACCCGACTCAGCCCTGCAAATTTTCGGCTTTCCGTACAGCTTATTTCCTAAAATAACCCTGTTTCGCGGCTTATTCTACAGTAAACGCGAAACAGACGGATTGTACACAACCGAACCTAAACACACCCAAAAAACACCCGCTTTCTTACTAGCTGAACAAAAATCAAAACCCCCAAAATAAGCCCTAAACAACAAACAAACCCATTTTTACCCGTTTTAACCTTCACTCAGAGGCTTACCCATGGAGTTTATCGTGACCTCATATAAAGACCGCCGAAAATCTCCATGCGAAACAAAAACACCCTCTCTTCGAACATGCTTCGACCGTTTTGCCTCAGTCACCCGCTTTGCATGCTTCAGTGTGGAAACTTTTCCTGTGTACACTTTTGTTTCTGTAGCCTGCAAGGGGTTGTGGCACAGAGGCAGCATTGCGAGGTGTGGTGGCTAAAGCTGATCAAATTTTGAACGGGGTGAATCCTGCTGGGCGTTCAGAAGTGTGTTTTGTTGATGCTTCCGTATACGCTGAGGCTTGTGAGGTGAGTTTTTGTGTCACCAGCTCATAATTTTGTTTAGTGGATCGTTCTGAAAGAAGGCGTTTTTCGGGTCTTTTTGGGTGAGAATATGTTTTTGTATTCGTTAGTGTAGGCTAAACCGTACATATTTTTGGTTTCATCACATACAGTTTTTCTTTATAGGTTATGTTGGCGGTATTGGTGTTACGTGAATTTTGTTCCATCACCAAAGCCCTCTGGAGTGCAGCTGAGCGACTGCGGTATACACAACCATAAACCACACTCACAGTTTTTGGCGCAAACAGAAGAATTTTTTATTTAACAAAGCCATCTTAATAGAGTAAATGCTGAGGGAAAACTTTGGTAAAGGAATCTGACAGGATCAGGCTTCGCCGTTGGCGCAAGAGAGGCTTCTACAGTGAGACGGTGCTTGTTAAGCTGCTTCAGAAAAACGGTTACAACGCCGTGCGGATTCCAGTCAGCAACCCCAGCCTGAGTCCACTGCCAGACCTTATGGCCCGCAAAGGCGATCACATGTACGCTTTTGAAGTGAAGAACGCCAGCTACTACGCGTATTTCCCCAAGCCTCAGGTGGACAAGCTCTTCAGGTTCCTAAACGAGCTTATACCGGGAGACAACGTGAACAAACATGCCGTAATCGCGGCGCACCTCGGCAAGAAGTGGCTGTTCAAAGAAGTCAGCTGGGAAGACTGGGAAAAAGACAAGCTGCCCGACAAGCTGCGCATCCTCAAGCGGGACAGAGGAAACTTTTCTATATAGACGCTGGGTTTGTGCGGTGTGTAAAGAAGCGTACCTAAAAGCATATTATAATTTGTATCACATTTTTTCTCATGGCTATGCAGGCGCGCGAGTTAGTTGTTGCCACGGATTCTCTTAGCAAAGCGTACCCTCTGGGCGAAGAGGAAGTTGAGGTTCTGAAGAGCGTAACGCTTAAGGTTGCCAGAGGCGAATTTGTAGCGCTCTGTGGTCCGTCAGGGTCTGGAAAAACCACGCTGCTAAACATTATAGCCGGAATCGACAAACCCACCAGCGGCAAACTTCTCGTGTTAGGGCAAGACTTGGCAGTTCAAGACGAAAATTTCCTGGCAGATTTCCGCTGTAACCACGTTGGCTTCGTGTTCCAAGCCTACAATTTGGTTTCAACTTTGACGGTTGCGGAGAACGTTGCGTTTCCAATGGAGTGGAGTCGAAAACCCGAAAAAAAGATAGAGTCCCGCGTTGCGGAACTGTTGGAGACTGTGGGTTTACAACACCGCGAAAATCATTTTTCTGCTCAGCTGAGCGGCGGCGAACAGCAGCGCGTAGCGTTTGCACGTGCCTTGGCAAACGACCCCGAACTGGTTCTTGCGGATGAGCCAACAGGAAACTTGGATGAAAAAAACGGGCAGAAAATAACCCAAGTGCTGAGGATGTTGAAGAAAAACGGAAAAACCGTTATTGTTGCCACTCACGACGCAGAGCTGATCAGGCTTGCCGACTGGGCTGCTTGCTTAGATGACGGGGGCCTGACAAGCAAAAATGAGTAAAGCTGCGTTTCCAGTGAATGACCTTCTCCGCAGAAAACTGCAAACAAGCCTAACCGTGGCTACGTTAACATTGAGTGTTGCGTCCACGCTTTTCATGCTGTTCTTCAGCAGGCGAATCAGCTTAGGCATAACTTCTACGGGTAACGCCTTAACTTACGGGTTGTCTGCAATTTTCTCGCAGTTTATGCTGTTCATCGGTGTGCTGATTTTTGCGGTAGGCGCCGTCATAACATCTTTTATCGTCTTTTTGCTTATGAAACAGCGAACTCGCGACTTCGGTTTGATTAAAGCTGCTGGATGCCCGAACGGTCTAGTGTTCGGGTTCTTCATGACTGAACTGCTTGCAATTGCCTTCATAGGTTGCGTTCTAGGCGTAGTGCTCGGGCTTGTAGCAGACTTCGCCGTAGCCAACATATTCCACTTTTATACCTACTCTGAAAGCCTGAGTTTTTGGCTTGCGCCACTTGTTTTCGCCTCTTTCTTTGTCCTCTCACTCATTTTTGGAGCTAAACCCATGCTGGACGCTGCCAAATTATCGCCCATAAAGGCGCTTTCACCCGTGCAGTACTTCGGGTTAACCACGGGAAACAAGCTTAAACCGCTGTCAAGAGCAGGGTTAACCTTTAAAATCGCCTCCAGAAGCCTGTTCCGCAGGCAATCAGCAAGCGTCCGAATCGTCATCTTGCTTTCCACCGTCTTCGTGCTGCTTACCGTGTCCATAGCTGGCGGCGTAATAGCCAGCGACACAACCACATCTTGGGTGGAAAACGCCATGGGAAGAAACATTGTCGCCGTCGCCCACAAAAACATGGGCGCACAATACACGCAGTTGCTGGCAACGTTTTCAGGAGCCACGGAAAACGGCGATTTCAACTATCTGGACCCAGAAATGGCATTGCCCGATACACTTCTTCAACAGTTAAATGCCCTGCAGGGCATAGAAAACGTGGACGCCCGCTTGATTTTGAACGGGCACATTCAGGAAATAAGCAACTTCACGATTGACCCTGAAACTTTGGCGACTTTTCCCGTCGGCGACAGCCGTGAAGGTGACTCGTTAATTGTCGGCGTTGACCCCCAAAACATGGCAACGTCATGGTCTCTTAAAGGGCGATTCCTGAGTTCGGGGGAAGGGGGCGAAGCAGAAGCCGTCATAGGCGATTCTATCTCGCAGACCATGTTCTCGCCTGACGTTCACGCAAAAATATTCCGTTCAGACCCGTTGATCCAAAGCTTACGGCTGCAAAACGCGACGTTTAATATAGTAGGCGTTTGCGTAGACCCCATAAACAACGGGAAAGTCACTTATGTTTCACTTGAAAAACTGCAGAACGTAACAGGAGTATTCTACGCCAACATCGCGCTTGTTAAACTGGGTTCTGATGCTGACCGCGCCTCTCTTCTAGCGCAGATTAAAACTGAGGCAAACCAGGTGAATTCGGATTTTTCAGTTTTCGAACTTGATGAAGTGCTCCAGAAAAACCGTGATTTCATAAGTGCCGTATGGTCAGCAGTTATGCTTTTACCCATATTCACCTTGACCTCTGCGGCACTGTGCCTGATAGGCTACACTATGCTGTCAGTGGAGGAGCAACATCAAGAATTCGCCGTTTTACGAGTCATAGGCACGAAACCTAAAGCCGTGGTAACTATACTTGCAATGCAAAGTTTGATTGTGCTGTTTTCAAGTTTCGCTGTTGGAATCTCTCTTGGAGTAATAGTCACAGTCATGATTTTGATGTCACACCCACTTGTAACAAGCTTCACTATATTAGCTATAGCTGGGTGGCTTCTCGCGGCGTTAACTGGAATGTTCCTGTTAAGCCTCTGGCCCGCACTGCGCTTTGCCAAGAAACCCATACTGAAAATGATGTCATAGGTGGCTGAACTCGCTCGTGAAGTACGTGAACTGCTCAACGTAAGCAGGCAGCTGAGCCAGAAAATCCTGCAACTGCAAAACAGGAACCACAGGGACTTCATCGTAAAACTTGAAGCTGCATGGGACAAGCGACAAAATCACAGGAACAAACTTGGCGCCACTCCATTTAACACATTCAAACTTCAACGAGGGGCTCGGCAGTGTATTCGCCAGTGCATGCGCCCTCGCTACTTGTGCTTCAACAATTTTGTCTAACGCTGAAGGCGTCAAGCCTCGTTGCCAACGCTTGCAGTCCACGCATAAAACAAGGGGTTTTCTGCAGCCAACCACGTCAATTTCCCATCTGCGCCCGCCATGCTTGAACCTCACGTTCTTCGCGGCAACGTACCCGTTTCTCTCCAAAGCGACAGCGGCGATATCTTCAAACTCTTGCCAGCGGAGAAGGCTGCTGACGTACTCAACATCCGCGCCTAAGGATATGGCTTTAACCGCTAATCTCAGCCTGTTATCACTCGTCACTTCGACAAAATCGTTGTTCAGGGTGATTAAGCCTTCGTTTTGAAGCTTTTCCAGCAATTTTCCCGCAATATCTGAGGCAACCCTAGCCTCATGATTGACACATTTAGTTAAAACATGCTCGTTTTTTGTCAGTTTCAGAAGAGAACTTAACAAGTTCCGCTCAATTACCATTAACAACCCACTCACAAATAGGCAATAAAATGCAAAAAACCTCTCTCCACACAGTTCCACTTAAAAGCCTCATAATACAGCCGCCTCACTCACGCAAACGCAAACGGTATACAGAAGCATCACCGAAACACACTTTTGAAACACTCACCAAACGCTATCCCCAACATCCCCTAAGAGAGCCCCACATAATTATTTCTTACCTTCAAAAACCAGACCATTACCCTAGCCAACCTAGAAGACCTGTAAGCAGGCTTCGACATCGCCGCTCGCAAAACAGCGAAACAGCCCGTAGTTTTGACATTTACAAGACTTTTTACGTTCATACAATAGCCGATTTTTAACTTTTAAATTGCAAATTTTACCATTCGACAATATTTCGCATCGCACAAACAAGCGTAATCGGCAAACAAACACCAAAAACAGCCCAATAAAACTCTAAAACGCCTTTGAACAACCACTTTTGCCCTCTTTCCCAGCTGTTTGCAAGCGCCCAATTGCAAAAAACCAAGTGTAAAGCAGAATTCTATCTTTTTTGGGGATTTGTCTCCTATGTATTTATAAGATTCGCTCATTTTCGAAGTATCACTAAGCGCTAAAAACTAAACAAACACTCGGAAAAGGGGTTCTGAGAAAGCGACTTGTTGCCTAAAATAAGTCTGCTTTCGCCAGGTTTTCATGTGAGATTTTTCCCGAATGCAGCGCGGTAGCCACCAAAACTCCTGAGACTCCAAGGTTTTTCAACTCAACCAAATCTGTAACGTCGCGGACTCCGCCACCGACAAGCACTTCAATCTTGATGCGCCCTAGCACTTTCTGAAGAACTGCCATGTTGATTCCTTCTCGGCTGCCCACTTTTGACAGGTCCAGTAAGATAATTTGGGAAACGCCAAGCGCCTCTAACTCGCGCAAAAACGTCACAGGCTCTGCAAGCCTGCCAGGTTCAAAACCGTTGAGAACCTTGTCACCCATCAAGTCAAGGCTAACAACAACCCTCTCAGCTCCTAGGGCTGCAACTGCCTCAGCCACGAAACTGATGTTTGGCAGGGTTTCTGTCCCGATGATAACTTTTGAAGCGCCACAGTCCAACACTTCTCTAGCCCGATTCATGTTTGATACGCCCGCGTCAACCATCAATTTCAAGCCACTCTCATCCACGATGCGCTTAAGCAGCGCGGGATTCACTGGTCCGCCCGTTATTGCGTCTAAATCGGCTGCGTAAAGCTCGCTGAACCCAAACGCCTTAAGCGAAAAAGCAACTTCCACTGGGTCTACAGATGAGCATAGGACGCTTTTTAGCGGCTTGTAGTTTTTTCTTACGCCTCTCACGGCGTGAACCGCAACGCCGCCCAAGATGTCAATGACAGGTACTATCTTCAACAGGTTCTCCCTGTCTGCAATGAATTATGAACCAGTAGAAAAGTCTACCGTGGCACGTGAGCATGCGTTGATGCTGCGGTTGTTGAACAAAAGCTTTAAAGGTTTAGAAATTCCGCTTCAATATGATACCCCTTGAAACTGTTGATTAGCCCAAAAAACGAGGCTGAAGCCGTGGAAGCTGCGGCTGGAGGCGCAGACATTATCGATGTTAAAAACCCTGATGAGGGGCGCTTGGGCGCAAGTTTCCCGTGGATAATACGGCGCGTCAGGCAGGTCACACCGGCAAACATTGAGGTAAGCTGTACTGTGGGCGAAGCGCCGAATTTGCCGGGGTCTATGGCGTTGGCTTCGTTGGGCGCGGCTGCGACGGGCGTCAACTACATCAAAGCGGGTCTTTTTGGGTTAAAAACAGCTGAGGAAGCCATGTATCTTATGCGAAACGTTGCTCAAGCTGCTAAAGAATATAATCCCGCTGTCAAAGTGGTTGTGTCGGGATACGCGGACGCCGTCAGAGTTTGCACAGTTGACCCGATGATGGTGCCCAAAATAGCTTATGAAGCCAAAGCGGATGTAGCCATGCTTGACACTGCAATAAAAGATGGAAAAAACCTTTTCACTTTCCTCACAAAGCCTCAGCTTAGAAGTTTTGTTGATGAGGCGCACGGTTACGGGTTGAAGGTGGCGTTAGCAGGGTCGCTGCAAAAAACAGATTTGGCGGAAGTTTACGCTTTAGGCGCGGATGTGGTAGGTGTTAGAGGTGCAGCTTGTACCTTAAGCGACCGCGTCAACGGTCAAATCACGCGGGAAAAAGTGCAGGAACTCGTTGAAATCGTCAAACAGGCAGAAAAGCTTTAAGACAAACGCGTTCCCATCGAAAGGGTGTGAAGGCAGCCTTGAGAATTCTAGTTTACGAGCACGTTTCCGGTGGCGGCTTCGCTGACGAACCACTTCCAGCAAGCGTCTTAAGCGATGGCTTCGGTATGCTGAGAACGCTGATTGCTGATTTCAAAGCCGCAGGACATAACATCAGTATTACGCTTGACGCACGAATTGCACGATTGAACCCCCCCCTCCCCGCTGATTGTGTCGTGCCCGTGTTTTCTTGCCAAGAAGTTCAAGCGAACCTGCGCAAGCTTTCTGAACAAGCTGATGCGATGTACATCATTGCGCCAGAAACTGACGGCGTGTTATGGTCGCTTGTGGAAACTGTAGAGCACACGGACGCAGCCTCATTGAACTGCGAATCTGGTGCAATTGAGAAAGTGTCCGACAAAGTCGGCTTTTACGATTTTATGAGGAAACTTGGGCTGCCTGTCTTTGAGACATTGACGTTTACTGTGGATGGTGACTTAAAAGAAATCCAAAAGCGTGTTCAAGCAGATTTGGGTTTTCCTGTGGTGTTCAAGCCCTCAGACGGCGTAAGTTGCTGTGGAGTAAGTGTTGTCCGAGACGAGGTGCAGGTGGCTGGCGCAGTTGCCAAGATTAATGCGGCGTCTTCGGATAAGCGTTTTCTAGTTCAAGAGTTCGTCGAGGGTGCCGCTGCGAGCGTCAGCTTGCTTTCTACGGGCAGCAACGTGGTGCCAGTCAGCTTGAACCGTCAAGACGTTCTGATTGCGACGCCAGAAACCTGCTCAAGCTACAACGGAGGTTTAGTTCCGTTCGATCACCCGTTGCAAGCTGAGGCGTTTGAAGTTGCGAAAAAGCTTGTTAATTCTGTCGATGGCTTAAAGGGGTACGTCGGAGTGGATTTTGTTCTGACAGACAAGGCGGCAGTGGCTGTAGAAGTTAACCCGAGACTAACCACTTCATATGTGGGACTACGGCGAGTGGTCAACTTCAACCCTGCCCAAGACATCGTCGACGCTGTTCTGAACCGAAAACTCCCAACACAGGTTGAAAGGTGTGGCTATGCATATTTTTCTAAAGTAGAGACGTCTATGCCGACGCTTGGTGCGCTTCAAGAGACGTACGGCATGGATGAGGTGGTTTCGCCGCCTTTCCCTGTTTCAAATGGTGCGGTTTCAGCGCTTGTTGCGTCTTACGGTGGGAAGTTTCTGGAAGCCAAGATGGGGTTCCGTGAAGCTAAAAAGCGCGTTCTTGACACTATAAGCAGGGGCGGTTAGCTTGGTTGCGGTTATCGGCTGGGACATCGGAGGCGCCAACACCAAAGCAGTTTTCCTGCGAACCAAAGATGGCTGCGTTGAAGAACTTAAGGCTGAAGTGGAGTATTTTCCAGTGTGGAAAGCGCCTGAGAAGCTTGTTGGCGTGCTTTCGGCGCTGAAAGAGAAGGTAAGCGGTAACGCCATGGTTGACGGTGTTGGCTTAACCCTGACTGCCGAGTTGTCCGACGCGTACCAGACCAAACGTGAAGGCGTCCACCACATCTTGGCATGCGTTGAGAAAGCGTTTGCGGGTTTACCCATATTCGTTTTGGACGTTGATGCAAAGTTGAGGTCGGTTGACGCTGCGAGGGCTGAGCCGCTGGGGGTTGCGGCGGCGAATTGGGCGGCAACGGGTTGGCTGGTTGCCCAGGTGGTTGAGACTTGCGTGGTTGTGGATGTCGGCAGTACAAGCACCAGTATCATACCTGTGGTTGACGGCGGCGTTGCGGCGGCTGGCAAAACGGATTTGGAGAAGCTTATGGTGGGGGAGCTTGTGTACACGGGGAGCCTGCGAACTAACGTGGCGGCAATCGTGAGTTCTGTTCCGCTCAGGGGTGGCGTGGTGCGGGTTGCGGCGGAATTGTTTGCGCAGTCAGGCGACGTCCACTTGGTGCTGGGCAACATCACAGAAGAAGAATACACGACAGAGACAGCTGATCGGCGCGGAAAAACGCGTGGGGAAGCGTTGGCACGTCTCGCCCGAGTTGTGTGTGCTGACACTGAAATGCTTTGTGAAGAAGAAATTGTGCAAATCGCCCAGCACGTGCGCGACAAACAGGTTGAGAGGGTTGCTGACGGGTTGAAGCAGGTTTACTCTCGTGTTAAGTCGCTTACAAGTGGGGAAGTGCCTGTTGTGGTAACGGGCATGGGTGAAACGTTTCTTGCGGAAGCTGCCGCCCGAAAACTTTGTGCTGTTGAGGTTTTGGACTTGGAAAAACTGTGTTTGGGTGATGCTTTTGTATACAGACTGCCTAAAAGTCCATGGGTTTGTGGTGGTGTGGTTAAGGCGTCGCCTGCTTTTGGGGTGGCGTTGATGGCGGCGTGTAAGCTTGAGGGGCGACTTTGAAGTGGATGCGGTTGTGAAAGTGGGTGGGAGTTTGGCTGAGGCGCCTGATCTGTTGACTGCGTTGTGTGGCAAATTAAGTGAGCTTGCGAAGAAGTATGGGTTAGTTGTGGTGCCTGGGGGCGGCAGGTTTGCTGACGTGGTGCGGGATTCGGACAGGCGATTCATTTTGTCCAGCGAGGTGGCGCATAGGATGGCGATTCTGGGGATGGACCAGTTTGGGATGCTGCTGGCTCAAGTTACGCCTAACTCCTGCGCGACGTATTCGCTTGAAGACGCGCGGCAGCTTTCTGAGACTGAGGCTGTACCAATTTTTTTGCCGTCGCGGCTCATGTTCAGAGAAGACCCGTTACAGAACTCGTGGGATGTTACCTCGGACTCTATCGCGGCGTATGTTGCGGGCAGGTTGCAAGCGGCTAAACTGGTTATAGTTACGGATGTGGATGGTATTTTCACGGAGGACCCTAAGGCGAGCGAGGATGCTTTGCTGGTGGAGCGGTTGTCCGCGGGGGAGCTGTTGAAGCTGGACAAGAGGACAAGTGTTGACCGTTTTTTGGCGGGGCTTCTTGTGGAGTCTCCTGTTGAGTGTTACGTGGTTAACGGCAACTATCCTGAGAGAGTTGAGGCTGTTCTTGCGGGGGAGCACGCTATTTGCACGTTGATTTCTGCGGGAACAGACGGTTTATAAGCCGAGTGTTGGTGGTATTCTTATGCAGTCTGGTTCTTCTGTTGTGGCTGTTGTCCGCGGCGAGCGTGGTCACGAGCCTGTTTTCAAAGCCCTCGACATGATTGATTACAGGAGGGCGCTTGAGGGTTACGATAAGGTTCTCATCAAAGTCAACTTCATCACGACTAAGACGTGGGACACGGGCGCCACCACCGACCCAGTCGTGGTTGAAGCCATAATCAGGAAGCTTAAGGATTTGCCCGTAAAAGTCTACGTTGTAGAGTCAGACGCCACAATAACGAATGCGGATAAGGCGTTTGAGGCGACGGGCATGAAAGAGATGTGCGAGCGCAACGGGGTTGAGTGGCTTAACCTGCGCCACGTCAAGGACAAAGTTAAGCTTGAGGTGCCCAAAGGTGAAGCGTTGAAGAGCATTACGGTGCCGCGTCTCGTCACGGAGTCGGCGGTTATCAGCGCCGCCAAGCTTAAAACGCACGTGAACACGCGTGTGACGTTAGGCATGAAGAACATGTTCGGTTTGCTGCCTGACAAGTTCAAAGGCAAATACCACGCGAAAGGCATAAGCAAAGTCGTCGTGGACATAAACACCGTGCTTCACCCCGCCATAACAGTCATAGACGGCTTCGTGGGCATGGAAGGCAACGGACCCATAGACGGCACGCCCGTCCAAATGAACCTCATAATCGCGGGAACAGACCCAGTCGCCACAGACGCCACCGCCGCCCAAATCATGGGCTTCAACCCCCACGAAATCAAACACATCCGAAAAGCCTACGAAAAAGGACTAGGAAAAGTCGACGCCAAAATCATAGGCGAAAAAATAGAAAAAGTCACAAGACAATTCAAACAAAAATAACGCCAAAACAAAGGTTTACCTATTTAAATGGAAGGGGGTCACGTTTTTGCGCACCTACTTTTCAATAAATTACTGTTGTTGGTAAGAGCTGGGTATGGGGAACCTGAGGAGTGCGACGATTCCTGTTAGGGCTTGGAGTTTTTCACCTGCTTCGTGTTCTGTGCTGACTACGGTTATGGTGGCTCTGCGTTGTTCTGCTTCTCGCATGAGCTTCTCCAAGTGTAGTCGTTGGTCTTCGTCTGAATCGCGCAGCAGCGTGTCTGCTACGATGAGGGTTTCGACGGCGCCCATGTTCACGGCGTTTTCAACTGGGTCGAGCCCGTAGGTGACTGTGGCTTCGCTTTTTCCCAGCCGCTTCATGACTTCCTCCATGACCGCTGTTTCATCGACGATGCGCAACTGCTTCGCCGCTTTCAGGAGCACGCCTGAGCGTAGTGCCTCGTAGATTCCGCTTACGCCGCCGTTGTTGACGCTTTTCACGTCCGCCACTGACTTGGACATGTCTTTAGCGTCGTCTGCCATGAACTTGACGAAGTCTCCTTTGACGAAGCCTACGCCCACGATGACGATTGGGCTGTGGTTCGGCGTCCAAAGCTGCCTGAGGCTGGCTGCGGCGCGTTTGAAGTACTCCTTGGTGGCGGCTAGGCGCTTGTCGGCTTCGTGTTTTCCAGGCAGATTCACGCGTTCTTCCACTTTGATTTCTACGCCGTACTGTCGGGTTTCGGCTACAGCGAAGCCTTCATCGTCTATGGCGATGATTATCATGGGTTTTTCGGTTTTGCTCGCGTGAAACAGCCTGTCCAAGAGATGCTTCGGCCACTCCTTCTTCACGATGGTGACGGGCTGGTTCAATGCGATGTTAAGCGTGTGGTGTGCGCCTGAGGGCATGATGTCTGGGGCGTGGATTATTGTTCCGTGCACGCGGAGTTTGCCTAGAAACTTGTCCCAAGCCACCGACCCCACCGTGACGCCGATGAACGCTGAGACGCGTTCGGCGCTTTTCGGTCGGGAATATTCCTGGTCGGTTTTGACGGCTCGTGACGAGTAGGCGTAAACCTCGTCGCCCCTGTAGATGACGTTGTAAAGGTGCCACAGGTCATCGTCAGATGTGGGAACAACCTTGACGAAGCCTTGCCTGAGGTTTCTGCTTATAATCTTCACGGTTCCAGCGCCTCCCAATCTAATTCGCTTAACACGTAATTAACTTTCACTTCCTGAACGGTTGGCGGTTGCTTTTTTAAGCTACCTGTACACTAATGTGCAGTAACAAGGAACACGCGCCTGCAAAAATGGAGGAAAATTGGTGGCTCAGAGGTTAGTGGTGGTGAAAGTCGGCACCAGCGGCATAACCACGGGCAAAGGCAAGCTTGACGAGACGGAAATGCGCAAACTAGCCGCTCAGATAGCATTGGCGCATGAGAAAGGCGACAAAATAGTTTTGGTCACTTCTGGCGCGGTAGCCGCGGGCATAGCCGAGCTGGGTATTCCTCCGAAGCCGAACGACATTGTTTTTCAGCAGGCAGCAGCCGCCACGGGGCAGAGCGTGTTGATGGCGAAGTACCGTGAACTGTTCAGGGAGCACGGGTTAAAAGTGGCACAGATGCTGTTGACCGCGGAAGACTTGTCCAACAGGGGCTCCTACTTGCACACGTGCAACGTGCTGGGGATGTTATTGAAAACGGGCGTAGTCCCCATAATTAACGAGAACGACGTGACCTCCGTTGATGAGCTTCTGCCTTTGACTGAGGGGTACAGGGTGAACTTCAGCGACAACGACATACTCTCCGTGCTCGTAGCCAACGCCGTAAGGGCAAACCTCGTCGTTATACTGTCGGATGTGGATGGGATTTACACTGCTGATCCGAGGAAGCCTGACGCGAAAGTGATAGGAACCGTGGAGAACATAACCGCGGAGCTGAAAGGGGCGCTTAACGGAAAAGGCAAGTGGGGCAGGGGCGGAATCCAGAGCAAGTTGAAAGCCGCGGAAATCGCCACGACATGTGGCATATCCGTGGTGGTGGCTAACAGCCGAAGAGAAAACGTTCTCACGGACATCTTGGCGGGCGAGAAGGTTGGCACCTATTTCAAGCCGCAGAAGTGCATGCCGTCAGTGAAGCGTTGGATAGCGTTCGGCGCTTCGGTTAAAGGGCAGATTCACGTTAATGAGGGTGCGAAACAAGCCATACTGGAAGGCTCCAGTTTGTTGCCTGTGGGCGTGGACAAGGTGGTTGGGCACTTCAACGTGGGGGACGTTGTGGGCATTGTTGGTCCTGACAGCGTTGAGTTTGCGAAGGGGAACCCGAACTATAACAGTGGCGAGTTAAGCTTGATAAAGGGCTTGCAAATCAGCGAAGTTGAAGCGGAGCTTGGGTATATCAGGCAAAAAGAAGTTATTGAACGGAAACACATACACTTGGAAGGGAAGAAAAATGATACTTGAAACCTGCAAAAAAGCCAAGGCAGCCTCGGTTCAGCTAGCGAAGCTTTCCACCGAAGAGAAGAACTTGGCAATATGCAAGATGGCGGATGCGCTTGAAGCAAACGCCGACCAGATTCTTGCGGCTAACATGAAAGACGCGGAAGCCGCCAAAGCCCGAGGATTAAAAGCTGCTTTGCTGGACCGCTTAGCGTTGGATAACCGCAAAATAGCGAATATGGCGGGTTGCCTGCGGGAGGTCGCGGAGCTGGATGACCCGGTGGGTGAAATCGTGAAAATTTGGACCAGACCCAACGGCTTAATGATTGGGAAGATGCGTGTGCCCCTGGGCGTGGTTGGGATTATTTACGAGTCTAGACCTGACGTTACTTCGGACGCTTCGGGAATCTGCATTAAATCGGGCAACGCTGTGATTCTCAGGGGCGGTTCAGACGCTATAAACTCCAACGTTGCAATAGGCGATGTGCTGCGCGGTGCGTTGGCTGAGACTGCCGTGCCCGTTGACGCCGTGCAAGTTGTCAAGTCAACCGACCGAAAAGTCGCCGAAGAGTTCATGCGGATGCGCAAGTACGTGGACGTGCTGATCCCCCGCGGAGGTGCTGACCTGATCCGCACCGTGGTGGAGAAAGCGTCCATTCCGGCAATCGAAACTGGCACGGGCAACTGCCACATCTACGTGGAAGAAGACGCCAACTTGGACAGGGCGGTACCCATTGTCATAAACGCTAAGTGTCAGAGACCGGGAACATGCAACGCCGCCGAAAAACTCCTCGTGCATACTAACGTAGCGAAGCAGTTTCTGCCCGTTGTGATTGCCGAGCTTCGGAAAAACGGCGTTGAAGTGCGAGGCGACGAGAAAACTGCGGCTATAGTGCCCGACGTGAAGCCTGCCACGGAAGAAGACTGGTACACGGAATTCTTGGACTACATTATCGGCGTGAAAGTCGTGGAAAACCTTGACGAAGCCATCACACATGTGAACAAGTACAGCACCAAACACTCCGAATCCATCCTAACCGCCAGCTTCGACAAGGCGATGCGTTTCATCAGGGAAGTGGATTCCGCGGCTGTTTACTGGAACGCGTCCACACGGTTTACGGATGGCAACCAGTTCGGTTTAGGTGCAGAAATCGGCATCAGTACGCAGAAGCTCCATGCGAGAGGTCCCATGAGCGTTCAGCACTTGACCACCACGAAATACTTCATTCTCGGCAGTGGACAAATCAGAAAATAGCATCAACTTTTTTGGTTAGGCAGCAAAAAGCCTATTTGCCATGGCGTTCTTTCCTTACGGAATATCAGGTGAGAGGGTAAAATGGCGAAGGCTGAATTCGAGTACGAGCCGAGGAAGCTGGAAAGAGGCTACAACAACAGGACCTTGTACG
>Ga0307423_1001174_pt1 | contig 16137 bp, 8 predicted proteins | sample SalMarWE160310MG_FD_202154 | JGI IMG/M metagenome (GOLD analysis project Ga0307423, IMG submission 202154) | Salt marsh sediment microbial communities from the Plum Island Ecosystem LTER, Massachusetts, United States - WE1603-10 | ecosystem: Environmental > Aquatic > Marine > Intertidal zone >...
CTTGAAGGTCGGATCTTCTTTGGTGAAACGGGCAAGGGCCTTGGACATGTTGGTGTGCGATTTTTTGTCCTTTGGGACAATGGCCAGTGAAATAACGGGATCGGGCACATGAATGGATGTCATCGTCAGGTTAATGCCGGGCGCAGCGAACGTATCGCCGGAAGCACAGTCAATACCAAAAAGGGCGCCGATGTAACCGGCCGGCATGGCATCGATGTCTTCCATCTGATCGGCATGCATCCGTACAACGCGGCCGACTTTGACTCGTTTCCCTGTTCGCACGTTGACGATGGTTGTGCCTTTGGCCAGCGTGCCCTGGTAGACACGGACGTATGTCAGCTGGCCGTATAGCCCGTCTTCCAGTTTGAAGGCAAAGGCCACAAGGGGTTCTTCCGAATCAGAAGAAAGGGGAACGAGCGCGTTATCGTTTTCCATATCCATGGCCTGGTTTTTCACGTCGGACGGGCATGGCAGGAATTTCGTCACCCCGTCAAGGAGGGGCTGGACGCCTTTATTCTTGTAAGCGGAGCCCATAAAGACAGGCGTCATTTCGCGGGTCAGCGCGCCTCTGCGAATCGCTTCAATCAAAAGCTCATCCGTCACGTTGCCATCAAGTGCCGCCTCGGTGAGTTCATCGGAAAACATGGAAGCTGCGTCAATCAGGGCTTCACGCCGTTCGTTGGCTTCTGTTAGGAGATGATCCGGGATATCTTCAACACGGACCTGCTCACCACCCTCGCCGTCAAAGTAAAGAGCCTTCATGGCGACAAGGTCCACAAGCCCCTCGAATTCATGTTCCAGGCCGATGGGCATCTGCACAGCGATGGCGTTATGTCCGAGCTTCGTTTTGAGCTGTCCGATGACCCGAAAGGGGTTCGCGCCGCTTCTATCGCATTTGTTTACGAAAGCGATACAGGGCACCTTGTACCTCGCCATCTGCTGATCCACCGTCACGGACTGGGATTGCACGCCCCCCACCGAGCACAGGACTAGGATGGCGCCATCCAGGACCCTGAGGGATCGCTCCACTTCTATGGTAAAATCCACATGGCCGGGGGTGTCTATGATGTTGATTTTACGGTCCTGCCATTCGCAGTATGTTGCAGCCGACGTAATGGTGATACCGCGTTCTTTTTCGAGCTCCATAAAGTCCATGGTGGCTCCCACGCCGTCTTTTCCTTTAACGTCGTGCATGACATGGATGCGTCTTGTATAATAGAGTATTCTTTCGGTGAGTGTGGTTTTACCGGCATCAATATGGGCACTGATTCCGATGTTTCTCACATTCTCCAATATGTTTTTCATGGTGCTTTTTCCTTTGACTGAGATGTTCATTCCTTCCAAGGGAGCATGGCCACAGGCGGTTCCCCCGCTTTTTCCAATAAAAAAAATCCCTTAAGGGATTCGCTTACCAAAGGCCATCTTTTGGAAGACCCATAACTATCTACATTAATAAGGACTTTGTCAAGAAATTCTTTTCTAAACGAGCGATCAAGTGTAAATGATCTTAGACCTAAACCATTACCTCCAGGGGTTGGGAATTCCAATGATTGAGAAGAAGACTGACGGCTTGTCCCTGTGGCATTTTGAAAGCCTTTCGAAATGCGGTGGGATGACCCATTTTGTGTCGACGCGCCAAGGCGGCTTCAGCCCGCCTCCGTATGACGGCCTGAATCTCTCATTCAATGTGGGTGACGATCCGGAGCGGGTTCTTTCCAACCGCGAGCGCCTGGCCAGGGCTCTGGAGGCGCCGTTGAAAGGCCTGACCACGGCCAGGCAAATTCATGACAGTCATATCGCGATCGTTTCAGAGTCGATGGGGGGCAAAGGCGCCCTGGATGACGATCAGGCGATTCCCGACACAGACGCCATGGTCACGGACGTGCCGGGGATTTGCCTCATGGTTCTTGTAGCGGATTGCGTGCCCCTTCTGCTTTGTGATCCGGAAAAAGGCGTGATCGGTGTCGTCCATGCCGGGTGGAAAGGAACCCTGCAGGGCATCGCCGGAAAGACGGTCACGGTCCTTCATGATGCCTTTGGTTGCACCCCTGGGAGCCTCCTGGTCGGCATTGGACCATCGATCGGACCTTGCTGCTATGAAGTGGGGCCCGACGTTGCTTCCAAGATCGAACATGTTTTCGGAACCACACGGGACAGGCTCTGCAAGATATCTCCGCGGGGCAAGATACACTTTGACTTGTGGAAGGCGAACCGAACACAGCTTCTCGAGAGCGGCATCCCGGATCAACAGATAGAGACCGCCGCTGTGTGCACCTGCCATCATCCAGACCGCTTCTATTCCCACCGCTTTGAAAAGGGACAAACAGGACGTTTCGGGGCCGGGATTATGATCCGGTAAGGTCTCTCCCGCATTCGCTGCAAACAGCAGCGCCTCCATCGATGACCTCTGCACAGAAGGGGCACTCGCGGGTTCCCGTGACCTCGTATATCCTGCGGATCGCATCACGGGCGCTGACAGCCATACGCTGATTTTCGTATCGGTGGTTGCGCAAAGGCTCAAGGGCCTCCACCAAACCCGCCTCTCCAATGAACTCGGCAGCCTTTTGCCGAACCTTGTAATGGGTACGATGATCAAAAAGGCTTGATAAAAGTGCCTCGAGATCTCTTGCTTCAAAGTGTTCCGCCAACTTGCGGACCTCAAGGTCTTCAAGGGTTCCCCGTGCCCTGTCCTTGCGGATGGTTTCTTCCTCTATAATTTGCGATGCGACGTCAGCGGGCGACAGGACCATCATCAACTCTGTTTTGCGGGAATCAGGAAAGCATATGCAGCGATAAGAACACCGCCTGCCATAGTCTCGTCTCATGTTCTCCCAGCCGTTCACAAAGGGCGGGCACTCGTCGTTCACACAGACAAAAAGATAGGGTGTTCCCCAGCCTGAACCACACGTCAGGCCCGTCTCAACGCATTCCGATATTTTCATCTCCTGGCCGCAATGGGGGCATACGGGGCGTTTCGCAAAGATGATTCCATCGTAAACATCGGCTTTTGTTACAACCATGTGTTCTCCTCCTTGAAGCTTTGGAGCCACTTTGATACCATAATATTTCACGCATAGTCCCGGAAGTCAAACAACGCTCGCCCACCCGGATCCTTGCCTGTGAAGACGAATGGATAGACTCACACACCAAATTTCTTTCACCCTTGTCCTTGCCGCGCTTGTCTTGTTGGGCGCCTGGCCCCGGCTCTGTTTCAGTTCGACTGTTCCCGAAGAGATTCCCTGGAACCAGGATGAAAGAGACGGGTCTTTTCACCTGTCTATTTCAGAGGGTCTCATATCCTTGCAAGCCCGGGAGGCTGATTTGAAAGAGGTCCTGGCTGAGATCTCAAAAATAACAGGGGTTGAGATTGTCTTTGACCGTCACCTGGCAAAGCGGATTTCAGTCTCCTTTTTCAATAAGCCCCTCGATGAGGCTCTGAAAAGGATTGCGCAAAATCGGGGTATCGTGTTTGCACAAGAACCTGGAAAAGAAGACTGGCGGATCATGCGCGTCGTGGTTCTTCCCGGCTCTGCGGGCCCGGAGAAAAAGAGGACCGGCCACGAGCGGCCTGTCGGTTCCGCTGCGGCTCCGGATCTTACGGTATCTTCACCCCGAGACGTTGAATCCGGCCCTCTGCCAAGCCCAGGGACGTCCGGGGGGATCATTCACAAAAAGAGCGGCACGAAACCTTCCTTTGTTTCAAAGGAATTGATTGTTCGCTTCAAATCGGAGGTCTCTCAGCAAGAGATCAAAGCCCTGATTGCCCGGGCCGGCGCAAGGATCAAGCGGTCCATTGAAGCCATAAACTACTTCGTGATTTCCCTGCCGCCTTCCATGCCGGTCAACGAGGCTCTCGAATGGTTCCGACAACAGGGAGGTGTTGAAAAAGTTGAACCGAATTACCTGATTCCCCTCCAGGAGGCACCCCAGGTTTTTCCCGAGGACCCGTATTTCCATGCTTATCAATGGAGCCTTCACAACACGGGCCAGACAGGCGGGCCCGAGGATGCGGACGTCGATGCCCCCGAGGCATGGGAGATCGAACAGGGGCGTCCGGAAGTCGTCATGGCCATCATCGATACCGGCATCGATTACGATCACCCTGATCTTGGGGCTAATATCTGGGAAAACACTGCCGAGATTGAGGGTGTGGACGGCACAGACGATGACGGCAACGGCTTTATGGATGACACCATGGGGTGGGACTTTGTGGATGAGGATAACGATCCAAGAGATGCCCATGGCCATGGGTCCCACGTGGCCGGAATCGCCGGCGCGGTGGCGAACAATGGCCTTGGTATCGCGGGCCTCGCCTGGAACTGTCGGATCATGCCGGTCCGTGCCGGGAATTCCGAGGGTGTCTTCACCAGTGAACATGCGGCCGAGGCAATTATCTATGCGGCTGAAAACAAGGCGAATGTGATTAATCTGAGCTGGGGCGGCTATGAGAAAATCAGCCTGATCGATGACGCCATGACGTTTGCCACAGACCGGGGAGCCCTGATTTGCGCTGCGGCCGGCAATGATGATTCGAGCGACCTGATTTACCCGGCGGCCTACCGAAACAACGCGGTGATCGCGGTGGGGGCCACAGATGATGAAGACCGGAAAGCGGTCTTTTCCAACTACGGTGACTGGGTCCACGTCTCAGCCCCGGGTGACGGTCCCGCCATCGGTGAATCTTCCCTTCGCGGCATTTACAGCACCTATCTGAACGGGGGGTATCGACAACTGAGGGGAACCTCTATGGCGACCCCGCACGTGGGTGCGGCTGCCGCACTTCTTTTTTCGCATTTTCCGGACATTTCCGCCATCGAGGTCAAAACAAGGATTATGCGGTCTGCGGACGTTCTGTCCGACCTGAGCGGCAAGAATATCACCTCCGGCCGGCTTAACGCCTACAGAGCGCTCACAGAAGCGTATCATACCCCGTACATTTTTTCGGTCCGACCGAATGAGGCCCATGAAGGGGACCGGATTTCGATTTTCGGGGACCGTTTTGGGGCCAATCAGATGGGAGGGGGCGTGGTGGCGCTCCAAGGCGGGCTGGAAGCGGAGATCATCGCCTGGGACGATTCGGCCATCACCTGTAAGATCCCCGAGGGTGCTCAAAGCGGCGAGGTCAGGGTGACCACGGAGGAAGGCGCCAGCAATGGGAGACCCCTCAGGATACTCGTGAGGTACTATAAGGAATCTCTGGTGGGCCCAAGGTTCCTGGGCGGAGGATCTCCTATGGGATGGCACGCCGATGACGCGCTATGGCCCTATGAGCTTCCTTTCCTCTTTCCGTTCTTTGGCGTGAATTATGACCGTGTGTTTGTCTGCTCGAACGGTTTTCTGATTTTCGGTGAAGAGACCTTCTATTCGTATGACAACAGCACCGACACCTTCAAGACGAAAGTGATGGTCGCCCCGCTCTGGGATGACCTGGTTACAAGCGGATCATCGGACGACGACGTTTACGTCGATTCATCCTCCGCGGACTCGGTGAGCTTCCGTTGGGCCGGCAGGCGCTATGGCCAGGAGGATCCGGTCAATGTTGAAGCCGTTCTTTATCAGGATGGCCGTATTGAATTCCATTACGGCGAGGGAAACGTCGATCTTTCACCCACCATAGGGATCTCCGGCGGCGACGGAAGCCAATATCATCTAAGTGTCTATGACGGCTACGCCGACCTGGGCAACGTCGATAGGGTTCTTTTCACACCCGTGGGCCTCTCAGAGGAAGACACGGACAACAATGGGCGCCGCGGCGGGGGGGATCACGACTGCTTCATCGCCACAGCCGCATTTGGATCTCCCCTGAACCGCCATGTTTGCGTTTTGAGGGCCTTCAGAGATCGGCACTTGGCAAGGTGCGGGTTGGGGCGGAAGTTAATCCGTCTCTACGAGACAACCTCGCCGCCCCTGGCCCGCCTTATCAGCGAGCACGAGCCGTTGCGGGCTTTGGTTCGCCTCCTCCTTCTGCCAGCGGTGGCCTTGACCTATGTGACGCTCTATTTTGGCGTCAAGGCCACCCTGGGTATTTTGGCTTTCCTCGTTCTGGTTCCCTGCCTCTTTGTGTTATTTGGGTTGAGGGGCGAAGCGGGAAGCGACACGGGTTGATCGGTGGATACCGGGAGAGCTGTTCAGCTTGACACTGGCGCGATTCTTGTGATACGGCCCAAAGTTATATATAACGCAATTTCGAACCATACAACGACGGAGTTCAGAGGTGCCTAATGAGTGACTTACTGAAAAGCGGTTTGGCCACGGTGGCGGTCTTGTTAATTGCCCTGTCTTTTCCCGTCCGCTCGGGTGCCCAGGAAGCCGCACTCGATCATTTTATTGACGGGGTGGAGGCTTTTGATTTCGGCAATTATGAAAATGCTGAAGGCTCTTTTAAGAAGGCGATCGACCTGGCGCCTGAAAACCTTGAATATCAGTACTATCTTGGCCTCACTTACAGCGCCATGGACCGGGATGAGGATGCCTTGCAGATCTTCAAATCCATTGCGGAGAAGTCCCCCTCAGAAGGCCTGAATGCCTACTTTGAAATGGCGGCCATTTACACAAAGCAGAGACGATATCAGGACGCCCTCGACACCCTTGATTTGGCGGAAAAGGCGGCGCCTGATCAGCCGCGGGTCTTTCTGGAAAAAGGAATCGCGTATAAGAATCTCGGCGATTATGAAAACGCCGTTGCCAATCTGAATCGCGCCAAAGCGCTGGACCCCAGCCTGGAACAGGTGGTGGACTACAATATCGCCGGAGTCTATTTTGAGGGCGGAGAATTTGATCGCGCAGAAGAGATGTTTCAGAAAGTCATTGAGATGGACCCGGACAGCATTGTGGCGGAAAATGCTCGGCAGTCCATCGCCAATCTTGACAAAGCCCGACGGGCCCGAAAGCCCTGGTACGTGTGGAGCACTTTTGCCTGGGGCTATGACACGAACGTCGCTCTCGACGCGAGGGACGGCGTTTCGATCCGACTTGAAGGTCAACCGGATGACAAGGAAGATCAGTTTCAAATCTTTCAGCTGAACGGGGGTTACAAGATCATCAACCGGCAGGATCTGGAACTCGGCATCGGCTACCAACTCCGCACGACGGGTTATAAGAAATGGATCGACTACAATCTTTTTGGGCACCGGCCCTACGCCTTCCTTCGGGTTGTACATAATCCCGTGATCTTTCGGTTCATGTACGAGCCGTCGTGGTGGTACGAAGGCGGCGATGAACATCATCAGGATGACGGCTTCTATCTGACCTTCGGGGACAATTCAGAAAAATTCTTACAGATGCATAGCTTCAGGCCCAGCATCACCTTTCTTGAGCCTTATGATATGCAGACCAGTGTGACCGTCGATTATCAGATAAGAAATTACTCCGACGCTCTCGTTTACGGTCTGGATTCTGACTCCGACCTCTATTCAGGGTCGATTATCCAGTCCTTCAGGATACCCAATACACAATGCTACCCCAGTGTTGGGTACAAATACCTTCGTGAAAATGCAGACGATAGCCGGGAATCGTATCGATATCACTCGGGACACGCCGGGGTCTCTGCCAGGCTCTTCTGGGAAATCTGGGGCGATGCCGCGTTGAGTTATACCCAGATCCAGTTCAATTCAAACCCTGACTACAGGGAAGACGGCAGGCGGCGTGATAAACAGCTTCAGTTTGTGGGTACCCTGAGACGAGCCTTCACGGACTACTTCTACCTCTCATTGTACTACAGTTACACGGACAACGATTCGAATGTGTCATCTGATGGAACCGACCCGTTTGAATTCGACAAGAGCGTTTATGCCGGGCTGCTCACGTTTGTATATTAGGCCCTAACCCTTCGAGGTGCGTCCATGAAAAAAAGAAGATACGTCATAAGTGGCTTGGTGGCTCTATGGTTGGTTTTGGTGGTGCCCTTTTCGGTTCATGCCGCGGATGAGATCGGTAAGATTACGAAGGTCAGGGGCACGGCCCACGTGCTTCGGAAGGCCGTTGAGCGGCCGCTCGCGGCGTCTGAAGGGATGCCGGTCTATCTGAACGACGAGGTGAGAACGGCTGCCCGGTCATCGGTTCGGATCGAACTCAAGGATCAGAGTGTCTTGACCCTCGGACCCGAGGGCCACCTCCAGCTGAACCATTTTGAATTCGAGCCCGAAGCGGAGAAGCGGTCTGCCCTTTTCGACATGTTTAAGGGAAAACTCCGAGTCTTTGCCCGCGATCTTGAAACATACCAGGAAAAGGATTTCAAGATCAAAACCCCCACGGCGATCTGTGGGGTTCGGGGCACCCTGTTTCTGGTCTGGGTCCAATCCGACACGGTTACAAAAGTCTATTGTTTTAAGAACAAGATTGAGGTGGCCAACACCTTCAAGCCTGAAGATGTGATCGTCTTAGCGCCGGATTACGGAACGGACGTGCTTCTCAAGACCTCTCCCTCAGCGCCTATTTTTACCACACCCCAGCAGCAGATGGATATGGTCAGGGACCTCGGCGAGATGCAGGGAACGGAACAACCCGCGGGAGAAGCAGTACAGTCGACCCCCAAAGTGCCGGTCTCGGGACAAGGTTATGCCCCGGGAGGACTGCCTGCGTTGGGGGGCGACGTGGCCCGTGATGCCGCAGGCGCCGGCGGACCCGGGGCTGTGCCGGGAACGCCCGGGTCGACTGCGTCTACAGGGGGCTCTCCGGTGTCGAGCGGTGTAGAAGGGCAGGGCCCTGCGCCCTCGCCGCCCGGTACGCTTCCCGGCCCGCCGGGTCCGCCTCCTCAGGACAATTGATCAAAGGAACCCATAGTGAAGGGATAGCAAAATGAGGTACATCAGCAAAAGGTTATTGGTGTCGCTTGTTGTGTGGGTGACCGTGCTCATGTTTGGACCTCACGCCGCGGACGCTCAGGTCCTATCCAAAGACAACGGGCATAAGTTGTATGCGGCGTCTGAATATTCTTATGCCGGAACGGCGAATATCAGGTTCTCCGAACTGGGGGAATTGCCCGGCTTTGAATATCCCGCCGGCTACGAACATATCTATGTGGGAGCATACGTCGAAGGCTGGTCCATCAGCTACCGCGTGGGCGACGAGGATCGTCATCAATATACGGTGTTTGAGGAGAGCAGCGGCATTACGCAGGTCTCATACACGGTCATACAGGACGATGCCAGCCAGCTGAGGGTCCAGTGCAAGACATCCACCTCTGACGGCGTGCTGGAAATAACCCACATGCTCGAAATGAATAAGGCCGAATCCAGAGTCTTTATTCACATGACCGTAGCCAACCTGAGCGAGGAGACGGTCAGCGATATCAGGATAAAGAGGGTTTGTGACCTGGACCTGGATACCGGAGGTGAATACGGGTGGGCGGCCTTTGATGATTGGTTTGAATTGACTGAAAATGGGGTACGGACTTATACAACCGACCCTATTGAGGGTCGAGAAGCCCATGAGATGACATTGTATGGCATTCCCGCTCCCACGTGGTTTGGAGCGGATCAATGGGATGATTGGTACCAGAGAGCAAATACCACGGGGCCGGAACATGGGTTTGCCGAGGTGGATTACCCCGTATTCGGAGACTTCACGGCGACCCTGTCGTGGGATTTGGGGAATTTGTCGCCGGCAAGCACTGCCGATACGGTGACGGCGGTGTATCAAATGGGGGTTTATGAAACGCAAAAGCCCAATGCCGTGGCCACGGATTCCGGAGGCAATGCCAAAACCCTGTTTAATCCCGCTGAGGACGTCTACGTGAAGGGCAGCTTATTCCTGCCGAATTCAAATGTGGATGTTTATGTGGTCTCAGATAAAGGCTGGCGGGGAGGCGAGAACATCACCGGCGACGTGGGTGATGGTATGGCCACGGTGTCAACCGACGGTCAGGGAAATATTGGACCGGTCAATGTGTGGGCGGCTCCTCTTGACGTCGGACAGTACGACATTGTGTTGGACGCGAATCGAGACGGGATCTACGACCAGGTCAGCGATGCGGTCGTGGGTGCCGGCGACACGGGTTTTTCCGTGCAATATGAGACCGATGAGGCGGTTGCCGATGCGGTGGCCGCCGGCCAGCAGTATCTGTTTAATGCCTTTGTGGATCTTGGCAACGGCACGGGTTACTGGCCGGATTATACGAATCTGGCAGGGACCTGTGCGGCCGTGGCCGCCCTCATTGAGACAGGAAAAGCCGACGATCCGGCCTATCTCGACAAGATCCAGAAGGGTGTTGAATACATCAAACAGTTTGTGAAGGAAAACGGGGGCATCTACGACTATGATCAGATGTACGAAACGGGCTTGGCCCTTGTGGCCCTGTCTCTCTTTGATCAGGAACACACCCAGGGATCTGACTATAATCAGATGGTGCAAGATGGGGTGGACTTTCTGAAGGCGGCGCAGAATTTGGACAATACGTCGAATGAATATGGCGGCTGGTACTACTACCATCCAGCCAGGGACGGCGATCTGTCGAACACCCAGTTTGCGGTCATGGGCCTGTGGTATGCCTCCCGGTATCTGGGCATTCTGGTCCAGGGAACCCCATGGGCCGCCGCCCTGTTCACCTTTCTGGAAAATACCCAATCCTTTCACGACGGCGGGCCCGACCAAGGGGCTTTTTCTTACTTTCCCAACACCAATGACTTTCTGGGCGGCAGCATGACCGGCGCCGGGCTCTGGTGTCTTGCCATGATCGGGCAAGGCAACAACCCCATGGTCGCAAAGGCCGTGAACTGGTTCAACCAGCACTACACATGGAATCGGAACCCGGGCAGCTATTACGACAACAACCCGAACGAAGCGTACTACTACTTTGTGTACGGCATGGCCAAGGGCCTGACCGCCAACGTCGGCACGGAGGGCATGGTGGGCGCACACGATTGGACCGAGGACCTGAAAAACCAGATGGTGGCCGATCAACATGAGTCCGGTTACTGGTACCGGGGCGGTGATCTCGATCCGTACCAGGTGATCTGTACGTCCTGGGTTCTCATGTCTCTGGCTTTTGCCGACACGTCCACAGGGAGCACTGAAGCCTTTCTGCCGGACCTCCCGAATGCCACCTATCCTATATTGGGATTGGTCGTCCTTCAGGTGGGAGGCGGGGCCACCATATCAGGGGCCCAGAGGCTGAATATCAACCCGGCTGACAATCCCGGGGAATTGAACTTTCCCATCGGGGCCTTCAACTTTGTGATTAAACACCCCGGTGCCTCGACGACCGTTCTGACCATTACCCCGCCCGGCGGGCTCTGGAATCCGGAAAACCCGTACAGCTTTGTCAATCCTGATGAATCGATCAAAGACAATGTTGAATGGTTCGCCCTGTTGAGTCCGTGGGCGGGTTCAGGCGCGCCGGTGGAGATTGACCCGGGGGCCCAGGTCATCCGGGTCACACTCGAGGACGGTGGCGCGGGAGACGCAGATGGACAGGTGAACGGTGAAATCACCGGTCCCTGCGCGTTGGGAAATGAAATCGACATGGGGGTCAGTGTGGTGACCTTGCCGGATTTGATCGATGCCACTTACCCGATCCTGGGGGATGTCAGCCTTGAGGTGAGCGGGGGCGCCACCATCTCAGGGGCCCAGAGGCTCAATATCAACCCGGCTGACAATCCTGAGGGCATCAATTTCCCCATCGGCGGCTTTGACTTTCTCATTGAAGACGTGAGCGGTTCGGCGACGACGCTGACCATCACGCCGCCCGAGGAGCTCTGGGAGCCCGGCATTGTATCAAGTTTCGTCAATTCCGACGGGTCAACCAAGGACGTCGGGTGGTTTGCTAAACTGAGTCCATGGGGGGTGTCAGGGGCGTCCCTTGAAGTTGATCGGGAAGCCAAGGTGATTCGTGTCATCCTTCAGGACGGTGGGCCCGGAGACGGAGACGGAGAAGTGAACGGCCAAATCGCCGGGCCAGGAGCCCCGGGAAATGAAGTTTTCAAATTCCAGAGCCCCACTCAGACAGGCGGAACGAACCAGAAGGATTACCGGATAGTCAGTGTCCCGTTGAACGCGGTGCCGGGCGCCACCCTTTTCGAAGCCATAGACAGTGGTGTGCCGCCCGAGTGGAAATACGGCTCAAGCGGAGATATTCGGATTCTTGTCTGGAATGTGGAAACGCAGGGGTATGAGGAATTTTCCCGTCCGGACTCGACCGTTCTCTTTGAGCCCCCGCCAACGAGTTATGATATGGCCGGCGTGGCCTTCTGGAGAATTGCCCGCACGAACCACAGCTACGAGTATACGGGCACGCCGCTCGATCCGGAAAAACTGCCTGTCGATTCGTCAACCGAATCCCCGTATTTTGAGATCATCCTCCCAGTGGGATGGAATCAATTCGGATTTCCATTCAGCGATATCGATAAGGTCCACGTGAATGACTTGCTCATCAGCGGTGATCGCGAGACGTACATCCCTGTGACGGACGAGAGCAACACCGTGACCCAGCATACGATATGGGAATTTGAAGATACGAACGGTGACGGAGACGTGAACGATGTTCCGGGTGACGGCACCGTCTACGATGCCGCCGCGACGATTAGCAAGGGCCATGGTTATTGGCTCTATGTGAATGCCGTTCCAGAACCCTATACGGGCGTTGCTTTGAGAGTCCTGCATGCGCCTGCCAATGGAATAAGCAATGCTTCCACATTCTCGATCATGAGCGTGGAAGGGGAGGCCCCCCCTCCGGATCCGCCGAGCGCATCGTTCAGCGTTAACGCAGGAGGCGGGTCAGCAGGCGGCGGCTGCTTTATTGCCACCGCAGCCTACGGGTCTATCCTTCATCCTTATGTGAAGGTCTTGCGGGACTTCAGAGATGTCTATCTCTTGACCACTGAACCGGGCAAGCGATTCGTTGCCTTCTATTACAGACAGGGTCCGAAGGCGGCTCAAGTCATTGCCGCGCATGCGCCATTGAAGCTCCTGACCCGGGTCTTGCTGCTTCCCCTGATCGGCTACGGCGCCTTCATGGTGTACGGCAATATGATCCTTAAGCTGTTCGTTATGGCGGGGCTGATGTTGCTTGCGACCTGGGTGGTCCGGCGCGGCTTGAGAAGGCGTCCGCTGTAGTCTGCGGTCCGAAGAATATCAGCCGAGCTTCAGAGGAATCGAAGCTCGGCTGTTTTTTTGTTTGTAGCGGTTGTATTGCTTTGGGGGGATAGCCATATCCCCCGTCTTTTTCTCTATATTCAGTGACTATTTGTCTAAAGAAAAAACTTCGAGCGTGATTTTGTTCTGTTCCGACTCTTTTCCACTCTGGGTAATCTCCGTTGCGGTTTTCCTGTCCACTGCGAGCGGCCTGCACGATTAGGCGCTGGTGAACCGTAGTCAAAATCAGATAAGGTGCGTTGCTCGACCTTAGAACCGATGATTCGATTGATGGCACAAACCATATCCCTGTCGTCCCGGGTAACAAACGTGAACGCTTCACCGCTGCAAGTTGCCCGTCCGGTCCGTCCGATGCGGTGAATGTATGCCTCGGGGGTGGAAGGGATATCATAGTTGATGACATGAGAAATCCGGGTAACGTCAATACCGCGAGCGGCGATATCGGTGGCTACCAGGATCTGAAAAGTCCCGTTGCGAAAGCCGTCCAGTGCGGCTTGGCGGCGTGCCTGGGAAAGGTTTCCCTGCAGCGAAGCCGATCGGTATCCTGCGGACACAAGCTTTTTCCCCAAGCTCTTGGCGCTATGTTTGGTTCGGGTAAAGACCAGCACCGACCTGGTATTGGTGTTTCCCAGCAGCTTCAACAGCAACGCCGTTTTCAAATGCTGGGCGACCGGGTAGAGTGCGTGACTGACCGTATCAGCAGGTGCGGTGATTCCCACCTGGACGGTGACCGGATCTTGCAGGATATCCCCGGCCAGGCGACGGATTTCTGGGGGCATGGTAGCCGAGAAAAGCAGCGTCTGGCGCTTTATTGGAAGATGTTTTGTAATTCTCCGGATATCGGGGAGAAAACCCATATCGAACATCTCGTCGGCCTCGTCTATAACCAGCACTTCCAGTTGGGAAAGATCGATGGTGTGACGTCCGATATGGTCAAGAAGCCGGCCAGGGCAGGCAACAACAATATCGGCATGCTTCAGTTTCTGAATCTGCGGGTTAATTCCCACGCCACCGTAAACAGTAGCGCTTCTTATGCGCGTCTTACGACCCAGGGCTTCTATAGCCTGATGAATCTGTTCGGCCAATTCACGGGTGGGGGCGATTATCAGGGCACGGACGCATCCGCGTTTTCTCCCCATCAGTCGATTCAGTATCGGCAGTGCGAAGACCGCCGTCTTACCGGTGCCCGTTTGGGCCAGACCCACCACGTCACGACCATTAAGTACCTGCGGGATTGCCCGAGCCTGAATTGGGGTCGGGTTTTCATAACCCGCGGCTGCAATGCCTGCCGCAACCGTTGGATGAAAATCAAATGCTTCAAACTTCAATGAATACCTTCTTTCTGTGTTCCAATAAAAAAAGCCCCGGGGTTATTCCGGGGCTTACGTGATTTTTAGTTACAACCAGGAACACTGTTAATTTCGAAGGATCGTACAGGTCGTTGGAATTGCTGTCAAGTTAATTATCCAATATTTTGATAAAAATAAAATAAAGGGGCATATTTTCTTGAAATCACGAGGGCCGTCAGACTTTAGGCCCTGTCACCGGGATGGGTGAAGATTGGGTCTGCGAATCGGAGGAAATTTAAAAGGCCTCGTTTTCTCGACATTATGACAATATCGTGAAAATGGCCTGTTTTGCGATTATAGCCGTATCAACAGTCGGGGCTTGAGGCTAGGCGTTGAGATATAGAAACTATGTGTACTTTAGCGGCTGGAATAAGCCGTTTGAAAAAGCGACAACTTTTTCAAGTCCGCGGTTATTTCATTTTTAGGCTGTTATACCTATTGATGTTAAGAAATCTTGTGGAATGTCGGCATTCTTTCGTCCCGCTATAGAAAAATAGTACAAGGGTTTGCCTTCCATTGAAAGCCTGTGACGGTAACGCTCGATGTAATATAGATCAAGATATTCAGAAAGGATTAGTTCTCGTATAGTGACAGAAAATCCTGTTAAATCACTTTTATCGAGAAACGTTTCCTTAATATTAAAAGCTATCCAACCCTGGCTTTCAAGAATATTAAATGCCTCTATAAATGCTTTTGCGGGTATATCCCCGAATCCTAACGCCGCAACACTAGTCAAGCAATCAAACGACCAACTTTCCAAGTCTTTCCTTTGTCCCTCAGTTAAATTACAAAAATCCACTACATGGTACGCATCATAAACTGTGGGCCTATCACGTTGGGCTGCCTCATATGCCTCATGAATTATATCTACACCGACAAGACGTGCACACCCGGCCTTTCTTAATTCCTCACCCACAATCCCATTGCCCGCTCCTAAATCCAAGACCCGAAGTTCCGTAAAGTTTTCCTGAGTCTGAGATACGACATATCTAAGTGCTTCTGCTACCTTGGTCGGAGAATTACATTTAAGGCGGTCATAAAACAATTGTTCATACAAACCCGTTATTTTGTATATTTCAGCGTATTCATGAAAGAGAATTTTTCTTTTTTCCCCATCCAGGTCTATCAGATAAAAAAATTCTTCATCCTGGTCAAGTTTATGTGCGTGTTTCTTTGGAAACTTAATTATAAAGTTTCTCTTCATTACTCCTCCTTGTTGATAAGCCTGACGCGTGAGATTTCTATGGTCAAACCGTATTTATTTATTTTACAGAATTATTGCAATATAGTCCCACGTAGGTATACGTCCGTCTTGCCATATAACACCTTCGTGCAGGGTGTTATAGTGCAAGAAACCATCCCTCAGCCCCTGGTATTATAGGGCGGTGATTCCAGCTGGGCTGGATGAGTGTCCCCTTGAATCGTCGGCCAAGCTCCAAACTCGGATATCTATCCGACATGACAAATGGCTGGGCGAAAGTGCCATCATGGATCCTTGCCAATATCCAGGGAATCGTAACCAAACGATATCTCAAGTTTGTTTCAAACCTTGACACATTTGATGCCCGGAGACTCTCAATCTTCCAACTATCAAGTCTCGGCCATTTTCCACTCTTCACGAAGATATGTAACTGAACTGAACCGCTTTGTCAAAGCTGACCCCTTTTTGCGGGCAGGGGTGAAGATAGGGTCTGCAAAA
>Ga0307423_1001175_pt1 | contig 16134 bp, 15 predicted proteins | sample SalMarWE160310MG_FD_202154 | JGI IMG/M metagenome (GOLD analysis project Ga0307423, IMG submission 202154) | Salt marsh sediment microbial communities from the Plum Island Ecosystem LTER, Massachusetts, United States - WE1603-10 | ecosystem: Environmental > Aquatic > Marine > Intertidal zone >...
GCCCGGGGCCGGGCGCTGGGGGGGGGGGGGGCCCCCCGGGTGGGGGGGGGGGGGGGGCTGGCGCACCGCCTTGGCGAAGGGAGACGTGCGGGCCGCGATCTACGACCTGGTGGGCGGGGTGGTCATGGTGATCATCGTCCTGGTGTTCCTGGACAACGCCTTCCAGATCTGGGGGCTGTCGGTCCTGTCCCGGCTCATCGACCGCACGGTCTTCTACCTCCCCAACCTGGGGGTGGTCGCGCTCATCGTCGGGATCGGCCTCCTGCTCAGCAACGTCGTGTCCGTGCGCGCGGCGGCGGCCCTCGAGGAGGAGGGCTTCGAGTATGCGACGCTGGCGGCCAAGATCCTCAAGGGGGTGCTGCTGTCGCTGGTCGGAGCGCTCGCGCTCTGGCAGCTGAGCTTCGCCCGTCAGATCATTCTCGGTGCGTTCCTCATCGCCTTCGCCGCGGTAGGTCTGGCCTTCGCGCTCGCCGTAGGCATCGGAGGGGCCCGCGCCATCCAGACCGGGATGCAGGGCCTATTCCGCAAGGACGAACGCGGATAGCGGCCCCGCCTCCCACGTCGGTCCTCCTCCCCGTGCGGGACGGGGCGGCGCACCTCCCCGAGGCGATCGCGTCCCTCGAGGCCCAGACGGACGGTGACTTCGAGGTGCTCGCCGTAGACGACGGCTCCGCCGACGCCACACCGGACCTCTTGGCGGATTGGGCGCGCCACGACCCCCGGGCTCGCGTGCTCCGGCAGAAGGCGCGTGGTATCGTCGGTGCGCTCGAGCGGGCCCGGGCCGCCGCACGCGGCCGCTGGCTCGCGCGCATGGACGCAGACGACGTGAGCGAGCCCGGACGCTTCGAGCGCCAGCGAGCGCTGATGGAGTCGGACGCGACCCTGGCCGCCTGCGGCACGCGCGTACGCTACTTCCCGCGTGCCGCGGTCCGCGACGGCGCGCGCCGCTACGAGCGGTGGCTGAACGACCTCGACGAGCCCGACCGGATCGCGCGCTCGCTCTTCGTCGAATGTCCGCTGGCGCACCCCGCGTTCTTCATGGCCGCGGAAGCGGTGGGACGTGCCGGCGGGTACCGGGACCGCGGCTGGCCGGAGGACTACGACCTGGTTCTCAGGCTGTGGCGCGGGGGCGGGCGCTTCGCGAACGTGCCCGAGGTGCTCCTGCGGTGGCGGGAAGGGCCGCATCGGCTGCACAGGACGGCGACCGCCTACGCCCCGGAGGCTTTCGTGGCCTGCAAGGTCCACCACCTTCGGCGGACGCTGCTCGCCGGGGGACGGGGGGTGGCGGTGTGGGGTGCCGGACCCGTCGGCAAACGGTTCGCGCGCGCCCTCGCCGATGACGGTGTGTCCGTGCGGGCCTTCGTCGAGGTCGATCCGCGCAAGATCGGCCAGGAGATCCACGGGGCGCCGGTCCTCGACACGCGGGGCGGGCTCGCGCTCCCGGGCGTTCTGCACCTCGCGGCCGTCGGACAGCCCGGCGTGCGCGGCACGCTGCGCGGGATCCTCGCGGGGGCGGGGCTCGAGGAGCTGGTCGACTTCGTCGCGGTGGCGTGACGCCCGCTCCAGCGGCTCCTTCGAGGTCAGGATGCCACGGAGCGGAAGAGCGGGCCGGCTTCGCCTTGCGGAACCGACATGGTTTCGTAAGGCGGGAAATCCCGGAAAGCGTTGTGCGGAGCGGGTTTTCGGCCTTGCCCACAGCCCTGTCTTTGGTTACTTTTCCACGTCTATGGAGCATCGTCCGACGGGCACCCCGGCGGGGGGTGCCCTTGGCGTTTGCCGACCAGTCCCACCGGCGGTGTGGACTGCCGATCACTGGAGCGTGGGCGTGCCCCTCGTCCGCAGGATCATCGCCCTCTGATGCGCCGTGGCCTCGGCTTCGGGTCCGCGGCGCTGGTGGTGATGGGCCTCGAGCTGTCGACCGGGGCCGTCACGGTGGTGGTGCGACGCCTCGGTCTGGGTGTGGCGGCGCTCCTCGGCCGCAGCGAGTTCCGCGTCCCGGCCTTCCGCTTCGTGGCGGGGGTCGTTGCGCTTCTGCTCGGCCTGGCGCTCTGGTTCCTCCTGGGCTGGTCGGCCCGGAAGCGGACAGTGGTGGGCGCGGTGGGCGACGGCTGCCCGAACTGCGGGAACGTCACCCGGCGGGTCAAGCGACGGGGATGGCAGCGGCTGCTGTCGGCGCTGCTGGGGGAGCGACTGATGCGGCGCAGGTGTGAAACGTGCGGATGGGTGGGGCTGAGTCAGGAGCTGTGACCTTCCGGCCGACGGGCCGGGGAAGACGAAGAACTCGATCAGGACCGGACAAGCATGGCTGATGAGCTCGATCTCGTGGGCGGCGGCGGCGGCGAGAAGGTGCTGACCCGTCTCCTCGAAGACGAGATGAGGGAGTCGTTCATCGACTACTCGATGAGCGTCATCGTGCAGCGGGCGCTGCCGGACGTGCGCGACGGGCTCAAGCCCGTGCATCGGCGCATCCTGTACGCGATGAGCGACCTGGGGCTCTCCCCCGGGAGGGCCTACAAGAAGAGCGCGTCCGTGGTCGGTGAGGTGCTCGGCAAGTACCACCCGCACGGCGACGCGGCGGTCTACGACTCGATGGTGCGCATGGTGCAGACGTTCAGCCTGCGCTATCCGCTGGTCGACGGTCAGGGGAACTTCGGCTCCGTCGACGGCGACTCCGCGGCGGCCTATCGGTACACGGAGGCGCGTCTCACGGCCGCGGCGATGGAGATGCTCGCCGACATCGACAAGGAGACGGTCCTCTTCGTCCCGAACTTCGACGGGCAGAAGACGGAGCCGACCGTCCTGCCGGCGAAGATCCCGAACCTGCTCGTCAACGGCTCGTCGGGGATCGCGGTCGGCATGGCCACGAACATCCCGCCGCACAACCTGCGTGAGATCGTGGCCGCCACGATGGCCCTGGTGGACGACCCGGACCTGTCACAGGAAAGGCTGGAGGCGATCGTCCCGGGCCCCGACTTCCCGACGGGAGGCTTCGTCTGCGGACGTGAGGGCATCCAGGACGCATACCGGACGGGGCGCGGGCGCGTGGTGATGCGAGCCCGGGCGGAGATCGAGCAGATCGACGCGAACTCCGAGCGGATCGTCGTCACCGAGATCCCCTTCATGGTGAACAAGTCCCGCCTGATCGAACAGATCGCCCAGCTCGTGCGGGACAAGAAGATCACCGAGATCCGCGACCTGCGTGACGAGAGCGACCGCGAGGGGATGCGCATCGTCGTCGAGCTCAAGCGCGACGCGGTGCCCTACGTCGTGCTGAACCAACTGTACAAGCACACGCAGATGCAGTCGACGTTCGGCACGATCCTGCTCGCGTTGGTGGACGGCGTGCCCCAGGTGATGACGCTGCGTCAGATCCTGCAGCACTTCATCGACCACCGGCACCACGTCATCGTCAAGCGCAGCGAGTTCGACCTGGCGAAGGCCAAGGATCGCGAGCACATCCTGGAGGGTCTCAAGATCGCCGTCGACAACATCGACGAGGTCATCGAGATCATCCGGGGTTCGGAGAACACGGAGACCGCGTCGGCCTCCCTCCAGGAGCGCTTCGAGCTGTCGGAGCGGCAGGCGAAGGCGATCCTCGACATGCGCCTCGCGCGCCTGACCGGCCTGGAGATCGAGAAGCTCGAGGCCGAGCTGGCCGAAGTGCGGGCGCAGATCGAGGACCTGGAGGACATCCTGGCCTCCCGCGAGCGCCGGATGAACATCCTGAAGGACGAGCTCCGGGAGATGGCCGACAAGTTCGGCGACGACCGGCGCACCGAGATCACGGGCGCCGTGGGCTCCTTCGACATGGAGGACCTGATCGTCGAGGAGGACATGGTCATCACCGTGTCCCATCAGGGCTACGTGAAGCGCCTGCCGGTGGACACCTACCGCGCCCAGCGCCGTGGCGGACGCGGGCTGCGCGGGATGGACACCAAGGAAGAGGACTGGGTCGAGCACCTCTTCGTGGCGTCCACGCACGACTACCTGATGATCTTCACGCGCCGCGGCCAGTGCTACTGGATCAAGGTGTGGGAGATTCCGGTGGGCGCGCGCGCGTCGAGGGGCAAGCCCATCGTGAACCTCCTCAACCTGTCGTCGGACGAGCAGATCGCCGCGGTCGTCCCGGTGCGCGACTTCGCGGAAGACCTCTACCTGATGTTCTGCACGCGCAAGGGTGTCATCAAGCGTACCGTGCTCTCCGCCTACGGCAACGTGCGCGCGGTGGGCCTGAACGCGATCAACATCCGCGAGGGTGACGAGCTCATCGACGTCGCGATCACCTCCGGGGAGGACGAGATCGTGCTCGCGACACGTGGCGGGATGGCGATCCACTTCGAGGAGAGCGACGCCAGGCCCATGGGTCGGGCGACCGAAGGCGTACGGGGGATCGACCTGAGCGACGACGATGTCGTCGTGGGCATGGCCTTCGTCCGACCGGACTCGACGCTCCTGGTCGTCTCGGAGAACGGGATGGGCAAGCGCACCGAGGTGGACGCCTACCGTCTGCAGAGGCGCGGCGGCAAGGGCGTCATCAACCTGAAGATCAACGCCAAGACGGGACGGGTGGTCGCCATCAAGTCCGTCACCGAGGACGAACAGCTCATGATCATCACGCGCCACGGCGTCGTGAACCGGCAGCGGATCGACGAGATCCGCGTGATCGGTCGCGCCACGCAGGGCGTGCGCCTGGTGAACCTCGACGAAGGCGACGAGGTGGTGGACGTCGCACGCGTCATCGCCGAGGAGGAAGAGGAGGAGATCGGGGGCGAGGGCGCAGACGAGCCGGAGGAGTTGGACGAGACGGGCGAAACCGGTGAGACGGCCGGAGGCCTCGAGCCGGAGGGCGAATGAGCGAGCCCGTTCAGGGCCAGGGACTCGTAGGGCTCCCCGAGATCGAGTCCGCCGCACGGCGCCTCGCGGGCGTGGCCGTCCGGACCCCCCTCCTCCCCGCGGACGCCGTGTCCGAGGCGGTGGGCGCGGAGGTGCGGCTCAAGTGCGAGAACCTCCAGCGCGCCGGGGCCTTCAAGATCCGGGGCGCGTACAACTTCGTGTCCCAGCTCTCGGACGAGCAGGCGAAGAACGGCATCATCACCTACTCGTCGGGAAACCACGCGCAGGCGGTGGCCCTCACCGGGAGGCTGCGCGGCCTGCGGGCAGTGGTCGTCATGCCCACCACGGCGCCGAGGGTGAAGGTGGAGGGGACGAAGAGGTTGGGCGCCGAGGTGGTGATGGAGGGCACGACGTCGGTGGAGCGAAAGCTGCGTGCCGAAGCCATCGCCGCAGAGGAGGGGCTGGTGATCGTCCCGCCCTTCGACCACCGTCACATCATCGCGGGGCAGGGCACGGTCGGCCTGGAGATCGCCAGGGACTGGCCCGACGTGGACCTGGTGCTCGCCCCCATCGGGGGTGGTGGGCTGGCCAGCGGCGTCGCCGCGGCCGTGAAGCGTATGCTCCCTGGCGCGCGCGTCGTCGGCGTGGAGCCCGAGGGTGCCGCCTCGATGCGCGCCGCGCTCGACCACGAGGGACCCACGCTCCTGACCGAAGTGCACAGCATCGCCGACGGGCTCCTGCCCGTCATCACCGGCGAGCTGACGTACGAGCACGCCCGCGAGCTCATGGACGACGTGGTCACGGTAAGCGACGACGCGATCCGGCGAGCCACCGCGCTTCTGGTATATCGCCAGAAGCTGGTGGTGGAGTTCAGCGGGGCCGCCACCACGGCCGCGCTCCTGGAGCGGAAGGTGGACGCCGAGGGCTCGCGCGTCGCCCTGGTCATCAGCGGTGGGAACATCGACTCCTCGCTCCTCGCCGATCTCGGATGAGCGGACCATGACGACGCCTGAGCCGTTCGTTCCCGGCCTGAAGGTTGGCCACGGGCTGGCCTACGGCGGGAAGAGCGGGTGCACGGTCGTCCTCGGGCCCTTCCGCGCCGCCGCGGAGGTGCGCGGCATGGCCACGGGAAGCCGGGAGCTCGACGTGCTGCGTCCGGACCACCTGGTGCCCCGCGTCGACGCGATCGTCCTGACCGGGGGATCCGTGTTCGGGCTGGCCGCCGCGGACGGGGTCGTGACCTGGCTCCACGAAGCGGGCAGGGGGTACGACACGGGGACGGTGAAGGTCCCGATCGTGCCCGCGGCCGTGATCTTCGACCTGCAAGAGCACCAGACCCGACCTGACGGCGAAACCGGGCGCTCGGCGTGCGTGGACGCCCGCGAGGGCAAGCCCGCCGAGGGCGCCGTGGGCGCCGGCGTCGGGGCCACGGTCGGGAAGATCGCCGGCCCGGAGAGTGCCATGCAGGGCGGTGTGGGAGCGTGGTCGATGTCGATCGGTCCTTATCGGGTGGGTGCGCTCGTCGTGGTGAACGCCCTCGGCGACGTCCTGGACGGTGACGGCCGTATCGTCGCGGGCGCTCGTGGGCCCGACGGCGCCTTCCTCGACACGGCCTCGATGCTGCTCCGGGGCGACGCCCGCGGGGAGATGGGCGATGTGGCCGCGGGGACGAACACGACGTTGGCGATGGTCGCCACCGACGCGCCCCTGACCCGGGTCGGGCTAAGGTGGATGGCCCGTGTGGCCGGTAACGCGCTGGCGCGCCGGATCAACCCGGTGCACACGCCGTTCGACGGGGACGTGATCTTCGCCGTGTCGACCGCGGAGGAGGAGCGGGAGATGGACTCGGCGGAGGTGCTGGGCCTGGGCGCCGCGGCGCAGCACGTGCTGGAGGAAGCGATCACCCGGTCGGTGACCGAGGGGACCCGGGAACATCATCGATGAGACGTCTGATCCTGTTCGACATCGACGGGACGCTGGTGTGGGGCGGGCCGGCGAAGGACGCCTTCCACCGGGCGCTCGTGGAGACATTCGGCACGGCGGGCGACATCGAGGTGCACTCCTTCGCCGGCAAGACCGATCCCCAGATCGCCCGCGAGCTGCTGAGCGGGGCCGGCCTCGCCGGGGCGGCGATCGACGCCGGATTTCCGCGGCTGTGGGAGCTCTACCTGGGCTACTTGGCCGAGCTGCTCGTCGAACGACCGGTGACGGTCCTCCCCGGCGTGGCGGCACTCCTCGCGCGCCTCGCCATGGAGACCGACGTCGGTCTCGGACTGCTGACCGGCAACATCGCCGGCGGGGCGGAGCTCAAGCTCCGCTCGGCGGGGCTGTTCGAGCATTTCCGCGTGGGCAGCTTCGGCTCCGACCACGAGGAGCGCGACGCGCTCACGGACATCGCGCTGGCGCGGGCTGCCGAAACCTGGTCGGTGACGTTCGATCCCGCCGACGTGGTGGTGGTGGGCGATACGCCCCGGGATATCCAGTGCGGGCGCAATGGAGGCACGCGGACGGTCGCCGTCGCGACGGGCCACTACGGGGTGGACGCCCTCGAGCGCTGTGGTCCCGACCACGTGCTCGAGAACCTGAGCGACACCGAGCGGGTAGCCACGCTTCTGGCCGGCTAGCCGGTCGTGCCGGACGCGGGCGTCCGCACGGGCCGCTTGATCGCTGTGCGGACCGGGAACATCTTGACCGACCTGAACGAACACAGTAGGCGGCCGAACGGCCGGAGTATCGGCTTCTCCAGGGGGTGACACGTGGCGAGCAGAGGCGAGCAGCGCAGGGAGGCCCGGAAGAAGGGCGGCTCCGAGATGACCAAGTTCTACTACATCCTGGGGATCGTGGCCGTCATCGGCGTCGCCATCGTCGCATACTCCGTGGGCTCCCAAGCGATGTCCACCGCGGCCACGCAGCCGGTCGACGTCGAGGGCCTCGACGACATGACCGAGCTGGTGAAGCTGGCCCAGGGCGTGACCAGGGGCGATGAGGACGCCCCCATCACGATCGTCGAGTTCGCCGACTACTCCTGCCCGGGCTGTGGCACGTTCGCCCTCACCGTGAAGCCCCAGGTGATGAACCAGTTCGTCGAGACGGGCAAGGCCAAGTTCATCTTCTACGACTTCCCGCTCACCTCGATCCACCCGCACTCCTTCCTGGCGGCGCGCGCAGCGCGCTGCGCTGGCGACCAGGGGAAGTTCTGGGAGTATCAGGATCAGCTCTTCCGCCACCAGGCCGAGTGGGCGACGAAGAACTCGGTCGAGGGAGATCTCGACAACTTCGCCGAGCAGTCCGGGCTGGACCTGGACGCCTTCAATACGTGCGTGAACAGCGACGCGCACGCCGACGTGGTGTCCGCCAACATGCGCCTGGCCTTCGAGCTGGGCATCAACCAGACGCCCACGATCATGGTCAGCGCGGGCAAAGGTATGGCGCGCCGGCTGGCCAACTACGACTTCCAGGGGATCTCCACCGAGGTCGATCGGCTGCTCGCGGACATGAACGGCACGACCGGCGGCAACTAGCGTGGTCGAAGCCGGGGGAGGGCTCGAGGAGGACATGCCTCCTCCGACGAACCGGATGCTGATCGCGGTCGTCTCGCTGATCGGCCTGTTCGTCGCCCTGTACCTGACGGCGCACGCCCTGGGCTGGACGGGGCCGCTGGTGTGTGGCATCGGCGAGTGCGAGACGGTCCAGGCCAGCAAGTGGGCGAAGGTGGGTTCGGTCCCGGTTGCGTTGATCGGCCTCCTCGGCTACCTCGCGCTGCTGGCCCTGGCGGTCTTGGGGATCCAGCCGGGACGGCGCCGGTCGCGCGCCATCGGCGGCCTGCTGCTGGCCGGTGCGACGGTCGGGTTCGCCTTCTCGGTCTGGCTGACCTACCTGGAAGCGTTCGTGATCCACGCGTGGTGCCAGTGGTGCGTATCGTCGGCGATCCTGATGACGGTGATCTTCGTGGCCTCGCTGCCGGAGCTGGGGCGAACGGGCAGAGTGGAGAGCGCATGAGCAAGAAGAACGGCACGGTGAAGGTGCGGCTCCTGTTCGTGGACGAGGGTTCGTACCACCACGAGGAGGTGGACCTGCCTTTGGGCTCGTTGGGTGCGTACGAGCGGCTGATCGACTTCGTGCGGGAGGACGAGGAGGTGGTGAAGCGAGTGCACGTGGACGTGGATCGGCTCTGCGCAGCGTATCTGGTGGAGTAGGGGCTTCCTCGTTCCTATCGGTCGTCGACCGCAGGCTCTGGCGACCGGTGGTTGAACCACCTTCCTTAGTGTGGGCCCCGCGGGGCCCCCCTCTTCGACATGGTGGTGGATCCACCGGTGCTCGGCTGAGTGGACAGGGCGCGGATCGCGCGCTCCCTCTTTTGGAAACCGGGCCGCGCTGCGGTGCGGGGCGCCGCCATTGCGCCGACTACCGCCAATCCGGCCGCGCCACCACCTCCATGTTCATCGCCTCGCCCATGGCGCCGGACTCGAGCACCCGGTCGAAGGCCCGCACCACATCCGGATCGAAGTGCGTGCCGGCCTTGCTGTGGACGATGTCGAGCGACTCGTCCAGGCCCATGGCGCCTCGGTAGGGACGCTCGTTGGTGATGCTGTCCCAGACGTCCGCGACGGCCACGATGCGACCGACCTCGGGGATGGCGTCGCCCGCGAGTTTCCGGGGATAGCCATGACCGTCCCACCACTCGTGGTGGGTGATCGCAATGCGCTCGGCGGCCTGGAGCACGGGGTTGCGGCTGCCTGAGAGGATCTCGGCGCCGATCGTCGTGTGGCGTTGCATGGCGGCGCGCTCGTCCGCGGTGAGCGCACCCGGCTTTCGCAGGATCGAGTCCGGGATGGCGATCTTGCCGAGGTCGTGTAGCGGTGCGGCCTTCTCCAGCACCGCCCTCCGTTCCGGGCCCCAGCCCAATTCCCGCGCGATCATCCCGGAGAGGATCCCGACCCGCTCGGCGTGGTGGCCGGTTACGTCGTCGCGGTACTCGGCGGCCCATGCGAGGCGACGGAGCACCTCCTCACGCGCCTCTTCCAACTCCGCCGTGCGCGCGGCGACCCGACTGCGGATGTGCTCCTCGGCGCTCCCGATCCACCGCTCGTAGGTACGCGTACGGGCGAGGTTGCCGATCCGGGTACCGAGCTCGTCGGCGGTGAAGGGCTTGTTGATGAAATCGGCCAGCGGCAGCTCCTCGAATCGTGGGCGGAGGTTCCGGTTCTTCTCTCCGGCGAGGAGGAGGACCGCCGGTGCGGTAGCCCTCTGCTTTCGGAGCCGGTCGACGAGGTCCTGCAGGGCGTGGCCCGGCAGGTCGAGGTCGAGCAGGAGGATCTCGGCGCCCATGTGGTGGAGGCCGTCGAGCAGGGTCGGGATGCCGTCGACCAGCTGCACGGCCCGGAACCCGCGCTCCCGCAGGGCGCGCGCCACCGTGTCGTCGAGGCGACTCTCGGAGCGGACGACCACGATGCGGGCCTCCTTTCCGAGGCGGCCGTTGAACACGCGGGAGGCCTCCGCGGTGGGCATGTCGGCCGGATCCGGGGCCGGAGCGGAGCCTGGCCGCGGCGTCAGCTTCCGGGTGCGGGCGGGCATGTCCAGGATCGCGCGCACACGGCGGGCGAGCGTGTAGATCGAGATGGGTTTGGCGAGATAGTCACGGACGGCACCCGGGACTCCGTCCCAGTCGACGTCCTCCTGTGAGTATCCGGACGTGTAGATGACCCGGACCTGGTCCTGGACCTCCTGGAGGATCTCCACCAATCGGAACCCGCCCATCTCCGGCATGACGATGTCGGTGACGACGACATCGGGAGGGTCGTCGAGTCCCCGCACGATCTCCACCGCCCGTGCCGGGGACGGGGACTCGAGGACTGTGTAGCCGAAGCGGCGGAGGGCGCGTGCGACGCTTCGCAGGGCGTCGACATCGTCGTCCACGACCAGGACCAGCTCGCCTCGGCCGACCGGGGCGTCCTCCTCGTCGCGCTCCTCGGGCACGTCCGGTGCCTCGGAGCGCCGTCCGACCTTGCCGAGCACGATCACCCGGTCACCTCCGCCGGACTTGGCGCGGTACAGTGCCTGGTCGGCCGCGGCGAGCAGCACGTCCGGCGACGCCATGCCGGTCTCGTATTCGGCGATGCCGGCACTCACGGTGAGCGGGCCGGACGGGAGCGCGAGCTCCTTGAGCCTTCGGCGCACCCGGTCGGCGAAGATCTGGGCGCCCTCGCCCGGAATGCCGCGCAGGACCGCCAGAAACTCCTCTCCCCCGAAGCGGCCCGTGACGTGCATCGCGCGCGTCGCGGTCTGCAGGATCTCGCCGAACTTCGCGAGCACACGGTCGCCCTCCCTGCGTCCGTGCCAATCGTTCACCCGCTTGAAGTGGTCGAGATCGAAGAGGACCACCGACAGTACCGCGCCCCGCTGGGCGGCGGCGAACGCCTTCTCGAGCTCGAGTACGGCGTGGCGGCGGTTGGGGATTCCGGTGCCCGGGTCGGTGAGCGCAAGGCGCTCGGCGCGGTCGAGTGCCCGGTGCAGAAGCGTCGCCACCATGCCGCTGCCCAGCGACACGAAGAGGACGACAGCGGTCACCCCGAAGAGGATCTCCCAGGTGGGTGGGGTCGCGTCGGTAGTGACGATCACGACCTGGGAGACGGTGAAGGCGGCCATCGCGCCGGCGAGCCCGACGGACGCCCCTCTCCACCCCCTGTGGTAGGAGAGGAGGAAGCCGGGCACGAGGGCGAGGATCCAGACGAGCACACCGACGTCTGTGCTCGTCCAATCCGGAAAGAGCGCGCTGCTCGTGACCGGTACCCACAAGCAGAGCAGCGACATAAGCAGCGCCTGCGGGGGCATGGGACCGCGGCGCACCTCGATCGTGATCATCCCGTCTCCGCATTCAGCCTTCGCGTCGGCGAGCCTGAATGAAAGCTACGCTGTCGGGGACGGGAGCGCTCGCCCCGTAGCGGGGGGCGCCCTTGCCGAGTGGGGCCATGCGTGCTCTCATCCACGCATAGCCGCCGACATCTGAGCGTCACCGCTCGTCGATACCTTGTCGTGTTCGCGCGCGGGGCCGAACGGTCCCGCACGCGGTCCTGCCCTTCGATGGAGGTCGACCATGGCTGCGACTCGTCGTCCTTGGCTTTCGATGTTCTCCGTGTCCCTCTTCCTCGCGCTTCCCGCGAGTGCGCAGGCACAGAGGAGGGGGAGAACCGTCGAGCTCCCGGACGGCGCAGGCAAGGCCGTCGTCGAGGGAGTGTGCTCGGCCTGCCACGGCCTGGATCGCGTCGCGGGAGACGGCTACACGCGCGAGGGGTGGATGCGCGTGTTCGGCACGATGGTCGACCTCCCCGCCGACCAGGCGGCGCTCGTGGCCGACTACCTCGCGAAGAACTTCCCCGAGAAGCCGAAGCTGCAGCCGGTCCTGAAACCGGGGAGCGCGTCCGTCTCGTTCCAGGAGTGGTCGCTGCCGACGAAGGGCTCGCGCCCGCACGACCCGCTGGCCACCCCGGACGGCGCCATCTGGTACACTGGGCAGTTCGCCAACAAGATCGGACGTGTGGACCCGGCGACCGGGAAGATCCGCGAATACGCCATCCCGACGGACGGGTCGGGCCCGCACGGACTGACGGTCGACGGAGCCGGCGTCATCTGGTTTACGGCGAACGCGAAGGGATACCTGGGCAAGCTGGATCCGAAGACCGGTGCCATCACCGAGACCCCCGTGGACGCACGCGACCCGCACACGCCGATCTTCGACCGGAAGGGGACGCTCTGGTTCACGGCGCAGGGGGCGAACAAGGTGGGACGCCTCGATCCGAAGACGGGGGAGGTAGAGCTCGTGGAGCTCCCGACGCCGCGATCCAACCCGTACGGGATCGTCATCAGCTCGAAGGACGTTCCCTTCTTCGTGGAGTTCGGGGGCAACCGGATCGGGAGCCTCGACCCGGGGACGATGGCGCTGAAGGAGTGGGATCTGCCCGACGAGGGAGCTCGACCCAGGCGCATCGCGATCGATGGCGACGACATCCTCTGGTATTCGGACTACGCGCGGGGCTTCCTCGGGCGGTTCGATCCGAAGACCGGCGACGTGCGGGAGTGGGCCTCGCCGAGCGGACCGGAGTCGCGGCCGTACGGCATCGCCTGGACGCGAGGTGCCGTCTGGTACGTGGAGACGGGCACGACTCCGAACGCGCTCGTGCGCTTCGACCCGAAGACCGAGGCCATGCAATCGTGGGCGATTCCGGCCGGGGGTGGCGTCGTGCGCAACATGATGCCTACGGTGGACGGCGACCACCTGGTGATCGCAGAGAGCGCCCTGAACATGGTAGGCCTCGTCACGCTCGGACGTTAGCGCCGGCCCGATCGGCACGGACCACCCGAACGGGCCGCTCGGTGACACTTTCGTTACAGATTTGTGCCTTGCCGTCTCGGTCGGTCGATTGGATTGTCCAGCATGATGACGGACCCATCGACCTACCTGGATTCGGTATCCTTGAAGGACTTCGTCCACGCGGCGAGTTCCGAGCCTCTCCTGGCGGACGAGGAGGAAGCCGCCCTCGCCGAAGCCGTTCGGCAGGGCGACGTCGCGGCGGCGGACCGGCTCATCCGCCTGCATCTGCGCGACGCGGTCGATGAAGCGATCCTGCACCGCGGCGAAGTCTCCGTGCAGAAGCTGATCCGTCAGGGCGTGCGTGGCCTGGTCCAGGCTGCCCACCGTTACGATCCGGCACGGGACGGCGACTTCCGCGGCTTCGCGCGCGACTTCATGCGGCGCGAGATCCGGGCGGAGATGCCGCAGGACTAGCCGGACTCGGGCAGACCTTCCTCGAGGCCTCGGCGGCGGAGTTCCGTGGACCCGTCAGGGCTTCTGGAGTCGGAAGTTGAGCGCTCCGTTCACCTTGTCCAGGGTTACCCTGACGGTCCAGTCTCCGGCCGAGCCCGCGTCGGTGACGAACGTCCCATTCTCGGCAAGGCTGCGGCTATGGACGCGGGTCCCCGCCGCATCCAGGACCTCGAGCGTCGCCGAGCCGCCGGAGAGGCTGGACGCCTGGTTGACGTTGGCCGTCGTGCCGGTGTTGGTCCAGGTGTACGTCAGGGTTTGCGATACCTTGTCCAGCGCCGTGACCTGCCACTGGAACGTGTCGGTCGCGTTGTTCACTTCCAGCTGATTGGCGGGACCGATCAAGTTGCTGTCGCTGCACGCGACGGCGAGGGCGACGAAGGCCAGGACTCCGGACAGCAGGCGCGGACGTGGCGGTCTCATGGATGTACCTCGGTTGGGGGCGGCAGCGGGCGCCCGACGAGCGATGCTTCGGGTACCCTCCCGCCGGATCCCCGGTCCCGACGGGCCTGCCCGCGAGGCCAGATCGGAACGCTACCTCTCCAGACCCCGATCCCGTTCTCATACCCCTGTTCCATTCCGGAAGCGCGCGTCGTACAGGTCCTTCGCGAGCGCGGTGTTGGGGAGGTCCCAGCCTTCGCAGTTGTCAGAGGGCATGGGGTCGAACGCCGCGAGCGCTGCCGTGTGATAGAAGGACCGGTTGAGCATTGGACCCTTCTATTGAAATCGATCAGCGAGCGCTGCGGCCCGGCCCGTAGAGAATTCGTCCGGGTCGGGCGTCGGTGATCGCGCCGTCGTCGAGCACCAACTCACCGCCGACGAGCACGTAGCGCACGCCCACCGCGTACTGGTGGGGGTCTTGAAACGTGGCGCGGTCGGCGATCTCCGCGGGATCGAAGATGGCCAGGTCGGCCACCATCCCCTCCCGGACCTCCCCGCGCTCGGCGAACCCGAGGCGTCGCGCCGGCGCCGAGGTCATGCGCCGCACGGCCTCTTCCAGGGAGATCACGCCTTGTTCCCGCACGTATCGGCCCAGCACCCGGGCGTACGTGCCATACGCCCGGGGATGTGGGAATCCCTCCCCGAAGGGCATGAGGCTCCCGTCCGAGCCGATCATGCCGTACTCGGACTGGAGGAAGCGCATGACGTCGCCTTCGTCGTAGGAGTGCAGGATCGCACCGCATCCTCCCTTCGCATCGAACTCGAGGGCGAGCTCGGCGATGTCCGTGGGCGTGCCGGCCTTTCCCCGCTCATGGAGAATGTCGCCCACCGTGCGACCTCCCAGGGACGGATCGAAGTCGCAGCTCACGAGCTGGATGCGTTCCGGGTCGTTGCCGAACCGCTCGTCGATGAAATCCAGCATGTCGCGCAGGATGCGCCGGCGCTGAGCCGGCACGGCGAGGCGCATCTGCAGGGAGTCGCCAGCCATGGCCCATTTCGGGATCAAGAACGAGAGTCCGGTGGACGAGGCGGTGTAGGGATACTGGTCGAACGTGACGTCCACCCCGCGCTGCCGCGCTTCGCGCATGAGCCGGATCGACTCCTCACTTTGTCCCCACTGGGCGTGCCCCCCCACCTTGTGGTGGGTCAGCTGAACGGGGATCCCCGCTTCCTCCCCGATGCGGATCGTCTCGCGCACCGAGGCGAGTACGCCCGCGCCCTCGTCACGCATGTGCGAGATGTAGATGCCGCCGTAGCTGGCGGCGACCTTCGCGAGCTCGATCACCTCCTCCGTGGTTGCGTAGGTGCCCGGCACGTAGGCGAGGCCGGTGGAGAGCCCGAGTGCACCCTGTTCCATGCCCAGGGCGACAAGCGCTCTCATGCTGTCCAACTCGGCGGCCGTGGGGGCACGGTTCGCCGTGGCCATCACCTGCTCGCGTACCGAGCCGTGGCCGACGAACATGGCGAAGTTGGGGGCTGGCCGGGCGGTGGCGACGCTGTCCAGGAAGGGCCCGAGGGGCAAGGGGGAGCTGCCGTCGTTGCCCTCGACGAGCGTCGTGACCCCCTGCCGGATCCACGGCTCGGCTGTGGGCATGTCCCGGATGTGGCCGCGCGTGTGCGTATGGGGATCGATGAAGCCCGGCGCCACCACCAGACCCCTGGCGTCGATGCGGCGCGTCGCTCGGTCTCCGGACGCGTCTCCCACTTTCACGATGCGTCCGCCGACGATGGCCACGTCGGCCACCCGCGCGGGTGCGCCGGTGCCGTCTTCGACCGTGCCGCCCTGGAGGACCACATCGTACGTGGGCCCGCCGCAACCTGCGGTGCCCACCAGGAGCAAGAAGGCCAGAGGGTGTGCACGGCGCATGATCACTGCCTCCTAGTTGGCGCGGCGGTTCAGGACCCGACCGGCCCTGGCGTCGGTGAAGTCGCCACCGTCGACCGCGAGTCGGCCGTTCACCAGCACGTAGACCATTCCTTCGGACAGCTGGTGGGGCTCCTGGAACGTGGCGAGATCACGCACACGGTCGAGGTCGAAGACC
>Ga0307423_1001176_pt1 | contig 16117 bp, 16 predicted proteins | sample SalMarWE160310MG_FD_202154 | JGI IMG/M metagenome (GOLD analysis project Ga0307423, IMG submission 202154) | Salt marsh sediment microbial communities from the Plum Island Ecosystem LTER, Massachusetts, United States - WE1603-10 | ecosystem: Environmental > Aquatic > Marine > Intertidal zone >...
AAAAGATTCCTCAAACTGGAATCAAAGTCATGAAGGGACCATTACTCGATGGCGTTGATGATATTCTAAAAGCTCTCGTCAAAGTTTCAGATGCTCCAGATGCAGATGTTGTTAAGGTTCTCAAAGACTCTGGTGCAGAGATTCTGATTAACTTGCTACCTGGTTCAGCTGAGGAGGCTACCAAGTATTATGCAGATATCGCACTAAAGGCTGGATGCGCCTTCATTAACGGCGCTCCAATTCCAATTGCTTCCGACCTTGAATGGAGTAAGAAATTCGAAGAGGCAGGAATCCCACTAGTCGGAGACGACATCCAAGACCAACTTGGTTCTACAGTACTTCATCGTAACATATTACAACTTCTTGTGTCACGTGGTGTTAGAGTTGATAAGAGCTATCAGCTTGATGTTGGTGGTGGAGCAGAATCCCTTGATTCACATTATAGAGGAAGGATGCGAAAGAGAGGTGTCAAGAGCGAAGCAATCTCCCAAGACCTTCCATATGATGCGCCACTTGTTGCAGGGTCAAGTGACTACGTGGATTTCATGGACAATTCTCGTGATTCATTCTTCTATATCAATGGTCGCCAATTTGGAGGAGCACCAATTAAAATCGATATCAGAATGGAAGTCACAGATGGTCCAAATGCAGGACCAATCTTACTAGATGCAATTAGAGGAACGAAACTAGCTCTGAAGAGAGGTTTAGGTGGCGCACTTGAGTCGATCTCAGCATATGGATTCAAAATGCCTCCGACTCCAACTACAATGTACCGTGCAGAACGTTGGGTTGAAGAATTCCTCCTAGGCAAGAGAAAGCTCTAGAAGAACTAGCTGTGATCTTTTGTATATACATCAAGAAGCTCTTTGAGCTTCTTGAGATCGGAGAGAACCGTGAATTCGGTCTCTTCACCAACCTCTTGTAAAATTTCGTTGAATGTTACAACATTGTGAAATTCTTGTATAAGCACATCTTTCTGTGCTTGGGTTCGAGCTTTGGGGGCATAAACGACAATGAGGCTTTCGGGATCAAAATTGATTACAATACTCCTGTCGAGATACATAACTTTCTTACACTTAGAGCACTGGACACGATTAGCCTTTCCTGTCTTGAGCGCTTTAACAATCTCACGATCCTCGGATAAGTCAATGTGATCGATTACTTGAGCTTCATAAACAGTCTTACACTTCTCACACTTAATTTCGGCAGTACTCGTTCGTGTCAATCTTATCACCTTGAATAGTACCAAAATCCATAGTCATTCACTTAAGACTTATGTAGTAGGTGATGTGGCAAACTTATTCAGAATTTGTTGCCTCTTCCTCATCAGCATTATCACCAAGAATCTCGTGCTCAAGGATATCCTGAAGCTGATCTGATTCTGCTCCCTCCGTCTTGCGTTTGAATAGGAATCCTGTAATAAGAGCAGTCAGGGCAATTGATGCCAACACAATAGGCATGGATTCGAAGAAACCACCAACACTGTATCCTATTAACGCCCCTAGAATTGTTACCGCCACTTTTCCAATGAAGTAACTGATTGTAAACTTCCCAGTGTTGTATTTTGTAAGACCAACGTAGACTATGAGTGGGTCATCAGGTACCGGTGAAGCTGCGGCAATGAAGAGTGCTAATGCCCCCCATTTTTCAACTCGATTTTTTTCTGAATCAAGTGATTGCAATCGCTCTTCAGATAAGACTATTCTTGAACCACGAACAACAAAGAAGTGAATTAATTTGGCAGATGTAGCAGCAATTGCTACTATGACTCCGACTAGTATTGGATTGAATCCCGGTAGTAGCAGCATCGCAGCTCCTGCAAGGACCATGTTACTGGGACTAAGAAAAGGAATCATATTAATTATAAAACAAATGATGAGAAGTCCGAAATAACCACTCAGAATCATATCAGTTATGAATGTGAAAATATCTTGCATACCTCACGCTCCCTTAGCGAAATAAAATGGAAATGTAGAGAAGAATATCAGATACTAACTTTCTCTACAATTACTTTTTGTACACCATCTAATACGTTGAGTTGTGTTTCTAAATCGTTGAGATCGGAGCTGAGTTGTGTTGGATTGAAGTAGCACTCGTAGAAACAACGAGTTCCTCGTAAGCAAACACCTGTCGAGAATAGTAGGTCAACAAGTCCAGCTCTCTTGAATATCTGGGAGAGCTTGGTTAGAAAATCATTGCTGAGTTTTCCAATCTCGAGGCTCAAGAAAAGTACTTCATCACTATCTAGTGGAAATATCTTGATGAGGCGGTCTTTATGCACTAGCACCATGAGCCCTCGATCAGTACCCATTGCATCTTTAAATGCAGCTGGAAATTTCATTGTTTCATTACTACCAAATTCAAGCACACGACCAGCAGTGGCTCCTTCATAGGCATCTTCCGTCATCAAATCACCATTAGTAAATTCATTTCCATGTTGAAATCCTACTATTGATGTCATTCACAACTCGAATATAAAATCATCTAGTGTTTGGTTACCACAAAGACTGACCAACAATTTAGTTGAAAGATAGGTGGTCCTTTTGAAGGACAGTAGAGTATGAAATATTGAATTGTATTGCGTCTTACTGAAGATGAACGAACGACATTTTCTAAATTCAGAAACGTGTCAGATTTGAGGATTCAGTTTCTCTGTGAGTATAGATATCACTTACAGGAAAAATTCGGAAATCCAAAAACACAAGCAGGTATAGAAGGCTCAAAACTTCACGATACTCTTGCGACCAGCGAAGGTGCCATCCAGGAACGGCATCAGATGATTCCGATTATAATCATCATTGCGGCAATTATCATCGGGTACTTGTGGATATTGGGGTGATTTCATGAGTGCTTTGGTGAATCTCTTGTTTTTCGTTCTCTTCATAGGAACAACTTTGGTTATTGCTATTCTTCGAGCGAGATTTGGGGTCAACAGCATCAAAGGAATAATGAGGAACGCAAGCATTGCTCCTTGGGATTTTCACGAGTTTCTAAATTTGAATCCGAGTAGTCCGAAAAGTAATGAATTCTATAGATTTAGTGAAGAGTCAATAAGATCACATGCTCATAGATACGTTGGTCGTTTTGATGGTGCGGTTCTTCATTGGGAAGAAGTACCGATTTTAGATTTGATTATTGAAAACAAGTTCCCTGTAAGTTATTTACCAGATAGTGTCAAGAAAGAAGATATCTTTCAAGCAGGTCTCTATGCTCTTGCACTTGCAGAATCGGGAGTGTCTTGTAGAGATACTAAACTTGTAATCATATACTGTCTTCAAGATGTGGCAAAAAGATGTTTACATGGGAATTCACAAAGGAGATGTTGGGATTGTGGTGACGGAAAGACATTCTCCCAAAACTTTGACCGACGCAAAATTGTGAAAAACCTTACGAGAATCAATGACGTATGGTATAAGAGAAGAAACCCGCGTGCAAGTCCTTCAGAAGATACCTGTCGTTCTTGCCCTTACAGCAAGAATGGTGGATGCAATTATTCTGCAGTTTGATATTCAACATGAAAACACAGACCTTTATACGGATATGAAGAAGAGAGATTATCATGGTTCACGAATTGACCAAGCTGCTCACTTTGGTTATGACAGCAAAAAGAGATCTCAAGCGTGTCTACTACACACAGAGAGGTAAAGAGGCAAAACTAGATTCAAAAGAGTTAGTTGCCTCAATCATTGGAGTTCAACGATTATTAGAAGAACTTGTTGATTTAAAACGAAAGAGAAGAGCTGCAAAAAAGGTTCTAGAAGATCGCAAAGCAGAACTTACTTTGCGACGTTGGTCAACAGGTCTACCACAGAGGGTAAAGAGTTTCATCGAGAAGTCAAAGAAATTAGAGCAACAACATCTCACGAAATATCAACAGTCACTACTAGATTACTTCAACGAGATAGGAAAGGAGCTTGCGAGTTGGATTGAAGACATCCATACTCTTGTGGAGATTCCAAAAATACCAAAGGATTGATAGTGACCATTTGCTTACCAGCGAAGTCGTGCAGCTATACCACCGAATCCTTTCAATTGAGCACCAGACTCTGTTTGATTAGAGAATACAAGTAATTCGGACCCAAATTCAGTTACATCATCGTAAATTGTGTCCATCTCATCGGCCAGGTCCTCTGTGATAAGAAGGGTTTGAACTCTTCCATTCTTTAGAGCTTCTAGTACCTCAGCCTTTCCATAAGTGATATTGCTTTGACCCTTCATCAGATCTTCCATGAAGGATTCCCATGCAACGCGTTCAGCATAGATTTCAGTTTCTCGCATGATCCTTGAAGCATCTTTCATAGCTTGATAAAGACCAGTTTCATCGATGATACTGACGGGTATGATTGTTTCAGCAACCTTCTCACGCAATCTGTAATCGAGGTCTCCTTTCTCCAAGAATTCTTGGCATCTTATAGTATTTCCACCTAAGACAATAGCATCAACATTCTCCAAATCATCCAGAAGGAGTTTATTGAGTAAACGGCCTACGAACTTGAAGAACTCCATCAACTTCTCTTCTCTGAGTCGCATGTATCTCTTTGCACTCTGACCACCTGCTCTTGTCTTTCCTATAATGAAGAAATCCTCGTCACGGACCAATTCCATGTGTTTACCCCGGAGGTAGCCTACTGTGACTTTTCCGCCTTCAATTAAGACGATTACAACCAAGCTTTTTGGTTTTGTCATATTCTCAAGTTCTTCAGTGACAAACTCTCGTCCACATAGATAGACAAATTGAGAAATTGGAGCAGGTGGAATAATTAGCTCACGAATGAGAGTTTCAGTTCCACCAGATTCTTCTATTCCAAAGAAGAATACCATACCATGCTCAGGTAATTCATTAATCATCGTAAGTTCACTAAGTATAGCAGTTAGATTATCTGCAACATTCTTGCGGTTCGTTTTACTTTTTATATTGTCAGCCCCCGCAAGCTCAGTCTTCACGAAACTAGTAACATCAGTTAGATTTTTGGTCGGTGGTATGTAAAGTGTAGTGAATGAACTATGGCGTCCTTGGTGTGCTTTTAGCTGTTCGATCTTTCGTCGTAACTTCTGACGCTCTACTGACAATGATTTTCACCTTGGACTTGTTGATTATACTGATTTCATCAAAAATCAGATGGGTATTCTACTACCATAAGGAAGGCAGAATTGAGCGTATTTTAACATTGTGTAGTAGTTCTTCATTAGGGCGACGAAGGATTAAAAAGGAAATCACAATTGCTTGAAACCTACAGGTGGATTCGGATGGATTGCTGCCAATTTACAAACACCCCATAAGGGGTCATTTCTTATATCAAAGTAGTGAGGATGCGGCTTGTCAATCCCTGTTGAATCAAATAGCCTTAGGAGTTTTGAGTGATATATGAGCGAACAGTTGACAGACGGAGAAAGAACCGTACTTGGTGAATTACTGAACCTAGGTCAGCGTGTTCCTGCATCTCATCTAGCAAATAATCTCAATCAAGGCGAGGAGCGAGTGATTTCTATTCTCAACTCCCTAACTACCAGGAATCTTGTGAAGATTCATGCTAAAGAGATTGTGACTTATTTACTAACAGGTGAAGGGAAGAGATACGCTGAAGCTGGACTTCCAGAGGTCTTGCTCTTTAGGAGTGTAAAAGATCTCGGAGGAAAGGCGACTTTTGATGATGCTGTTTCTCATTCAGGTTTGGATTCTAAGGCAAAGGGAATTGCTATGAACTGGATTCGTCGAAATGGATGGGTTCAGATATCTAAAGAAGCTGATGCTACCATACTCACTTTGTTAGTTGATGAACCAGAGTCTGAACTATCGGAAGTGCTTGACCATCTTTCTTCAGGGAAAGAATCTATTTCACAGACATATTCAGATTCTCTGAAACAGGCGTTAGACAGGAAATTAGTAACAGAAAAAATATCGAAAGTATTCGAAGCTGAAACCATTAGCTCTAAAGTAAACGAGATAGAGAAATTACTCTCTACTGGAATAGAGGGAATTGGAAACCTTACTCCCGAAATTCTTGCTAGCGGAAAATGGAAAGAGCAATCATTCAGACCTTACAATGTCGATATTACGCCAGCATATTCCAATTACGGAAAGAAGCACCCTTATGCAGAATTCAATGATTGGTTAAGGGAGATCATGGTCGGATTGGGTTTCACTGAATGGTTTGGTCCTTATGTTGAAACCGAGTTCTGGGGACATGATAGCCTTTTTGTCCCACAAGATCATGTAGCTCGTGAGGTACAGGACCAGTTCAGAGTCGTAGCACCATTTGACCATGGCCACATTGTAGATAAAAAATACTACAAAGCTGTGAAAGCAGTACATGAAAACGGTGGTGACACAGGCTCGACAGGATGGGATTGGCCGTATAGCGAAGAGATAGCCACAAGACTTTGTCTTCGCCCACACACCACGCCAGTTTCAATGAGATACCTCTACGAACATAGAGAAGGACCTCAGAAAATGTTCATTATAGATCGCAACTTCAGATCGGAAACACTTAGCGCAACACATGCACAGGAGTTTGATCAATGTGAAGGTATCATTATGGACAAGAAAGTGACATTGAGAGACTTGATGGGGTACCTCACATCAATTTGCAAGGCAGTAGGCATTGAAAAACTGAAGTTCAAACCAGGGCAATTCCCATTCACAGAACCAAGCGTTGAAACCTTCGGGAAACATGAGAAACTTGGATGGATAGAACTGGGAGGATCTGGACTTTTCAGACCTGAAGTCACTATGCCATTAGGAATCAAGGACCAAGTCCTTGCGTGGGGTCTTGGCTCAGGAAGGTTGTATATGGCAGCAATGGGTATCAATGACATCAGGGATCTTTTCTCTCGAGACCTAAATTGGTTGCGAAGGAGCTATATCATTAGTTAGGTGATGAAAATGATAGTAGAATGTAGAATTAATGACCTTCTATCACTAATTGGAAAGAAACTCACCTTAGAAAAATTAGAGGACACTCTATTTCTCATCAAAGCTGAAGTCGAGAAGGTTGAAGGGAATATTATCGAGATCGAGGTCAATCCAGACCGACAAGATATGCTCTCAACGGAGGGTATTGCTCGAGCCGTAAGATCATTTCTCCGACTTGAAACTGGTCTAAAGAAATATCCAGTCAGAAAGTCCGGCAAAGAAGTCATCGTAAAACCAGGTCTAAGTAAGATCAGACCATTCATCTGCTGCTCCATTGTGAAAGGAATTCCTTCTGATGATGAATTAGTTAAGGAATATATGCATCTTCAAGATGCGCTTACTTCGACCCATGGAAGGAACAGAAACAAAGCTAGTATAGGTCTCTATGTTTATGATAAAATCGAATTTCCTGTGATATATGGACCTCAATCTCCTGAGAAAATTAAATTTGTTCCTCTTGGCTATGAGAGAGAGATGGATGGTCCTACTATCATAAAGGAACATGAAAAAGGAGTGGAATTTGGGGCAATCATTCAAGATTATAAAAAATGGCCATTGCTCTATGATTCTAAGGGGCAAATCCTAAGTCTTCCACCCATCATCAACAGCAATACGCTCGGTCGGATGACTGTGGAAACAAAAAACCTGTTCATAGAAGTCACTGGGACACACCTTCTTACAGTTCAGCAAGCATTGAATATCATCACTGCCTCGTTAGCTGAGCGAGGTGGGAAAATTGAATCAGTTACAGTGATATATCCTGATGAAACAACGAATGAAACTCCAGATTTCAAACCTCAACAAATGAATCTTAATCATGATGAAATCAACAGTCTGATTGGAATAGACTTGACTGGTACTGAGATAGTTCGAGCTCTTGAACGAATGGGATATGGAGCAAAATCTACAAAGACCAAACTTGTGCAAGTACTTATTCCCAGATATCGAATGGATATTCTGCATCATGTAGATATCATTGAAGATATTGCAATAGGATACGGATTTGATAATATTGAACCATCAATACCTATGACAATGACCATGGGAAGAGTCAGTCCAGCGACACGACTGAAGAACAAGGTTAGAAACCTTATGATTGGTCTAGGATATCAAGAAGTTATGAATTACATCATGAGTTCTCCGGATTTGCTCAATGATCAAATGCGTCGAGATGAACCACTAGTAACAACAGGGAATCCAAAGAGTCGTAAGTTCTCAGTCTTGCGAAATTCATTATTACCGGTTCTTCTAGACTTCACAGCTCATAATCAGCACGCAGATTATCCACAGAAGATCTTCGAAGTGGGAGATGTAATCATTCCCAACAATGAGCGTGAAACAAGTGTTGACCAAATTCCTTCAGTGAGTGGTTTGATGACTGATGTGAAAGTAAACATCACCAAACTCCTATCTGAACTTGGTTTTCTACTTAGAAATCTCGGTTTAGAAGGGAAGTTCGAATTTGAATCAGTTATCAATTCCGATTACATTGAAGGGCGGTCAGCAAGAATCAAAATTAATGATCAAGTCAAGGGTTTCTTTGGTGAAGTATCCCCCGAGATTTTAATTAACTTCGGAATTGGATACCCTGCTGTCGCTTTTGAGCTACAACTGCCCAGAAACTTGCAATGGTAAGCCAACTAGAGTGAAATGAAATAGGGAATCTCCGCAGTAAAAAGATATAAGCATCAGGCAGGGAAGGACACAATGGTAGGTCCCATGACCGACTGCGGGTGATTCTCTAATGGCTCAAAGAGATGATACGTTAAAACTAACACATGACTCTGATTCCTCAGGTGACTCTGATGGGTTCAAGTTCCGGGTTGTACTTCTAGGAGAGGCAACGGTAGGAAAGACATCTTTGCTTAGAAGATATACTGAGAACACCTTTGACGAAGAGTATAAGCAGACTCTAGGAACTACCTTTGCCACAAAGGAAGTGGAAGTCAAAGATAAAGAAGGCAGTGTTAGGAGTGTTAAGCTTTCAATTTGGGATATGGGAGGGCAATCAACCTACAGAGAACTTCGTCGACAGTACATGAAAGGCTCTTCATCTGCCATTATCGTATATGATGTTACAAAACCCGAGAGTTTCATGGCGATGAGTAATTGGTTTGAGTCATTCCGTGAAGTCTGTCCTGAAGCCCCGATATTCCTGTGTGCGAATAAAGTTGATCTAGCTGACAAACGGATGGTCCCTCAAGAACCAGGGATAATGCTCAGGGATTGGTTCCAAGCTGAATATTATGAAACTTCAGCAAAGGACGGAACGCGAGTGACTGATGTTTTCGAACGATGCGCAGAAGTTGTTCTATTAAAAGCTATGAGTGAAGGAAAGGGTCCACTAATTTGAGGCGGTATTATTGGAAGTAAGAAACTTCATGACATCACTCGTCGTAGCCACAGAAATCGATACACTGGTAAGTGAAGCTGCAAAGATTATGGCACTAAATGATGTTGGCAGTCTTATTATTACAAAATCAGACATACTTGCAGGATTGGTGACGCGTAAAGAGATTGTAGGAGCTCGCTTATTTTCTGAAGAAGCTTACGAATCATTAGTTGTTGGAGATGTCATGACAACTCCAGTTGTGACTGTCGGGCCAGATGCAGATTTAGGTCAGGTTATTGGACTTATGAATAAAACAGGCAAACGTAGAATTCCAGTGATAGAGGGAAACGACATTATCGGTATGGTTACAGCTTCGGATGTAATAGGAGTTCTAGCTACAATGAAACTCATTGCAGATGCAATTACTGAAGACAATGAGGACTAAGCAGGTCTGTATTTTGGAATCTCCGCCTTGAGATCTTTCTTTAATTTGAGAATATCTCTAGCTTGTAGTTCCTTTCTTTTTGGATACGCACTTACAGTTCCAGCCCATTTGTCCATCTTGACCATTATTGGATCACTAGGTACAATATTCATAATCTCCGCTTTTGCTTCAGTCATAGTATCCAAGACATCACCAGCAATACATCCCATTTTTAATGATTGCAGAATGGTATCAAGTTGATCAGCAATTTTCATAGCACGGTCTGGAGAAATAGATGGACTAAATTCTACAGCCGGTTCCTCAGGAGCTACTTCAGGAGCGGGAGTTGGAGCTGGAGTTGGCGCAGATTCAGGAATTGGAGTAGGAGCTGGCGCAGGTGCTGGTGTGGGTGCTGGCGCAGGTGCTACAGGTGGTTGAGTAGAAATGGCTTCTTCAAAAGTCGTAAACATTTCATTGAGAAGTCCTATTATGTCTTTCTTGAGAGATTCTACCGACTCTTGTACAAATACTCTCACAGATCCTACTTCTTGAATAACCATTTTTGCGTATTCATCAGTATTATCGACCGGTCCGGGTGCAGACGGAGCAGCTGAAGGCATTTTTGTTAATGCTTGAAGTATCTCTTCTTTAGCTGTACGAACTTCAGATTTTATCTCCGTTACTGTGCTCAGAATTGTTATCATTCGCTTTAGGGTTTCGCCAAGCTGATTGATACTTTCTTCCATCTTATTCAAGCGACTAAGGAATTGCTCTGCCATACAGTACCACCAAGTTCCAGTTCTTGAAAACATTCACACTTGGGTTTCTTAAACAATATTGTGACAGATACCCTACTCATTTCTGCTATGGTAATTGCTTTGATACTCAATCTTTAGTGGGTATACATTCCCAGAATGCTTAATTAATGAAAACTAGCACTCCATCCTTGTAGTGAGCATTAGGATATTTGAAAAATGTCAACAGATAGTATCTCCCATATGTTCAAATTGGTAGCCCTAGGTGATGGAGCCGTAGGAAAAACCAGTTGCATTCGCAGATACACAGAGGGTAGTTTCAGTGACCGCTATATTGCTACTATTGGGACAACTTTTGCTCTAAAGACACTTGATGTTGACCTCCCCACTGGCAGTAAAGTTACTGCACGAGTAGTTCTCTGGGATCTAGCTGGGCAACCTACATACAACGAGCTCAGACGCCGTTACATGGCTGGATCTTCAATGGCAATTATTGTCTATGATGTCACGAGACCTCAGACATTCCTTGATATTGGCGAATGGTACACGAAATTCGTCACGGTGTGTCCTAATGCAGTAGTTGCAATTGTTGCCAACAAGATAGATAGACCAGACCGCCTAGTCCCTACTGAAGCAGGAAATATGGTGAAGAACTGGTTAGATGTTTTCCACTATGAAACGAGCGCCAGGACAGGTGAAAACGTCAACACACTTTTTACTGACTTAGTCACAAAAGCCATCGCAAAACAGCAAGAACTGGGACCGTTAGACTCAGCATTTGCTGGAACCCAACCGCCTAAGCCGTTCAAACTCGGAGTTTAGGTGACACAGATTAGGGATTGATGGTAATAGTGTTGCAATATCTGAAAGGCGCAGTAGCTCATGCGTTCCTTCTATTCCTGAATTTTTGTGTATTAGTGGGAGTCATAATGAGTGCCCAGATTCTTTTAGATTCTTCCTCCTCCATTCCTTTTCTAAATGCACTACTACTGGGATATATGGTCACTCACACGAGTATCTTGCTCTCTATCCAATTGGGTGTGCAGGGGTCGGAATTTCTTAAGAAGAGATTGCCTACTGTGCTCATAACATACTACTTTGGTTTCAGTGACCAAGAGACAATTCCAGAACCTCTTCTAGATCCAGTCAAGAGTAAACTGGCAGTGGTCATTATTCTGTTGATACTAAGTGGAGGTCTTGTGCTTTATCCAATCTTTGCAATCGTTGGGATGATGCTTCTCTGGGTTCGGATTCCAATCATTGTTCTACAACCATCCACAATAATCCAGTATTTTATGGTGTTTCTAAATCTGGTTCCACCATTACTACTGATTGCAGTCGGACTGATTGTTATCTCAATTATTATGGTCGAATTCAAACGTCAATAGAGATGTTTGGCAGAACTTCAGGTACCAAAATTGTGTCAGCTCTATCAGGACCCAAGGAGATTATCGCCACTTTAGAACTAGTCCACGATTCTATCTTTCCTAGATATTCAATTATAGAATCTGGCAAACATGAGTACGCATCAGAATCACCCTTGACCTTCGGTACCTCTGACCATCCGACACACTCTTCATAGATTGGGATTGCTTTTGAGTACTCAGTGGAGCTTGCAAGAACACTCTTCACTTCAACACCATCAACATCATATCCAACACAAACCTTCACCATATCTAAACCAGTCAATACATCAATTTTAGTTACTGCAAGATACTCTGCTCCATTCACACGAACTGCATATTTCAAAGCAATGAGATCTAACCACCCACACCTCCGGGGTCTTCCAGTCACTGTACCGAACTCACCACCCTTTGCTCTAAGGGTTTCACCTGTCGCATCATTTAGCTCTGTCGGAAAAGGTCCTGCGCCGACTCTCGTCATATATGCTTTGGTTATTCCAAGAATCGATCCTAACTTTGCTGGGGCTACCCCAGTCCCAGTTGCTGCAGCTGCTGACACACAGTTTGAGCTGGTAACAAATGGGTATGTACCATGATCAATATCCAGAAGCGTACCTTGAGCCCCTTCGAACAGAATACGCTGACCAGACTCAATAGCGTCATTCAGAAAAGTACCAGAGTCGCCAATATAGGATTCTATTTGGCCGAGAGCTTCAATGTAATCATCTAATGATTTCTGCGTGTCTTCATAGACATCAGAATGGTACAAATCTCGGATACATGCAGATGAGGTTTCTGCAAGAATCTTCCATTGTGAGGAATCTGCCTCATCTAGTAAATCACATGCTCTTACTCCAATTCGAGATGTTTTATCAGCATATGCAGGTCCAATTCCGCGTTTCGTCGTACCAATCTTCTGGTTTCCCTTTGCTCCCTCTTGGAGCTGATCAATTTGAAGGTGATATGGAGTAATGAAGTGAGCTCGGTCACTCACAAGTAAATCGAACTTCAGACCTGCAGAATGCAATTGTTCGAGTTCCTTGATAAGGACAAATGGGTCCACAACAACACCATTGCCTATGACAACTTTCTTACCACGAACAGCTCCAGTTGGCATCAACCTGAATTTGAAAACATTTGACCCAGTAATTACCGTGTGACCAGCATTGCTACCACCTTGAAATCTGGTAACAATGTCAAAATTCTCTGAAAGAACATCTACAATCTTTCCCTTTCCTTCATCACCCCATTGGAGACCAACGACCACAAGATTTTCCATATGGCTCACATTCGATTTGCGATATTTAGTTCTTGATAACCCTTGTGTCTAATTTCTCCTATGTAGTGCCAATTAAAAAAAGCGAGGTCTGAGGGTTGTATTTAAATTCCTGATAGTCAATTAAATCAAGACTGACCTTGAAACGACCAGACGTTATTGTAGTTGGAGCAGGAAGCGCAGGAAGTGTTACTGCGAGACGATGTGCAGAATTGGGACTTCGAACTCTCCTTCTCGATCGAAAACCACAGGAAGAAGTTGGACAAAAGGTGTGTGGCGATGAGGTCAGCAAATCACATTTTGAAGCCACCGGTATTGATTTTCCAGATGATGATGAAATATCAACAAATATTTCTGGAGCAGATGTCTATCCTCCAAGTTTAAAGAATGAATTGCAAGTTCGAGGTTGGGTGGACTTTGATGGTTGGACAGTAAATAGATTAAATTTTGGACAAAGACTCCTCAATGAAGCAATACGAGCTGGGGTTGTTTTTCGTGCAGGGATTCACGTCGGAGGTCCTACTAGTATCGGCGATCAAGTTACTGGAGTTCAATACAAAGAGATTGCAACTGGTGATGAAACGATTGTCAAAGCAAAATTAGTTGTTGACGCTAGTGGTTTTGCAGCAGTAATTAGGAACAAACTGGATTCACCATTGATTGAGAATAATATCGATAAAGGAGATATTGCGCTCTGTTACAGAGAGAATCTGAGATTGAAGGTTCCACTAGCAGAACCAGAGGTTGCTCGAGTCTTTCTTGGAGAAGGAACTGCACCTCAAGGTTATGCTTGGATTTTTCCGAAAGGTTTGCAGGAAGTCAATGCAGGTATTGGCGTAACTGGAGGAAAAGGAAAAGGTTCTCCAAAGGCATACTTCACTGATTTTAAGAAAAAATACCCTCTTCTATTCGAAAGCACAGTCATTGATGGGAAAGGCGGTGCGGTTCCCGTAAGACGACCTCTCAAGAGTTTAGTAGGAAATGGGGTCGCATTCGTGGGTGATTCTGCCTTGCAAGTGAATCCGATTCATGGTGGAGGTATAGGAGCAGGAATGCGTGCAGGAATCATTCTAGGAGAGGTTGCACGAGAAGCAATTGCCAGACGTGATGTGACAGCAAAGGGACTCTGGCCATACAACATGCGCTATCTAACCAACTTCGGTAGAAGACTTGCATCTCTTGAAATCTTCAGAAGATTACTGCAAGCAGTATCAGACGAGGATATGAACTACGGTTTTGAGAAAAGAATTCTTGAAGCAGGAGACCTAATGGCTGCAAATAGGGGAGAAGGATTCTCACTTAGCACTATCGAAAAAATGAAAAGAGTACGACGGGCAGCTGGGAAAATGGGTCTACTCCTAAAAATCCAGAAAGCTGCTAGTCTTATGAAGAAAATGAACAAACTCTATGCAGCATATCCGTATTCCTCAGAAGGACTTGATGTTTGGGAGAGAAATGTTCTAAGCATTATTGAAAATGCTGGTTTCGAATAGAAAAGTGAAGGATGGTTAGAAACCATCCAACATTTGCCATTAGAGATTATACATCCCTGATACCTTCTTTCATTACCGTAAAGACAGCTTCTCCTTCAGGGAGATTTGGTGAATCAACAAGTCGACAGATTCTGCGTTCACCTTTTGACTTTCTAAGGTAACACCTAGTCTGAGGTACATGTGCTAATACATGACCACCAACAGGTGCTGTTGGGTCTCCAAAGAATGCATCTGGTCGCGACATGACCTGATTGGTGATATAGACTGCCATATTATTAATCTCTGCCCCTCGTTGTAGATGGTGAAGGTGCTTGTTCAGTTTCTGTTGTCGTGCAGCTAGTGTTCCTCTCCCAGTATATTCAGCACGAAAGTGACTAGTTACAGAGTCTACTACGAGTAATTTTGCGTTCTTTTCAGGAGCCATCTCCATTGCTTGATCACACAAAAGTATCTGATGATCGGAATTATAGGCACGTGCCCAGACAACATTCTTGAGAACCTTAGCAGGGTCCATACCCAATGCCTCAGCCATATCGACTAAACGCTCAGGTCTGAATGTACCTTCAGTATCGACATAGATGGCTGTCGCACTGAGACCTCCCTCTTCAGGAGGACGTTGGATCATTACAGATAACTGGTGTGCCATCTGTGTTTTTCCAGATCTGAACGAACCGTACATCTCAGTAATAGACTGTGTTTCCAGACCACCTCCAAAGAGTTCATCAAGAGCCTTTGAACCCGTTGAGATTCTACCTGCTACTTTTCTCCGTTCGAGTAGCAAGTCTGCGGTTTCAAAACCAATATCCAGCATCTCACGAGCAGCTTTGATGATTTTTGTTGCAGTGGTTTCTCCAATGGCTCCAGCCGCAGCTAATTCATTGGGTGATGCTACAGCAATAGCCTCTACATTCTTATAACCAGATTCAGCCAATCTCTTTCCAATAGCAGGACCTACACCTGGAAGATCCGTTACTTCAATATCAGCTACTGAATCGCTAGAACCAATATCAATCTCTGGGGATTCATTATCTGATTCTTCTTCGAAATTCTCGTAATCATCAACCTCTTCTGTTTCATCTTCGACATCTTTCTTCTTCGGCGACATTATGAAGACCTCCCTCAGATACTATCCGAGTATCTGCATGTGGACAGGATGTAGTCGAAGTAAACAGTATAAAAATAGCACTAGTGCTCTTTCCGAGTAAGGAAACCATAAGTCTTCAGATTTAAATCTGCTATCCACTAATTAAAGATGATATTGTGAATGATGATTGAAATAATGTTTAGGACTTCGTCAGAGTAACAAGAATGAACTCATCTTGGGGAGCGATTCTGATCCCGCCCATATTTGTCTGAATCTGGATGAAAGCCAGTTCTCCGCCTTCTTTGACTCCTCTTACTATCTCCCAAGTCTTGCCAATTAATGCGCTCAATAGAGCGGATATTTCTTCAGCACGTTCCAGTGACACACCCCATGTGTTTATGGGAAATCCTTCTGGACTAATGAATAAGGCTGCGTAA
>Ga0307423_1001177_pt1 | contig 16116 bp, 12 predicted proteins | sample SalMarWE160310MG_FD_202154 | JGI IMG/M metagenome (GOLD analysis project Ga0307423, IMG submission 202154) | Salt marsh sediment microbial communities from the Plum Island Ecosystem LTER, Massachusetts, United States - WE1603-10 | ecosystem: Environmental > Aquatic > Marine > Intertidal zone >...
CGACCAGAGAGGCAAGGCCGCGATTCCCCAAGGTCGCGTAATCGCCCGATCGGCCCACGGCTCGCAAGAGAACGTCCGATGTTGCAAGGGCAGTGACCAGGTGGGCGGTGAGCGAGGAGAGGATCATCGCAAGGAATGCGGCGGCATTCACCCGAACCCAACGCCCGATCCGGCGACGCACGAGCAGTCCGACGTTTGTTACGAGGATCGTGATGCCGATGGCGGTTCCGGTGGCGACCTCGATCGTTGCCGACACCCAGGCCGGGAGCGCTTCCTGAAGTGAGACGAGATCTTGATGGAACCCAAGCAGCGCCTGCTCGAAAACGAGGAGCAGCAACACTCCAGCCGACGCAAGACAGAGTCCTACTACCAGCCGGTATGAGAACAACGGGGAGCGAACCATCGGCGGCTTCGGCTCTACGGAGGAGCTTCGGGACATCATGGTCATGCTTCGCAACGCACCGACCGGGTACAAGCCGGGCAACCGGTGTGTGGGTATTCGGGTTTCTGGTACATCTGCGCTGCGACGGACGACGAGAACATGGAAGTGGCGGCGTCGCGATGCAAGTAACCCGTACCGCGGATACGCCAGACGACCGGTTGGCGCCCAAGGTTGCGCATGAGCACTATTCCGCAAGACGATCTGGAGGACCATTGAGCGGTATGCAGAACCGAGTGAGCCGTTTCTACCCGGTTCAGGTCCCGTTGGCTTGCGCAATGGTCTGCGTGGCGCTGCTGGTGGGTTCATGCGGTGGCGGTCAGACAGCATCGTCACAGACGACCGCCGTCCCGAGTACTACATCGCAGGTGACGACGACATCGGTTCCCCAGACAACAACGGTATCTCCGACAACTGTCACGTCGGATCCGACTACCACGACAACCACGGTCGCAACGACCACGACGACGTCGCGCGTTCCCCCCGAGCCGGACGCATGGGTTCTGGAACCGGCTGCGGCCTCACTTCCGTCTGCCTGGCAGTTGGCCTTCACGATCGGGTACGGAGAGAATGAGTCCATGTTGGGGACGGCACCCGGCGGGGAGGGCCTCATGCTGGGACCGGACTACGGTGCCCAGGCCCCCGACGGAACCTGGTGGTTTCTCGATGGGGCGAAGCGGCGTCTCGCCCACTACGACGCGGATGGCGGCTACCTCGATTCGGTCGTACTAGCCGACGAGTTGCTCAGATCCGGCGTGTATTTCCAGTATCAGCTTCCTCGCGTCCTCTCCGATGGAACCCTCGTCGCTACCCGATTCGACGAGGACACGACCGACTTCCTCACTGTTGCGTCCGGCCAAGCCCGCCTGGCATCTCTTACGGGGACCTTGCTTCCGCGTGTCGATGATGGGAGCGACGTTTACGGGTTCGATCCGGATGGGGCTCTATGGTCCATCGACCCCGCCACCGCCGAAGCTCACCGGACAGACTGGTTTGTGGGTCAGGACGGCAAACCGTTCATGGTCGGCTTGATCGCCGGTGGCGTCGTGATCGAGCGTCCCGAAATCGGATTGGAACAGACTGTTTCACTCGGTGCATCCAACGGCCCCGGCGATGTCCATTCAGCGATCGAGGTGGCCGTGGGAGCGGACGGCGTGACGCATCTGTTGTTTCTCGGGTCAAGCGAGTCGGACGAATCGGAGCAACTCGCTGGATACGCCTCGATAGCAGCCGATGGGACCGTGATGCCGATGGAGCCCATGGTCAACCCGTTCACGCCGGCAGACCCCGGGAGCCCCAGTCACCTGGGCATTGCGTATGGATCGAACTCGCCATGGCTCATGATCGTCGGCGAAGCCGGTGTCGAGGTCTACTTGCGAGGTTGAGCATCTTCGTTCTCGGCGGGCCACCCCGTCGTCCGACGTCCCTCCTCCTCGACCGAGCCCGTAGCCGAATGTTGCGTGAGGGCTCGGTCTTGGATCATGCCTGGAATCCCCGGCAACGCGTGCGTCTCCCGGATAAGAGGACGGTCGGCGGGCGCAGCGAGCAACCGTCATATGCTTGGGGTGAGATCGGGACACTGGAGGACCAGATGCGGATTCTCGTGGCAGAGGACCAGCCGAAGATGGCATCACTACTCAAGCGGGGGCTCGAGTCAGACGGGTATGCGGTCGATGTGGCGGCAGATGGGGAAGAGGCACTCTGGTACGGCACCGAGTGGGAATACGATGCCATCATTCTCGATGTCGGGCTGCCGTATCGTGATGGCTTCGACGTGGCACGCCTGCTGCGGGAAAGGGAGCGTTGGGCCCCGGTCTTGATGCTCACAGTACGCGACAGCCTCGATGATCGCGTCGAAGGTCTGGACGCGGGGGCAGACGACTACCTCACAAAACCGTTCGAGTTCGAAGAGCTGCTGGCGCGGGTGCGGGCTTTGACGCGGCGCCGACCTATTCCGAGGCCGACCGTCATGGAGTGGGATGATTTGAGGCTCGACCCGGCGACGAAAACAGTGACCCGGGGCTCCGGCGAGATCGATCTGAGCCCGAAAGAATTCGCCCTGCTCGAGCTTCTGATGGCCAATGGCGAGGTTGTGACCAGCCGGACCGAGATCATCGACCACGTGTGGGATTTCGCCTACGACGGAACGTCGAATGTTGTCGATGTCTATGTTCGATACCTGCGCAACAAGATCGACCGCCCCTTCTCCCGGGACACAATCGAGACCGTGCGAGGGCAGGGGTACCGTCTTCGCCACCAAGGGGCCTGATCCAGTGATGTTTGCCGGCTCGCGACTGAGTTCTCGTTTTGGACGGAGGGCTTTTTGGCTGACTCTCCTCATCCTCGTCTCAACGACCATCGGAACGGGCCTGTATTGGAAGGGTCGCCTCATGGACGCCACCAGGGAGGCCCTCGACGCTCATATCTCAACGGTTGAGACCAGCATTGAGATAGACATCGAGGGCGGCTTCGACCCGTTCGCCGAAGGACGTGTGTTCTTCTTGGTGACACCTGAGATCGGGCTCCAGATCCTCTCCGCACAGGGTGAGCCGCTGGCGGTCTCTGAGGATCTCACGGAGACGCCGCTGATCCCGATCGAAGCGGTGACGGCATCGGGGTCTGCGGAACGAGAGCTGGAGATCGATGGCTACGGGAAAGCTCTGGTGCGAGCAGCAGCTTTTGACACCTCACAGGCGACGTTTGTGGTAGAGGTGGTCAGCAGTCTCCGTGAGCTCGACACGGCCAGTCTCATCATGTTTCTTGTCGCCCCCCTGGGCGCTATCGGCATCGCTTTCCTGGTCGGTCTCGGTGTCTCCTGGTCGGTTGGAGCGGCTCTCGGCCCGGTACGTCAGATGTCGGAGCGAGCTGCCTCCGTCTCAGACAGTGGGAGGCCGGAGCCACTCAACGTTTCCGCCGACACCGCCGAGCTCAAAGAGCTTTCGAGTCATCTTGATCATCTCCTTGAGAGGATCCGGCTGTCATTTGACAGAGAGCAGCAGTTCCTCGACGACGCCAGCCACGAGTTGCGTACTCCCATCGCGATCGCTCTAGCCGAGCTGGATCTCGCCCGGCGAATGGTGGCCGATGCCGGTACCAGGGCCGCGCTGGAGTCATCTCTCGAGGAACTGAGCCGGCTCGACGGGATGGCGTCAGATCTGCTTGTGTTGGCCAGGGAAAGAGCTGCCGGCACCGGTGGTCGTGTCCCGGTCGACCTCATCGAGATCGCTCAAAACGCAGTCGAAGCGGTGCGGCGTGATCCACGTCAATCATCTGTTCACATGGAGGTTCGGGGGGGCGGTGTGATGAGCGGCGATCCGGCATCGCTGGAGCGGGCGCTCCTGAACCTCATCGCAAATGCCGCCCAGCACTGTGAGCGGTCGGTGGAGATCGACGTGACTGACTCGACCGAAGCGCTGGTGGTCACGGTCACCGACGACGGGCCCGGTATCCCGGACCACCTGATCGACAACCTCTTCGACAGGTTCGCCAGAGGTCGCAATCGTGGGGCTCACAGCACCGGCCTCGGCACTGCGATCGCTGCCGAGGTCGTCCGTCACCACGGTGGGACCGTCAAAGCGGAGAACCGTTCAGAGCGGGGTGCAGTGGTGACGATCCGGTTTCCGAGGGAGCCCGGACGTCAGTAGTCGCTGGTCGGCCTGCGTTGTCGCTTAGGGACTACGGGACGAGGAATACAGGGACTTCGGAGTGCGTCGCGCATGCGCGGGCGATCGAGCCCACGGTATCCTCGGCATAGGACCCGTGTCCGACTTTCCCGAGGATGAGCGCGTAGCCTTCGGCGGCGGCGCTGATGAGCCGTTTTGCGGGATGACCGATCACCACGTCGCTCTCGACTTCCGTTCCTGATTCACGACCCACCTGAGCGGCGAGCAGTCGCAATGCTTCGAGGGTGTGGCCGACGGGGTTGTCGCTGTCATCGTCGGCCAACCTGGGCTTCTCGGCGTACGCCTCGAGCGGGAATGCACAGAGGGCATACACAGGCATACTGAGCTCTCCGCCGAGTCCGGCGGCCCAGCGGAGTGCTCGCAACGACGCCGGTGACCCATCGACACCTACGATCAGGCTTCGCCCTGAAGTCTCAGCGATTGCGGAGTCGGGGACGACGGCGATCGGGATCTCCACCGAGTGCAGCACCTTGGCAGTGGTCGAGCCCAGCAGGTTTGGTGTCCAGTGACGCCGGGGGTGAGCACCGAGCACCAGGAACGAGGGCTCGATTTCGCCTGCGAGCAGTAGTAGTCCCTCGGCTGCGTCGTCCTCGATGATGCGCGTTTCTTTGAGAACGTCGCCGATGCCCTTGGCCCAGCCGTCGACGGTCTGCTCGACGGTCTCTTTGTAGGCGTCGTAGTCGAAGGGTGGCACAGACATGCCCATTCCGAGCCACGGGGAGCTGGCGTGCGCAAGGACGATGGACTCTCCGAGTCTCGCCGCAAGGTCGGCAGACCACGAAAGTGCGTGCTGGGCCTGATCCGACGAGTCGACACCCACAAGCAGCGGACCCCCACCGAAACTCCCGTCCCGCTTGCCGCTGGTGGTTACGTGGTTGCTGTTCATGTTTCCTCCTCGAGTCATCTACGGCCCATCTGTTGCTGGTTCAATCATCTCAAGGTGAAGATGAGGGAAAGATGAGTGCCTGCGAAGAGTTGTTGAATCTCCGGTTCGCAGGTGCCCTAGGTGACGTCCCGGTGACCGGCGAGCCTGACCGCGCGACGGTGTCGCAGCCACAGGGCTTCGGCGCCTATGGCGAGGGCGAGTGCAAACCCGAGCAGCACAACGGCTATCGGTTGGTCATGTGTGGTGTTGATGACCAGGACGAGGAGGGCAACCAGGCAGCCCGCGACACCAAGGCCACTGATGATCCGGCTCGCCTCGATGGCTCTCCACTGTTTGAGAGCCGACGCGTTGGTGGTACCGAATACGATCAGAAACACGGAGCTGGCCAGAGCTGAGATCTGGGTGATATTGAGCGTATTGGCGATCAGGAGTGATACACCCGCAGTGAGGAGCAGCCCGACGGGCTCGGACCACACCTTGCGCTCCAGAGCAGGCGGTAGCTCACCCTCACGAGCGATCTGATAGCTGAGCCGTGCCGACCCATATAGCGTGGCGTTGATTGCCGAGAGCGTTGCCAGCACCGCCGCGCCAGCAACGATGAGAAAGCCGAAGTTGCCGAGGCTGGGCTTCGCCGCCTCCGCAAGAGCGAAGTCGGCTGCCTGCTTGATCTGGTCGGGTGCGAGCGAGCCAATGGTGATGGTGGCGATGGCGACGTAGAGGACAATCACCGAGCCAACAGCGATGTAGAACGCCCGGGGCAATGTCCGCCGCGGCTCCCGGATGTCCTCGGCGGTGTTGGCGATCAGCTCAAACCCCTCGTAGGCCACAAAAACGAGCAACCCTGCACCGGCAATCGCCGGAAGCGAGGGCCAGGTGCTTACTGAGAGCCGGGCGCTGTCCACGGTCGTCGTCCCGACAACGCCGACGAATAGCAGCAACGTGAGTTTCAGCGCTACAACCGCTGTCTCGGTTCTCGCGACCACCTCGGCACTCAAGAGGTTGAGCCCGGTCGGGATGATGATGGCGGCGCTGATGAGGCCATGACGCAACCAGGGGGAGACATCACCTCCCGACGAGAAGAACGTCGCCCCGTAGCTGGCGAACGCGACCGCATATAGTGAAAGCGTCACCAGGTATCCGAACCACAGCAGATTGTTGAGGGCCCCGGTGAGGGTTCCCACACCGAATGCCTTGTCTACGAAGACGACGCTCCCGCCGCGGCTCGGATATGCCACAGACAGCCGCGCATACGAAACAGCCGTAAGCAGGGCGATGATGCCTGCGATGAGGAAGGCGAGGGGAGCACCTCCGGATGCCCTGGTGGCGACTACACCCAGTACCGCGAAGATGCCACCACCCACCATGCCGCCGATCCCGATGGCGACGGCGCCCCAAAGGCCTACTGATCTCTCTAGCGTCACCCGGGCACTCTATCCGGGCCGGCGCTACCGATCTGGTAACCGATGGGCTCGTCGGCGGGGTCGATGATTGCCTCGACGATTCGCCACGCCTCTTCAACCGAGTCCTCACGGGCGAACTGTGATCGATCACCCGCCAGTGCATCGTGAAGCACCCGCTCATACGCAAGCGGGATCCGGCCGAAGATCTGGTCGTAGTCGACCGTCAGGGGAGTGGTCGCGAGTTTCAGCCCGGGGCCTGGAAGCTTGGTCTGCAGGACGAGGTCGACGCCGTCGCTCGGACTGATTCGAAACACCAGACGATTGGCGTCCAGCGACTCTGGATCGGGATCGAATGGCAGCGGTGGAGACGGCCGGAACACAACCTCCGCTTGTGTGATGGTCCTGTCAAGCGCCTTTCCGGCAGTTATCGAGAACGGCACGCCGTACCAGCGTGGTGAGTTGATCGCCATCGTGAACGACACATAGGTAGGTGTCTTCGAATCGCCGGCAACATGCTTGACATCCTTGTAGCCGGCGTATTGCCCGTAGAGGACATCACCCGGCGATATGGTCTTTATGGCTCGCAGCACTTTGACTCGCTCGTCGGCGTATGCGTCCGCGTGGGCTGTCACCGGCGCCTCCATCGCCAGCAGTGCGACGATCTGGAGGATGTGGTTCTGGACCACATCACGGACAACTCCGAGCGAGTCGTACAGTGCCCCCCGGCCATCTACGCCGAACGATTCGGCCATCGTGATGTCGACCCTCTCGATGTGGTGTCGACTCCAAATGGCATCGATGATCGGGTTGGCGTAGCGGAAGGTCAGCAAGTTCTCAACCGGCTCTTTGCCGAGGAAATGGTCGATGCGAAAGATGTCCTTTTCATCGATGACGCCATGTAGGAAGCTATTGAGCAATCGAGCCGATTCGAGATCGCGGCCGAATGGCTTCTCGACCAGCAACCGTGATCGCTGCAACAAACCGGCGGCTGCCAGACTTCCGATGACCTTCTGGAAGAAGGACGGTGCGATTGCCATGTAGTGCATGCACGTTCCGCTTCCGACCGATCCGGCGAGCCGGTCGAACGTTCCCCGGTCGTTGTAGTCGCCTGCGATGTAGCTGACCCTGGCGCGGAGCGTTCGGATGACATCAGCGTCTACATCTTCGATGACGTCACGGACGGCCTTTTCGACATGGTCTGCGAAGTGCTCGTTGGTCCAATCGTCGAGCGCAACACCGATGATCCGCTGTTCTAGGCACCGTCGCTCTTCGAGCCGATACAGGGCGGGAATGAGCAACTTGCGGGCCAGATCGCCGCTGGCGCCAAACAGGACGATCGTGTCAATTTCGGTCATCATCTTCTCCTCCTATGGAGATCCGGTAGTCGGTTCCTTCCCAGCCGGATCGACGCTGAATCGTGAAGACGATCGTTCCTTCTGCGGGAAGTGATTCTGTGGTGATGTCTGCGAAGTGCATCCCGATGCCACTGTCGGTTGCCTCCGTCTCGAAGCTTGTCTTCCAATCGTCGATGGACCAGCGTATCAAGGCCGGCTCCGGGATTTCGAAGCGCAGCGGCTTACCGGCGTCGATGTGTGTGATCTTGTGGTTGGGACGCCAAAAACGTCGCATCACTGCTACCGGGTTGTGCTGATGCCTGGTCAAGGCACCGGACAGGTCAAAGACCTCTTCGTCCGCAACTGACCGAAGCAGCTTCAGGTATTCGGCATGTGCCCACAACAGCGGACGGGCGGAACCGGAAGAGCGGCCGTAGACCAGTTCACGTTTCGGGATATCGGGACCATCCCATATCTGTTCCGGGATCAGCCCGCTGGGCTCGGCCATGGCCTCGATCGTCTCGACCAGGGCTTTGGCCCCGGCTGTGTTGCCCGCCGCGATCTCGTAGTGGGCCCGTTCTCCAGTGAGCAGCGGCCACACCCGGCCGCGACCGGTACCGTCGAACGGTCGACCATCGTCGTGTTCGCCGTAGCCGTCCCCCGTGTAACGCCGCCACCCCGGGCCGTATGAGAAGTCCTGCCGCAGGGTCGCGTCGATGACAGCGATGGTGCTGAGAATCCGTGGATCGTCGGCCTTGCGTACGCCGAATCTGACGAGAGCGAGAGCATCCGGGCTCACCACAGCCGAGGCCGCCGCCACGTTGTATCCGGCGGGCCGGTTCTTGATGGTGATCGAGCCACCCACCGGCTCCTCAACGTTGCCGGTGGCGCCGATCCTGACGTAATAGCCGGGGACTCCCACCTCACCGGCCAGCTCGGTACCGGCGGCATAACACCACGTCTCGATGTGTGCGTCCCAGCAGTCGGCGGTGTCGCGGAGATACTCTGCAGCTTCGAACTCGCCGCGATTCTCGGCCAACTCGGCTGTTACCAATAAGGCGGCGATTTCGGTGGCGAGGGTGAATGGTGCGTATCCGCCGTCCTCCTCCCAGCGGTCCTGGCCGGTCACAGGCCCGTTGGCGACGATGTATGAAGCCGCGCTGCGGACCATCGGCCAATAGCCGTCCCGGGCTCCGGGTGCGTGGAGTGCCCCGCTTGCCCTGGCGAGGTCGACGAGCAGAATCGGCAGGGCGGTCTCGTCGATCTGGACTCCACCCCAATATGGTGTTCCGTCCAGCCACATATTCTGCGCCCAGTGGCCATCGTCCTCCTGAGTGGCGCGCAGGTAGGAAAGGGCGCGGAGCCCCTCCTCGTGAGCACCTATGGCAAACAGGGCCCCTGCCGTCTCGACGTGGTCACGAGGCCATACCAGGTGATAGCCACCGAGGTCCTGATCGCCCTTTGAGTCGCCCCACGGAATCGACAGAGAGGCGATAAGCCCGCCGGGAAAGGTTGTTGCTTCGTGCGCGGCGATCACCATGGCGCTTGTGCGCGCCAACGAGCGTTCTTGCGGGAGAGCGATACTCTGCTGCCACCCGCTCCACTGGCGGCGATATAGCTCCAGTGCCGCCGAGAAGCCATCCCGGAGTGCCGCTGTGACGTGGTGCGCAGCCTCTTGCGGGGTCCTGCCGAAGCCCATGGCTACCGTGAACAAGCCGTCACAGGCGGCGAGGTCGGGTTGGATGGCAATGGCTACGTTGCCGTCGTCTGCGTGCGCCCATTGCTGCGACAGCGAACGGTTCTTCTCGAGATCTTGCCACGCATCCGAACTGCCGACGTAGCCAACGGATCGGGCGAGCACCGGCGTGTCGACGGCACAAGCGACTGCGACGTCGCCGCGCCGGGCGAATACCATCGGCGTTCCTTTGTGGTCACCAACCCAGGCCGAGTTGCCCGCGCCCTGGTTACCGAGATGAGGGGCTGCCAGGAAGACAACTTTGTGATCCCCAGCTGTCGACTCAACGGCGTCGTAGGTGACGTCAATCAACATAACGGGACGGATCGGGTCGCTGACGTAGCGCTGGCTGACCTCGAAGGTCCCGCCCGGGTCTGACAGTTCGACATCGAACGCCGGGATGCCGGGCTCGATGGGGCGCGTGTGTTGCTGACAGTCTCGCTTCTCGTCGACGAACCTGCCGTCGGGGGTGATCATCAGGAACTGGGCATCACGAATCACGGCCTGGTCGATCCGGGGGTAGTAAATCTCATTGAGAATCCCGTGGCTGAGCGTGAACCAGAGCGGGCTCGCCGCCGAATGGGCGGTGCCGACTCCATCTTTGGCGCTCGATGTCCACCGTGCGTCGATACCCGGTCTTCCGGGAGCATCGCCTGATGCGGTACTCGTTGTCGCTTGACTCATTGTCGCTCCTCGGCGCAATTGCTAGGCGTGGTGGCTCTCTTGATCGTTTATCCACTCGATGAACGAGGCTACGTCCCCGCTGTGCTCATCGGCGATGTAGGCCAGGGCCCATTCCTCGATTTCCCGATCGGTGAAGCCCTGGCGGCGAAGCAGCCGTCGGGATTCGTTGGCGAGTATCTCGGCTCCCTCGATGTGAGACGCATCCGGTATTCGGTTCTCGATCCCCACATCTGCAGGATGCTCCGGTTTTAGTTGTCCCATCTCGTCGTCCTCTCAACTGGCCCTATTCGATCTTGGTCAATTGTGAGCCAGCGGAGATGAGGTTCCGATGAGAGGCGGCTCTCATCGTTCTCTCAGCGCACATTTTCTATGTTCACCAGAGAAGCAGAACGGAGTCATGGAATGCAGACACAACTCGATCCTACGTCTCACCCGGACGATGTCGGCGGTCGTAGTCGCTGGGCCGCGCTCGTAGTGGTCGCCCTCGCAACGGCAATGATCATTCTCGACTCAACAGTGGTCGCTGTGGCGCTTCCTACGATCATCGGTAGCCTGTCACTCAACATCACGACGGCGGAGTGGGTGACCACGATCTATACGGTCACATTCGCTGCTCTGCTGATCCCCACGGGTCAGATGGTCGACCGGGTTGGAGCTCGTCGTCTTCTGATGTTGGGAATTACTCTCTTTCTGGTTGGCTCTGCATTGGCGGGGACTGCGCCGGGTGGTGGTGAGCTGCTTTTCGCCCGCCTGGTGCAGGGTATGGCAGGGGCGATGATCCTGCCGGCATCACTGGCGACCCTGACCGCCTTGTTTTCCGATCGGTTCCGACCCGCGGCTTTCGGGATCTGGGGGGCTGTCATCGGTGGCATGGCCGCGTTCGGCCCGCTGGTGGGGGGTTGGCTCACGACCAACGCTGGCTGGCGCTGGGTGTTCTTCGTCAACCTACCGATTGCGGCCGGCTTGGTGGTTGCAGCGCTATTCGTGATGCCATCCCGGGTTCAGCGGGGCGACGCTGCGCCGTTCGATGTGGGCGGAGCCGTTCTGGTGGCGTTGACGCTTGCCGCCGTCACCTTTGCCCTTGTCCAGGGTGAGCGGTTTGGATGGCTCGTCTCGATCCGTGCGACACAATTGGGCTCGATCACCTGGGCTACCGGAACGCTATCTGAGAGTGCTGTTGGATTCATCGCCGCTGTGGCATGTGGGGGTACCTTCTGGTTGCGCGAAAGCAAGAAGCGGGCCGCAGGGGAGCACACGTACCTCGCATGGCATCTCTTCGAACTGCGCGGCTTCAGATACGGCAACATTGCAGGTGCCGGCGTCAATTTTGGTGAAGTTGGCCTTGTGTTCATATTGCCGCTGTTCCTACAGGCTGTGCTCGGTTTGAGTGCATGGGATACCGGAATCGTTCTGGCAGCGGTGGCTGGAGGGGCCTTCATCGGCGGTCCGATTGCCGGTGAGATCGCAAGGCGACGAGGAGAGCGGTTTGTTGTGCTCAATGGCATCATCATCTTGATGGTGGCCATTGGTGGAGCAGCCGTTGTGATCAGCCCGACGATCACCGGTGCTGGCCTCGCACCCTGGCTCGGGCTCGCGGGCATCGGAATCGGGGCAGTCCAGGCGCAATTGTCGAACATCATCCTTGATGGCGTGTCAGACGATGACGCCGGGCAAGCTTCGGGGACCCAGAGCACATTCCGGCAGCTGGGCGCTACTTTCGGGGTGGCGCTCATCGGCACCGTATTGACGTTGACTTTGACGGCTCGAGCCACCGACGCTTTTACGGCAGTGCCTGCGGTACCTCAGGCTCAGGCCACCCAGGTGACCGAATCACTAGCCGCAAGCGGCGGTACCGCCCTGGCCGGCATTCGCAACAATCCGCAACTGGCGCCTGTGATCGGTTCACTCGATAGTGGGTTTGCCGTTGCCGTGCAGCGTTCAATGCTGGTAGCCCTCGCCGGGTTCGCCGTGGCCCTGGGTGCCGCAGTTGCGCTTCCTGAGAGCGACGAGCGGGTGCGTGCAGGATGACCTATCAGAAGGAAGGCAGCCGGCCTCATCAGGACCGCCCGCTGCCGATGATAACGCTGCTCGGTGCTCTGGTCGGCCTCGTAGGTGGAGCAGGGGCATGGGTGTTCCGGCTGATGATCGGCGGCATTCACAACCTGAGCTTTCTCGGGCGACTCAGCCTGGTCTATGACGCCAACAAACACACCCCAAGCTCGCCCTGGGGAATCGGGATTGTGTTGGTACCTATAGCTGGAAGCTTCGTTGTCGTCTATCTGGTGCGGCACTATGCCCCTGAGGCAAAAGGGCATGGAGTCCCCGAGGTCATGGACGCGCTCTACTACCGGTCCGGTCTCATCCGCCCCGTCGTAGCTGTGGTCAAAGCGGTGGCGTCCGCGGTGTCGATCGGGACGGGTGGTTCGGTCGGCCGGGAAGGTCCCATCGTTCAGATTGGATCGGCCTTTGGGTCAACCATCGGGCAACTGCGGCGCCTCTCGGTGGCCGACACCAGCCTGCTCATCGCCGCCGGGTCCGCAGCTGGGATCGCTGCGACCTTCAACGCCCCCGTCGGAGGCGTGCTCTTTGCCATCGAGTTGTTGCTCTCCTCGGTGACGTCGCGCACGCTACTCGTTGTAGGCGTCGCCGTAGCTTCCGCCGTTTCGGTCGCTCGCAGTCTGATTGGTTCAGGGTTGTCCTTCACTGTTCTCGATCTGCAGCACGTGACCCCCCTAAACACCAACTGGGTCGTGCTTGTCGCCGTGCTCGGCCTCGGGTTGCTGGTGGGTGTGGTCTCGGCATATTTCATCCGGGGCCTCTACTCGACGGAGGATCTATTCGCAAAGAGGTTCCGCAATCCCTACGTGGCTCACGCGATCGGCATGGGGATTGTTGGTCTGTTGATCGCCGGCTTCTACTACTGGCGCGGTGTCTATGCGGTTGAGGGTGTCGGCTATGCAGGGATCCTCGACGTTCTCAAAGGGGCCCTCACCAACCCGTGGGTTCTGCTCGCGCTGTTTGCCGGCAAGGTACTGGCAACATTCCTGACACTGGGCTCGGGGGCTTCTGGTGGCGTGTTCTCACCAGCGTTGTTTGTCGGCGCCACTCTTGGTGGTCTTGTCGGGCAGATCCTCGTCGCTGCCGGTCTCTCTGTTGACCCGGTCCTGCTGGCTTTGGCGGGCATGGCCGCAACCGTCGCCGGCACGACAGGCGCCGTGTTGACTGCGGTGGTCATGGTCACGGAGATGACCGGTGACTACGGTGCGGCGGTACCGCTACTGCTCGCCTCGGTGGCTGCATTTACGGTCCGGCGACGCCTTTTCCCGGCTTCTATCTACACCAACAAGCTGGTGCGGCGGGGGCGGTGGGTCCCGACCGGCCTTCGGGCAGCGGGGATAGACGCGGTTCGAGCCAGTGACATGATGACCGGGGACCTACCGACATCGGAGGTGACCAATACGGTTGATGCTGATGCGTCGATCTTCGAAGTGATCGCGGCTCTAGACAGGGGCACAGCAGTGCTCGTAACTCAGGATGGCAAGAATGTAGGGGTAATTGAGCGACCTCTAGTAAATCAAGCACTCCGCCGACTCGATGCGGCTGCTGCCGGCATCAGCCCGGAGGAGTATCAGCACAGGAGGCTGGCTTATGACAGATAGCAATACTGAAAAGACCGACCAACCCATGGAGATCGGAATGGTCGGGCTGGGACGGATGGGCTCGAATCTTGCCCGCCGATTGGTCCGTTCCGGGCACCGTTGCGTCGCCTACGACGTCAACCCCGAGTCCGTTGCCGAGCTCAAAGACGAAGGCGTGGAAGGTGCGGCGACGCTCCAAGATCTGGTCACCGCGCTGGCTGCACCACGCGCAATCTGGGTGATGATCCCTGCCGCCTATGTGCAGTCAGTCGTCGACAAGTTGGCGAAGCTTCTCGAACCCGGAGACGTGATCGTCGATGGCGGCAATAGCAACTACCGCGATGACATCGACCGTCATGACAACCTCGCCAAGCTCGGTATCGGCTTCGTCGACTGTGGCACCAGCGGTGGTGTCTGGGGTCTCGATCGTGGGTACGGCCTCATGATCGGCGGCGACACCGAGTATGTGGAGCGGTTGGATCCGATCTTCGCATCGATTGCGCCTGGTCGAGAGTCGGCAACGTTGACATCCGGCCGCACTCGTGAAGATGGCACCGCTCCAGATGGGTATCACCACTGTGGGCCCACCGGGGCAGGGCACTTCGTCAAAATGGTCCACAACGGGGTCGAATACGGGATGATGGCATCCATCGCAGAAGGCCTGTCGATCATCAAGGGCGCAAACATCGGGTCGCAGGACCGATCCCATGACGCCGAGACGACTCCGCTACGGGATCCCCGGGCATACCAGTACGAGATCGATGTGGCCGAGGTTGCCGAAGTCTGGCGACGCGGCACCGTGATTGCCTCATGGCTGATCGACCTCACGGCCGACGCTATGGCCAGGGATCCCGAGTTGTCCAGTTTCGAGGGTCGCGTTTCCGATTCGGGCGAGGGCCGATGGACGGCGATCGCTGCGATAGAGGAGGGGGTCCCGGCACCGGTGATCACCACCGCGCTCCAGGAACGGTTTGCGTCTCGGGACGCAAACGTGTTTGCCGATTGCGTCTTATCTGCAATGCGGAGTGAGTTTGGGGGCCACGCCGAAAAGGTCTAGGCAATGTGGGCCGACGCCCGGATGGCATCGGTGTACGCATTCAGCCACCTTGCGTTTCCCGGCCCGGTCAGTGCCCACAAGGTCAATGTGGTCTCGTCGCTGAATTCGATGGTTACCTGCCGCGAGGGGGGAGTCCCCTGGAGCAGCTTCTTTTCGAAGTCGCGTTCGTGCAACGCCCTGATGGTTGCTGTCTCGACCTCATAGAAGAGCTCCTTCGGCTTGCCGAATTCGGAAGCTCTGAAGAACAGGAGGCGATGATTGGTTACGCCCGCAATCGCGCCGGTTCTCGGAAACTCGACGGAACGGGCCGGTAGGTCGCCGTCGGTAGTTGCCGGCTGCGCTGCGGTCGCGGCCGCATGTTTCGCCTCGAGCTTCTTGTCCCAGGCGGCGCCCACTACTGCGCCGACAGCTCCCCCGGCTACCAGGCCGCCGGTAGTGGCGCCACCGGTGACATGAAATTGATCCTGAGTCAGCTTCACTCCGGCGAGAACCTTCTCGTCCGAGCGCAACAACCCTTTGGCCGCCTTTTCGACGTGCTTCGTCCAGTTGACCACGGAACTTCCTCTCGACCATCGCCGTACCTATGTCGGTAGGTCTGTCGGCAGGATGCGTCGGTTCGGAAGAAGAGAGTTGCTGGTGGACTCTACGGCGGAGCAGGGTGGGCGGCATCGGAAGGGGAGCCCCCTTGCCACAGGGCTCCGGCGACGATCTGGTCGAGGTCTAGAAAGACGAGAGGGCGGGCTGTGCGCCCGCCCTCTCATTGATCGTCTCGTGCCCTACCAGATTCGGTGGTGCCAATGCCAGGTACGGAACTCGGGCTCCGCCGTCACAGTCGCTGCATTGCCCGCCTCGTCGGATCCGGTCACGGTCAGCGTGAACGAAGAGTCCTTGATGTACAGGACTGAACCGATCTGGCGATGCCAGCTGCGGCCGTACCGTGTCTGTACAAGGAACACCTTCTGGCCGTCCTCAACGGAGATGCCATTGATGTCACCGACACACGTCGGGTCCGGGTCGGCATCGTCGACGCAGCTGAAGTCGACCTTGAACAGGCCGGTCGTGAAGCCAACCAGGAGCTTGTCGAACTCGGCGGTCACCACGGGTGCCGTCGTGTCCGGAGGCGTCAGGTCGAGACCGATGACTACCGGGTCATGATCCGATGAACGATATGCATCGGGTGAATAGAACATCGGGTCGTTGTACGACGTGTCGTAATCGAGCAGATCCGCTTCATCGGAGTTGATGTGCCAAATCGTTGTG